>JACCDW010224588.1_pt1 | contig 25749 bp, 25 predicted proteins | sample 7449781 | NCBI WGS metagenome assembly JACCDW01 (sample SAMN15323449, study PRJNA562643) | freshwater metagenome | isolation source: river surface water | place: USA:Blue River Watershed | collected 2017-08-18
GGCTCTGGAAAATTCTTGATTTTTCGTCCAAGTACATCTGCTGTTGTAGCCAGACCCTCTTCACGAATCTTTGATTTGCTCGGTGCAAAAGTCGATTTAACGTTTTGACGAGATGTCTGCGAAGCGTTTTTAGCCATGTGCGCAACCTACGGCGGTGCATGTGCAAAGGCAAGGATCTTTGAAGTATCTTCTGCGCATGTCGCAGGAAAATTTAATTGAACCTATAGCGCCTGCGCCCTCAATAACTGATGGTCGAGTGGCGGGTTTTTCCGTTCATTTAACCAATTTTGATGGTCCATTTGATCTTTTGCTTCAACTTATATCAAGACACAAGATGGATATCACCGAGGTAGCGCTGGGAACGGTAACGGATGAATTCATTGCCTATATTCGAGATCTTGAAAAAAAAGATGAGGGTTGGGATTTAGATAAAACCACGGAATTTCTAGTAGTCGCGGCAACTTTGCTTGATTTGAAGGCGGCGAAGCTTCTTCCATCTGGTGAAATTGATGATGAAGCCGATCTTGCATTATTAGAGGCACGAGATCTCTTGTTTGCCAGGTTGCTTCAATACCGAGCTTTCAAGGAGATAGCCTCAATATTTAATGAACGAATCGAACGAGAGGAGAAAACCTTTGCTCGAACCGTTGCCCTGGAACCACACTTCGCCCAATTACTACCAGAGGTACTCATTGGAGTTGGTGCTGAAAGGTTTGCCGCTATTGCAAATCGGGTTTTAACCCCGAAAACTGCGCCCACCTTCACAATTGATCACATTCACCGCCCATTGGTTAGCGTTGCCGAAGAGGCCACGAGAGTCGTTGAACATCTTCGCAGAACCGGCAGAGCAACCTTTAGAGCGCTGATCGAGGGGGCAGAATCAACGCTGGTAATTATCGCTCGTTTTCTCTCCCTTTTAGAGCTTTATCGCGAGGGTGTCGTCAGATTTGAGCAGATGGTTTCCCTGGGCGAGTTGCAGATAACCTGGGTAGGCACAGCAACGGGTGAAGTCGCCGTTAGTGATGAATTTGATCAACCAGTGCAATCAATTGATGAGGCTGAAGAACTAGAAAACGGGGATGAAAATGTCTGAAGTTGAACTGCATAGAAGCCTAGAAGCGATCCTAATGGTGGTTGAGGAACCAGTTTCTGAGGTGGTTTTGGCCCAAATTATCGAAAGGCCAACTGAGGAGATAGTTGCAGCTTTAAACGCCATGGCACAGAAGTACCAATCTGAAGAACGCGGTTTTGAGCTACGCCAGATCTCAGGTGGTTGGCGTTTTTATAGTCACCCCGACCTAGCTCCATTGGTTGAAAAATTTGTTTTAGATGGCCAACAAGCCCGATTAACCCAGGCTGCTTTAGAGACCCTTTCAGTAATCGCCTACAAACAACCAGTCTCCAGAGCCCGTGTATCAGCCATTAGAGGTGTAAATGTTGAGGCAGTTATGAAGACTTTAGTGACCAGAGGTTTGGTGGAAGAGGCTGGCGTAGAAGGTGAAAGCGGTGCAGTGCTTTACAGAACCACCTCATTCTTCCTTGAAAAATTAGGATTGAATAAGGTTGAAGATCTTCCCGCACTTGCTCCATTCCTGCCTGATATAGATGGCTTGGATGAGTTGTTAGCCAATTTAACTGAGTAAAGAAGGGTAATCACCTTCCATTTACAGCGTTAAACTTATGGGGTGCCATTAATAAGATTAAATAAAATTATTGCAGATGCCGGAATCGCCAGTAGGCGAGGGGCTGATCAATTAATTCTAGATGGCAGAGTAAGTGTTGATAATCAAATCATAATTGAGCTTGGAAGTAGGTTTGATCCGTTAATCAATAAGATTGAAGTAGATGGCGAGACTATAAAGCTAAAAAAGTCTAATACTTATATTGCATTTAATAAGCCAGCAGGCGTTATTTCTACCATGTCCGACCCAGAAAATCGCGCCAATTTAGGTGATTACTTTAAGGATCGATCAGATCGTTTATTCCATGTTGGCCGGTTAGATAAGGACTCTGAAGGATTAATTCTTCTGACAAATGATGGCGAATTGGCCCATCGAGCTACCCATCCTTCATATGGACTGGAGAAGAGATATCTCGTTGAAATCGAGGGGGAGTATACGAAATCCATCACAGATCAATTACTGCAAGGAGTGCGGCTAGAGGATGGTTTGGCTAGAGCTTTAAAGGTACTGGTGGTTCGTTCTGTTTCAAAAAATCACCATTGGGTTGAAATTACCATACATGAGGGTCGCTACCACATTATTCGTCGCTTGATCGAAGCATTGGGCATGAAGGTTCTCAGGCTGGTCCGAATCGATTTTGGACCAATCAACCTTGGCGATTTAAAGGTAGGTCGTCATAGAGTCTTAAATGAACCAGAGGTGCTTAACCTCTTTAACCTTTTGAATATAAACAAATAAAGAGATATTTGGCGTGTTAATAAATCGATTAATCGGTATTAGTAACCTCCCTAAATATCGATAAATCGTCAAACATTGGCTCGTTTCTTGGACTATAAATTAATAAATCGATAAACACGAATCTCCGCTAATACTCATAAATCGATAAAGATATTTTTACAGAAGTTGTTTAACTATTTGTAGACACATCTAGATATGTATTAATCAGTAATCATGAATCGGGAGGCTCTCGCTACCATTGGTCAATGAAGACTAGGGGAGTTCGTGGCGCAACGCAGATTAAAGAGAACTCGGTCGCCGAAATAGGAGTCTCCGTTACTGAGCTCTTAAATAAGATGATCTCTGAGAATCAAATAGATAAGCAAGATCTGGTCTCCATCATTTTTACCGCCACACCTGATTTAACCGCTGATTTCCCGGCTGTTGCTGCTCGTTCCATTGGCTTGGGTGAGGTTCCACTGCTTTGTGCCGTTGAAATCAATGTCCCTAACTCTCTCCCCAGGGTAGTTCGCATTTTGATGCATCTAAATACCGAGAAATCGCTTTCAGAGATTAAACATATTTATCTAAATGGCGCCTCGATTCTTCGTAAAGATATTGCTCAATAATTTAATGAGTAAAGAGATTAAGGCTGCCAGAATCATTGGTTCTGGGCTCATCGGAACCTCAATTGCGCTTGCTTTAAAAGGTAAAGGCATTTCAATACAGATGTTGGATAAGGATGCGAAAGCACAGAAGTTGGCTACTGATTTAGTTGGCGGTGAAGATCTAGAAAATCCAGACCTAATCGTTATAAGTGCTTCAATAGATCAAAATTTGAATTTGATTGTTAATACTTTGAAAGATAATCCGAGATCGATTGTTATGGATGTTGCTAGTGTTAAGTCTAATCTTCTAGATGAGGTAGCAAAATTATCAGAGAATGCAGATAATTTTGTTTCCACGCATCCAATGGCAGGCCGTGAGGTATCTGGAGCCCAGTCAGCTAGATCAGATTTATTTCTAGGAAGGGCTTGGATTGGAATTACATTAGATAACACATCTGAAGATGCAAAGAATTATTTAAATCAACTGGTTGAAATATGTGGTGCTACTTTGTATTGGTTAACCGCTGAGCAACATGATGAGGCGGTGGCTGCAATTTCCCATCTTCCGCAAATACTGAGCACTGGGTTGGCTTACTCTTTAGAAAAGAAGGGTGTTGATGCATTCAATCTTGCAGGCCAAGGCTTGCGGGATGTTTTAAGGCTCTCTGGATCAAATCCAAAATTATGGAGTGAATTATTAATAGCAAACAGAGAAGCCTTAAAAGGTTATTTGCAAAGTATCAGCGCCACAATCTCTCTCTTTCAGCAATCTCTTGATAATGCAGATTTAAATAAATTAGAGGAGATTTTTTCTGTTGGCAACAAAATTTATTCCAGCATTCCTGGAAAACATGGTGGAAAAAGTCGAAATTACGCCTACCTTCCAATTGTTATCAATGATGAACCAGGGCAGCTTGCAAAAATTTTCAATGAATGCGCAAAGATAAATGTAAATATTGAGGATCTGAGTATTGAACATTCACCAGGTCAACAGACAGGATTAATCACATTAGCTATAAATGAGAAAGATATAGAGAATTTATCCAATCATTTGCAAGGTGCAGGCTGGAATGTTCATACTTTAAAAGTCGATAAATAAGTTAAACAGTATTGAAGATACACTTTAGCCATGAATACACTGGTTCTGGCTATTGATGGACCAAGCGGATCCGGCAAATCTTCAACTGCAAAAGCGCTTGCAATACGTGCTAACTGGTCATATCTAGATACCGGCGCACTTTATAGAGCAGCAACTTTCTTGGCGCTTCGAGAAGAGGCGATGTCGGAGGAGACTCTTTACGAAAAATTATCCAAAGCAGATATCAAATTTAATTGTTCGCCGAAAAATCCAAAGATTTATTTAGATGGTGTCGATATCTCAGAAGAGATTCGATATCAAAGAATTAATGATCAAGTAAGTGTTGTTAGTGCCATGCCAAGTATTCGCGAGTTCTTATTGGAGATGCAGCGAAAATATATCTCTGATGCTCCAGTTGGAATTGTCGTTGAAGGACGGGATATTGGAACAGTTGTTGTGCCGAATGCACCATTAAAAATTTATCTTCATGCTGATTTAAATGAGCGAGCAAATCGAAGAGAGATTGAAAGCACAGAAGAATTAGATTCAAAGCAGATTGCTCAATCTCTTCAAAACCGAGATAACCTTGATTCAAATAGAAATATTTCACCTTTAACTAAGGCAGAAGATGCCGCTGAGATTGATTCCACCCGTCTTTCATTGCCAGAGGTGGTAGATCAAATTTGGAAATGGATGCAACAGCGTAATCTGCTTGGGTTACCTACCATCGCCGTTATTGGCAGACCAAATGTAGGAAAATCAACCTTGGTTAATCGAATGATTGGCAGAAGAGAAGCAATTGTAGAAGATACGCCAGGTGTAACAAGAGACCGGGTGAAGTATGAAGCTGAATGGAATGGTCGTAGATTTTTCTTGGTAGATACTGGTGGCTGGGAAGTAAAACCAGAAGGTATATCTGAAAAGATAACTGCAGGGGCAGAGGCGGCTATTGCCGAGGCGGATTTAATTATGTTTGTTATTGATGCTCAAATAGGTGCGCTAGATGAAGATCAATCATTAGTTACATTGCTTCGTAAAAGCAATAAAAAAGTTATTTTGGTTGCGAATAAAATTGATAATGCTGCTGATGAATCGGATGGATATTCTTTATGGAATTTGGGTTTAGGAGAACCAAATTTTGTATCTGCTCTGCATGGTAGAGGCAGCGGAGATTTACTAGATTTATTAATCTCGCAATTACCAGAGGTGGGTTCGCAACCAGCCGATGATGGTTATCGTCGAGTGGCACTAGTTGGCAGACCAAATGTTGGTAAATCAAGTTTGCTAAATGTTTTAGCTGGGGCACCGCGAGTGCTAGTTGATGATGCAGAAGGTACAACTCGTGATGCAGTTGATGAATTAATTGATTTTGGTGGATCTACCTGGCGTTTTATAGATACCGCAGGAATTAGAAAACGAGCACATCAAGCAAGTGGCACTGATTACTACGCATCACTTCGTACCCAAATTGCATTAGATAGGGCAGAGGTTGCATTAGTAGTTCTAGATGCATCGCAAATAATGACGGAACAAGATATTCGGATTGTATCCATGACGGAAGAGGTTGGAAAGGCGTTAGTAATTGTTATGAATAAATGGGACTTGGTTGATGAGGAGAGACAGATCGTTTTGGATAGAGAGATTGAACGTCAATTAGAGAGATACCCATGGGCGCAACGTGTTAATTTATCGGCAAAGACTGGGTGGCACAGAGATCGATTAGCGCCTGCCCTTAGAACCGCCTTGAGTAATTGGGAAAAAAGAATTCCAACTGCGAAGTTGAATGCATTTTTAGGAGAGCTAGTTGGTGGTAACCCTCCTCCAGTTCGTAGCGGTAAGCAACCAAAAATTAAATTTGCAACTCAGGCTGGAATTTGCCCCCCTAAATTTGTAGTTTTTGCAACTGGATTCCTCGAGGATTCTTATCGGCGTTTTATTGAACGCAGATTACGTGAGGAGTTTGGATTTGCCGGAACCCCCATTGAGGTTGCTGTAAAGATTAAGGAAAGAGATTAATGGTAAACATTCCAAATGCATTGACCTTTTTAAGAGCATTAGGCGTGCCGGCGTTTTTGTATTTTTTCCTAGTAGCTGAAAAACCGGTAGTAAGTTTTCTAATAATTGCATTTGGCGGGGTTACCGATTATTTGGATGGAAAATTAGCTAGAGCACTCAATCAAACATCAGATTTTGGCGCAAAGTTCGATCCGACAGTGGATCGGCTTTACATAGCTGCAATTATCGTGGCTTTGGCATCTCAGGATTACTTACCGATTAATTTGGTGGTAGCAATTTTAATTAGGGATCTGATTTTGTTCATCATGGTGATTTGGCAAAGGTTTCGTGGGTATGAATTTGTAGAAGTTTCATTTTTAGGCAAGGCGGCAACCTTCAATCTGTTGTATGCATTTCCACTCTTATTACTTAAGGATATTGATCTGATTGGTGGGGTAGCAGACATAGTTGGTTGGGCATTTGCTATCTGGGGCGTTGGGTTGTATTTTTATACAGGTTTACAATATCTATATCTCGGTATCTTCAAAGCTAGGAAAGGTTAAAAATGTCAGATACACCATCAAATCTTTCCTATACCAAAGAGCATGAGTGGGTTGAAGATTTAGGCAATGGCAAGTATCGAATTGGAATTACCGATTATGCGCAGTCGGCTTTAGGTGACATTGTTTATATTCAATTACCAAAGTTGGAGCAAGAGGTTGTAGCTGGTTCTGTATGTGGTGAGGTGGAATCAACTAAATCGGTTTCTGAGATTTATGCACCAATTTCTGGAAAGGTTGTTTCAATCAACTCCGATTTAGATTCGGCACCAGAGAAAATCAACTCAGAACCATATGCAAATGGTTGGATTGCTGAGATTCAAATGAGCGCTGATTTTGATACCAAAACACTTCTAACCGCTGAGGATTATCAAAAACTAACCGCTTGACCGATTACCTTCAGCCTAATAGTGTCAGCCTCTAGTTGAACCTAATGGAGGTGTTTATGGCAGATAAGGCATTGCCACCAAAAGATCTAACCTCCACTTTAAACCTCAGGCAATTAAGAGCGGTTCCATCTTCAAATAAGCTCTCGGATCTGCGTAATTCATTGGGCGCTGAAGATCTGAAAGTTATTAATGATTTACCAAAAGATTCTGCAATTTTATTGGTTCTCAAGGGCGCGGGAATGGGTTCAAGATTCCTTTTGAATTCAAATTCCACAAGAGTTGGGCGCGAGCTTAATAATGACATTTCTCTAGATGACATCACCGTTTCTCGATCGCATGCTGTGATTAACAGAGATGATGCAGGTTTTAGCGTTAAAGATTTAGGTAGTTTAAACGGAACCTATATCAATGCAATTGCTGTTAGAGAACAATTTTTGGTTGATGGAGATGAAATTCAAATCGGAAAGTTTCATTTAACAATATTTATGGGGGATAAATAATGGCGGTTCCAGTAAGAGCTTATTTAAGCATCGGTGAAGTTCTCTCTAAATTGCGCTCTGAATTCTCCGATATCACCATTTCGAAGATTCGTTTTTTGGAATCAGAGGGTTTAATTGAACCCCAACGTACTCCAAGTGGATATCGTAAATTTACAAACTCTGATTTAGAAAGATTGCGTTTTGTTTTGCTTGCTCAGCGGGATCAATATCTTCCACTTAGAGTTATCAAAGAGAATCTAGATGCTTTGGATAGAGGATTAACTCCTGCAAAGGCTGTTGGTGGAGTTGCCACACCTCGATTGGTTTCCGAGGATGGCGCGTTATTAGATTCAAATTATGGCCAGGAACAAGATTTAAGATTAACCAGGGCAGAGCTAATATCCGCTTCCGAACTGACTGAAGATCAATTAACTGAACTTGAATCATATGGATTGATAACGATAAAAGGTCGCCATTACGATGCAGATTCTTTAGCAATTGCAAGAGCAGTGGTTGCGATATCAACCTTTGGAATTGGCGCAAGACATCTGCGTGCATTCAAAACTGCGGCAGATCGTGAGATTGGTTTGGTAGAGCAGGTAACAACTCCGATTAGAAGTCAAAAAGGTAGTGAGGCGAAAGCTAAAGCAGATGAAACAGAGCGAGAGCTTGCTTCCCTTTCAATCAAGTTGCATGCCGCCTTGGTTCGTGCCGGCTTACATCGCGCCAAATAATTTAATCATCGATAGATCACCGTTAGGTATTAATTAATGGAGAACAATCTTTATCACCCAGTTGAGGTTATGGGTGTAAGAGTTGAGATGCCATCAAATCAACCAATAGTTCTTCTTAAAGAACTCGATGGCGTCAGATACTTACCAATTTGGCTTGGTGCAGCCGAGGCAACGGCGATTGCCTTTGCTCAACAGGAGGTAACTCCACCAAGACCGCTCACACATGATTTATTTAAAGATGTTTTGGAGTTGTTAAATGCAAATTTACAAACTGTTTATCTAACAGAGATAAAAGATGGTGTCTTTTACGCGCAGTTAAATTTTTCAGAAGGTAAATCGATATCGGCAAGGCCAAGTGATGCAATAGCTTTGGCGCTCCGCACTGGTTCTCCGATCTTGGCTAGTGACTCCTTGTTGGAGGAGGCTGGTATTGAGATCCCTGATCAGTCAGAGGATGAGATAGAGCGGTTCAAAGAGTTCCTCGATGAGATCAATCCGGAGGACTTTTTAGCCTGACAAAACCCTCTTAAAACCCTAAAGTTGAGGTAGAACTTTCCGTGTCAATCGGGGGTATTTAAGCGCTGAACTTCTACAATTAAGCCTTCCCCGTAGAATCGAGTCCCCATGAACACAACTCCAGAGATTGGCTACCGTGGTGCAACTGCTTGCGTTGCAGCAGGAATTTCATACCGTCAATTAGATTATTGGGCGCGTACCGGTTTGGTTGAACCAAGTGTCAGAGGCGCTGCTGGTTCTGGTTCACAAAGACTTTACGGTTTTAGAGACATTTTAGTTTTAAAGATAGTTAAGCGATTACTTGATACCGGAGTTTCTCTACAAAATATTCGTACCGCTGTTGAACATCTACGCAGCACCGGTATATCAGATTTAGAACGCATAACTTTAATGAGCGATGGCGCATCAATTTATGAGTGCACCAGTGCAGATGACATCGTAGATTTATTGCAGGGCGGTCAAGGAGTCTTTGGTATCGCTATCGGAAAAGTTTGGACCGAGGTAGAAGGTTCGCTATCTACCCTGCAAGGTGAGAACACCGAGGATGGTTCTTTGGTGGTAAGTGGCGAAAGTAACGATGAATTGGCTGAACGCAGAAAGCGCAGAGGCGCCTAAAAACTAATACTCTTCCCCCAAGAGACTTGATTTAATCAATATCAACAATGGGGGATGGATGGATACTAGATCTAAATTTGTAGATCGCCATGTCGGTCCCAATGATTATCAAATTAAATCGATGTTACTTGATTTGGGCTTTTCAGATATGGAAAGCTTTATTAAATCAGTTGTTCCAAAGAATATTTTAATAAAAGGTGAAATCGAGAAGAATCTACCTGTAGGTACATCTGAAGGCGAAGCGATCGCTGAAATAAAAAATTTAGCGTCAAAGAATCAGGTGTTTAGATCTTTAATTGGCAATGGATATTACGGAACAATAATCCCTCCGGTAGTACTAAGAAATATTTTAGAAAATCCTGCTTGGTACACCGCATACACTCCGTATCAACCTGAAATCAGCCAAGGAAGATTAGAAGCTATTTTCGCCTTTCAAACAGCAGTATCGGATTTAACTGGCCTACCCATCGCTAATGCTTCAATGTTAGATGAAGCAACCGCAGCAGCGGAAAGTTTAACTTTAGCTAGAAGAGTTTGGCAGGGAAGTGATGATGCTATTTTCTTGATTGATCAAGATCTGCATGAGCATGTCAAGGCAGTGATTCTTACTCGCGCCAAACCATTAAAAATTACGGTAAAAGAGATTGATATTAATAGTTATGATTTCTCAGATCCAATTTATGGAGCTTTGCTTGCATATCCAAACTCAACTGGCGAAATAAAGGATTTATCCAATGCGATCACTCAAATTAAGAAATTAGGCGCACTGGTTGTAGTTGATTGTGATCTTTTAGCGCTCACATTGTTGAAATCACCTGGTGAACTAGGCGCAGATATAGCAATAGGAAGTGCGCAGCGATTTGGTGTGCCAATGGGTTTTGGTGGCCCTCACGCAGGATTTATGTCAGTCCGCAATGGATTAGAAAGATCTATTCCTGGCAGATTAGTTGGCCAATCAATTGATTCACATGGAAATCCAGCATTCAGGTTAGCGCTTCAAACTCGTGAGCAACATATTAGACGCGACAAGGCAACCTCAAATATTTGTACAGCACAGGTTCTACTTGCTGTGATCTCAGCTTTTTACTCGATGTGGCATGGTCCGGCAGGCTTGAAAAATATCGCTGCAAATATCAACAATAAGGCTTTGAATATTCGAAGTGCGCTAAAAGATGCCGGCCTGAAAGTTGAAGATTTTCCAATTTTCGATACCGTTTTGATTAATGAAGTGCCAGCTAATGAGATCGAAGAAAAATTCCTTGCTCGGAAAATAAACATTCGTAAAGTTTCGCCATCGCAGATTGCTTTAACATTTGATGAGGTAACTTCGGAAGAGGATATACAAGTGATTTGTGAAGTATTTGGCGCAAAGTACAAATCCGATGCTTCGCTAGTTCACGAAGATCGGCAAAGCCAATTTCTAACACATCCACTTTTTAATACTTATCACTCTGAAACAGCGATGCTTCGCTATATAAGATCACTTTCCGACCGCGATTTAGCTTTAGATAGAACAATGATTCCGCTTGGTTCCTGCACAATGAAGTTAAATGCAACCTCTGAAATGATCCCCGTAACCTGGCCAGAATTTTCAAATATGCATCCATTTGCTCCAGTTGATCAAAGCAAGGGTTATCGCATGCTGATCGAACAATTAAGTAAGTGGTTAATTGAGGTTACTGGTTACGATGCGGTTTCACTGCAACCTAATGCTGGATCACAAGGTGAGTTCGCAGGCTTACTGGCTATTCGAAACTACTTAGACAGTAGGGGAGAGCAAGATCGAGATATTTGTTTGATTCCATCTAGTGCACATGGAACCAACGCAGCAAGTGCGGTTATGGCTGGGATGAAGGTTGTAGTTGTTGCATGTGATGATCTAGGAAATGTTTCTCTTGCAGATCTTAAGGAGAAGATTTCTCACTACTCAGATAAATTAGCAGCTTTGATGGTTACATATCCATCAACCCACGGGGTATTTGAAGAGGCTATCTCAGAGATTTGCGGGTTGATTCATGATTCCGGTGGACAAGTTTATGTTGATGGCGCAAATTTAAATGCTTTAGTTGGATTAGCAAAGCCTGGAAAATTTGGAGCAGATGTTTCACACTTAAATCTACACAAAACATTTTGCATCCCACATGGTGGAGGAGGACCAGGAGTTGGCCCGGTTATTGCAAGAGCCCACCTTGCACCATTCTTGCCTAACCATCCATTTGATCCAACTGCGGGTCCTGCAACAGGGCCTGGTGCAGTCTCTAGCGCCCCATTTGGTTCTGCATCAATTCTGCCGATTAGTTGGATGTACATTCGAATGATGGGCGGATCCGGATTAACCAAGGCCACCGAGGTTGCAATTCTCTCTGCAAATTACATTGCAAAGGCATTGGATTCGAAATTTCCAGTGCTGTACAAAGGTAATAATGGATTAATTGCGCATGAGTGCATTATTGATATCAGAGAGATCACCAAAAATACAGGCGTAACTGTTGATGATATAGCTAAGCGGTTAATGGATCATGGTTTTCATGCGCCAACAGTTAGCTTCCCAGTTGCTGGCACGATGATGATTGAACCTACTGAATCTGAGGATATTCGCGAATTAGATAGATTCTTAGCTGCAATGAATAGTATTTATGAAGAGATCAGTGATATCGCAGCGGGTAAATTAACCATTGAAGAATCTCCGTTGCGTTTTGCACCTCATACCATCGGTGATCTAACTAGAGATGATTGGGACCGTAAATACTCTCGAAAAGATGGAGCATTTCCTCGCGGTGAGGAGTTTGGTATCGCAAAATCTGGTAAATACTTACCGACTGTAGGCAGAATTGATGGTGTACATGGTGACCGTAATTTGATCTGCAGTTGTTTGCCGATCGAGGAGTTGGCTTCTAACTAGAATCAGTTTTACTTTACATAATGTAGATTATCGGCGTTTTAGCAAGCGCTGCAAACCCCAAATTGTGACCATTTTCCAAGCCTCCCAGACAATGGAAAGGCTCATTTTTGAGTGTCCATTCTCTCGCTCCACAAAGGTAATAGGCACCTCAATTATTTTAAATCCATTGTCTCTAGCTTTAATTGCCATTTCTACCTGAAATCCATAACCTCGCGTTTCAATCTGTGCAAAATCAATTTTTTCCAAAAATGATCTGGGTATAACTCTATAACCTGAGGTTAGATCTCGATATGGCAATTTCAAGGCGGCTGATGCATATCTGGTGCCCATTTTGGAAATAAATTGACGTTTTTGAGGCCAATTAACAACACTTCCACCAGGCATCCATCTTGTTCCGATCACAAAATTATTTTCATCGGCTTTTTCTAACAATAAAGACAACTCTTCAGGTTGATGGCTTAAATCTGCATCCATCTCAACAAAATAATCATAATCACCCTTTAAACCCTCAGAAAATCCTGCTAAATACGCCGGACCCAATCCTTTTTTCTCATTTCTTTGCAAAACCTTTATTTTTGAAAACTCAAGAGATTTTACAATACCAACTGTTTTATCTGGTGAACCATCATCAATAATCAAAATATCAATATCAAAGAGATTAGCTAATTTTTCACGCACAATCTGCAAGCGATTGAGCAGATTGCCAATACTTTCTTCCTCATTGTAGGTAGGAATAAGCACCAAAATCCTCTTCATTTTGATCTCCTAATCCTCGCGTGGATAAAAAATATCATAGAACAAGCAAATATCTCAGGGTAAAACCCGACTCTCTGATTGATCTGCCTATCAGAGTAGGTATGAACTGTATCAATTAGAACATCTGATTGAAATTTTGGAAGCTCTGTTTTGATTTTGCCTTTACGATCTATGAAAGAGGTAACACCGGTTGTTGATACATAAGCCACTTCCCTTCCGCTTTCCAGCGCACGTACCCGAGCGATCTGTAACTCTTGATCAAGCTGATTAGTATCACCGAAAGTTGCGTTATTAGTTTGAACAATGATGAAATCTGATTGAATCTGATTTTTAAATTGATCATTGAGGATCTCATAACAAATAAAAATATCACTGGTGAATTTTCTAAATTTGATTTCATTACTATTGTCTCCCGCCGAAAAATCAACAACATCATTGGTTAGAGGGGTGACTTTCTCTAATAAAAAACGAAGCGGTACGTACTCGCCAAAAGGTGTTAGATACCGTTTGACATAGGTAGAAGAAATAGCGGGATCAAATAAAACTGAAATATTTTCCAACTTGCCGTTGGACCTTGTGATTCCACCTACCAGCATCGGTGTTTGTAAATCAGCTGAAGTTTTTGCAATTAATTGTTGTACTTCTTGATTCTTGAACAAATCAATATCGACTGAATTTTCTGGCCAAATTACAAGATCGACCTGTTTTTCCTTCAGATTGGTCAAAGTCGTTTGCAGATGTCTTTGAAAAACCTCTTTCGGTGTTGAATTAAAATCCAATCCGAGATTTCTGACACCTCCTTGAACTAAGGCTATCTTCAATTGATTCTCGGCTTTTGGTTGATTTAACCAAAAATTCGAACCGAAAATCATGATAATAATTAGTAAGGCTGCCCATATATTTCTGTTAGCAGCTATGAAACCTAGTAAAAACGCAACACCAACTCCCCCAAGATATGGATAGAGCGAGGAAAGGAAGCCATCAACTTGTGTGAAGCTCAAGCGACTCCAACCAAAGCCAGTGAATGGGATCGTTCTAAGTAGAAGTTCACTTACAACTAATCCGCAAGCAAAAAGCAGCGGATTATATTTGCCACCTCTTGGTGTCACGACCGCTAATGGCAGAAAAAGAAATGATTGCATTAAAGCTAATGTGATCCAAGGTAAATCTCCGACATAGGTTCCCGTCCAAAATTGATTTGGCAATAGCAGCCCGGCTCCAAAAAGATAGGACAAAAAAATGCGGTTTTTTAAAGATTGGTTTTTTAATATGTGAAAGAGAAGAGATAATGCAATTATCGGAGCCAGCCAAACTGAATACGGCGCAAACCCAAGTGAAGCCAATACTCCACAAAAAAAGGATAGTAAAAATCTCATCTAGCGATTCTCAATTGCAGAAAGTAGGCGATCAACGCTGGCACCTAGGCCATACTCCTCTTGCATCTTTTTAACCAACTCAACATCAATTTTTTCAAATTTCAGATCATGATTTATTTCAGGGACAGGAACATCCAAAGCACAATTAACCAATGTAGGAGCAATAACTGCGTAATCTTCGCTCTCTAAAATTCTTTTAATTAATGCTGGTTTTAATTGGTCATCGGCATTTTTAGCAGCCTTTAAAACGGAATCTAGGTCGGGGTAAGTATTGGCTAATAAGGCTGCACCCTTTTCTCCTATTCCTTTTAATCCAGGCAAACCATCTGATGCGTCTCCCCTGATCATTGCAAACAACGCATACCTGTCACCAGGAATCTCATATTTGTTGGTAATCCAATTTAGATCCACTAAATCATGATTTGTTAAACCTTTTGCTAGATACACAACTTTCACATCTTTTTTATCATCCACCAATTGAAATAGATCTCTATCCCCAGTAACTATCCGGATTGGTCCAACCTCTTTTTTACTTAAAGTCGCGATCACATCATCAGCCTCATAATCATCAACCCCAAAAGTTGCGATTCCAAATGCTTCAAGTAGATCCAATAGGACCGGAATTTGAGGTGCAAGAGTGTCTGGTTCCTCCTCTTCCCCATCCTCATCCACTCGATTAGCTTTGTAACCAGGGAACAACTCAACTCTCCAACTAGGTCGCCAGTCACCTTCTAAACAAGCCACCAATCTGTTGGGTTTATAAATATTAATTAATCTCGCACTCATATCAAGAAAGCCGCGGATAGCATTAATTGGTTCACCCTTTGGTGACAGCAATGTGTCAGGCATCCCAAAATATGCTCGGTACCAAAGTGATGCGCTATCTAATAACATCAAACTCATACAACAGCTCCAGCATAAACAATCACACCACGGTCTATTCTCTTCAAAGAATCCTCAATTATTGGTTGCAAATCAGGAACAGCGCTTCGCAACTGTCTAAGCAGATCTACTATCTGCTTCATATTTCTCACAAAATCACCCACTGTAAGCTCTGAATCTTTTAACACAGAGGTTAAAGATTGGCCACTTGCCCAGCTTCTTGCTGGCCAACAAAAACCAAAATCAGGAGCACGCATCGGCTCTAAGTTGTGATCATTCTCTAGATTAAATACTCTCCCATATATTTTACTGATTTTAGAGAGGGCCTCAGAAATATCCCCCCTGGGAATCTTTGCATTCTCCTCAGATCTAGACTCATAAACAAATACCGAGATAACTGCGACTAAATCAATTGGTGAAAGCTGCGAAAAAACACCCTCTCTTATGGATTCTGCTATCAATAAATCGGTTTCTCCATAAATCTTTGCAAGTAATTTCCCAGATTGAGAAATCTCGCCATTAACTATGTAACCAAGATGATCCAAAATCAATTTGATACGATCAAATCGTTTTGCAATAACATTTGTTCTGGTATTAATACGCTCTGAGAGACCATCTATCTCCCGTTGTATTCGGTGAGCTCTTTCGGTAAATCGGGCGTGGGATTCACGGTCAGGGCATGCATGAGATGGATGGGATTTCATTCTTTTGCGAATGGAAAAAATCTCCTCCTCCGACTCAATTCTTCTGCGTCTATCACGTTTGGAGACAACCTCAAGCTTCTTTATATCTGCTCGCATTTGCGCGTAATCGACAAAATCACCGAGATGACAGGTGCTCTCTTTGAATAAATCATCTCTGATTTTTTCACTTTTTCTGATTTGTTTAGCTAATCCAACTACAGCCTTATCCGCCTGAAACTGAGCTAGTGATGATTCAAGTGAAGATCTTGCTTTGTCAGACCCAAATTGAGATATCAAATTAACGCTCATGTTGTAGCTAGGTTTAAATGAACTCTTCAATGGATATGTGCGAGTAGAGGCCAATCCACCCACGGAATTTGAATCAAGATCGTTATTCCAAAGAATTACTGCATTGCCTTCGATATCAATACCGCGCCTACCGGCTCTTCCAGTTAACTGGGTGTACTCACCTGCAGAAATAGCAACGTGAGCTTCCCCGTTCCATTTGGATAATTTTTCGAGCACAACTGTTCTAGCCGGCATATTTATCCCTAGTGCTAAAGTTTCAGTAGCGAAGATCGCTTTCACTAAACCTTCTTGAAATAAATCTTCAACAGTTGTCTTAAAGGCGGGTAATAATCCCGCGTGGTGGGCTGCGATCCCTCTTTCTAGCGCCTCTAACCACTCGTAATACCCGAGAACAACCAGATCATCCTGTGCCAGATTTCCAATATTCTTAGCAACAATACTTCTTATGCGATCCCTTTCCTTTTCATTAGTCAATCTAATTCCAGCTTGCAAACATTGCTTTACCGCTGCATCGCATGCTTTACGTGAAAAAATAAAGGTAATCGCCGGCAGTAACGATTCCCTATCTAACTTCTCAATTACCTCTGGTCGACTTAACGCCTTCGGACCTTTCGGTTTATCACGCCAATTCCCCCTCACCTGCCTGTATGTATCTCTTTCTAATTTAGTTAATTCGGGGTTTAATTTCATTGATTCATCAAATAAATCAAGCAATCTATTTCCGAACAAAACATGTTGGTACAGCGGAACTGGGCGAATTTCCGAAACAATGATTTCAGTTTCACCCCTGACAGTTTGAAGCCATTCACCAAACTCCTCTGCATTTGACACTGTCGCAGATAACGAAACCACTTGCACAGACTCCGATAGATGGATCAGAATCTCCTCCCATACCGCACCTCTAAATTTATCGGCTAAATAATGAACTTCATCCATAACAACATATCGAAGTTTCTCGATAGTTGATGAGTTCGCATAAATCATATTTCGCAGAATCTCCGTTGTCATAACAACTATCTGTGCTTCAGAGTTGATCGAGGTATCGCCTGTTAATAAACCAACTTTAGAATCACCATACCGTTGTACTAGTTCAGAGTATTTTTGATTTGATAATGCCTTAATTGGTGTTGTATAAAAACATTTAGTATTGGAGTTTATTGCAAGCTCAACGGCAAACTCTCCAACAATGGTTTTTCCGGCGCCGGTGGGAGCCGCAACTAATACACCCTTACCCTCTTCGAGTGCTCTACAACCTGCAATTTGAAAATCATCCAAGGCGAAAGGGAAACTATTAGCAAACTGATTTGTTCTAGGAAACTTTGATCCCGCTTTATGTTTTGCAAATTTTTCCGAAGGTGACAATGTCATGCGCAAACCCAAGCCTGCAACCCATTTTGAATTACCGAAATTTTCAGTGGCAATTGAGATACAAACTCTCCATCAGCATAGGCCTTCGTATCTCCCCTCAATTCAATACTTTGAGCGCTCAGAACATGCACCGCTGGATGCTTCAGATGCCATCCTTTAAAAACAAGAGGAAAGATACTTAACAGAGTAAATTTAGAAACCGGATCAACATAAAGTAAATCTAATTTTCCATCTTGAAATGATGCATTAGGCAAAATTTTCATTCCGCCGCCATAACTACTGCCATTTGCCACCACAACTAACATTGAGGACATATTCAGTTTCTGCGAATCAACTAAAACTTCAAAATCAATCGATTTAAATCTCGGCAATTTAATTAACATTGCGATCGTATATTTTAGTTTGCCAATTGGTGTTTTGATCACATTTGCTAACTCATTTACCGAGGCATCAAATCCACTGCTGAGAACCTGCACAAAATATCTCTTTTCTGTGAAGTTATCAGCTATTGCAATATCCATACTGGTTGGTTTATCAAAGCAAATCCTATTAAAGATGCTCTGTATTGATTTTTTATACGTTCCAATGCTTCTGGCGAAATCATTCCCGGTTCCTGTTGGCACGACACAGAAACCAATGGAGCTTTTCGCTAACAATTGTAAACACAACGAAACTATCCCATCGCCACCAAAAGCAATTAGCGCTTCAACTCCGCCTGCCGACAATCGCTTCTCAATTGTTGTTGATGTTTCAATAGCGCTCCCTTTATCAACGATCTCGTAGGAAACATTATTCTGTACGCAAAGTTCGGTGAACTGCCTAAGCTTGCGATCAACTTTTCCTCGACCTGAACTTCGATTTAAAACAATCAACCACATTAGATACTCTCTGGCTTAGCGATATTTGACGCAGAATCATCAGGAAATTCATCCTTCTTGCTCTTGCGTTTATCAAGAATTAAGGCTGTCACACCAGATAAGAAATAGAGAAAACAAATTGGAATTGCCAAAACAGTCATAGTTATTGGATCTGGCGTGGGTGTGAATGCCGCCGTGAAAAGAAATACTAGAAAGACGGCAAATCGCCAAGGCTTTAATATTGATTTACCTGAAATTAAACCGATTAAATTTAGAAGCAAAAGAAATAAAGGAAGGACAAAAGCGATTCCAAAAAGGAGAATTAACCGCATCACAAAATCCAGGTATTCATCAAATCTAACTAAGTTTCCTAAATCATTTGGGGTAAAGCCCAGCAAAACTTCGACGGCATGCGGCAGGAGTAAATAGGCGCATAAACTGCCAACTATGAACAAAGGAGTTGCGCACATTACAAAGAAAATCGCTATTCGTTTTTCGCGTTTATGAAGTGCTGGCGTAAAAAAGGCCCATATCTGATAAAGCCACAAAGGAGCGGAGAGAATTACTCCTGAAATAAATGCAACTTTTATGTGAAGATTAAATGGTCCGATCAAACCATTTATATATAAATCCCCACAGTGATTCTCACTTTTTTCGGCAACTACATCAAGATCGCAGAAAGGCCTAACCAATTCAGTAATAATTGATTCATAAAATACCCAACCAACAACCGATAAGATGGAAATCGCTGCTAGAGATTTAAGAAATCTGTTGCGAAACTCCCTAACATGATCAATTAATGGCATTGATCTACCGCGAGCTTTAGCCATATAAATGCTCTAACTATTTATTGCTGTTTGGTTTTTTTTCACCATCTGGATCGTTGTCATCCTTGTTTAATTCCTTCATCTCACTCTTAAATATTCTTAAAGAGCGTCCCAAGGAACGAGCTGAATCAGGAAGTCGCTTTGAACCAAAGAGCACCACTGCAACAATGATTAAAACAAGAATATGCCAAGGTTTTTCTAAATTCATGTGGTGATCTTACACCGATCAGAGCGAGAAATCTTTAAGGTTGATAGAGCGACAAGGCCGATTGGGCGCGGCTCTTAACCGTGGTTCTGAGTATTTTTGGCTCAATAACTTCTATTTCTGAGCAATGACTCAGAATCCATCTGTACAACCATTGCCGATTACTGCTCCTGCCTTTAACAAGGAAATGATCATCAAATTGCTCAACCTCTATAAAAATATCACGGTATCTTTCCGTAATTAACTGATCTTTAACCTTTAATTTAAATATAAAATCTTCAAAATCTAACTCTTTCTTTATCTTGACATCATCTTTTGTTGAAATTTCAGTAAGAGATTTAATTTGATCAATACGGTATATCCGATCTGCTTGCATTTCTAGATCAGTAGCAAACAAATAATAAAATCCATTTTTGATAGAAACTCTCATCGGTTTAATTGTGCGATGAGTGACAAAATCCTGCGATATCGAGTTATATTCGATGGTTAAAATGACTTGCTTACTAATGGATCTCAGGATCTCATCATAGAAAACAGGCTTATCAAAATCTTCTATGGAGGCGCTTAAACTTACTTTGAATTTCGCTGAAAGTTTATTAATTAGATGATCAATACTCTGAATTTGTTCGTCATCACTAATTGATTTTTTCAATAAAGTGAGACCCAAAGTTATGATTACCCCTTCAGTTTCTGTGAACTTTCTTGGTTTATCAAACAATTGTGGATCAATAATTGTTACAAGACCATCTTCAAAAGTAAGATCAATCAATTCATATGGCGTATAACCTGGTAAGCCACAGAGAAATATTATCTCCAAATCTTTAATTATCTGCTTTTGATTCACTCCAAATTTTGCGGCTAAATTCTCAATGCTAATTCCAGGGTTCTCTAATACATACGGGATGATATCCATAGCTCTAGCTACTCTAGATATTGCATTATCAACCATTTACAACCTGCTTTAAATTCTTAACAATCTCATCACGCAAATCTGCAGGTGAAACGACATAGATATCATCGCCATACCAAAGAATATCTTTTGCAAAATCGGCGAGATCATCAAAGGTAATTTGTAATGTATCCCAGCCATCCTTTGATTCAGTTACTACGCCTTTATCGCGTAGGTTATTAACCTTGTTCTCTCTAATCCTTAGAATTGCCTCTCTCTGATTCTCGTTGAGGACACTCTCGAGATATGAATCTATCTCGAAATTTTTTGGTTTAGTGAAATTTATATCGCTATTTAGTATTCCAATCTCCGATTGAATTCGAATTAATTTAAATACCTTTATTTCTTGATCTTTTTCTTGGGCAATCAAATACCAAAAGCCTTTTGTGTTCTTCAATCCATAGGGAGCAACGATGCGCTCCTTGTTCTTATAAGTGAATGTTAGGTATTTATTCTGCAGTATTGCCTCTATGATTTTTTCAAAGATTGCAGTATTGAATTTTTCATCCTGAATTAAGGGCAACGCAATACTATTAAAACCGATTCCGCCATCTAATGAGGCCATTTTGATCAAGGCGTTCTCTGAAATTCCGGAGAGTGCACTTTCCTTCCAGAGATTACCGGCCATTGTCATTAGCAAAAGCTCCTCTTTTGAAAACTCCTCTGGTTGAATTTGAATACTTGAACTCCGTATTAAATACCCTTGTTCATCTTCAAATAAAGGATCTATTTGACCAACCTCAATCTCAATCCCTAGTCCGCGAAGTTCATCCTTGTCCCGTTCGAACATCCTCTCCATAGTTTCGGGTGAACCGTTGTATCCGGCGACATTTCTGAAAATTTCATTTTTAGTCAGATATCGTTTGCTTGATAGCAACCCTAAAGTTAGGTTGATTAATCGCTCCGTTTTATCTGAACTCACGGTAGAAGATTAACCAATTATCCCTTTATTGATAGGATTGGCTGTGATTAAAAAACTCAGAAGAACCAAAAAAACTATTGCTTTAATTTCAGCGGCTCTAATACTGACCGCATGCTCAACAGATGGAGGCGTTGAATCAATGTCTGGAAATCAATCCACCTCAACAAACTTCCCTTCTGTTACAAACACACCAGGAGTTGCTCCTGTCATTGGAGCTTTATCTGGAGATGCACCAACAGATTTACAAACTAAAGAGATCATTGTTGGAACAGGCGCCACCGCCATAGCAACATCGGTAATCGAGGCTCACTATGTTTTAATGACCTGGAGCACTGGTCAAGTTGTTCAATCATCTTGGGATGGCGGCCAAAGTTTTACAACTCCATTGGCTGGAGTTATCTCAGGTTGGCAACAAGGAATTCCAGGAATGAAAGAGGGCGGACGCAGGCTTATGATTATTCCACCTGATTTGGGTTATGGGGCTAGCGGATCTGGTCCGATCGCACCAAATGAAACTCTTGTTTTTGTTGTTGATCTAATTAAGGTCAGCTAAGAAATCACTCCGCAACGCCGTAGCTGCCTTTTGATGGTCTTCTGCGGCGTTGTAGAACAGAAACTCCAGGTGCCATTCGACGCGCAACTGTTAAAAAACCAGTATGACCAATCATTCGATGCTGTGGTCTAACCGCTAAACCTTCGTGGTGCCAACCTCTAACAATTGTTTCTGTACTTTCTGGTTCAGTAAATAGATCACTCTCTTTAAGTGCTTCAGCAAATCTTGACAATTGAGTTGTTGTAGCAACATACGCCAAAATTACTCCGCCAGGCACAAGTGCCTTTGCTGCTGCTGCAACACACTCCCAAGGAGCCAACATATCCAAAATAACGCGATCCCACTCGGGCTGATACTCCTGATCTTGGAAGGCACCAACAACAAGCTCCCAATTATCAGGTATTTTCCCAAAATAATTTGAGACATTTTCCTTTGAAATTTGTGCAAAATCATCTCTTATTTCAATTGATCGGACATGACCTTCGCTACCGACTGCTCTAACTAGTGAAAGAGTTAACGCTCCAGAACCGATGCCAGATTCCAGAACGCGCACGCCTGGCTTGATATCAGCAACACCCAAAATCATTGCTGCATCCTTTGGATAAATTATCGTTGCACCACGTGGCATTGATAAAACATAATCTCCCAGCAATGGACGAAAGGCTTGAAACTTCAAATCGCCATTAGTTACAAAAATCGAACCTTCAGGCTGTCCAACAATCTCATCATGCTTTAACCAACCTTTATGGGTATGCCACTCCCCACCAGGTTGCAGGGTTATTGAATAAAGCTTGCCCTTGGCATCAGTAAATTGCACTCGATCTCCATATTTGAAATTTCGATCAATCATTTAAATCACCTTTCAAGAACGGATACCAAGAAAGTAAACTCTGATAATTGATTTCATTCAATTCCGAAACAACCCGTAAATTTTGATGTTTTGGCAGGTTCACCAGGTGTGGGATTCCAATTACTTGAGCTCCAGATGCTAAACCTGCAGTTACGCCAGTTAATGAATCCTCTATCACGACAGATTTAATAATATCAACAGATAATCTGCTGGCTGCCAATAAATATGGTTCTGGATCTGGCTTGGATTTACTTACATCATCGCCACTAATCACGATATCAAATGTATTCAAAGGAAAATGCTTAAGCACAACATTCATTAATCTACCGCCGCTTGCCGTTACCAATGCGCACTTCAAACCATTTGATTTACATTCAAAGATGAGATCCAATGCGCCAGGAATTAACTTTAATACTGAAGTTAACTTCCTCTCCATTAGATCATCAAGTGCATCTCCAAAATATCCATCTGGCTTTATATATCCAGATTTCTCCTGCATTATTCTTTCAGTTTTAGCTCTTGGTCCACCTAAACAAGCTAATTGATCCTCGGCGGTCCAGATAACTCCCACGTCCTTCATAATTTCGATCTCAGCCGCAAGCCACAAAGGCTCAGAGTCAACCAGAGTTCCATCCATATCAAAGAAAATTGCACTCATGAAGCGTTGAAATACTTTGCTTCTGGGTGATGTAAAACTATCGAAGTAGTTGATTGCTCTGGATGTAATTGATGCTCTTCAGATAACGTAACGCCTATCTTCTCTGGTTCTAAGAGCTCCAACAACTGAACTTGTTGTGAAAGATCTGGGCAGGCTGGGTATCCAAAGGAGTATCTAGAGCCACGATAACCTTGATTGAAAATCTCCTTTAAATCAGAGTTATCCTCCTTGCTAAATCCAAGTTCATCTCTAGTACGTGCATGCCACATTTCAGTTAAAGCCTCTGTCAATTGCACAGATAAACCATGTAGCTCTAAATACTCGCGATAAAGATTTGCGTTGAACAGCTTGGTAATCGCATCGCTAATCGATTGACCCATGGTAATTATTTGAAATGAGACAACATCTAACTCTCCGCTCTCTTTGCTACGGAAGAAATCAGATAGACACAATCTTCGATCACGCGATTGCCTTGGAAATGTAAAACGAACCCGTTCTTGACCTTTTAATTCCCCTTCATGATGAAGAACTACTAAATCATTACTCTCGCTGTAACAAGGAAAGTAACCGTAAGTAACAGCAGCATTGAGCCAACCTTTAGATTGGACCTCATTTAATAATGATCGCAACCGAGGCCTACCCTCTTCAACTGCCATACTTTCAAAATCTTTACCCTTTAAACCCCACTGACCCAAAAATAACGCTCGCTCATCAAGCATTTGTGAGTAATCATTTAGCGCAACACCTTTAACAACCTTGCTGCCGAAGAATGGTGGCACTGGTACAGGATTATTAGAAGAAACATCACTTCTTCGGGTATCAACTACAGAATCAAAGTTTGTATTTCTCGCACTTGTTACCCTCTTTTTCAATGGTGGGAGCTCAGCTCCTACAACACCTTTCTTGATGGCCATAAAGGTATCCATTAAACGTAACCCCTCAAAGGCATCCTTTGCATAGCGAACTGTGCCATCAAATTTTTCCGCCAAATCTTGTTCAACAAAGGAGCGAGTTAAAGCTGCACCGCCAAGAACTATCGGCCATTTTTGTGCTAAGCCCCGGGCGCTTAACTCCTCTAAATTCTCCTTCATAATTACAGTGGATTTAACTAATAATCCACTCATGCCAATTACATCAACATTATTGGTTTCCGCAGCATCAATGATTTGATTAACAGTTTGCTTAATTCCGATATTCACAGTTTCATATCCATTGTTTGAAAGAATGATGTCAACGAGATTTTTACCAATATCGTGGACATCTCCCTTCACTGTCGCCAGTAAAATTTTTCCCCTACCAGCATCATCTGTTTTCTCGATATATGGCTCCAGTAGCGCTACTGCGGTTTTCATAACCTCAGCTGATTGCAAAACGAAGGGAAGCTGCATCTCACCTTTGCCAAACAACTCACCTACCGTCTTCATCCCTGCAAGTAAGAAATCATTAATAATCGCAAGTGCTGTGTATTTTTCAGCCAGCGCCTGCTTTAAATCATCTTCGAGGCCAACTTTTTCGCCATCAATAATTCTTCTCTGTAATCTATCTGTTAGAGGAAGGGCTGCTAAATCAGCAGCTCTACTCTCTTTGCTAGAAGTAACTTCAACCCCTGAAAAAATCTCAAGTAATTTATTTAAGGGGTCGTAAGTAAGCTCACCCTGTTGGTCATATTGGCGTTTGTCGTAGATTAAATCTAAAGCAACATTTTTTTGTTCATCGCTTATTTTGTGCATTGGCATGATTTTTGAGGGATGAACAATTGCTGAATCCAAACCATTCTTGACCGCTTCTGCAAGAAATACCGAGTTTAAAACCATTCGGGCGGCGGGATTTAAACCAAAGGAAATATTGCTTACACCCAATGTCGTTTGCACCTGCGGATAATTGCTCTTTAATTCAGCAATGGCAGAGAGAGTTTCTATTCCATCTCTTCTAGTTTCTTCCTGACCGGTTGCGATCGGAAATGTGAGCATGTCAATAATTATGTCGCCCTGCTTCATGCCCCATTCACCCGTAAGCTTTTCAATCAATCTCTTAGCTACTCGTAATTTCCACGCCTTATCTCTTGCTTGTCCATCCTCATCAATTGTTAATGCTATAACCGCAGCTCCATGTTCTTTAACTAACGGCATTATCTTTGAAAATCTTGAATTATCTCCTTCACCATCCTCAAAATTAACAGAGTTAATTACAGATCTCCCACCTAATTGTTTTAACCCAGCCTCTAAAACCAATGGTTCAGTTGAATCCAGCACGATAGGAAGTGTTGATGCAGTTGAAAA
>JACCDW010363954.1_pt1 | contig 25747 bp, 21 predicted proteins | sample 7449781 | NCBI WGS metagenome assembly JACCDW01 (sample SAMN15323449, study PRJNA562643) | freshwater metagenome | isolation source: river surface water | place: USA:Blue River Watershed | collected 2017-08-18
ACAGGCCTGCTGCGGTGGTGATTTGGATGGCCGACAGCGGTGTCGTCGAGTCCGGCCTGGAGTAGATCTTGCGCGCAAAGACCTTCTCCACGAAGCGCCCCGCGCTCAAGCCCGTCGCGGTGACGAACACCAGCACCACATCCTGCAGGGTGGTGGGAACCGCGCGTTGAAGAATCTGCTTGAGCGTGGTCGCGTCGTGCTTGAGGCCCAGGTCATCCAGCAAAACCTTGACCAAGGCTCGGTGTCCGGGGTAGCGCACCGACTTGTAGTCCAGGTTGTGCGCCCGTCCGGCCAGGGTTTCGCACAGGGTGCCCAAACCTCCGCTGGTGTTGAACGCCTCGTACTCGCAGCCGTCCATGCTGAAGGTTTCGAGCCCCTCCAAGGGCAGGAGCTCCAAACGATGGCCGTCGCGGATGGCCTCACAGGGGTGACAGTACTCGTTGATCAAACCGTCTACGCTCCAGGTGAGGTTGTACTTCAGTGCATTGGTGGGAAAAGCCGGCAGGGCGCCCACCCGCATCTTGAGGTCGAAGATCTGATCAAAGCCACGGGCCAGGTCGTGCGCCACGATGCCCACAAACCCGGGCGCCAAGCCGCACTGCGGCATGAACGCGGTGGGCGCCCCTTCAGCGAGTTCCCGGATGCGGCGCGTGGCCGCCACGTCTTCGGTGAGGTCAAAGTAGTGGCAACCCGTGGCCCGCGCGGCTTCAGCCACCGCGATGGCGCAGTCATAGGGCAACGCGTTGACGACGGTTTCATGGCCTTGCAGCAGCGCTTGCAGGGCCTGGGCCGCGTGCGGTGGCGTGCTGGAGCGCTCGTCCATCTGCAATGTGCGCAGGCCGGCTGCTGCCAAGGGCTCGAGCGCCGCTGCGCTTCGGTCCGCCACCGTGATGGCGTAGTCACCAGTGGCGGCCAGCTGACGCGCGATGGTCTGCCCAATGTGGCCGGCGCCCAGGAGGATGGTCTTCATGATCGGAACCTTGCTCAATGAGAGGCTTCACTCTAGGTCCGGTGGCCGTCATAAGATAGTGACATTTCGGCGTATTCGCTTGCAAAATTGACGTTTTGAACGTTTTATGTGACGTATTGATGTATGGCCAGCACCAAACACAGGACCAACCCTGCCAGCCCAGTGGCACTGCACAGCCCGCGCGATGACGTCGACCGTGCGCTGCTGGCGTTGCTGCAGACCGATGCGCGGCAAAGCACCGCCGACCTGGCGCGTCACTTGGGCGTGGCACGCACCACGGTGGTGGCGCGGCTCAGCCGCTTGGAGCGTGACCGGGTGATCCTGGGCTACACCGTGCGGCTGGGGCAGGATGAACACGACGCCAGCCTGCAGGCCTTTGTGCACATTGCCGTGCAGCCGCGCAGCGGCCATGGCGTGGAGGCGCGCCTCAAGCGCATGCCCGAGGTGCGGCAGTTGTGCACGGTCAGTGGCGAGTTCGACTATGTGGCGCAGCTGCAGGCCCCATCGGCCGTGCGGCTGGACGGCCTGCTCGATGAAATCGGTCGCCTCGAAGGCGTGATCCGCACCCAAACCTCGGTGGTGCTGGCGCGGCGGATCGACCGCTAGGCCTCAGGGCATCACTTCCGGCTCGACAGCCACTGCTCCAGGCGCTGCAACGAGGCTTGCCGCGCTTGGGGATTCCCCCCCACATGCACCCCCTGGCCTCGGTTCACCCCGTTGGGCACATCGCGGCGCAAGCGCACGGGGGCCTCACCATCGAAGCCGTGATGGGCGCCCGGGTACAGCACCACCGCAATGGGTGCAGTGGGCCCACGCTGGCCGTTCACACGCTCGGCCCAGTCCACACAGGGTTGGGCCGGCGTCCAGTCGTCCGCCTGCCCCAGCTGCATCAGCAGCGGCACGGCCGGCTTGCGCTGGCCCTGCAGCACCTCCAAGCAGCCGGGGTAATAGGCCACGGCAAATGCGGGCAGCGGTACCTCGGGCGGGCGGCGTTCCAACCGGTCGGCCTGAATGGCCGCCAACACCGTCGAGCCGCCATTGCTCCACCCCAGCAGACCCAATCGCTGGGCATCCACACCGGGCTGCTGGGCCAGCCAGCTCAAGCCACCCCAGGCATCCAGACGCCGATGGGTCTGCGTCACTTTGCGCGTGCCCAGGCGCTGCGTGCACAGCTCGCGCTCGCCCCGTGTGGTCAGGGAATCCAGAACCAGGACCGACCATCCTTGGCGCAGCAACCAGTCGGTGTAGCCGCGCATGCGGCTGGACAGTTCGCCAGAAGGTTCATAAGGGCCACTGCATCCATGCAGCAGCAGCATGGCGCCCGCGTGGGCCGCTGCAGCGCCGTGGCCGGCGGCCGAAGCCTCGCCAGGGGTGGGTTGCACCGGCGACGGGCTCCAGTAGCCCATCAACATCACCGGCTGGCCGTTGGGGTCCCGGTCGTGGCTGGGCACCATCACCCGCTGAGGCTCGGCTGAAGCCGCCGCAAGGCCCACCCCCCACAACAGCGCTATTAGGCAGGTCCATCGGGCCGCCACTCGCCGGGGCCAGCCCTTTTGTCGTGCATACACGTTCATTGCACAAGCCTCCCTTGCAACCCGGCAACACCCGGGTACACACTTAGAACAGACGGTCCACCTGCAGCAAGGTGAGCACGCCCAGCACCGCAAAGATGAGCGCTGCAAGCCCGTGCACCACGCGCATCGACAGCCGCTTGGCGATACGGTCACCCAAGAACACCGCCGGCACATTGGCCACCATCATGCCCAGGGTGGTGCCCAAGACCACGGCGACCAATTCGGTGTAGCGCGCTGCCAGCGCCACGGTGGCGATCTGGGTCTTGTCGCCCATCTCGGCCAAGAAGAAGGCCAGGACCGTGGTTCCAAACACGCCAAAGCGTTGCCGACCCGCTGCCGTTTCCTCATCGATCTCATCGGGAACCAACATCCAGGCCGCCATGGCCAGGAAGGACAGGCCAATCACCCAGCGCAGCACCTCCGGGCCCAGGGCCTGGGCCACCCACGCGCCCACCACACCGGCCAGCGCGTGGTTGAGCACGGTGGCCACGAAGATGCCGGCGATGATGGGCAGCGGCTTGCGAAAGGCCGCAGCCAACACAATGGCCAGGAGTTGGGTCTTGTCACCCATTTCTCCCAGGGCGACCACACCCGTGGAGATCAAGAAGGCTTCCATTGAGAACAGTGTAGCCACCGTGCTGCCACCAGCGGGTCAGGCTGCGCCGGCTCAAGCGCAAGCCGTGGGCCAAGGGTCAAGATGGCGCTGCGGTGCGCGGCCCTGCGCATTGCTGCCCCACAACCCACAGCCATCCCAAGGAGCCTAGACATGAGCGAACTGCGCCTGCTTGATCCCTTTCTCAGAGACCCGTTCGATGACACGCTGCGCAGCCTGATGCGCCCCTGGCGGCTGAGTGCCGCAGACGGTGCACCCCGCATGCGCGTGGACCTGTCGGAACAGGACGAACACTATGTGGTGAAGGCCGACATTCCCGGTGTGCGCAAGGAAGACATCGACGTGCGCATCGACGGCAACTTGGTCACGCTCAGCGCGCAGAGCAAGTCCGAGAAAGAGGAGCGCGACGACGGCCGTGTGCTGTTCAAGGAACGCCAAGAAGGCTATGCCAGCCGCTCGTTCGCCCTGGACTGCCCCGTGGACGAAGCCCGTTCGGATGCGCGCTATGAGGACGGCATCCTGACGCTGAAACTGCCCAAGAAGGCAGCCGGTACCACCAAGCGCCTGTCCATCCAGTAGCGGCTTTTCAAGCGAACATGGGGACGCGATACCATCGTCGCCCACCATGTTCCAGTACCACACGATTCCGGTCACACCCTTCCAGCAGAACTGCTCGCTGGTGTGGTGTGACCAAACCCTGGAAGCCGCCGTCATCGACCCTGGTGGTGAACTGCAGCGAATCCGCCAAGAGGTCAGCCGCCGTGGCCTGCGCCTCAAGGCGATCTGGCTCACGCACGCCCACATCGACCACGCCGGTGGCACCGGGCAACTGGCCCGAGAGGACGGATTGCCCATCGTGGGCCCGCACCCGGGCGACCAGTTCTGGATCGATGGCTTGCCCCAGCAAAGCGCGCAATTTGGTTTCCCGCCGGCCGAAATGTTCACCCCCAACCGCTGGCTGGCCGACGGGGACACCGTCACCATCGGCCATTGCACGCTCGATGTTCGCCACTGCCCCGGCCACACGCCAGGCCATGTGGTGTTTCACTCCAAGCAAGGGCAGCGCTGCTTCGTAGGCGATGTGCTGTTTGCCGGCAGCATTGGCCGCACCGACTTCCCCGGGGGCGACTACGACACGCTCATCAACAGCATCACGCAGCGCCTGTGGCCCATGGGTGACGAAACCGTGTTCATTCCCGGCCACGGGCCAGAGAGCAGTTTCGGGCGCGAGCGCCGCAGCAACCCCTACGTCGGCGGAACCTGAACGCGCCGCCCGGCGCGCACCCTGTGGCCTTGGAGAGGAAAGCCCTCAGCCCTTGCTGCTGGCGGGCGGCCCAAACAGGCGCTCAGGCTTGGGTGCCTTGGCATACAAGGGCATCACCTTGGGCAGCACCTTCTGAATGTCCTGGATGCGCGAATCCCCCGCCGGGTGCGTGCTCATGAACTCCGGCGGCGCGCCCTTGTTGGCCTGCAACATCTTCTGCCAAAGCGTCACGCCGGCTTCAGGGTTGTAGCCCGCGCGCGCGGCCAGCTCCAGTCCCACCAGGTCGGCCTCGGTTTCGTCGTCGCGGCTGAACTTCAGCGAGAGCAACTGAGCTCCCATGCCCACGGCCATGTCGCCCAACTGGCCCAGGCCCAACAGCGAAGACACCACGTTCGCGCCCAAGCGCGTGGCCGCCTGCTTGCCCATGCGCTCGCGGGCGTGCTCTCGCAAGGCATGCGCCACTTCGTGGCCCATGATCATGGCCACTTCGTCGTCGCTGAGCTGCAGCTTGGACAAGATGCCCCAGTAGAACGCAATCTTGCCGCCCGGCATGCAAAAGGCGTTGATTTGGGCGCTGCCAAACAACTGGATGTCCCATTTCCAATCGCGCGCGCGCGGGTTCCACGCCGGTGCGAAGGGAATGATGCGTTGGCCGATGGCGCGCAAGCGAAGCAGTTGGGGATGGTCCGGTGGCGCCAGCTGGTTCTTCTGCTGGGCGTCGCGCGCCATCTGCCGAAACTGCTGTGCCGCCGCTTGCTCCACCTGTTCCGGCGGAACCGCGTTCACGAACACGGATGTTTTGCCCACTTCCTTGCGCAGGCCTTCTTCAGGCTGGGGCGCCGGCGGCGCAGCAGGCGTGGTCGACTGCGCCCAGGCCGCGCCCTGCCAAAGCCCCAAAGCCGAAGCGGCCGCCACACCGGTGAACAGGCGTCGACCATGCACGCCGCAGCCCAGGCGCGAGGCGCGCGTGCCACATCCGCAGGTGCGGGCAGCCACCATGGGCGGCACCGGAACGTCCCCATCGGTGCAAAAGCCGGGCGATGCGTCCGCGGCGTTGGTGCTGGCTGATCGGTTCAGAAGAGGATCCTTGCTCATGGCCCATCCGGTCGGGGTGTACCCCCGTCGTTCAAGCCTCTGATTTTGCAGCCACTGGGCTTTCCAGTGCTTGCACGTCCTTGCGCAACCACCACAGCAGGCACAGACCGGGAACGGCTGCCAGGGTGCTCACCAGGAAGAAGGTCGGCCAGCCGATGCTTTCAGCCAGCACGCCGGCCATGGGCCCCACCCACACGCGCCCCACCGAGGCGAATGCACTCAGCAAGGCGAACTGCGTGGCGGTGTAGCGCTGGTTGCACAGGCTCATGAGAAACGCCACGAAGGCCGCCGTGCCCATGCCGCCGCTGAGGTTTTCGAAGGCCACCACCAACAGCAGGCTGCCGTCCACGGGCGTGGCCGCCGCCAGTTTGACGAACCACCAGTCGAATGCCGGCAGCATCACCGACCCGAGCGATCCCTTGCCCATGGCCGCCAGCCACCAAAACCCCAGGTTGCTGGCCATCTGCAGCACGCCAAAGGCCAGCAGCGAACGCCACAGCCCAAGCCCCAACATGAGGGCGCCGCCCAACAGGGCCCCGCCGATGGTCAGCCACAGGCCGATCACCTTGTTGACCACACCCACCTCGGCACTGGTGAACGCCATGGATGTCAGGAGGAACGGCGTCAAGAGCGAACCGGCGAACGCATCGCCCACTTTGTACAGCACGATGAGCCCCAGGAAGACCCATGCACGGGGCTGCGAGAAGTAGCTCGACAGGCCCGTCATGAGCGTGGCAAAGCCCGCACGCCGGGCCGCCCATGCGGCCAGAGGGATGGTCAAACCCAGGCCCAGGAGCAGCGCCACCAGGTTGACCCACTTGGCCTGCAGCGCCGCGGCCATCGCAGCGTTCTCCAACACCGGAGACAGCAGCCAACGGGCCACATCCGACCCCACACGGTCGGTCAGGGCCACCCCCAGCGCCACCGCGGCCACGACCGCTGCAAAACCCAGCAGGTCGCGTCGCGCCGGGTGGTCCGATGGGTGCCCAGGCGCAGCGGCCGGATGGGTGTCCGACGCACCCAAGGCCGGTGTCATGATGGCGGTGAACACCGCCAAGACCAGCATGAATCCCGACATCAGCTCATAGATCTGGGGCCACGTCCAACCCGAGCCCTGTTGGGCGTCCGTCCAGATGAAGGCCAAGCCACCGCTGACCACCATGGCCAGGCGGTAACCCATCACGTTCAAAGACGCGCCCAGACCGCGCTCTCTGGGCTGCAGCAGTTCGGTTCGGTAGGCGTCGATCACCACATCCTGTGACGCCGACAAGAACGCCACCAGGACCGCCAGGCCCGCGTACAGCTTGAGCTGGTGCACGGGTGAGGTTTGCGCCAAGGCCCACAGCGCTGCGGCCAGCAGCAGTTGGCTCAGCACCATCCAGCCCCGCCGGCGGCCCAGCAGCGGCAGTTCAAAGCGGTCGACCAGGGGCGCCCACAGAAACTTGAAGGTGTAGGGCAGCCCCACAAGGCTCAGAAAGCCGATGGTCGCCAGGTCCAGTCCCTCCACGCTCATCCAGGCCTGGAGGGCTTGCCCGGTGAGGGCCAGTGGCAGGCCGGAGGCAAAGCCCAACACGGTGACGGTCATCAGGCGCCAGATTCGGGCCGGCCACGCCATCGGCGGTGTCAGAAGCTGCTGGAACATGCGGGCATTGTCCATGCGGCCACCGGTCATGGCCCCATGCCCGGCGGGGGCCGTGACACAGCGCTATCCTGCCGACATGAGCAAGTACAAAACACCTTTCCGCCTGCGCACCCTATCGGTCTCCGTCGCAGCCACCAGCGCCCTCGTGTCATCGATGGCCTTGGCTGCCGAGCCCACCGCATCCGCCTGCACCGACTTTTACACCCACATCAACGGGCAATGGATCGCCAACACTGAGCTGCCGCCCGACCGCGCCCGCATCGGCAGCTTCGACCAACTGGCCATCTCCAACACGCGTCTGCTGATCCGGTCGCTGGACCGCCTTATGGCCCAGCCGCAGCAGCAGGACACGCCCGGGCTGAAGCTGCTGGCCGCCTGGTACGGCAGCGCGCTGGACCCCGCCGTGGCCCAGGCGGCCGGCCTGCAGGCCGCACAGCCCCTGCTGCAGCGCATCGCATCGCTCAAAGACCGCAGCGAACTGCCGGCCCTGTTGGCGGAGTTCACCCGCGCCCGTTTGGGTGGCCCGCTGGGCATGTCGGTGATGGCCGACAACCAAGACGTGCGCCGGCACATCTTGGGCGTGGGCGGCAGCGGCATTGGCCTGCCCGACCGCGACGACTATCTCAAGACCGACGCCACTTCGAAGCGTCTGCAAGACGCCTATCGCACCTATGCGCGGCAGCTGCTGCAACTGGGTGGCACCACGCCCGACGATGCCGCGCTGGACGCCCTGTTGGCCTTCGAGAAGTCGCTGGCCGAATCGCTGCTCAATGCGGTGGAACGTCGCAACCCGCAAGCCACCAACCACCGCCGTACCCTGCAAACCCTGCAGGCCGAGGCCCCAGGATTGGACTGGGCCGCGTGGGCCAGGGCCGCAGGGGCCACCCCCGATCGCCTGGGTGCCGACCAGCCCTTCATGCTGCCCCAACCCCGGCACGCGCAGGCCGTGGCCCGTCTGGTGCAGGAGGCCCCGCTGAGCACCTGGCAAACCTACCTGCGCCTGCGCCTGCTGGACGCACTGGCTCCGTGGCTGGATGAACGCTTTCAGGCTGCGTCCTTCGACTGGAAAGAGCGCGCGCAGCGGGGCCTGACCAAACCCAGCCCACGCAACGAGCAGTTGGTTTATCTCATTGGGGGGCGCACCGGCTGGGAGCCCCTGGCCCAAACACTGGGGGAGCTCTTCGTGCGTGAGTCGTTCTCACCACAGGCTCAGGCCCGCGCCAACGCGATGATCGAAGATGTGCGCGCGGCCATGCGCAGCCGCATTGATGGGCTGCCGTGGATGACAGCGGCTACCAAACAAAAGGCGCAGGAGAAGCTGGCCCACATGAGCGCGCAGATCGGCGGACCGACGAAATGGCCCGACTACAGCGGCCTGACCCTGAACCCCAAGGACCCCGCCGGTAACTTTATGAAAGTGCAGGCCTGGGGCCATGAACAGCGTTTGGCAGACCTGCCCAAGCCCACGGACCGCCACCGCTGGGACACCTCGCCGCACATCGTCAACGCGTTCGCCGCCGGTCAGAACCGCATCGTGTTTCCGGCCGGGATCCTGCAGCCGCCCTTCTTTGACGAGAAGGCCAGTGACGCGGCCAACTTGGGCGGCATCGGCATGGTCATCGGACACGAAATCACCCACCACTTCGACGACCGGGGCCGCCAGTACGACGCGGTCGGAAACCTCAAGGACTGGTGGGCACCGGAGGATGCGGCGGCCTACCGGGCACGCGCCGACCGTGTAGCCGAGTTCTACAGCCGCTACGAAGTGTTGCCGGGCCTGCGGATCAACGGGCGGCAGATGCTGGGGGAGAACATCTCGGACTTGGGCGGCATCAACATTGCCTTCGATGCCCTGCAACTGGCCTTGAAGCGGCAGAACGCCTCGGCCACCGAGGCCAACGCGGCCGCACGCCAATTCTTCACCACCAACGCCCTCATCTGGCGTGGCAAGCAGCGCAACGAGGCCCTGGAGCAGCAGATCCGCACCGGCCAGCACTCACCTGGGCCCTTCCGCGTGCGCGGGCCCTTGAGCAACATGCCCGCCTTCGCGCAGACCTATGGCTGCAAGCCTGGGGACGGCATGGTCGCCGAGGACCCGGTTTCCGTCTGGTGAGCGCAGAGGCTCACCGCCGCCGGCCAGCGTCAGCGGCGCGTGGCCGTCAGGCTGGGTCAGCGGCCGGTGGCCGTCGGGCAGGGTCAGCGGCCGGTGGCCGCCGGTGCAGGTGCACCCGTGGCGGCACGGGCTGGCGCGCGCACCACGCGGAAGCGTTGCCCGGTTTGGATGACGATCACCGCATCACCCGGACGCAACTGCTCCTGACCCTTGCCCTGCACGATGGTGCGGCGCTCGCCGTTGCCGAATTGCAGAAGGAGTTCCTGGGCCTCTTCGGTGGTGCCACTGCGCTCCACAGCGTTGCCCACGGCAGCACCGGCAATGGCGCCCAGCACGGCCGCCACATCACTGCCCCGGCCCTTGCCCACGGTTGAAGCGGCCACACCGCCGGCCACCGCACCCGCCACCCCACCGATGCCGCTTTGCGAGCCGTCGATCTTCACGTCACGGATGGACAGCACCACAGCGTCGTACACCACGGACTGGCGCTGTGCCTCGTCGCGGCGCACCACATCGGGGTTGGACGTGGCACAGGCGCTCAGCAGGGCAGCCAATGCCAGGGCGGGGAGGAGCAGAAGTTTGGTGTTCATAGCCATCAGGAACGGTTGAGCAAGGAGATCCGTTGACGCAGGCCGCCATCTTCCATTGGCCGCGTTCGGCTATTGTCGCGCGGGATCAACTGCGGCCCACTGGTGCGGCTGCCAGCGGGGCCGCGCCAGCGCTGCTGCGCTCGGTGTCCAGATACTGCCAGGTGTCCCGCATGAAGGGGTGCGCCCAAAAGTGCTGCAGCCAAGGTTGCTGCAGCCAGGCCGCCCGGTCGTGGCGGTGGACCTTGTAGGGCATGTAGGCCACGAGCAGGTCTTTGGCCTGACGCATCAAGGCCAGCCTCTGCGGGCCGTCCGGCAATCGCCGCTGCTGTTCGAACAGGCGGTCGAAAGCGGGCCACGAAAACCGCGCGTCGTTCGAATCGCCCGAGTTCGGACCGTAGGCAATCGACAAGAAGAAGCCCCCATCGGGCGACTGCGCCGACCAGCTGTAACCCCAGATCTGCAGTGAGCCCGTGCGTGTCTTCTTGAGCAGTTCAGGCCAGGTCGACACATCGAACTCCACCCGCAAGCCCACCGCATTGAGCGAACGCTTCCACAGCTCGTTGGCGGCGCGGTCGGCTTGCGTGCTCAAGGATGCAATGCGCAACACCAAGGGCTTGCCTGCGGGCGTCTCACGAAACCCGTCACCGTCGCGGTCCACGTAGCCGTAGACATCCAACAGGGCCCTGGCCCTGGCCGGGTCATAGGCCGACATGTCGCTGCGGTACTCGGCCTCGTAGCCCACGGTGTGGGGCGCGAGCGTCGACTGCGCGGGCAGGGCCATGCCGTTGCGCAAGAGCCGGATGTCGGAGGGTCCGTCATACGCCAGGGCAATCGCACGCCTTAAGGCCACGCGATCGGGCGTGTAGCCGCCCACCACCGGGTCGTCCATCGAAAAGTAGTGCATGGACATCGAAGCCGTGAGGGCCGTCTCCAGGCGCACGCCCTTTCGTTGCAGGAACGGCGCCAGGCGTCCACCCGGCACGGCCAGGGGTACAAAGGCCGCGGGCACCTGCATCCAGTCCAGGTCACCCTGCAAAAAGGTGAGCCAGCGCGGCTGCGCCTCCTCGACCACGTCCACCACGATACGGTCCACGCAAGGCAGGGTGCGGCCTTTCAAGCGCTGCGCGATGGCCTGGGCCTGCGGATCATCACTGGGCGTGCCCTCGTACACGCGGTGCCGATAGCTTGGCGACTTCACCAACTCAATGCGCGAGGCGCGTCGCCAACTCGCCAGGCGAAACGGCCCCGTGCCCACCGGGTGGGCGCCGATGTCCTTGCCATAGTGTTCCACCACCTCACGGGCCACGGCGCCCGTCAGGGCCGGTGTGGCCAGGTTGTAGACCCAGCGTGGATCGGGCTGGCCCATCTGGATGCGCAGGGTGTAGCGGTCCAACGCCCGTAGGCCAGGCACCGGGGTGTCGTAGTCAAAGGGCTTGCGCGTCTTCAAGGCACGCTGACGCAGCTCGGCCAGGCCGGCCATCTGGGCGCCTTCGAAGATGTAGAGGTCGCTGGAGGCGTACTGCGGATCGAAGAAGCGCTTGATGGAGTACACGTAATCTTCTGCCGTGAGCTCTCGCCGGCCCTGCGCGTCCAGCCGGGAACTGCCTCTGAAGGCCGGATCCTCGGCGAAATAGATGCCCGGACGGATGCGCAGCGTGATCGTCAACCCATCGGCGCTGATCTCGGGCAGTTCCTGCGCGGTGTTGGCCACCAGGCGAACCGGCCGTGCCAGGTAGTCATAGGTCAGCGGCGCTTCAAGAATCTGCGAGATCAGCGTGGTGGAGTAGAAATCGCTGTTGGTGGACGGCGGATCAAAGGTGCTCTCGGGCGCGGGGAAGGCGTAGCGCAGCGTCTTGGTGCCTGAGGCCGACGCTGCAGATGACGCATGGGCCGGTGCAGCAGCCGATGCCGTACCCGGCCACAACCAAGCTGCTGCAGCGGTGGCTGCGAAGCCGCCAAGACCGGTCAAACCAGTCAAGCCGCTCAAACCGGCTGACGAGGCCATGAAGCGGCGGCGCTTCACCGTGGCTCCAGCGCTTCAGCGGCCGCGCGCGTGCTGTGGCTCAACGTCCACACGGTGCCACCAGTCCTGCCAGAACTGGGTGCGGCGAAAGCCCTTGAGCCATGGCTGGGTGAGGTCGCTGGAAATGCGGTGCACCAGGAACTTGTAGGGCATGTAGGCCATGCCAATGTTCTTGGCTTGCAGGAACAAGGCCTCACGCTCGGGGCCATCGGGAATCTCGCCCATGCGCTCGTACAGACGGTCGAACTCCTCGTTCTTGAAGCGCGCGAAGTTCTGCGCGCCGAACTGCGGGCTGTAGTAGCGCGCCAGGGACTGTTGGCCATCGGGTGCCGCTGCTGAACCGCCCAAAATCCACATCTGCAGCTTGCCCGCCCGCGCGGCCTTGAGCTGTTCAGGCCACTTGGCCACCTTGAAGCGAACCTGGATGCCCACGGCTTCGAAGTTGCGCTTGTGCAATTCGTTGAACTGGCGCGAGAGTTGGTCGGGCTGTGTGGCCATCTCGAGCACCAGGGGCTTGCCCTCGGGCGTCTCGCGGAACCCGTCGCCGTCCTTGTCCAAGTAGCCGTACAGGTCCAGCAGTGCCTTGGCGCGCGCCGGGTCGTGGTCGCTCATGGCGCTCTTGTACTGGGGGTCGTAGCCCGTGGTGTTGGGCACCAAGGCCGACTGCGCCGGAATCGCCTGTCCACGGCGGATCAGGCGGATCTCACGGTCGATGTCCAACGCCAACGACAGCGCCCGGCGCAGCGCCACGCGCTCAGGCGTGTAGCCGCCCACCACCGGGTCTTCCATGTTGAAGTACAGGTAGGCGGAATCTGAATTGAGCGAGCGCGAGCCCTGGATGCCGCGCTTGGCCAGGTTGGGCGCCAGCTTCCCGTTGGGCATGGCCTGGCTGACAAACTCACCAGGCACCGTCAACCAGTCCAGCTGCTCATTGAGAAAGGCCAGCCAACGCGGCTGCATTTCTTCAATGATGCTGACCTCCACACGGTCCACCATGGGTAGGCGCCGGCCCTTGAACTGCGCCAGCAGGGCTTGACCAGCCGCATCATCGGCTGCAGGCTCGAAGTCGTAGAGCACTTCGCGGTACTGGGGGTTGCGCTCCAGGGCGATGAAGCTCGATCGCCTCCACTGCACCAGCTTGAAGGGCCCTGTGCCCACGGGATGGGCCATGATCTTGTCGCCGTAGTGCTCCACCACCTCGCGCGCCACGGCGCCGAAGAGATCTCCAGTGGCGAAGGTCTCGATCAGTGTGGGCCGGGGCTTGTAGGTCTTGAATTGAATGGTGTAGCGGTCTAGGGCGCGGATGCCTTCAATCTCGGCTTCATAGTCGAAGGGCTTCTTGGTCTCCAAGGCCTTCTTGCGCAGGGCCTCCAGGCCCACATAGCCGGTGTCGAGCATGCCGCCCCACACCGGGCTCTTGTTCACCGGGTCGGCAAAGCGCTTGTAGCTGAACACATAGTCCGCGGCCGTCAATTCACGCCGGCCCTGCGCATCCAGTCGCTTGCTGCCTTTGAAGGCCGGGTCATCCATGAAGTAGATGCCGGGCTTGATGCGGACCGTCCAGGTGCGAAAGTCAGCCGACACCTGCGGCATGCCGTCCGCTGTCAGCGGGCGAATCTTGGCGGGGCGGGCCAGGTGGTCGTACTCGTACAGGCCTTCGAAGATGTGGGGCGTGACCGTGCGTGAGTACAGATCGTTCACCTGTGCGGGGTCGAAGCCGGTCTCAGCCGTGGGAAAGGACAGGCGCAGCACCTTCTGCGGCGCCGGGCTTGACACCTGCTGCTGCGCTGCGGCCACCAGGGACAGCGTCAGCGCAACCCCCAACAGGCAGCCGCGCAGCGTTGCGGTCAGCCGGGGTTTCATTTCGCTTCGGCCACCACCTGCGCCGCACCGGCGTGGTCCACGTCCACATACCGCCAGAAGTCGCGCATGAAGGGGTGCCGGCGGTAGCCCACCACGTGCGGGTGCGTCAGGTCGGTGAGGATGCGGTGTCCCGTGACCTTATAGGGCATATAGGCCACCGCCAAGAGCTTGGCCTCGTTCATCAGGGCCTCGCGCTCGTTGCCATCGGGCATCACGAACTGCCGCTTGTACAGCTCGTTGAAGGCCGGCAAGTCAAATCGTGAATGATTGGCCTGACCCTTGTTGGGGCCGTACAGCAGATCCAAAAAGTAGCTGCCATCGGGGTTGGTGGCGGTCCAGGCCACACCCCACATCATCAGCTTGCCGGCACGACTGGCCTTGAGCTGCTCAGGCCACTTGGCAATCTTGAACTCGATGCGCACGTTGATGGCCTTCATCGCCTTGCGCCACAACTCCTGCAGCTGCCGAGAAGCCTGGTCGGGCTGGCTTGAATACTCCAGCAGCAGCGGCTTGCCGTCGGGCAGGTCGCGCCAGCCATCGCCGTCCTTGTCGACATAGCCGTAGAGGTCCAGCAGCGCACGGGCGCGGGCCAGGTCGTGGTCGCTCATCTCGGTCTTCATCTTCGGGTCGAAGCCCGTGAGCATGGGCGGGATGATGGCCTGCGCGGGAACGGCTTGCCCCTTACGCACCTGATTGATTTCCTGTTCCACGTCGTAGGCCAGGGAAATCGCGCGTCGAAGCGCCACCTTGTGGGGCTCATAGCCGCCCACCACTGGGTTTTCCATGCCGAAATAGCTCAGCGTGGCATCCACCGCAGGAACCCGCTGCATTTGGATGCCCTTCTTGCGCAGGTTGGGCGCCAGCTTGTTGTTGGGGATGGCCGTGGTGGCGAACTCATTGGGCAGGCGGTCGATCATGTCGTGCTCGCCATTGAGGAAGGCCAGCCAACGCGGCTGGGTCTCCTCCACGATGCTCACCTCCACCCGGTCAACCATAGGGATGCGCTTGCCCTTGAGCTTGGCCAGCACGGCCTGCGCCTCGGCATCGTCCGGTGCCGGCTGCGCGTCGTAGTACTGCTCACGGTAGTTGGGGTTGCGCTCCAAGGTGATCTTGGAAGAGCGCTTCCAGGCCGCCAGCCGGAAGGGGCCCGTACCCACGGGGTGCTCCATGATCTTGTCGCCGTAGGCCTCCACCACCTCGCGGGCCACTGCGCCCATCACACCACCGTCGGTGAAGGTGTAATAGAAGCGAGGCGCCGGGCTGGCCAAGCGAACCTCGAAGGTGTAGCGGTCCAGGGCCCGAACGCCCTCGACCTCGGCGTCATAGTCGAATGCGATCTTGTTGGCGATCGTCTTCTTGCGCAGTTCCGACAGGCCCAGAATGCGCGCGTTTTCCAACTGGAACAGGCTTGGGCTCTTGGTCTTGGGGTCGTAGTGGCGCTTGAGCGTGTAAACGTAGTCCTCGGCCGTGAGTTCGCGCTTGCCCTGGGCGTTCAGGCGTTTGCTGCCCTTGAAGGCGGGGTCGTCGGCAAACAGGATGCCCGGCTTGAGGCGAAAGACAAACCGTGTGTAGTTGTCGCTGATCTCGGGCAGGGCTTGGGCCGTTTGCGGCACCACCTTCACCGGGCGCGCCAGTGGGTCATAGGTCAGCGGCGCCTCGAACATATTGGCCGCGATGATCCGGGAGTAGGCGTCGGAAATCTGCGCGGGGTCGAATCCGGTCTCGGCAATCGGAAAGGCGTAGCGCAGCGTCTTCTTCGCTGCGGTGGCCTGCGGCGCCGCCGTTTGGCCTGCCGTGTTGGCCGCCACGGGCCCAGCCCACACCAGCATGCCGGCCAAGGCCCAGGAAGTGACCGCCCCGCACAGGGCCGTCGTCAGGAGATTTCGACGCATCATGATGAAGAAGGTGCCCGGTGCAGGCCAGTGGCCCGGTTGGGCACCGCAGCAGCGACTGGCAAAAGCGCGCAGTCTAGCGGCGCCAAGCCACCCCGAGAACCCTGGATCACCCCTTATTCCCCTGCGCCTTGCTCGGACTATTCCCGCCACGCGCGGGGGAAAACGCCGGGAAACAAGCGCACCAGAGGCCGCTAGACTCCCGCATCCCGTGAAACCGGGGATTCCGAGCGCGTCCGGGGGCCACAAGCCTGCTTTGGGCAGCGCGACTTCTGGAGTTTGCAAACATGCTGGCCTATCTCATCAGGCGACTGTGGCAGATGGTTCCCACGCTCTTGGGCGTGGTGCTGTTGGTCTTCGTCCTTTTCAAATACTTCGGTGGCGACCCCGCAGAAATCCTCGGGGGCCTCAACGCCACCCCCGAGCAGATTGATGCCATTCGCCAGCAACTGGGTCTGAACGAACCGGCCTGGTACCAGTTCTGGATCTTCATCAAGTCCATCGCCACCTTCGACTTCGGCAAGAGCTGGGCGACCAACGAAGCGGTGAGCAACCTGTTCGCCACGCGCTTGCCCGCCACGCTCACGGTGATGCTGCCCATCCTGATTCTGGACGTGCTGCTGGCCCTGCCCATTGCCATGTGGGTGGCCTACCGCCGCGGCTCCCTCACCGACCGCGCCATCATGGTGGTCACCACGGTGGCACTGTCCATTTCATTCCTCGTCTACATCATCGTGGGCCAGTATGTGTTTGGCTTCCTCCTGGGATGGTTCCCGGTGCAGGGCTGGACCGACAGCACGTGGACGAACCTGATCACCTATGCGCCGCTGCCCGTGCTGCTGGCGGTGATGGTGGGCGTGAGCCCCCAAACGCGCCTGTACCGCAGCTTCTTCCTCGATGAACTGGGTCAGGACTATGTCCGCACCGCACGTGCCAAGGGCCTGACCGAGAACAAGGTGCTGTTCAAGCATGTGATGCGCAACGCGATGATCCCCATCATCACCAACATCGGCTTGGCGCTGCCCAGTGTGTTCATCGGCTCCTTCTTGATCGAAACCTTCTTCTCCATTCCCGGTCTGGGCCGCGAGGTCTTGTTGGCGGTCAACCGGTCCGACTATCCGGTCATTCAGGCCATCACGGTGTACCTGGCCATGCTGACCATGGTGATCAACCTGCTGACCGACGTGATGTACAAGGCGATCGACCCACGGGTGGTGTTGAAATGAGTGCAACCCTGAGCTCCAACGCCAGCCCCAGCGCGGGCCCCGAGCGTTCTGAAGGTGTGTGGGCTGCGGCCTGGCGCCGCTACAAGGCCGACCGTGTGGGCATGGTCTCGCTGGTCATCGTGCTGATCTTCATGGTGCTGATTGCGGCCTCCGCTTTAGACCTGGTGGCCAAGGATTGGCAAAAGGAAGTGGGCGTGCCCAACGCGCCGCCCACCCTGCTGGGCCCGGCCCCGCCGGAGGCCACGGGTGTGATCGAACAGCCCAAGGGGCCCAACGTGGACATCTCGGCCATCGACCCCCTGGCACCCAAGTACGCCGAGTGGGCGGAGAAGGCCAAGACCTATGCCACGGCCGACACCGTGAAGGCCGAGACCCTGCCCTTGGGCGGCGACCGGCTGGGGCGTGATGTGTTGTCCAAGGCCATCAAGGGCACCGAAATCTCCGTCTTCGTGGGTGTGCTGGCCGCCTTGGTGGCCACCTTCCTGGGCACGCTCTTGGGCGCCCTGTCGGGCTACCTGGGCGGCAAGGTTGGCGACTTCTTCGAGTGGCTCTACAACGTCTTCGAAGCCGTACCCGGCATCTTGCTGATCTTCGCGTTTGCCGCCGTGTTTGGCCGCGGCATCGGCACCGTGGTGCTGATTCTGGGTCTGACGGGCTGGACCGGTCTGTACCGCCAAGTGCGGGCGGAGTTCATGAAGCACCGCTCACGCGAGTACGTGCGTTCGGCCGAGGCCATTGGCGCTTCGCAAGTGGCGCGCATGTTCAAGCACATCTTGCCCAACATCTCACACGTCATCCTGGTTCGCATGGGCCTGCTCGTGGTGGGCTTCATCAAGAGCGAGGTCATCCTGTCTTACCTGGGCCTGGGCGTGGGTATCGACGATGTGTCCTGGGGCACGATGCTGTCTGAGGCACAGGCTGAACTCATCCTGGGCTACTGGTGGCAGCTGGTCTCGGCCACGGCCTTTATGTGCGTGTTCGTCACCGCCTTCTCGCTGATGGCCGACGCGGCGCGTGATGCGCTGGATCCCAAGTTGAGGGGGCTCGAATAATGCTGCTCAGCATCCAAGACCTCGCCGTTTCCTTCCGCATGGGCAAGGTGGGCGGCGTGACCCAGCGCCAGCAGGCCGTGGGCCGAGCCGGCACCACGGTCAGCTTCGACATTCCCGAGAACACGACCGTGGCCCTGGTGGGCGAATCGGGCTCGGGCAAGTCGGTCACGGCCATGTCCATCCTCAACCTGCTGCCCGACAACGCCGAGCGCAGCGGGCGCATCCTGTGGCAAGGCCAGAACCTGATCGACACGCCGCTGCATGAGCTGCAGCACCTGCGTGGCCGCGAGATCGCCTGCGTCTTCCAAGACCCCATGAGCTCGCTCAACCCGGTGTTCACCGTAGGTGATCAGTTGATGGAGCCGCTGATCAAGCACATGGGCCTGAGCCGCAAGCAGGCGCTGGCCCGTGCCGAGGAACTGCTGGTCGAAGTGGGCATGCCCGAGCCCAAGCGCCGCCTGGGTGTGTACCCGCACGAGATGTCCGGCGGGCAGCAGCAGCGCGTGATGATCGCCATGGCCCTGGCCTGCGAACCCAAGCTGCTGATCGCCGACGAGCCGACCACCGCTTTGGACGTGACCATCCAGCGGCAGATTCTGGAGCTCATCGCCAAGCTCAAGAGCAAGATGAAGATGAGCGTCCTGTTCATCAGCCACGACTTGGGCGTGGTGGGCGAGATTGCCGACCACGTGGTGGTGATGCGCAACGGCATCGTGCGCGAGCAAGGTCCCGTGGCGCGCATCTTCAGTGCACCGCAGGACGACTACACCAAGGCCCTGTTGGCCTGCCGCCCCAGCCTGACCGAGAACCCGGCGCGCTTGATGGTCATTGACGAACACATCGCCGCCAGCAAGGCCGCCGCCGAGGGCCGTGAAGCCGCGGCAGCCCGCGTGGCCAAGGCCAAGGATCCGAACGCACCCGTGGTGCTGGAGGTGAAGTCCCTCTTCAAGAGCTTCTACCTCAAGCAAGGCCTGTTTGGCACCCGCGAATTCAAGGCGGTGCAAAACGTGAACTTCAAGCTGCGCAAGGGCCATACCCTGGGCGTGGTGGGCGAGTCGGGCTCGGGCAAGACCACCATGGGCCTGACCCTGCTGCGGCTGCACGAGCCCACCGGCGGCGAGGTGATTTTTGACGGCAAGAACCTGCTGACCCTGTCGTCCCAGGAGCGCCAAACCATGCGCCGGCGCATCCAGGTGGTCTTCCAAAACCCCTATGCCAGCCTGAACCCCCGCTTCACCATCGGCCAGACCCTGGTCGAGCCCATGGAGATTCACGGCATCGGTGCCAACACCGAAGAACGTGAACAGGTGGCGCGCGAACTCTTGCAGAAGGTGGGCTTGGATGACCGCGCCTTCGGCAAGTACCCGCACGAGTTTTCGGGTGGCCAGCGCCAGCGCATCGCCATCGCGCGTTGCCTGACCCTCAAGCCCGAGGTGCTGGTGCTGGACGAGGCGGTTTCAGCGCTGGATGTGAGCGTGCAAGCCCAGGTGCTCAACCTGCTCAAGGACCTGCAGGACGAGTTCGGCCTGAGCTATGTCTTCATCAGCCACGACCTGGCCGTGGTGCGCTTCATTTCCGATGAAGTGCTGGTGATGAAGGACGGCATCGTGGTGGAGCAGGCCAGCGCCGAGGAGATCTTGCATCACCCCCGCGAGGACTACACCAAGCGGCTGCTGGGCGCCATCCCCCGGGGCTACCAAGCCGCCTAAGCACCCGCCTCGCGCATGACCCTGGCGACCTGGTTCGCGTTCTTCGCGGCCTGCTGGGCCATCAGCATTTCGCCCGGGGCCGGTGCCTTGGCCGCGATGACCTCTGGCCTAAACCATGGCCTGCGGCGCGGCCTGATCACGGTGCCGGGCTTGATCCTGGGCATCTGGACCCAGTTGCTGATCGTGGGCGTGGGCTTGGGCGCGGTGGTGGCGGCTTCTGCAACCGCCTTTGAGGTGGTGCGTTGGAGCGGCGTGGCCTATCTGGTGTTCCTGGGCATTCAACAGTGGCGCACGCCGCCGCGGGACTGGACCGCGCCCACCGAAACCGGGTACGCCAGCGCGCGCTCCTTGATCACCCGCGCCTGGGCGGTCAACGCCGTCAACCCCAAGGGAACCGTCTTCTTTCTGGCCGTGGTGCCGCAGTTCTTGAACCTGCAGCAGCCCTTGTTGCCACAGTACATCCTCATCGGTCTGACGCTGAGCTTCACCGACTTGGTGGTGATGACCGGCTACACCGCGCTGGCGGCGAGGGTGCTGCGTGCGCTGAAGTCACCAGCACAGCAGCGCATGCTGAACCATCTCTTTGGCGGGCTCTTCGTGGCCGCTGGCGTCCTGCTGGCGGTGTTTCAACGCTGAGGGCCGCCGGCCCCTTGCACCCTCGGGTTTTCATCTCCAACACCATGCTCCAACAAACCACCCCCATCCTGCGCAGTTTTGATGAGGCCAAGGCACGCGCCTTCTATGTGGACTTCCTGGGCTTTCGGGTGCTGTTCGAGCACCGCTTCCACGACGGTGCGCCCCTGTACATGGGGGTGGTGCGCGATGGGTGCGAACTGCACCTGTCCGAGCACCATGGCGACGCCTGCCCCGGCAGCTCCATGCGCATTGGCGTGAGCGACGTGGACGCCCTGTGTGCCGAACTGCTGGCCAAGCACGACCCCCATGCACGGCCGCAGGTGCAAGAGCAGCCCTGGGGAACGCGCGACTTCACGGTGACCGATCCCTTCGGGAACCGGCTGACCTTCACCAGCGCCATCAGCACCTGAGAACTTCTGCGCGGCGTTCGTATCTGAACCCTCAGTCCCTGGCCCAGTGGCCCTGTTGAGGAACGACCATGCGATTGAAGATGCCCTGTGCTGACACGGCCCATGCCAGGGGTTCGGCCCTGGTGGCCACCGTGTTGGTCGCCCTGCTGTCGGGCTGCGCCACCGCGCCGCCCCCGGCCGCCGACGGCTGGCGGCAGCAGACCCTGCCCGGCAAGCCCTTGACGCACTACCGTTGGACACACAAAGAGGGCCGCACCGCTCTGCAGGCCGACTCGCAGCAGTCGGCCAGCCTGTGGCGCAAGCGGCTGAACCCGGCGCAGGACGTCCCGCAGCAGGTGCGTTTTTCCTGGTGGGTGCAAGACCTGATCCCCCACGCCTCGGTGGCTGAGGCCCACCTGGAGGACTCACCGGCGCGTGTGGTGTTCGGCTTCGATGGTGACCGTCAACGCCTGTCTGCCCGCAACCGCAGCCTCTTCGACCTGGCCGAAACCCTCACGGGTGAGGCACCGCCCTTTGCCACGCTGATGTACGTGTGGGACCCCTTGCTGCCGGTGGGCACCGTGGTGGTCAACCCCCGAACCGACCGCATCCGCAAGATCGTGGTGGACTCAGGCCCCCAGCACCTGCGCAGTTGGCGCGACCATCAGCGCAACCTGGCCGAAGACTTCCGCCGGGCCTTCCATGAAGAGCCCGGCCCGCTGGTGTCGGTGGCGGTCATGAGCGACAGCGACAACACCAAGAGCCGCACGATGACCTGGTTCGGGCCGGTTCAGTGGGGCCCGCCTCACTGAACCTCGATCTTGGCCTCGCGAATCACGCGGGCCCACTTGGCCGTTTCCACGCGCGTGCGCTCAGCCAGGGCCGAGGGCGGCCCGGGTTCGGTGATGAAGCCAATGTTGGCAAAACGCTCCTGCACATCGCGCGCGGCGGCGCCAGCATTGAAGGCCGCGTTGAGCCGTGCAATCACCTCGGCCGGCGTGCCCGCCGGCGCGAATGCGGCAAAGTAGGCGATGAGCTCGTAGTCCTTCAGGCCCAGTGCCTCGTTGACGGTGGGCAGGTCGGGCACGGCGGCCGACCGCTTCATCGAGGTCACGGCCAAGCCGCGGATCTTGCCCGCCCGCACCTGCGGCACCGTCACGGCGAAATCGGCCGTGAACATCATCACCTGGCCGCCGATGAGGTTGGTCATGGCGTCTGGCCCGCTCTTAAACGGGATGTTGGTCATCTTGATGCCCGCCATGCTGGCCAGCATCTCGGAAGAAACCAGCTGTGAGGTGCTGGCACTGGCAAAGGTGATGTGCCCGGGCGGCTTGCTCTTGGCCAGGTCCACCAGGTCCTTCAGGGTGCGCACCGGCACCTCGTTGTTCACCGCCACGATCAGCGGCACCTGCCCCAGGTAGGCCACCGGTGCAAAGGCCGTGTCTTGGTCATAGGGCAGGTTCTTCATGAGCGACTTCAGCGCCGCATTCGTGCTGTTGGTGCCGATCAGAATGGTGTAGCCATCGGGGGCGGCCTTGGCCACCTCGGCCGCACCCAGCATGCCGTTGGCGCCTGGCCGGTTTTCCACCACCACCGTGGCACCCAAGGCCTCGCCCACCTTCTGCCCGAAGGCGCGCGCCACCTGGTCGGTGGCACTGCCGGCGGCAAAGGGCACCACAAAGCGGATGGGCTTGGCGCTCGGCCACGCCTGCTGGGCCTGCGAAAGGCCGGGGGCCAGCGCCAGGGCCACAGCCAGGCTTAAGCCGCAGCGGCCGATCCAGCGGCGAATGGGGTTGGCAACAGATGCATGCTTCAAGAGGGCTTCTCCAACGGTCTAGGGATGGTGCCGCGCGTGGCGTGGTGCGGGCTTGGCTTCAGCTGGGCTTGGCCAGGCCCAAGCGTTCCACCAGGGCCTTCTCACGGCGGAAGGTGTCTTCCGCAAAACGCAGGTACTGCTGTGGGTTCATGTGCATCAGGGCCTGGTCATAGCGGGCCAGCACCTCCACGTGCGAGGGCTGTTCCATCGCCTGCTTGAAGACATCGTGGATGCGCTGCACCAAGCTGGGGTCCATGCCCCTGGGACCTGCAATCCCATACGGGGAAGCCTGCACCAGGGGAATGCCCAGCTCGGTGAGGGTGGGCACGTCGGGGAACTTGGGCAGGCGCTGCGCCCCCCAGGTGTTGAGCACCCGAAGCCGCCCACTGGCCACGTGCGGCGCAAAGCCCGTGGAGTCGGCCGCCGCCATGATCTGGCCGCCCAGGATCGCCTGCATCAAGTCAGCACTGCCCTTGAAGGGGATGTGGTTGAGCTCCACGCCCACCCGCATGGCGATGTCCTCCATGGTCAGGTGCGGGCTGGTCAGCACGCCCGTGGACCCATACGACAGCCGCCCAGGATTGGCCTTGGCATAGGCCACGAAGTCGGCCCAGGTCTTGATCGGTGAATCCGTGGGCACCACCAGGCCGAAGGCATAACCGGTCACGCCAATGATGTAGCTCAGGTCCTTGAGCGGGTCCCAGCTCATCTTTTGCGTATAGGGCATGCGAAACACGCCCAGCGGCACCTGGGCCAGCGTGTGGCCATCTGGTCGGGACTGCTGCATTTGCTGGGCCGGCAGCGTGCCGCCCGCGCCGGGCCGGTTCTCCACCACCACGGTTTGCCCCAACAGACGAGAGGCGTTTTCCGCCAGCACGCGCATGGTGATGTCGGTGGGCCCACCGGCCGGAAAGGCAATCAGCAGTTTGATCGGCTGGCTGGGCCAGCCCGCCTGGGCCCGCACCACAGCCGACAGGGGCAGCAGGCTGCAGGCCGCGGCCGTCTGCAAAAGGGCACGACGTCGGATCATTCAACACTCCCTTCATGAACCCGTGAAAACCCCGTGAGGATCGTCCCCGTTGGACGGCCCCGCAACCCGGGCTTGCCCTGCCTCTTGGTGCACACTAGGGAGCAAACGCTGCTGGAGAGCACATGACCATCAAGCACCCCCGTCGCCGACTCCTGCTGGCCGCCGCCGGCCTGCCCATGACCAGCCTCTCAGGTTTGCTGCCCAGCTCAGCCCTGGCGCAGTCGAACTGGCCCAGCAAGCCCGTGCGCATCGTCGTGCCCTTCCCGGCCGCCGGCACCACCGACATCCTGGCCCGCGCCATGGCCCCGGAGCTCCAACGGGCCTTCGGCCAGCCCTTCGTGGTGGAAAACAAGCCCGGCGCCGGCGGTAACGTGGGTTCCGCCGATGTGGCCAAGTCTCCCAACGACGGCCACCACCTGCTCATGGGCACCGTGGGCACGCACGGCATCAATGCCTCGCTTTATCCGAAGCTGCCCTACGACCCCATCAAAGACTTCATCCCGGTGACCCTGGTGGCGGGCGTGCCCAATGTGTTGGTGATCAACCCGGCGCTGGCGCAGCGCCACCAGATCAACTCGGTTGCAGACCTCATCCGCTACGCCAAGGGCAACCCCGGCAAGCTCAACATGGCCTCCAGCGGCAATGGCACGTCCATCCACCTGGCCGGCGAACTCTTCAAGAGCATGACCGGCACCTTCATGGTCCATTTCCCCTATCGCGGCTCAGGCCCGGCGCTCATCGACCTCATGGGTGGCAACATGGACCTCATGTTCGACAACCTGCCCTCCTCCATGCCGCACATCAAGAGCGGCAAGCTCAAGGCCCTGGCGGTGACCAGCGCGGTGCGCTCATCTGCACTGCCGGATGTGCCCACGGTGGAAGAGGCCGGCGGGCCGGCGCTCAAGGGCTATGAAGCCTCCAGCTGGTTCGGCCTCTTGGCGCCAGCCGGCACCCCCATGGACATCGTCAACCGCATCCAGCAGGAAGCGGCCAAGGCCATGGGCACGCCCGCCTTGAAGGAGCGGCTGCAGGCACAAGGCGCCATTCCCAGCGGCATCACCAGCGCCGAATTCGCGCGCCTGATCGAAGCGGAAACGCGCAAGTGGGCCGCCGTGGTCAAGACCTCCGGCGCTAAGGTGGACTGAGTCTCGCGGACCCACGCCAAGCGCCAAGCGGCCACCGCGCAGGCGTGCGTGCGGCCTTTGATCTTTCTAACCCCGATGCATCCATGACTGCTGCCTTTCGCCAACACTACCTTGATCACGCGGAGCTCACCGCGCAGCTTCAGCAGTGGGCTCAAGCCCATCCCGGGCTGGTGCACCTGTCCAGCCTGGGCACGAGCGCCCAGGGGCGCGACATCCCGCTGATCACCATCGGCCCCGAGCCCGATCGCATCCGCCCGGCCGTGTGGGTCGACGGCAACATGCACGCCAGTGAAGTCTGCGGCTCCAGTGTGGCCTTGGCCATCGCCGAAGACGTGATCGGCATCCACCAAGGCCGGAACGAAGCGGGCGGCAAGCCCCTTCCCGCTCACTTGGCGCAGGCCATCCGCGAGAGCCTGTTCTATGTGGTGCCACGCATCTCGCCCGACGGGGCCGAAGCCGTGCTCAAAACGGGCCGCTATGTGCGCTCAAGCCCGGTCAACGACCGCAGTAACCAAGGCCACGCCTACTGGAAGCACCAAGACATCAACGGCGACGGCAAGGCCGGCTACATGCGCGTGCAAGACCCGCACGGGGAACTGGTGGAGTTGCGTGGCCCAGATGGCCAGGCCCTGAACCCGCCGGTGATGGTGCCGCGCTTGGCCGAAGATGAGGGCCCGTACTACAAGCTCTATCCGGAAGGGTTGATCGAAAACTTTGATGGCCGCCACATTCCAGGCCACCAGTTTCTCAACGACAACCTCTACGACTTCAACCGCAACTTTCCCTATCACTGGGCGCCCGAGCCGCAGCAGATGGGCGCGGGGCACTACCCGGGCAGCGCGCCGGAAACGCGCGCCGTGATGGACTTCGCCACACGGCACCCGAACATCATGGTTTGGCTGAACCTGCACACCTTTGGCGGTGTGCTGATTCGCCCGCTGGGCGACAAGCCCGATGCCAAGATGAACCCCGGCGACCTGGCCATCTACCGCCAGGTTGAAGAGTGGATGACCGAGCACACCGGCTACGCCACCGTCAGCGGCTATCACGAGTTTCTCTATGAGCCCGACAAGCCCCTGCACGGCGACCTGTCGGACTACGCCTA
>JACCDW010883155.1_pt1 | contig 25742 bp, 16 predicted proteins | sample 7449781 | NCBI WGS metagenome assembly JACCDW01 (sample SAMN15323449, study PRJNA562643) | freshwater metagenome | isolation source: river surface water | place: USA:Blue River Watershed | collected 2017-08-18
AAAGCGCACGCGGCGCTTGTTGAAGGCTTCTTCTCCTTGTGCTTTGGCCATGCCACAAATCTACGCGAAATCCGAGGCACGGGGCTACTTTTGCGGCCATGGAATACCGACCGACCGAATGGGATGCCCGCGCGCAGCAGTTATGGCGCGATTTAGCCGTGTACCGCGCGGATTTTCCGTCGGATCGGAAGCCGTTTTATGTGCTGGATATGTTTCCCTACCCTTCGGGCGCAGGCCTTCACGTCGGCCACCCCTTGGGCTACATCGCCAGCGACATCGTCAGCCGATTTAAGCGCCATCAGGGCTTCAATGTGCTGCACCCCATGGGCTTTGACGCCTTCGGACTCCCCGCGGAGCAGTACGCCATCCAGACCGGCCAGCACCCGGCCGTCACCACCGAGACCAACATCGAGCGCTACCGCGAGCAGCTGAACCGCCTGGGGCTCGGGTTTGATTGGAGCCGTGAGGTCCAAACCTGCGACCCTGCCTACTACCGCTGGACGCAGTGGATCTTTCTGCAGCTGTTTGGCGCCTGGTACAACAGGGCGGTCGAGCGCGCGGAGCCGATCGAAACGCTTGTGGCCCACTTGAGCGCGCGGGGAACCGAGGGCCTGAACGCCGCCTGCCACGGCGAACCCAACTGCACCGCGGACGAATGGGCCTCCATGAACGCGGCGCAGCGCGAAGCGCTGCTGCAGCACTACCGCCTGGCCTACCGCAGCGAGTCCCTGGTGAACTGGTGCCCCGCCCTGGGCACGGTACTGGCCAACGACGAAGTGGTCAATGGACTCAGTGAACGCGGCGGACACCCCGTCGTCCAAAAGCCCATGCTGCAGTGGTCGATGCGCATCAGTGCTTTTGCCCAGCGCCTGCTCGACGGCCTCGACGAGCTGAATTGGAGCGACAGCATCAAGGAATCGCAGCGCCACTGGATCGGCCGCAGCCAAGGAGCGCGCATTCGGTTTAACGTGCTCGCTCGCGGAGCGGGCGAGGTTGCTAGTAACCAGCAACTGGTGTCGGGCGAAGCCCACGAGGCAACTAGTAACCAGCAACTGGTTGCAGGCGGAGCCGGCGCAGCCGGCGACGCCCACGTCCTCGAAGTGTTTTCGACCCGTCCCGACACGATTTTTGGTGCCACGTTCATGGTGGTCGCACCCGAGCACCCGCTGCTCGGGGCGTGGACGACCGAGGCCCAGCGGGCCGACGTGGAGGCCTACCGCGAGCGGGCGGCACGCCGGAGCGAGCGCGACCGCCAGGCAGATACCAAGACCGTAAGCGGTGTGTTTACGGGAACTTATGTGGAGCATCCGTTTACCGGGGCGCCGATTCCGGTGTGGACCAGCGACTACGTGCTGATGGGCTACGGAACGGGTGCGGTGATGGCCGTACCGGGCCACGACAGCCGGGACCACGCGCTGGCGAAGGCCATGGGGCTTCCGATTGTGCAGGTGGTGGCGTCGAGCGAGCCGGTGGACGTTCAGGCTGAGGCGTTTGAGGCCAAGTCGGGCCGCGCCACGGCGTCCGACTTTTTGGACGGACTGTCGACAGTGGATGCGATCGATCGCGCCATTTCGGAACTGGAGCAGCGCGGACTGGGCGAACGGACGGTGCAGTACCGCCTGCGGGACGCCGTGTTCGGCCGGCAGCGCTATTGGGGAGAGCCCATTCCGATTGCGTACCGCGACGGGGTTCCCGAGGGGCTTCCGGTGGCGGAACTGCCGTTGAAGTTGCCCGCGGTGGACAAGTACTTGCCTACCGAAGACGGGGAGCCGCCGCTGGCGCGCGCGGAGCGCTGGGTTTCGGCCGAAGGCCTTCCGCTCGAGACCACGACCATGCCCGGCTGGGCCGGCAGTTCCTGGTACTTCCTGCGCTACATGGACGCCCAAAACGGGACCGCGGCCGTCGACCGGACTGCAGCCGACTACTGGGGCCAAGTGGACCTTTATGTGGGCGGCAGCGAGCACGCCACCGGCCACCTATTGTACAGCCGCTTTTGGACGCACGCCCTTCACGACTTGGGGCACATTGGGTTCCGTGAGCCGTTCAAGCGCCTCGTGAACCAAGGCATGATTCAAGGCATAAGTGCGTTCGTGCACCGCATTGAGGGCACCCACACGGTGGTCAGCGCCGAATTGGCCGGGCAGTACGCCACCCAAAAGCTGCACGTCGACGTAAGCCTCATCAACGAGCGCAACGAAGTGGACCGCGAGGCGCTCCGGGCGTGGATGCCCAGCTGGGCGCAGACCGAGTTTATTCCGGCGGAGGGCCCGATCAAGGTTGAGCGCGAGGTCGAGAAGATGTCGAAGTCCAAGTACAACGTAGTCAATCCCGACGCGCTGGCCGACCAGTACGGGGCCGACGCCGTGCGCCTGTTTGAAATGTTTTTGGGGCCCATCGAGCAGAGCAAGCCCTGGGACACCCAGGGTATGGCCGGAGTGGTCGGATTTTTGAAAAAATCCGTTCGCCTGATGGAAAAGCGCCACGCCGGCGAGGCGAGTACCGAAGAGCTGCGCGCCCTGCACGGACTCATCGAGAAGCTTCAGCGCGACGTGGAGACCCTGTCGTTCAACACCTCGGTGAGCGCCATGATGATTGCGGTCAACGCCTGGAGTGGGCTGCCGCAGCTGGCCGACGCCACCCTGCGCGACTTTGCGGTGCTGCTGGAGCCTTTTGCGCCCCATACCGCCGAAGCCCTATGGGCCGAACTCGGCGGCGAAGGAAGCGTGGTCCTGGCTCCCTACCCCGCACTTAAGTCGGAGTATTTGGTCAAAGACAGCGTGAACTACCCGGTGCAGTTCAACGGCAAAACCCGCTACCAAATAGATTTGCCGGCTTCCGCAACGCCGGCTGAGGTCGAAGCCGCCGTGATGGCCCACGAAAAAACAGCCCACTTCCTCGAAGGACGAACCCCCAAAAAAGTCATTGTAGTGCCGGGGCGCATCGTCAACGTGGTTGCCTAGCCCTACGGGTTTTTTACGTAGTTAATGCGGTAAAACGCGTTGGACAGCTGAAGCATCAGTACGCCAAACCCGACGCCGGTTACGATCAGAAGCTGGGAAATGCCCGATTCCGCCGAAAACGAAAACTTCAGCAAAATCGTGGACACCACAAAACTGGAGTTGCGGATGATGGTTGGAAAGTCGTCGCTGTAGAGCAGCGAAAGGAGCAAAATCAAGACGTCGCTCATGATGAGCACCGTATAAAACGGATCAAAAAAGATGGCGTTCAAGTCCAGAACGGGTGCTGCCCCCAGTTCATTGCTCCCCAACCAATCGACGAAGCTGTACAGCGAGAGTCCGGTAAGAAAAAGCAAGAGCACCAGGGCCAAGGTGTTTTTGGACCGAACAAACCGACGGAGTGAACCGGGCTCCATGGGCTGGTCGTAGGCCGTGTTGGCTTTAGACTGGAAGTAGCCCGAGATGCGGTAGAACACATAAATCAGGGCGTAGACAACTGCCACCGTTACGAGGTCGGTGGCCAAGTCCAAATTGGCCAAGCTCAGTAGCCCCGATTTCGTCAGGTCGAGGTGCGTCATGTCCTTAAAAATTCCGCGAATGAGAATCAGGGCAATAATCTCGTACTGCTTGCCGATGTAGATGGTCGTCGATCGACGCAGGTAGTAGACCAGCAGGTACACCTCATAGAAAAGCAGTACCGAAAACGGCGTGTAAATCGCGTTAATCGGACTCGCAAAAAGCGGATTGGGTTCGAGCTGCGGAATCCAGGGCTTTAGGGCAAAAAGGCCCAGGTGCACCAGGAAGAACGCAATGGCCGCGATGAGGGTGAACCTACCCAACGCCGCCCGAAAGGCGGGGCCAAAAAACCAGGTAGACCAGACCGAAATTCCCAAAATAGTGCATTGATTTTCAATGCAATATAAGCTTTTTCTGGAACTAAACTTTGGCCAGGGAGTCCAGGATGGCTTTGTGGGGCTTCATGCCGGACTCAAAATCGCTCCAGAGCGAGCGAGGCAGGGGATCCGCACGCTGTATGGGTTCCTTGAGGGGGTCCACCTGCCGTCCGTTTTTCCAAAATCGGTAGCACACATGGGGACCGGTTGCTAAGCCCGTTGAACCCACGTAGCCAATCACTTGGCCCTGCTCCACGCGGGATCCGTTGCGGACCCCCTTCCCAATGCGGCTCATGTGCAGGTACTGCGTGGTGTAGGTTCCGTTGTGCTTGATTTTGACGTAGTTGCCGTTGGCCGAGTTGTACGCGGCCGCAACGACCGTTCCGTTGGCCGTAGCCAGAATGGGCGTACCCGACGGGGCCGCATAATCGGTGCCCAAATGGGCCTTCCAACGCTTTTGCACGGGGTGGAAGCGGTTCATGGTGTAGCGCGACGTGATGCGCGCAAACTCCAGCGGCGCCTTAAGGAACATGCGCTTCATGCCTTCGCCCTCGTGGTCGTAGTAGCCCTCCACTTCGCCGTTTTCGTAGCGAAACGCATAAAACGACTTGCCGTTGTGGAAAAAGCGCGCTGCCAAAATTTTACCGGTTCCGACAAACACGGTATCGTCGACATAGGATTCCTCAAAAATCACCTCAAAGCGATCGCCGGCTTGTATCCGAAAAAAGTCAATCGTCCACGCATAAACTTCCGAAAGCTTGACGGCTACTGCCGGAGAAACCCCTTGGTTTTCCAAGGTGGCGTAGAGCGAACCGTTGATTTCGCCGCCGATCGCCCGTTCCTTTGTCGCCTTGGGGCGTTCAACCTTGCGCACAAAAAGGCTGTCGCGCAGCCCAAAAACGACGTATTCTGCCACCGAGGGCTCGTAGATAAAGTAGGTTACCTGCCGGGTGCTGTCCTTGCTCCGCAGCAGCCAGTAGGCGTCGCCTGCCCTCCATTTACGCGGATTAAAGTCTTCAGAACCTTTTTCGAGGAGGGCATCCACCGTGACCGCGTCAATGCCCCAGGCATCCATGAGTCCGCCAAAGGTTTCGCCTTCGCCGACCTCGTAGCGCTTGGCATCGAATTCCCGCAGCGAATAGCCGAAAAGAAAGCCGGGGTCAACTTCTTCACCCCGATCTTCGGAGGCCACAAAGGACGCCGGCAGGATTTGGGCGAGTCCCCACAAGCCCAGCACCAAGCCGAGGCCGATGGTCACGGCAAGCCAAACCGGCAAGTTGCGCTTTTTCGAAGTCTTTTTGGTCATTGCGGGTCCTAAAATACGGCCGAACTGCTGGGGAAAACCCTGTTAATAACTACTAATTGCCTAAAAATGCCGTAACACAGGGGTTACACCGAAGTCAGCTATTTGCATTTCAATGAGTTCCCGTCGCCACCTTGCTGCTGTCGTTCTGAGCGACCTCCACCTTGGAACCTTCGGGTGCCACGCTCGAGAGCTGCTCGCCTACCTCAAATCCATTCAGCCCGATGTGCTGATCCTCAACGGCGACATCATCGACATCTGGAATTTTAAAAAATCGTACTTCCCCAAGAGCCATTTTAAGGTCGTGAAGCGCGTACTTACCATGGCCCAGAAGGGAACAAAGGTGTACTACATCACCGGGAACCACGACGAAATGCTGCGCCGGTTTGCCGACGCCGACCTTGGTCAAATTCACCTTCGAAACCAGCTGGTTTTAACGTTTGGTGGCGTTCGAACCTGGATTTTTCACGGAGATATTTTTGATGCCAGCATCCAAAACGCCCGATGGCTCGCCAAATTGGGCGGCTGGTCCTACGATCTACTCATCTGGGTTAATCGCTGGCTCAATGTGGCTTTAGAGCGCATGGGGCGCGAAAAATACTCCCTGAGCAAAACCATCAAGGACTCCGTAAAAAAAGCCGTCAAGTACGTCGGTGATTTCGAGGTAGCCGCCGCCGAGATGGCCGTACGCCGGGGGTATGGACGGGTTATTTGTGGCCACATCCACCAACCGCAGATGCGAAAAATCCGCGTCGGAGAACAGGACATCGACTACCTCAATTCGGGGGATTGGATTGAAAACCTAACAGCCCTGGAATGGAACGGTCGGGAATGGACGCTTTACCAGCATCCGGACGTGCGCGAACTCGAAGAAGTGGACGAAAAAGTGGATGCCTCGGCGCGGCATTTGCTCTCGATGCTGCTCAACGAAGCCGATTCCGAAGAATGAGAATCCTTTATGCCGTTCAGGGCACGGGAAACGGGCACGTAGCCCGGGCGCGCCACGTGGTGCCCCTACTTCAAAAACACGCCGAAGTGGACGTTTGGATTTCGGGCACCGAAAGCCAGGTAGACCTGCCCGTATCGCCGTCGCGGGTATTCAGCGGGATTTCCCTGAAATACAACCTAAACGGCGGCTTGAGCTACTGGCGGTGTGTCCTTGACAACCCTTGGCCCTCCTTCATTTGGGATGTCCTGACCTGCCCTGTGCGGTCGTACGACCTGGTGGTCAACGACTTTGAGCCAGTTTCGGCGTGGGCGGTGGCGCTCAGGGGCGGACGGATTTTGGAGGTTAGCCACCAAGCGGGGGTGCGCCATCCCCATTCGCCGAGGCCCAAAAAACGCCATGCCTTGGGCGAGTGGATCCTGCGCAACTACGCCCCCGCCAGGGAATCCATCGGATTTCACGTTCAGGGCTGTGCCCCAGACGTTTATCCGCCGCTCATCCGCCACGAAATACGGTTTGCCGAGCAAAAGCCGGGGGGCCACCTACTCGTCTACCTTCCCGCATACGGCATCGACCAGCTCGTCAGCGCGTTTTCGACCTGTTCGGTACCCGTAAAAGCTTTTACCGCTCGGGTTGCGCAACGGGAAGTCCACGGCGCGTTGACGCTGGAGCCCGTCGACGCCATGGCCTTTCTGAGCGCATTTTGTGCGGCGCATTCCGTACTCTGCGGCGCCGGATTTGAACTTCCGACCGAAGCCCTGTTTCACGGCAAACGATTGGCGGTGATTCCGATAGAAGGACAGTACGAACAGGCGTGCAATGCGGTCGCCTTGCGCCTGGCGGGAGCGTGGACGGCCCGATCCCTAAAGCACTTCAAATGCGAAAAATGGCTTCAAAGTCCGCCGCCCCAAGCGACAAACTGGCCGGACTACAGCGACGAACTCACCGCGCGCATTTTGGCCTACGCCCAGCACCCCAAATCGCCCCAGCCGGTTTGGGCCAGCCGCTAGCTTCCCCAGGAATCGCGTTCCGCGTCGCTCCAAAGAAACGGAAACGCGATGCGAAGCTGGAACTTAGGCGGTAGGTACTTGGGCCAATTGGTGCCGCCGGTGGCGCGCGTATCGCTCGGCTGCTTGGCCAAGTAGCGACCGGCTGTTTTGAGGTGCTGCATCGGCCAGCGAACATTGACCTGGTGGTCCAGCTCGCGAAGCCCCTCGCGAAGGGCGTCTGTGAGTTCGCCCCGTTGCTCCAGCACACAGGCCCGATCCGAAATGGTCCGGCCGTGAACGCCCACGGCGCGCTCCGAAAACTCCTTGGCGTACTTAGCTTCGAACTGCTTGAGGGTGAGTGTTTTCTCGCCCGTTGCCGCGATCGTGGCACCCCCGCGCCAGTAAATCCGGTCGAGAAGGACCAGGGGATCGGTTTCGCCGGCGTAGGCGGCCCGCACGTCCAGGTGCACGAGCTCGTTGAGGCGCGCCATGGCCATTTCGATCATGCGGTACTGGCCCGACTGAAAGCCGCTCGCGGGAATCAGCGCCATGCGAAACCGCAGGAACTGCTCGCGGTTCATGCCGTCGGTCATTACGGCAAAGGACTGTTCTAGGGCGCCAAAATAGCGCGTGCAGCGGCGGACGTGCTCGGTCAGCGCCTCCGTGTGGGCCGGCGTCCAGTCGGCGGTGCCCGGCATGGGTGCCGCAACGGCCGCATCCAGCTCGTGGAGCACCAGCTTGAAGTAGAGCTCCGTGATCTGGTGGTACATGATGAAAATGGGCTCGTCGTGGTGCGGCGTGCGCGGCTGCTGCAGGCTGAGCAGGCTGTCTAACCGAATGTAATCCCAGTAGGTGATGTAGTCGGCTTCGAGGAGTCCGTCCAAAAAGTCGATTAGTTCTTGGCCCGAAGCGGCGTACTTGGCGCGAAGGGCCTCAATGCGTTCGAGCAACGCGGGATCAAGGGTAGTCATAGCACAAAACTATTCGTCAAGCGCCAATGCGCCCGACTTAGGCCTTAGAAATCGTAAAGGAAAAGGTCGTACCCTCGCCCCAGGTGGAATTGACCTTCACTGCGTGGCCGTGGGCCTCCACAATGTGCTTCACAATGGCCAAACCAAGCCCGGTACCGCCAATTTTCTTGGTTCGGGTGCGGCTCCGGTCGCCTCGGTAAAAGCGCTCAAACACGCGACCCAAATCTTCTTTGGCGATGCCCGTCCCGTTGTCCTGAACCATAACGGTGTAGGTCCGCTCCCCAGAATCCTCAATGGCAATGCGCAAAAAGCCGCCCGGTTCGTCGCGCGAATACTTGATGGCGTTCGAAATCAAGTTCAGCACCACCTGGTCCATGCGCTCGGGGTCGGCGAAAACGGCGCAGTCGTCGTCGGGGTCGTAGTCGCGCACCACCGTTAAGCCCTGTTGCGCGATGCGGTCCGACATCTGTTCCAGGGCATCTTCGATCTGCTCGGTAAGGCTGTAGCGCTCTTTCTGCAAAACCAACTGGTCCCCCTCCAAGCGGGCGAGTACGTCCATGTCCTGCACCAAGCGAATCATGCGCTCCACGTTGCGCGAGGCTTTTTTGAGGTACTCCTTGCGCACTTTTTGGTCCTTAACCCCGTCGAGCAGCGTGAGTACGTATCCCTGAATGTTGAAAATTGGGGTGCGCAATTCGTGGGAAAGGTTGGCAATGAACTCGCGGCGCACGTCGTCGCGAACCTGCAGGTTGCTAAGCTCCGTGGTTTTTTTCTGGGCCCACGACGCCACCTCCATTTCCACTTTTCCGATTTCTTCGGCGTCGGCCATCAGCGACGACTGGTAGCGGTCCGGGTTCGAAATCACCTTGTATATGTTGAGCAGCCGCGCGTACAGAAATTTTCGGATTAGGTACTCCGCCAAAAAAGCCGTGGCGCTCGCCACAAAGGTGCTGAGCAGGGTGATTTCGAGGTAGGGAACTTCCTCAACCGGCAGGGGCAACGCGCCGTCGTCGGTATACACCAGCTCGAACATGGCAAACATGACGAACCAGACCACCGGCCCCAGGAGGATTCCGATGAAAAAGGCAATGCGTTCCGGACGGTCTAGCACGCCCCGAAGTTACTCTTCGAATTTGTAGCCGACGCCCTTGATGGTCTTAATGCGGTCGTCGCCAATTTTTTCGCGGATTTTGCGAATGTGGACGTCGATGGTGCGCCCACCTACAATGACTTCCGAACCCCAAACGCGGTCCATGATCGAATCGCGGGAGAACACCTTGCCGGGTTTGCTCGCAAGCAGGTGAAGCAGTTCAAACTCCTTGCGCGGCATTTCCACGATGCTCCCGTCCTTAAAAACCTGGTATTTTTCGAGGTTTATCATCAGATCGCCGCGCTCGAGGCTGCCCACGGGCTCGGAATCCTTGACGTTTCGGCGAAGCAAGGCCTTTACCCGGCTAACCAGCACCTTGGGACGTATGGGCTTGGTGATGTAGTCGTCGGCTCCGGCGTCAAAACCCGCAACTTGGCTGTAGTCTTCGCCGCGCGCACTCAAAAATGCAATCAGGGTTGCCGCGATGTCGGGATTGGACCGAATGGCTTCGCAGGCTTCGATTCCGTCCATCCCGGGCATCATGACGTCGAGCAGGATGAGGTCGGGACGGTGTTTTTTGGCCGCCTCGACGCCCTCGGCGCCGTCTTTTGCGGCCACCACCGAATACCCCTCTTTCTCGAGGTTAAAGGTGACGAACTCCCGAATGTCCGGGTCGTCGTCCACGAGGAGTATGGTGGATTTTTTAGCCATGGATGCAGTACCTGGGTCAAAAGTACGTGCTTTCGCAAACCCACGTCATCGTTTACAAACATTTACCGCGGATTTAACCATTTGGAAACACAAAAACCGAGGGCGGCAGGACCTAACTTTGGCGGGATGAGAACCTTCTCCGCACTTTTATTGGGCATGCTGACCTGCAGCCACTTAGCCGCACAAAGTCCGGAATCGCTGCGCGTGATGACCTACAACCTGACCTACTTTAGGTCGTTCACGTCGTTTTGTACCTCGACCAACAATCCGCCCGGAGCCAAGGAAGGCTGGCTTCAAACGGTGGTGGCCCATGCAGAACCCGACGTTTTGGTCTGCAACGAAGTCGACGGCGGAAGCGCCACGGCCCACGGCCGCATTTTGAGCCAGTGCCTCAACACCAACGGCGTAACCCGCTGGGCCGCGACCGACCTGTACACCAACGGAAGTTCCCTCATCAACGCAGTATACTACGACCAAACCAAGCTGGGCCTGAAGGGACAGGGAATCATCAGCAACGACGTTCAGAACAACCCGTTGGTTCGGGGCATTGACGTGCTGCGCTTTTACTACAAAGACTCCCTGCTCGCGTGGAATCCCGATACCGTCTTTTTCACCCTGTTCGCGGGCCACTTCAAGGCAGGAAACACTCCGGCCGACGTGGCAGACCGTCAAAAAACGGCCGAAGCCATCATGAACTACCTCGTCACCAAGCCGCGGGATTCCTACTACCTGCTGTGCGGCGACCTGAACATGCCCAAGAGCCAGGAGTCTGGCTTCCAACAGCTTCTGAACTACAGCAACGCCACCGTGCGCTTTTATGACCCCGAAAACCAACTGGGCAACTGGTCCAGCAACGGGAGCTTTGCCGCGCTGCACACGCAGTCTACGCGCGACGGGCAGACCAACGACGGCTGCTTTTCTGGGGGCGGACTGGACGACCGATACGACCACATTTTGACAAACCAAGCCCTGCTCGCGTCGGCGGCGCGAATGCGCTACCTGCCGGGAACCCTCAAGCCCCTGGGCAACGACGGCCTGCACTTCAATGCCGCCCTAAACTCGGGCGCCAACTTTTCGGTGCCGTCGAACGTACTCACGGCGCTTTACGAGCTGTCGGACCACCTGCCGGTGGTGGCGGACTTCGAGATCGCCCGACTCGGAATCGGCCTGTCCGAGCTCCGGGAACGGCCGGTATTGAGCCGTTCCGAATCGGGCGACTACGTTCTGCAGCGGATTTCGGCCGAGTCCGATTGGACCGTCGAGGTTTTTGACGCTAGCGGGCGCCTGATCGAGCGGGAACGTTGGCCCGCAGCGGAGTTGCGGTGGAGCCCGAAGCATTTGGCGCGCGGCTGGTCCGTGCTCCAGGTTCAATCCCCCTCGGGAAGCACTAAATTTGCGGTCCTTAAATGAACCGCTTTTTTTGTACCGCATTGATTTTTAGCGCGCTGAACACATTCAGTGCCGCCCAAACCTTTCAAGAAAAAAGCACTTCAGCGAGCCAAGTCCGCCTGAGCGTGACCAACGTGGGAACCTTTGGCAACGCCTTTCGCGGGTACCGCGACGGAACGGGCACGCCCTCCTGCGAATTCCCGGCGGGATCCGGCACCGAACACCTCTTTGAGTCCGGAATTTGGGTGGGCGGCATCGATGCGGGCGGTGGAATTCGTGTCAGCACCTCGGCCTACGACGCCCCACAGGGCTACGCGCCCGGCCGCGGGGGCTTTGAGTTCACCCCGGCGACCCCCCTGAACGAGACGTCCTCGCTCAAAGACCACCCCAACTTCCGAACCAACGCCGTTTCGCACCAGGACTTCACCGCAACCTGCGTCGACACCAACATTTTGGTACCGGGTACTACGATACCCATCAGCAACCACCTGACGCCCATGGGCATTTCGATGACCCTGTCCACGTTCAACTGGAACTATCGGTTTAGCGACTTCTTTGTCGTCGTGGACGTTACGCTCAAAAATGTCGGCATCGAAACCTACAACGACGTGTACGCGGCACTCTGGGCCAATAAGGTGGTGCGCAACATCAACCGCACCCCAGCGGGCGCGGGCGGCGCCGTGTTTTACCAGCAGGGCGGCAACGGATACGACGACAGCCTTCAGTTGGCCTACCGCTTTGACGCCACGGGCGACCCGGGGTGGACCGACTCCTACATCGGCCAAAAGTTTTTGGGCGCCGAAGACAAGAACGGATTTCACCATCCCTTGGTGAATGCGCTCGAAGACCACTACAACGCGTGGATTTTCAACAACTCAGGCCAGGCGCTGTACTTCTTCCCGACCACCGACGACCAGCGCTACGTCAAGATGACCCAGGGCCTCAATCAGGATCCCTGCTGGGATAATCCGGGCGGAGCTCCCTGCGCGGCGGGCACGGGCGCCAACATCCAGGCGCAGCTCAACGCGGCCGGCAACCGAAGCGACCTGCTGAGCGTGGGGCCCTTCCAAAATTTTGCCCCGGGCGACGAAATCAAGCTCGCATTCGCCTTTGTGCTGGCGAAAAAAGTCGACGACGGACAACCCAATACCGTCAACAACGGCGTGCAGCGAAGCCGGCTTCTGGCCAACGCGCAGTGGGCTCAGACTTGCTACAACGGTGAAGATCAAAATTTTAACGGCATACTGGACGCCGGAGAAGACCGCGACGGGAACGGCCAAATTACCCGATACATCCTGCCCAGTCCGCCCGACGCCCCCCAGGTTCGCGCCATACCCGGCGACGGCTTCATCGACCTGTTTTGGACCGACCGCAGCGAGCGGAGCATCGACCCCATCAGCCAGACGCGCGACTTTGCCGGCTACCGCGCCTACGTCAGCCAACTGGGCTTCGACGTGGACCCTGCGCAGCGAACAGCCGAAACCTTCAGGGCCTACGGCGAATGGGATCAGCGGGGCGACGGCGTGTTTTATGAGACCGGTCTCGACGCGATTAAGCTTACGAATCCTGTTCAATTCCAAGGTGATACGCTGACCTACCGATACGGTTTGCGCCTGGAAAATGTGCCCAACGGCTGGCAACGCGCCGTGGCGGTGACGGCCTTTGACCAGGGCGACCCCGACACCCAACTCGAGTCGCTGGAATCGAGCTTTGCCCAAAGCGCAGCCCGCGTGTTCCCCGGAACCCCGGCCCAGCAATCGATGGAGGCCAATCCGCCCTACGTCTACCCCAACCCCTATTATGCCGGGGCCGCGTGGGAGGGCCAAAGCGCCTTCCAGGACGAGAGCCGCCGCCTCATGTTCGCCAACCTGCCCGCGCAGGCCGAAATCCGCATTCACTCGCCGGCGGGCGACCTGCTCGACGTGCTCCACCACAACGCCCAGGGTTCCGACCAACTGAGCCAGCGTTGGTTCCGCACCTTTGCCAACCCCGACGAACACAACGTGGTGCTGTCGGGCGGCGAATATGCCTGGGACATCCTCTCGAAGGACCGCCAAATGATTTCGCACGGGCTGTACCGCTACACCGTGCTCAACCTCGCAACCGGAGAGACCTACTCCGGCCATTTTACGCTGATTAAATAACCATGAAGCATTTCGTATCCCTTTTCGCCTTGGCGCTCGGATTCACCGCAGCCGCCCAGACCTACTACCCTATTACGACGCTGCAGTACGTTTCGCCGTCGCAGCTGGCTGCCTGCAAGGACTCGTCGGGCTTCGAAGGCCAAATTGTCAAAACCGTGGGTATCGTCGTGACGCCCGGCAACGTTTCGGAGGTTCCGTCGGGCTCGGTACAGGGCGGACACCGTCCTTTCTTCTTCATCGTCGACACCGCAGCCCAAGGTGCGGCGGGGCCGTTTCGCGGCATGGAAGTGATGGGGGTCTACACCAACGCGCAGAACCAGCTGGTGACACTGCCCAACGTCGAATACCTCATGCCCGGCGACCTCATTCAGTTCATTGGAAAGGTTTCGACCTTCAATAACGGAACCCAACTCGAGGCGACCAGCGCCAGCTCCATGACCATCTTGGGCACTCGCCCCATTCCGACGCCGGCCGTGGTTCCCGTCGGCGCACTCAACGACGCGCAGCGAATCAACATTCCGACCACCGGCGAGCAGTGGGAAAACGCCTTTGTGGATTTCCAAAACGTAACGGTCACCGAAGTCATCTTGTTTGGGGGAAACCGCGCCAGCTTCAACGTGGTCGACGCCAACGGCAACAAAATCAACGTTTCGGACCGCTTCCTCGCGCAAAAATTGCCCAGCTACCAGACCGTTAATCCCGCATCGCCGCAAACCACCGGTCAGTTTGTTCCGCCGGTACCGGGCACCTTCTACAGCAGCCTCAAGGGCATGGTGCGCCACGACGGCAACGGCTGCTTCACCGCCGGCGGAACCCGTGGCTACGAGCTGAATCCCTTTGCCGCCTCGCACTACCAAATCGCGTACGCGCCGCCCTACATCAGCAACTTCGAGCGCGATCCGATGATTCCGACGCCCAACCAAAGCCCGGACCTGACCTGCAACATCACCGATTTTGACGGTACGGTAGACTCGGTTCATGTGTTCTACACCACCAACGCGAGCCTCCAGCCCACGCAATTCACCAAGGCCGTGATGCCGCTCGTAGCGGGTTCGACCGACGAGTACGCCTTCAGCCTGCCCAATGCGGCCAACGGGACGCAAATGCGCTACTACATTCGCGCCAAAGACGACGACGGCAACGTATCGTACTACCCGACCACGCCGGTAGGTCAGGCCCAACCCAACGTAGACTACTACACGGTGCGCGCCGGGGGGATGAAGGTCTACGACGTACAGTACACCCAAGCTTCCAACGGCAATTCGCCCTACCTGGGCAAGACGGTGACCCTCAAGGGCTTCGTGACCGCGTCGACCAAGCCCTACGACCTCGGCTACCTCTACATTCAGGACGCCGACGGCGGACCCTGGAGCGGCATCTGGTGTGTGGGCTCGGGCATCACGCAGTTCTTCCGCGAAGAGGAAGTGCAGGTTACCGGTTTGGTTGAAGAGTACTTCGGCATGACGCGGTTAAACGTTTCGACCATTTCGCGCACGGGACAGCGCCGCGTTTTAACGGCCTCCGTGCTGAATCCGAGCGACAGCGCCAGCAAGTGGAACTGGGGTTGGGAGGCCCACGAAGGCTGCTACGTGCGCCTTCAAGATCCCAATGCGGCCAAACTGCGCATCACCAACCCCAACTTGGGCTTTGGGGACTACGCGGTATCGCAAGCGCCGGGCGCCGGCTACTGGCGCCGCACCCTCGTCATGGCCGGCCGCCAATCGGCCACGGCCTTCGGCTCGCTGTACGTTCAGCTCGTGAGCGACCTGCAGTACGACACCATTGACGGCGAAATGATGGTGGACCCGATTCAAACCTCCGACACCATGACCATGGATGCCGTTGAGGGTATTCTGTTCTACGGATTCAGCAACTTCCGCGTGCTGCCGCGCAACAACGACGACTTTGTGGGCATCAACGTCAACCTGGATTCCACGGCGCTCCCCAAATCCACGGTCGGCATCGCCGAAGCCAGCGGATCGATGCTGCGCAGCTACCCGAACCCCACCGAAGACGTTCTGGTGCTGGATGGCCCGGCCGGAGCCTGGGTGCTGCGCGACCTCCAAGGGCGGACGGTGATGCAGGGCAGGCGGAACGCCGGCTCAAGCCAAATTGACCTTAGTGCGCTGGCCGCGGGAACCTACCTGCTGACGCTCGACGCCGAGGGACGACGTCAAACCTACCGCGTCGTTAAGCGCTAAGTCGCAACCCAGCATGCGTCGGTTCCTGGATTACGTCCGCCAAGGTTTTGCTGCGCCCCTCGGGTCCCTCGGGCTCGCGGCGGCCGTGGCCGTGGCCGCAGGCTGTGATCCCGGAACCCCCGTCGCGAACCAGCTCCCCGAGACCCGTATGTCGGTGGACCGCATCGACCGCACCGGGCCCGATCGCCTCAATTCGGTGGTCAAGCTCGCCTGGTTTGGCAGCGACGCCGACGGCTACGTGGTGGCCTACGAGCTGCGCGTAGGCGACGGCCCCTGGGTGCGCACGGAGTTGACCGACAGCACGCTGGTACTGGGCATCCCCGCCGGGCAGGATACGGCCGACTTGGTGGTGGAAGTCCGCGCCATCGACAACGAAGGCGGAACCGACGATTCGCCCGCGCGCCTGGTGGTCCCCATCAAAAACACGCCTCCCGCGGCGGAATTTTTGACCGCAACCTTTCCCGACGTGCCCGTGTGGAATGCGGTGACGTTTCAGTGGTTCGCCGACGACCCCGACGGAGCCGGCAGCATCACCGACGTCGAACTGCGCGTGAACGGCGGCACCTGGCGGCCCATTGACCCCAATCAAAAACTCGTCAGCCTGGTGCTGACGGCGAGCGGCACCACCACGCTGTACTACGGCAACCAAGAGGCTTCGGCGGCCAACTGGGGTTACGCCCTGGACACCGCAGCTCCCAGCCTGCTGGAAGTGCGTGCCCGCGATCTGGCGGGAGCTTGGTCCGAGCCCGATACGGCGCCCCTCGTTACCGTGAAGATGCCGCAATCCGAGGTGCTCGTGGTGGCCAGCCACAGCGCAGCCGCCGACCAAGCTTGGTCCGACGACCTCAGCGCCCTGGGGCTGAACTACGACCTGCTCGACCTACTGAGCAGCAGCGGCGCGGCGCGGCCTCGGTCGTGGAATCCAGGGTTCCGCCACACCCTGCGCGGCTACGAGGCCGTGGTCGTCTACACCGCCTCGTCGGTGATGCTCGACCCCCAGACCGGCCTGACCAAGTTGCCCCTGGCGCACATGGCTCCGGCCATCCAGCGCTTTGGCGAGGCCGGCGGACGGGTGTTGGTTAGTGCTTCCTTCAGTTCAACCTCGGATTTGACCGACCTCGTGGGCACCTTTCCCATTGACGGCCTGGTAGCGAGCACCGGCCAGGTGCGCTTGGCCACGGACTCCGCCCTGGTGGCCCAGCAATCCGGCTACCCGAACCTGAAATCCACGAACGTGCTGATTGGCCTGACGCCCATGGTGGCCAGCGCCGACGCCGAAGTACTCTACCGCGGACAGCTGAGCAAGCTTTCGGGCTGGCAGGGCGACAACCTGATGGGCGTGCTCCGCCGCAAGCAGGGCGCCGTACAAAGTGTGTTTTTGTCGTTTGACCTGCACCGCCTCGACGGCCAAAATGCGCAGCTTCGGCGCGACCTTCTTCAAAAAGTTCTGATCAATGAATTCGGCCTCTAAGCTGCTCCTACTCCTGGCCTGGCTGCTGAGCTTGGGCGCGGCGGCCCAGCGCTTGGGTACGCTGCGCGGAAGCGTGCGCGACGCCGAAACCGGCGAGGAACTTCCGGGCGCCGGGGTGAGCCTGGTCGGCACCTACCTCAACGCGGTCACCGACGTCAACGGAAACTTTGTGCTGCCCAAGGTTCCGGTGGGAGAATTCAGCGTCAAGGTCCAGATGATGGGCTACGGAACCAAGCAAATCAACGGCGTCCGCGTCACCATTGGCCAGACGACGACGCTACAGGTCAAGCTTTCAAGCGACATCAACGAACTGCAAACCGTCACCGTGGTGGGCAAGAAGACCGCCGTCGACCTCGAGCGGGCGGGCAGCGAACGCGTAATTGGCACCGACGAACTCCGCCAAATGAACGTGCGCAACGTCGAAGACGCCGTCGCAACCCAAGCCGGCGTAGTCAAAACGACCGACGGCCTGCAAATTCGCGGCGCGCGGGTCTACGAAACCGAATACCTCGTCGACGGAATCAGCGCCCAAGACCCCCTGGCCGGAACCGGATTCGGCGTGAACGTGCAGTCGTCGGCAATCCAGAGCATTCAGGTGACCACCAGCGGCGCGAGCGCGGAATTCGGGGGCGGATCCAGCGGCGTGGTGAGCACCCAAATCCGCGAGGGCGGCGACAAACTCGAGGTTTCGGGTCGCCTTCAGCGGGACTACTTGGCCCGGCCCACGGCGGCGAGCAGCTTTTTTACCGACCGCGGCGAGGCGACCCTGGCCACGCCGATTCCATTTACCAAAAAGCGCGTGACCCTGTTTACCAGCGCTTCCTTTGATTTAAGCGACACCTACTTCCCCAACGTAGCCAAGCAGCTGCACTCGTCGCTGTTTAAGGCCAACGACTCGCTCTGGGCACCGCGCCAAGACAACCAATGGTCGCACTCGCTCAAGCTGGGTTGGCGGGCTTGGAAGGGCGGAAAATTCACGCTTTCAAACCAGCACTCGCTCAACATAAACCAAAACACGCGCAGCCTTCAAATTGTGGGCCTGGACGCGCTGCTGACGCCGGGCTACCAGTACATCCGCTCCAAAGACCTGGACCGCGCGACGACCTACACCCACCACTCCAACCTCACGGTGCTCGGATTTCAGCAGGTCTTTGGCCCGAAATGGGGCATGAGCGTCAACGCCGGACGCCTGTTTACCAACCTTCGGGCGGACGCCAACGGCCGGCCGTTCCGCCAAGAAACGGTGGACGAAATCCTCGACGAGGCCAACATCATTTCCTACCCGGTTAGCGTGTTTAACCCGGGTGATCCGTCGGGCACCGTGTACATACGGCCCGGAGACGGACTCTACAACAACGGCGGAATTGCGCCGACCTGGCACGACCACTACGTCGAGGAGTACACCCTGCGACTCAAGGCCAACTACTACCCGACCGGCGGCGTGCACAAGATTGCCTTCGGTACCGAGAACCAGTGGAACGAGTTTCAGTGGGTCGACGTCACGGCACCCTGGGTCGGCGCGCCGATCAAGCTCAACGACAGCACCTTCACGGAATCCATTTCCATTGGCTCGTCCAACGACATTTGGAAGGCCCGTCCGCGCGAATTCGGCACGTTCATCGAGGACCGCATCACCTACAAAGGCCTTCAAGCTACCCTGGGGATGCGCCTGAACATGTGGGCCCCGGGAACCTTCGCCGACGACGCCATCGCCAACCCCAATTCCCCGGTGGTCGATGCCGTGCGCGCCGACTACCTCAGCAAAACGATTCCGTTGGCCGGGCTGCGCTGGAAGGCCCGCCTGCTGCCGCGCCTCGACGTGACCTTCCCGGTGACGCCCAACCACGTGCTCTACTTCAACTACGGCCACAGCATGCGCCTGCCCCACCCGCGCTTTTTGTACGCCGGCCTGGACCCCGTGTACCAGGACCGGAGCTTCCTGAGCTTCTTGGGCAACCCCAACCTGGACCCCGAAGTGAACGTGGCCTACGAGGTCGGCTACAAGGCAGCGTTTAGCCGCAGCTTTGGGGTTACGCTCAGCGCCTACAATTCCAACCGCTTCGACTACATCGTTTCTCGGCGGGTGTTTGTGCTCGACGCCACCGGCCGGCCGGTGACCAAAACCATGTACATCAACCAGGACTACGCCCGCATTCAGGGCGTCGAACTGGGGGTAGAATGGCAGCTTTCCAAGTACCTGCGTTGGGTCGCCAACTCGTCGCTGCAGTCGGCGCGCGGAAAATCCAACAGCGCCCGCGAATCGGCCCTGCAAATCGAGCAAAACGGCGAAGTTCCGCTCAGCCGCGAGCAATTTTTGGCCTGGGACCGCCCGTGGAACCTCAATTCCAGCTGGTTTTTCCAGGCCGACACCTCGCTGCGCGTTTTCGGAATCCCGCTGCGCGGCTTGGGCGGATTCCTGCAGTACCGCGGCTCGGCCGGCTACCGCTACACGCCCCAAACCTTCGTTGGGACCAACGACTTGGGCCGACCGCAGTACGCGATTCAGGTCAGCGAATTCCTCACCAAGTTGGGCACCCCCTGGCACACCTGGGACGCCCGCCTGACCTACGACCTGGCCACCAAAAAAGGCCGTGGCGTGCAGTTTTCGCTGGACGTGCTCAACCTGTTTAACCGGTTAAACGCGCAACTGATTAATCCGGTGACCGGCCGCGCCTACGAATACGGCGACGACGTGCCCAACACCTGGCGCGATCCGCGTCCGCAGTTCAACGGCCCGCAAGAGCGCGGACTCGACCCCCGCGACCCGTCGCGCTACAGCCCGCCCCGTCAAATCCTCTTTGGCTTCCAATTCAAGCTGTGATGCGGCGCGCTACCTTCCTCATTTTGTGGTCGCTAACGCTTGCGGCTGGCGCGCAGTGGCTCCCCAGCTACGGCGGCGAGCGCGCGGGCCAGGCTTCCTACAGCTTTTTGAAGTCGGACTACCACATCGCCTCGGCCGCCATGGGCTCCGTGGGCAGCGTTTTGGGTGGCGACGCGCGCAGCTTGGGCTACAACCCCGCCGGTTTAGCACGAACCAAGGGCTTCAGCGCCGCCTTCGCGAGCCTGGGCAACGGCAGCGGACTCGAACAGGGCTCGGCCTTCGTCGCCAACAAGGTGCGCAACCGCAGTGCCGCCTGGGGTCTGGGCATCCAGCGCCTGCAAACCGGAGCCTACGAAGAGCGGACCGAATTCCGCCCACAGGGAACCGGCCGCCTGCTGTACGACGCCCAAACCGCCGTGCTGGTAACCTACGCCCAGCAGCTGACGGAGCAATTCCAAATGGGCGTAACGCTTAAAGCGCTGAACGAAAGCTACAGTGCCGGCTATTCCGGGTGGGGCGCGGCCGCCGACGTGGGCTTTCAGTACCACCTTCGCGAAGAAGGCCTTCGCTTCGCCGTCGTGCTCCGCAACTTTGGCGCACCCGTTTCGCTGCGCGGATCCTCGTGGGCCGTGGCCTACAACCGCGACTCGCTGTCGTCGCTGGAGTCCGCCAACCTGCCCACCGAATTCGCCATCGGCATCCACTACCGCGCGATGGAACGCGGCAAGCACCACCTTGACCTGGCTGCCCAACTCGTGCACCCGAGCGACAACGCCGAGAACTACCGAGCGGGTCTCGAATACCGCTACGCCGACCAGCTGTTTCTGCGCAGCGGAATCATGCTCAACCAAGCCGGACAGCCCTTTCCTACGATGGGGCTCGGTGTTGCCCAGCAGCTCGGCAGAACCCAAGCTCTTCTGGACCTAAGCGTGCAGCCCACCAACGGCATGGGCACCTGGACCTCGATTGGGCTCACCCTCATTCCGCAAAAAACCCCGTCAAAATGACGAAGTACCCCGCTTTTGCCGCGCTGGCCCTCGGACTCAGTCTGAGCAGCTGCGAAGACTACTTCGGCAGCAAAACCGACCTCGACTTCATTGAGGTGCCCAACTACGGCATCCGCGAAATCGCGTATGTACCCATTCAACCGGCCTTTGACGGCTTTGTGCACCCCACCGACCTCTGCATCGGCTTTGACGAACTCATCTACGTCGTCGACGCCGGAACCGAAGAAATCATCTGCCTCGACGAGTCCGGGGCGGAGCAGGGACGGTTTGGGGTTCCGGGCGTGAAGTCCGTGCGCATGGACCGCCGCCTCGACCTGCTCGCCATTGGCACCCACGACACCACGATCAACAACGTAGCCTACACCTTGCCCGCGATCTACCGAATCAACCAAACGGGTACAAGCGGCTACGGCCTGGACTACGCGCGAATCGTCCACAAAACGGTGCACCCGTTTTACTTCAAATCCACGTTTTCTACGGGCGACGCCAACGCGGAATTTGGGCAAATTGCGGTGCTCGCGAGCGCCGACCCCGCACTCAACAACCGCTACTACGTGACCCGCCGCGGAACCATCAGCAACAACGCCAATCAGGGTCCGGACCAGGCCGTCGTGCTCTTTGATGCCAACGACGCCTACGTTTCACCCATCAGCGTGACCACTTCGGCCGGACTGTTCACCAACTACTTTAAGGCACCTCAAGGCATTGTTGGATTCGCCCAACCGCCCCAGCTCACGGCCCGAGCGGGCGACGATTTTTGGTTTACATCCCTCGACGCCAACCAAGAAATCCGCGTGCAACAGATCAACCTCGTCGAAACCCAATTCGGCGCCGACTACAAACCCGGAGTGGCCATTCCCAATCCCGACCGAACCGACCGCTGGATTGGCCAGCCCGGCCTGTTTGAGCGCCCGGTCGGCATGGCCATGGCCGGCGACCAAACGCGCTACCTCTTCGTGGTCGACGAAGCCAAGGACTCCGTATTTCAGTTCACGGCCAACGGGCTCGAGGGCATTCCCCCGCCCCCGGCCAGCGGCGAAACACGCTACGCCAAGGTTTCCTTTGGCGGACGCGGAACCGGCCCCATGCAGTTCAACGGCCCCGTTGCCGTGGGCTACTGGCGCAACATCCTTTACGTGGTCGACGCCGGCAACGGACGGGTCAGCCGGTTTAAAAACACCTTAGACTTCGAATAACGTTTAGCTAACACCTAGCCCGCGCTTTGGGGGTACCTTTGCCAAAGCACTCACTCAGAATTGACCATGAAGCACGTTTACGCCCTTTTTGCCGCCCTCTTCGCCCTCGCGAGCTCGGCCACCAACTACCAAGTTCAGGTAGGTTCCAACTACTTTGCCCCAGCCTACCTCAGCATTCAGGTCGGCGATACCGTAACCTGGTCTCAGGTGAGCGGATCCCACAACGTCAACGGCAGCCTGGCCACCTTCCCGAGCAACCCCGCGGGCTTCAGCAGCGGCGCCGTGGCCGGCGGAACCTGGACCTACAGCTTTGTCTTCGGCACCGCCGGGACCTACAGCTACCAGTGCGACCCGCACGCCGCCATGGGCATGGTGGGCACCGTCAAGGTAACGGCACCCTGTACCGAGCTGTACTTTTCGGAGTACCTCGAGGGCAGCAGCAACAACAAGGCCTTGGAAATTTACAACCCCACCAACGCAGCGATCAACCTGGCCGCGTACAGCGTCAAGGCATACAACAACGGCGGAACCAGCGTTTCCAATAGCCTTCAACTCCCCAACAAAACCCTGGCACCCTACGACGTCTACGTCATCGCCAACCCAACCGCGGTTGCGGCCATTTTGGGCGTGGCCGATACGACCTCGACCGTGACCTTCTTCAACGGCGACGACGCCGTGGTCTTGTTCAAAAACAACGACACCCTCGACATCATTGGCGACGTGGGCGTTGACCCCGGAACCAACTGGGTAGTTGGCACCGGCGCGACGTCGGAATTCACCCTGGTCCGCAAGCCCAACGTCCGCAACGGCCAGCTCGTGTGGACACTCGGCGCCAACGAATGGCTCGTAAACCCACAAAACACCACAAGCTTTTTGAACGCCCACACCTCGAACTGCGGCAGCGGTGGCGGAGGTGGCGGTGGCGGCACCACGACGGGGCCGGCCGTTCGCTCCATTGGCAGCATCCGCGGCGTAAACGCCGACGGGGTAGCCGACTCCAACAACGTCGTAGTGCGCCTTCGCGGAGTGGTGACCACCAACGACTTCCGGGGTGCCGGCTACAGCTTTCACCTTCAGGATGCCACCGGGGGCATCGTGGTCTTCCGCAGCGCAGACCTTGCCAACTACACCGCACCGCTTCGCGGAGATTCCCTCGAAGTACGCGGTACGCTGAATCAGTTTAACGGACTGCTTCAAATCATTCCCGACACCATTCACCTGCGCGCCCAAAACCGTCCGCTTCCGGCTCCGGCAGTGATCACCACCATGGGCGAAAGCAACGAGGGTAAACTCGTTCGCATGAACAGCTTGAGCGTCACGTCGTGGCCCGCCACCTGGTCGGGCACGGGACAAAACATCACCCTGAGCGACGGAACCAATAGCTACACGATGCGGGTTGTTCCCCTTTCGGGTGTTTGGAACCGCCCGCAGCCCGTGGGAATGATCGACGTAATTGGCGGCCTCCAGCAGTTCGACAACTCGCTGCCCTACACGAGCGGATACCAGATCTTCCCGCGCGACACCAACGACATCATTCCCGTGGTGGCTTTGACCCCCACGATTCGCTTCGTCGGCGGCAGCGCGACCAAGCTCGAAGGGAACGTTTCGCAAACCATTAAAATGCACGTCCAGCCCCACCTCATGGCAGCCGGAAGCGTGACCATTACGGCCAGCCCCGGAACGGGCTTTGTGCTTGGAACCGACGCCACAACGACGCCCGCCCTCAGCGGAAGCACGTTGAACTTGGCGGTTCCCAGCATGGCCGACACCGTAAGCTTCACGGTCAACGTCCTCGACGACCAGCTCATCGAAGGCAACGAAAACCTACTGCTCACGATGTCTTCGGCGAGCACCGGCCTGAGCATCGGCGCCCCCTCTACGTTTACGTTCACGATTGCCGACAACGACGTCTTCATTCCGACCCGCAGCCTTCCGCAAGTCAAAGGCATCAACGCCCAAGGCATTCCGGACTCCAACAACAAAATGTGTAAGCTTGTGGGAACGGTTCTCGGCGTAAACACCCAAACCTTTGCCACCACCGGCAACGTGGGCTTCACGATCCACGACGGAAGCGTGGGCTTCGGGGTCTTTGGCGCGGGCACGAAAAACCTCGGCTACACCGTCAATGAAGGCGACGTGGTTCGGGTCATCGGCGTAATCGGACACTTTAACGGTGTGGCTCAGATCAACGCCGACTCCATCGTCGTGGTAAGCACCAACGCCAGCCTGCCGAATCCGGTGGTCATCACCGAAATCAACGAGAGCACCGAAAGCCAGCTGATTCGCATGAACGACGTGTACGTGATTAATTCCACCCAGTGGACGAATGCCGGTTCCGGCTTCTCGGTCAACGTAACCGACGGCACCGACACCATTCAGCTGCGCATCGACGCCGACGTGTCCGACGTCTACAATGCGCCCTGTCCCGTGGGCACGTTTGACGTCGTGGGCATCGGCGGGCAGTTCGACAACAGCGCTCCGCACACCAGCGGATACCAGTTCCTGCCGCGCTACCTGGCCGACTTCATCTACCCCATTCCCGTTACCTACGACCTGGCGATCACCGAGGTGATGCCAAGCTCCAACGACGCCAACAGCGCCATCAACGAAGACTGGTTTGAAATCACCAACTACGGTACCGACGCCGTGGACCTCAGCGGATTCAGCTGGGACGACAACTCCTGGGTTCCCGGAACCGTGGTGTTCCCGAGCGTGACCGTAGCCCCGGGCGAAGCCATCGTGGTGGCCCAGATCGACTCCGCGAACGAAGCCGCCTTCCGCGCAGCCTGGAACCTCGGACCGTGGGTTCAGGTGCTCGTAAACCAAGACTTTGCCACCGCGCAACCGAGCTTCAGCTCGAGCGGCGACGGCGTCGTCCTGTTTGATACGTCCGCTACGGCCATCGAAGTCTGCCGCGCCGAGTACACGCTCGCACTGGCCGGCTACAGCGTCGAATTTGACACCGCCTGCACCTACCTGGGTAACGCCAGCGTCGGCGTGCGCGGAGCCTACGCCTCAACGGGCAACGACGTGGGTTCACCGGGCAACCAAACGGTAGGTCTGGGCGAAGACGTGCTGAGCGTACGCATGCGCCCGAACCCCACTACGGGCCGGGTTCACCTCGACATGCCCGCGGTCGGCACCTACCGCATTTTTGTGCGCAACCTCAACGGACAAATTCTTGCCGCTCAAGAGGTTAACGCGAACCATGCCGAAATAAACCTGAGCAGCCTCGAACGTGGCATGTACCTTGTAGAGGTAGTTCATGAAGCCGGCCGAAGCACGCAGCGCGTGATTCTGCAGTAAGGCGGACTTCGAACTCCAAATTGCGTGGAGCCGCTCCCAGCCCGGGGGCGGCTCTTTTTTTGAGCCCAGTCCTATTGCAAGATGATTTCGCGGTCGTATATTTGCACTCCCCAACGCGAAAGTAGCTCAGTTGGTAGAGCACGACCTTGCCAAGGTCGGGGTCGCGGGTTCGAATCCCGTCTTTCGCTCCAGACAAAAACCCGCCCCAACCGGCGGGTTTTTTCGTTTCCACTACGGTTGCCGATGGCTGGGCATTCGGGTATACCCGGATTTCAAAAAATCCTTCAAAGTCCGCGGTAGCGGCGGCAGGCCTCCCAAAGCACGGCTCCGCCGCACACGCTCACGTT
>JACCDW011413774.1_pt1 | contig 25737 bp, 26 predicted proteins | sample 7449781 | NCBI WGS metagenome assembly JACCDW01 (sample SAMN15323449, study PRJNA562643) | freshwater metagenome | isolation source: river surface water | place: USA:Blue River Watershed | collected 2017-08-18
GAGTTCAACCAGTACGAAGTCGAAGCCGAAAACATGGGCGACGCCCTGAACTACCTCGAAGACGGCATGGAAGTCGAAGTGGTGTTCTACGACGGCAAGGCCATCTCGGTCGAACTGCCCACCAGCGTGGTGCGCGAAATCACCTGGACCGAACCCGCCGTCAAGGGCGACACCTCGGGCAAGGTGCTCAAGCCCGCCAAGATCGCCACCGGCTTCGAAGTGCCGGTGCCCCTGTTCGTGAACCAGGGCGACAAGATCGAGATCGACACCCGCACCGGCGAATACCGCAAGCGCGTCTGAGCGGCGCCCGGCGCCTGCCCACCAAGGCCCCTCGCGGGCCTTTTTTCATGCCCTGGGCGGTGGCCGGCGCGACTTGACCCACAATGCGGCCCATGGAAAGCACCCAGAACATCCAGGAATCCGCCCTGCCCAGCGCCTGGGCCGAATTGTTCGGCCACGAAGACCCGGCCGCCCTGCTGCAACCCAATGCCTACCGGCTGGCCTTTGCCGACCCGGAGTTTTTGCTGCGCCGGGAAAGTCGGGGCATCCGTTTCCAGCTGGAACTGCTCAAGCCGGACCTGGCGCAAATCGAGGCGGCGATCGAACACACGGTGGTGGTGTTTGGCAGCGCCCGCTTCATGAGCATGGAGGCCGCGCAAGGCCTGCTGCGCGACGCCGAGGCATCGCAGGACGCAGCGGCGCTGGAGGTGGCGCGCCGCGCCGTGCGCAACGCGGTGTACTACGAACACGCGCGCGCCTTCGCCCAGCTCGTCTCGCGCCACTGCAGCTGCCTGCCGGCTCAGGAAAAGCTGCACATCTGCACCGGCGGCGGCCCCGGCATCATGGAGGCGGCCAACCGCGGCGCCTTTGAATGTGGCGTGCCCTCGGTGGCGCTCAACATCGTGCTGCCGCACGAGCAGCTGCCCAACCTGTATGTGACGCCCGAGCTGAGCTTCAAGTTCCATTACTTCGCGCTGCGCAAGATGCATTTCATGATGCGCGCCAAGGCGCTGGTGGCCTTTCCGGGTGGCTTTGGCACGCTGGACGAGCTGTTCGAAGTGTTGACCCTGGTGCAAACGCGCAAGGCCCGGCCGGTGCCCATCCTGCTGTTCGGCAGCGACTACTGGAAGCGCCTGTTCAACCCGCAGGTGCTGGTCGAAAACGGCACGATCTCGCCCGAAGACCTCGACCTTTTTGTCTACGTCGACACGCCGCAGGACGCGTGGCAACACATCTGCGATTTCTACAACCTGCCCGCCGTCGCCCCCACCCCCGGGCCCGCGGCCACCGCCTGATCAGGCCCGCCTGCGCCCGTGCGGGCGCAGGCGCCAGCCCTGGCGCGCGCCCAGGGCCACGCTGGCCCCCACCACCCAGAACACCGGCGCCACCCCGGCCAGTGCGCCCGCGGCGCCAAAGAGGCTGGGCATGAGCACGCTCGAGGCGTTGATGCTCAAAAGCCGCAGGCCCAGCGCCTCGCCTTGTCGGTGCTCGGGCGTGATCTGGTGCAGGGTGCTCATGATCATGGGCTGCACCGAGCCCAGCACCAGGCCCAGCAGCACCGAGCACACGCCCATGGCCCAGGCGTTGGGCATCAAGGGGTACAGGCCAAACAGCACACCCGTGGCGAGCATGGCCGCGGTGATGATCTGGTGCTCGTGCAGGTGACGCGCCAGCCAGTGCAGGCTCATGCGGATGAGGGCCGCCGCCACCGCGAACGCGCCAAGCAAGGTGCCGATGACCGAGGCGCTGAAGCCGCGTTCATGGCCCAGGATCGGCACCACGAAGGTGTGCACATCCCAGCACGAGGACATCAGCCAGTTGACCAGCAGCAGGCGGCGCATCTGCGGCGCGCGCAGCAAATCGAGCGTGCGCCCGCCGCCCTGTGGCGGGGCCGCATGGGCAAGCGGGTGCTCGGGCACCGCGCGCCACAGCAGCAGGCCGAGCAAGGGCAAGCTGGCCATCAGCGCAAACGCCGCGCGAAAGCCCAAGGTGTCGCCCGCCACCGCGCCGGCGTGGTCGATCAGCAGGCCGGCCAGCACGGGGCCGAGGAAATTCGAGAACGCCGGCCCGATCGAGAGCCAGCCAAAAGCGCTCTTGAGCTGTGCCGGCGCCTGCACCAGGCGTCCGACATGGCGCTGCAGCGCGATCACCGTGAGGCCCGTGGCCCCGCCGGTGGCCAGCGCGCTCAGGCACAGCATCTCGAACGACGGCCACAGCGCCGGCAGCAGTGCGCCGAGCGTGGCCACCGCCACCGCGATCGCGATCGGCCGGTGCAGGCCCACGCGGTCGGTGTAGCGACCGGCGGGGACGGCGGTGAAGACCTGCGTCAAGGCGAACAGCGAGAGCAAGGCGCCCACCGCCATCGCACTGTGGCCTTGCTTGAGCGCCAGCAGGGGCGTGGCCATGCGCAAACCGGCCATGCAGGCGTGCAAAAAAATCTGCCCGGCGATCAGCCGGGCCAGGGTCTGCTTCACGCGGCCCGCCTCATTCCGCGCTGTCGCCCGCCCCTGGCAGCAGCGACTGCGCCTGCGCCTCGGGCAAGGCATCGACCTGGCGCAAAGCGCGCTGCATGACGTTGCTGCGGGTCTGCGCCTGGTCCAGCGTGTTGAGCACGGTCTGGGTCTGGTTGCGCACCCTGGACAGCACATCGCCGAACTTGCCGAACTCGGTCTTGACCGCGCCCAGCACCTGCCAGACCTCGCTGCTGCGCTTTTCCAGCGCGAGCGTGCGAAAACCCATCTGCAGCGAGTTGAGCATGGCCATCAGCGTGGTCGGGCCGGCCAGCGTGACGCGGTGCTCGCGCTGCAGCAGCTCCATCAGGCCCGGGCGGCGCAGCACCTCGGCGTACAGGCCTTCGGTGGGCAGGAACATGACGGCGAAATCGGTGGTGTGCGGCGGCTCCAGGTACTTCTCGGCGATCGAGCGCGCCTCGAGCTTGATGCGCGCCTCGAGCGCGCGCGCCGCCACTTCGGCCGCGGCCGCGTCGGCTCGGCCCTGGGCATCGAGCAGCCGCTCGTAGTCCTCGTTGGGGAACTTGGCGTCGATCGGCAGCCACACCGGCACACCGTCGGCGCCGCGGCCCGGCAAGCGGATGGCGTAATCGGCGCGGTTCTTGTCGCCCGGGCGCGTGGCTACCTGGCAGGCGTACTGCTCGGGGGCCAGCACCTGCTCGAGCAAGGCGCCCAGCTGCGCCTCGCCGAACATGCCGCGGGTCTTCACATTGGTCAGCAGGTGCTTGAGGTCGCCCACGCCCTGGGCCAGCGACTGCATCTCGCCCAGGCCCTTGTGCACCTGTTCCAGGCGCTCGGCCACTTGCTTGAAGCTCTCGCCCAGGCGCGCCTGCAGCGTGGCCTGGAGTTTTTCGTCCACCGTCTGGCGCATCTCGTCGAGCTTGGCGGCATTGCCCTGCTGCAGCTGCGTGAGCTGGGTTTCGATGGTGCCGCGCATCTCGGCCAGGCGCCGCGCGTTCGCCTCGGACAGGCCCTGCACCTGCAGCGCCAGGCTGTCGGTCAGGCTTTTTTGCAGCAAGGCGAGCTGCTGCGCGAGCGCGTCGATCTGCTGGTTCTGCGTGCGCGTGGCCTCATGGCTTTGCTGCAGCAGCGACTGCTGGAACAGCGTGAGCGTTTGCATGCTCTCCTGGCGCGTCAGCACCGCGGACTGCGCGAGCTCGTGGCGCAGTTCGCGCTCGAGCCGCTCGTTTTGGGCCTGCACACTGGCCAGCTGTTGCTGCAGCAGCTCCAGCGCGGGGCCCGAATCGCGCGGGGCCGGGCGGCGCAGCAGCACGGCGATGCCGGCCAGCGCCAGCAAGGCCAGCAGCAGCGCCACACCGAGGGCGAGAGGGTTCACCGCAGAACCTCGGGGTTGATCGGCGTGCGCGGCTGCCCGCGCAGCAGGTGGTCCATGAGGTTGTCGGCCGCCAGCTGCGCCATGGCCATGCGCGTCTGGGTGGTGGCGCTGGCGATGTGCGGGGTCAGCACCACATTGGGCACCGTGAGCAGTTCAGGGTGCACCTGGGGCTCGCCCTCGAACACGTCCAGGCCCGCGGCGGCAATGCGGCGCGCCTTGAGCGCCTGCGCCAGCGCCGCGTCGTCGACGATGCCGCCGCGCGCGATGTTGATCAGCGTGGCGGTGGGCTTCATCAGTGCGAGCTCCTGCGCGCCGATGGTGTGGTGCGACTGGGCCGAGTACGGCACCACCAGCATCACATGGTCGGCCTCGCGCAGCAGCGTGGCCTTGTCGACATAGCGGGCCTTGCACGCCCCTTCGAGCTCGGGCGACAGGCGCGAACGGTTGTGGTAGAGCACCTGCATGCCAAAGCCATGCGCGGCGCGGCGGGCAATGCCCTGGCCGATGCGGCCCATGCCGATGATGCCCAGCGTGCTGCCGTGCACCTCGGCGCCGGCGAACATGTCGTAGCGCCACTTCTTCCACTGGCCGGCGCGCAGGTAGTGCTCGCTCTCGGTCACACGGCGCGCGGTGGCCATGAGCAGCGCAAAGCCGAAGTCGGCTGTGGTTTCGGTCAGCACATCGGGGGTGTTGGTCGCGAGCACGCCGGCGCGCGTCATGGCCTCGATGTCGAAGTTGTTGTAGCCCACCGCCATATTGGCCACGATCTTGAGCCCGGGGCAGGCCTGCAGCAAGGCGCCATCGATGCGCTCGCTGCCGGTGGTCAGCGCGCCGACCTTGCCCTGCAGGCGGGCTTGCAGCTCGGCGGGGCTGAAGATGTGGTCGTCCTGGTTGTGGTCCACATCGAACACGGACTGCAGCTGCTGCAGCACTTCGGGGAAGATGGCGCGCGCCACCAAAATTGCAGGCTTCATGAGGAACGGCTTTCAGTGGTGAGGAATGGGGGTGCCCAAGACCCGGGCGCGCCGGAGCGCGGGGGGCAGCTCAGGCGGGCTGGTCGATCTCGAACACCTGTTTCAGGTAGGCCAGGTATTTTTCATCGTCGCACATGCCTTTGCCGGGGGTGTCAGACAACTTGGCGACAGGCTGGCCGTTGCAGCGCGTCATCTTGATGACGATCTGCAGGGGCTCGTACCCCAGGTCGTTGGTGAGGTTGGTGCCGATGCCGAACGCCAGCTGGCAGCGCCCGCGAAACTGCTGGTAGAGCTCGATCGTGCGCGGCACCGTCAGGCTGTCGCTGAAGATCAGGGTCTTGGTCTTGGGGTCGACCCGGTTGCGCGTGTAGTGCCCGATCATGCGTTCGCCCCATTGGAAGGGATCGCCGCTGTCGTGGCGCGCGCCGTCGAAGAGCTTGCAGAAATACATGTCGAAGTCGCGCAGGAAGGCGTTGAGGCCATAGACGTCGGACAAGGCGATGCCCAGGTCGCCCCGGTATTCACGCGCCCAGGACTCGAAGGCGAACACCTGGCTGTCACGCAGCCGTGGCCCCAGCGCCTGGCAGGCCTGCAGGTATTCGTGCGCCATGGTGCCCAGGGGCGTGAGCCCCAGCAAATGGGCAAAGTAGACATTGCTGGTGCCGGCGAATTGGCCCTTGGGACCGACGCCCAGCCGTGCCGACAGCACGCGCAGCACCTCTTCGTGCCAGGCGCGCGAAAAGCGCCGGCGCGTGCCGTAGTCGGCGATCTTGAGCGCCTGCAGGCCCTCGGCCTGCAGCTGCGCGATTTTGGTGTCGAGCCGGCGCCGACCCTCGAGCAGGTCGGGCACGCGCTGGGTGTTGCGAAAGTAGACCTCGTTGACGATGGCCAGCACCGGGATCTCGAACAAGATGGTGTGCAGCCAGGGGCCCGAGATGGTGATGTCGATCTCGCCGCTGTCCAGGGGCGTGATCTGGATGTATTTTTCGTTGAGGCGAAACAGGCCCAAAAAGTCGACGAAATCGCTCTTGATGAAGCGCAGGCCGCGCAGGTAGCGCAGCTCCGAGTCCTTGAAACTCAGGCTGCACAGGGAACGGATCTCGCTGCGAATTTCTTCGACAAACGGCGCCAGCTGCACCCCCGGGTTGCGGCACTTGAAGCGGTACTCGACCTGCGCCCCCGGGAACTGGTGCAGCACCACCTGCATCATGGTGAACTTGTAAAGATCTGTGTCCAGCAGGCTGGTGATGATCATGGAGCGTGCCCTGTGGCCACCCGGGCGCCACATAGAATGAGAATTCACCAATATTAAGGCAAGTGGCGTGGGGCCTGTGGCCCAGGCCCGGACGGTGCTTGCCGCCAGCGCCCGGCCCCTGGCACGGGCGCGCAGGGAGGAGTCCATGGCCCACGTGCCGTCACCCACATTGCTGGCCCTGGTGCAGCAACTCGAACAGGCCCAGGGCCTGGCCCAGCGCAACCTCTGGCTGCACGACACCTTGCAATGGGTTCGTGGCGATCGCCGCAGCGTCGGCGATGCCGCGGCCCGCGTCGGGCTGCTGGTCGATGCGCTGCTGGCGCGCCCGGCGCAGGCCACCGCTTTTCGGCGATGGTGGCAAGCCACCACCGATGAACTCGACGCCATGCCGCTGCTGTCAGAGCTTGGCTTTGCGGCGCGCACCTCCTTCGCCAGCGAGCTGGCGCGCCGGCTGCGGCTGCGCTGCCTGCCAGCCACCCCCGAGACCGCCAACTGGGAAATGCTGTTCCAGTTCCTGCGGCCCGAACCCTTCGATGCGCGCTGGCTGCAGCAGCTCGACGCGCAAACGCTGCGCGGCCTGGAGCAGCTGATGGGGGCGCCGGGGCACAGCCAAACGCTCGACGAGCAGCTGCTCGACGCCCTGACCTGCTGCATCGGCCAGATCCATGCCTTTGGCTGCGCCTCCGAAATCCGCACCCGCCTGCAGCGGCCGCAATCGGATGCGCGCCCCTTTCACGCACTGCAAAACCTGCTGGACCGCTTCGAGCACAGCCTGAGCCACGGCGCGCAGGCGCCGCAAGCGGCGCTCGAGCTGCGCCAGGGCCTGGACGCCTGCCGCCACGTGGCCTCGGGCATTTACAAGCACCTGGACCAGCACGGCATTTCGGTGGGCATCGTGTTTCGGCTGCGCCAACTGCGCGAGCGCGTGATCCGCAGCAAGCTGCTGATCGACACCCTGCTGGCGCCCTCGCCCGTGCCGGCCATGTGCAAGCTGCTCGCGCACCTGGCACAAGCGGCGCACGACAGCCGCAGCCTGCGCGCGCTGTGGCGCAGCAATCTGCACCAGCTGGCGGCCAAAATCACCGAGCGCAGCGCCGAAACCGGCGAACACTACATCGCCCGCAGCCGCGCCGACTTCCACACCATGCTGGGCAAGGCCTTCGGCGGCGGCGGCATCGTGGGCCTGACCACCTGGGCCAAATTCATGCTCTACGGCCTGGCCTTGTCGCCGTTCTGGCAGGGTCTGGCCGCCAGCCTGAACTACGCCCTCTCCTTCGTGCTCATCATGCTGCTGCACTGGACACTGGCGACCAAGCAGCCGGCGGTGACGGCGCCGGCCATGGCGGCCAAGCTCAAGCACCTGGACGAGCCGAGTCAGGTGGAGGGTTTCGTCGACGAGGTCGTGCTGCTGTACCGCACGCAGGTGGCCGCCATCGTCGGCAACCTCGCCGCCGTGGTGCCGGCGGTCTTGTTGATCGGCTGGGCGCTGCAGGCCGGCGGACAGGCCCCGATGCTGAGCGCTACCCAGGCCCAGCATGTGTTGCACGGGCTGCACCTGGCCGGCCCGACCGCGCTGTACGCGGCCTTCACCGGGGTGCTGCTGTTCGCCTCGAGCCTGGTCGCGGGCTGGGCCGAAAACGCCTTTGTGCTGCACCAGCAGCAATCGGCCCTGCGCTACCACCGGGGCCTGCGGCGCGCCTTCGGCGAGCGTGCCGCGCTGCGCCTGTCGCAGTTCATGGGCCGCAACATTTCGGGCCTGGCCGCCAACATTTCATTGGGCCTGCTGCTGGGCCTGAGCCCGGTGCTCGCGCAATTTTTCGGCCTGCAGCTGGATGTGCGCCATGTGACGCTGTCGGCCGGCCAGCTGTCGGCCGCCGTCCAGGCCCTGGGCTGGCCGATCCTGCACAGCGCCGACTTCTGGTGGGCGCTGGCCGGGGTGCTGCTCATCGGCCCGGTGAACCTGGGCGTGAGCTTCTACATGGCGTTTCGCCTGGCGCTGGCCGCGCAGGACGTGCCCGCGGCCCAGCGCGGCGCGATCGCGCAGGCCTTGCGCGCGCGCCTGCGCCGCACGCCGCTGGGTTTCGTCTGGCCCCCGCGCTGAGCCCCGGGCCGCGCTTGCGGTGGCTTCGGGTCTGGTGCCCATCGGGCTTTGCCTGCTGTCGCCGGCCCGCACTGCCGGCTACAGCAGGCGAAACGCCAGCACGGTCACCAGCGTTGGCGGCAGCGCACCGATCAGCAGGCCCAGGGGGTTGATGGTCTGGTTCTCGAAGCCCGGGCGCAAAATGGTCACGCCGGCCGGGTTGGGGGCATTGGCGATCACCGTCAGGCCGCCACCGGTCACGGCACCGGCCACCAGCGCCACCTTGAACTCGTCGCTCAGGCCCGGCACCAGCGAGCCCAGGTAGGTCAAGGCCGCGTTGTCGGTGATCGCCGTCAGCGCCGCGGCACCAAAAAACACGGCGTCGGCGCTCATGCCCAGCAGCAGTGGCTTGAGCCACCACTGCTGCAGCCCGCCGAGCACCACCAGGCCGGCCAGAAAGAAGGCCACCAGCAAGGCCTCGCGCAGCATCAGGCGGTCCTGGTGGCGCTCGTAGGCGGTGGCAAAACCCAGGAAGAAGAGCAGCAGCCCCAGAAACACCGCGATGTGGTGCGCGAACACGATCACGCCCAGCAAAAACAAGAGCTGCACCACGACGATGCCGGCCGGCACATCGTGCCCGGGCTTGGCGGCCTCGACGCTCAGGCGGTCGAGGTCCCGGCGAAACAGCAGGGCCGCCGAGCCCGCATTGACCAGCACGGCCAGCGCCGCCTTCCAGCCGAAATGGGTGACCATGAACCACAGGTCCCAGTTCCAGGTGCCCGCCACCATGAGCACCGGCGGCGCGGCGAACGGGGTCAGCGTGCCGCCGATCGAGATGTTGACGAAGAGCACGCCCAGCGTGACGTACTTCAGGCGCTCGGACACCGCCTGCGAAAACAGGAAGTCGCGCAGCATCAGCGCGGCCAGGGTCATGGCCGCGGGCTCGGTGATGAAAGAGCCCAGCAAGGGCACCACCGACAGGATCACGAAATACATGGCCATGCCCCCCTGCATCGGGATGAAGCGGGCCACGGTGCGCACGACGGCACCGGCAAACTGCAGGATCGGCCGCGTGCCGGCGATCACCATGCTGGCAAACACAAACAGCGGCTCGGTGAAGTTGCGCGAGTTGAGGTAAGCGATGGCCTCGTCCTGGCCAAGCAGGACGAACATGAAGACCATCAGCACCATGGCCCAGAAGCCAAAGACGACCTCGACCTCGCCCAGCAAATGCCACAGGCCCGCGTGGCGCGGCCGGCTGTGCGCCAGTTGCTCAAAAAATTTGGTCGAGAAGGTGTGGACCAGCGCGAGTCCGAACAGGACGGCGCCAATGACTTGGATGTGGGTGGGTGTGTTCATGGGACGGTCGACATCCGCGTGGCGGCCCGACCATCGCGACAACCTGCTGCAACGCCGAATGCGCTACAGCACCCATGCCAAGTCTAGCGGATTCGGGCCGGATGCTCAGGGCGATCCGGCCAGCCGGCCGCCCATCAGCTTGAGCACACGGTGCGCGTGCTGCGCGAGGATCTGGTTTTGCTCGGCGACCAGCAGGGTCATGCCCTCGCGGGCCAGCTGCAGCAGCGCCTCGCGCATGGCCGCCACCAGCACGGGCGCGATGCCCTCGCAAGGCTCGTCGAGCAGCAGCAGGCGCGGGCCGGTCATGAGCGTGCGCGCGAGCGCGAGCATCTGCTGCTGGCCGCCGCTCATGCGGCTGGCGGGGCGCTCGAGCATCTCGCGCAGCTGCGGAAACAGCGCGAGCACCCGCTCACTGCGCTGCTGCGGCGTGGCCCCATCCCCGGCCGGGCGCGCCGCAATCCAGAGGTTCTGGCGCACCGTGAGGTCGCCAAACAGGCGCCGGTCCTCGGCCACAAAACCCAGGCCCGCGCGCGCGCGACGGTGCGCCTGCCAGGCCTCAATGCGCTCGCCCTGCCAGGCGATCTCGCCGCGCACGCGCGGCCCGATGCCAATCAGCGCCTGCAAGAGGGTCGACTTGCCCGCGCCATTGAGGCCTTGCAGCACCACCAGCTCGCCCGCCTGCACCGCCAACGAGACGTCGAACAGGGCCTGGGCCTCGCCATACCAGGCGTTGAGCTGGCGCACCTCAAGCATCGCCGCCCGCCTTCGGCGCGAAATCGGCGCCCAGGTAGTCGCGCTGCACGCGCGCATCGCGCGCCACCGCCTCGGGCGTGCCGTCGGCCACCAGGCGGCCCTGCATCAGCACGAGCACGCGGTCGGCGACACCGAACACCGCGTCCATGTTGTGCTCGGTGTAGAGCACGGTGACCCCGGCATCGGCCACCGTGCGCACCAGGGCCATCATGTCGCGGCGCTCTTCGGGCGCAAGGCCTGCGGCCGGTTCATCGAGCAGCAGCAGGTGCGGCTGGCCCGGCGCAAGGCCCGCAAGGGCCATCGCCAACTCGAGGCGCTTGCGCGCGCCATAGGGCAGTTGGGCGGCCAGGCGCTCGGCATCGTGCTGCAGGCCCAGGCGCTCGAGGAAGCTCTGCGCGGCATGCGCCTCGCGGGCCGCCAGCCGGTCCCACCAGGACAGGCGCTCGCGCACGAGCACCAGCTGCACGTTTTCGCGCACCGTCAGGGCCTCGAAGGTCTGCGCGACCTGGAAGGTGCGCGCGATGCCGCGCGCCAGGCGCTCTGCCGGCGTGAGCGCGGTCACGTCTTCCCCCCGCCAGAGCACGCGCCCGCGTGTGGGCGGCTGCTGGCCCGCGAGGCAGGCGAAACAGGTCGACTTGCCGGCGCCGTTCGGGCCGATCAGCGCGACGCAGTGGCCGGCCTCGATCTGCACGCTCAGGCCGTCGAGCGCGCGCACGCCGCCGTAGTGGCGTGCGAGGTCGTGCAGCACCAGTGCGGCGCTCATGCGCTCCCCCCGCGGCGCCGCAAGCGGCGCCAGCCGGTGGCCAGCCCGGCCATCAGGCCACCGGGCGCCAGCACCATCACGGCCATGATCACCAGACCCAGCACGCCGCGCCAGTATTCGAGGCCGCGCCCCAGCTCGGCGCCGCCCCAGACGAGCAGCGCGCTGCCCAGCAGTGCGCCCCAAAGCTGGTGCACGCCGCCGAGCAAAATCACGAGCAAGGCATCGACCGAGGTGCCGACACCCGCCGCCGAGGGGAAGACCGCGCCCTTGACCGCGGCCCACAGCCCCCCCGCCAGGCCCGCCAGGCCGGCGCTGATCAGGAACACCTGGTAGCGCAGCCGCGCCACCGGCAGGCCGCTGGCGAGCGCGCGCAGCGGCGCGTCGCGCAGCGCCTGCAGCGCGGCGCCGCGGCTCGAGCGCGCAAAGCGCGCCAGCCCCGCGAGCGCCAGCAGCACCAGCGCGACCAGCACGGCATCGAAGGCCGCCGATCCGCCCTCGGGCAGCAGGCGCAGGCCGATCAAACCGTTGTCCCCCCCCGTCAGGCCGACCCACTGGCTCGCGCCGGCCCAAACCATCTGCGCCAAAGCGAGCGAGAGCATGGCCAGGTAAACCCCGCTCATGCGCACCAGCACCGTGCCAAACAGCGCCGCCACCGCCAGCGCGAGCACGACGCCCGCCAGCAGCGCGAGCGGCAGAGCCGCGCCGCCCTGCAGGTGCGCGAGCGCCGCGCCATAGGCGCCGAGCGCGAAAAACGCCGCGTGGCCAAAGCTGACCAGACCGCCGAGCGCCATCATGAACTGCAGGCTCAGGCCCAGCAGCGCCATCACCAGCAGCTCTTGCACCAGGCTGCGCGCATACTCGCCCGAGGCCATGGCCCAGGCCAGCAGCACGGCGATGGCCAGCCCCAGGGCCACGCCCGCGCGGCCAGCGGGCGCCGTGACGAAGACCTGCACCGCCTCGCGCTGCGGCGCGGCCTGGGCGGCGCCGCCCAGGCCCTGCGGGCGCAGCACCAGCACCACGGCCATGGTCAGGAACACCAGCACCAGCGTGGCCTCGGGCACGAAGGCCACGCCGAGCGCGTGGATCAGGCCGATCAGCACCGCGGCCGCGAAGGCACCGCCCACGCTGCCCAGGCCGCCCGTCACGACCACGACAAAGGTTTCGACCACCACGCTCACATCCATCTGCAGGTGCGCCGGCTCGCGCGGCAGCTGCAGCGCGCCCGCCAGGCCCGCCAGGCCGCAGCCGAGCACCACCACGCCCAGCATCAGCGGGCCCGGTGGCACGCCGAGCGCGTCCAGCATCTCGCGGTCCTGCGTGGCGGCCTTGACGCGCTGGCCCCAGAGCGTGCGCGTGAGCAGCAGGTGCAGGCCGAGCCAGGCCAACGGCCCCAGGGCCAGGGTGAACAGTTGCCAGCTTGGGAAATAGGCCTCGCCGAACGCGACCGCGCCCTTGAGGCCCGGAAAGCGCGGCGCGAACACCTCGTCGGGGCCAAAGGCCCAGCGCATGGCGTCGTGCAGCGCGAGCGTGAGACCGAAGGTCGCCACCAGCTGGTAGAGCTCGGGCGCCTGGCGCATGCGGCGCAACAGGCCCCATTCGGTCAGCGCCCCCAGCAGCGCGGCCACGAGCGCGCCGCCCAGCATGGCCAGCGCATACGCGGGGGCCGAGTCGCCGGCCTCGGGCCACCAGCGCGTGACCGCATGCGCCGTGAACAAGGCGCCGAGCATGAAAAAGCTGCCGTGCGCGAAGTTGACGATGCGGGTCACGCCGAAAATCAGCGTGAGCCCGCAGGCCATGAGGAACAGCGTGGTGGCGTGGCTCAGGCCGCCGAGCAGCTGCAGTGCCAGACTGTCCAGCGCCAAACCCGCTCCTTACTCAACGAAGTGGGTGAACCCGGTCGCCGGCACGCGCGTGGTCTGGAAGCTGTTGACCACGGCCGTGGTGTCGGCATAGCCCAGGGACATGCCGCACACCAGCATCTCGTTGTCACCGGCGCCCACCAGCGGCAGGATGATCTTGGCGAAGTTGTTCCAGGCGGCCTGCGGGCAGGTGTGCAGGCCGCGCGCGCGCGCCGCGATCATGAGCGTCTGCAGGAACATGCCGTAGTCCAGCAGGCTGCCGCGGCCCATGGCCTTGTCGATGGTGAACATCAGGCCCACCGGCGCATCGAACAGCTGGAAGTTGCGCTGGTGCTGCGCGTGCATGCGCGCCTTGTCGCCCTTGCCGATGCCCAGCACGTTGTACAGGCCGAAGCCACACTCGCGGCGGCGGTCGATGTAGGGGCTGATCCATTGCTCGGGGTAGTAGTCGTAGGCCTCGGCGTACTCGGCGGCCAGCGCCGGGTTGGCGGCGATGGCGTCGTGCGCCGCGCAGACCTGGCTGACCAGGGCGTCGCGCTGGGCGCCCTGCAGCACATAGACCTTCCAGGGCTGGGTGTTGGTGCCGCTGGGCGCGCGGCCCGCCACCTCCAGGACTTCCATCAGCAGGGTCTTGTCGACCGGTTTGTTCAGGAAGGCACGGGCCGAGAAGCGGCTGCCGATGGCGGCGTCCACGCTGGCCGGGTCGGCCACCACGGTGCTGACCTGCGGGTTGGGGGGGAAGGCGTTCATGTCAGGGTCTCCAGGAATTGTTTGAGGGCGGCGGGCAGCGGCACCGGGCGGCGCGTGCTGCGGTCCACGTACACGTGCACGAAATGGCCCTTGGCGGCCGTCAGGGCTTCGCCCTGCGCGAACAGGCCCACTTCGTAGCGCACGCTGGATGTGCCGAGCTTGGCCACGCGGATGCCGGCGTCGATGGTTTGCGGGAAAGCCAGCGGCGCAAAGTAATTGCATTGCGTCTCGATCACCAGGCCGATGGTGCTGCCGCCATGGATGTCGAGCACGCCGCGCTCGATCAGCGTGGCATTGACGGCGGTGTCGAACCAGCTGTAGTAGACGACGTTGTTGACGTGGCCATAGACGTCGTTGTCCATCCAGCGGGTGGTGATGGGGCGAAACGCCCGGTAGGCCTCGCGGCCTTCGGGCTGGGGTTTGGCGCTCGCGTTCATGGCCGTCGATTGTGCCAGCCCGCACCGAGGCCCCCTGTGGCCTGAGCGACCCCAACCAGGGGCGCTCAGGCGCGCCGCGCCAGGGCCTGCCAGCGCCGCCAGTACTCCAGGGCCATGGCCCAGGTCTGCAGCTGCACCTGCACCGTGGTCTCGATGTCGTGGCCGTAGCCGCCGCCCATGCACAGCACCACGGGCAGGCGGCGCTGCCAGGCCCAGTCGAAGACCACGCGGTCGCGCGCGGCCATGCCGTCCATCGTGAGCTTCAGGCGCCCCAGGCGGTCGCCCTCGTGCGGGTCGGCACCGGCCAGGTAGATCAGCATCTGCGGCGCAAAACGCCCCTCGAGCTCGGCCAGGGCCTGGTGCAGGGCTTGCAGGTAGGCCTCGTCGCTGCAGCCGTCGGGCAAGCCCACATCGAGGTCGCTGGGCTCCTTGCGGAAGGGAAAGTTTTTTTCGCCGTGCAGCGACAGCGTGAACACGCTGGGATCGCGCGCGAAGATGTGGGCCGTGCCGTTGCCCTGGTGCACATCGAGGTCGATGACGGCCACCGGCAGCGCCTGCTTGCGCTGGCGCCAGGCCTCGGCCTGCATCAGCCGGGCGGTGACCGCGATGTCGTTGAAGACGCAAAAACCACCGCCCTTGTGCGCGTAGGCGTGGTGGGTGCCGCCGGCCAGATTGCCGGCCAGGCCTTCGGCCAGGGCCGCGCGCGCGGCCGCCACCGAGGCACCCACCGAGCGGCGCGCGCGCTCGGCCATGGCCGGGCTCCAGGGAAAGCCGATCTCGCGGTAAAGCGCGGCGTCCAGGCTGCCCTGCGCAATGCCCTGGATGTAGGCCGGCGTGTGCACCAGCGCCAGCTCGCCGTCGCTGGCCGCCGGCGCCTCGAAAAAGCGCAGCCCATGCAGCTCGCCCGCCAGACGGTCGCGCAGGCGGCTGTATTTGCGCATCGGAAAGCGGTGCCCTTCGGGCAGGGGCAGGACGAAATGGTCGGCGTAGTAGGCGTGCATGGGCGAACCATTCTAGAAAATGCACTCTAAACAGGCGTTTTTGTGGCTTTGAACACTTGCGCGCCGACGCCCCGGCCCCCATACTTCGAACCATGCTGCACTGCAACATGCTGTACGGGCCCCGACCCAGTTTCAGCGCAGTCCCCCTGAACTTTCTCTAGGAGATCTCAATGATGACCGCTGAACAAATCGTTGCTTCCCACAAAGCCAATGTCGAGACCCTGTTCGGTCTGACCGCCAAAGCCTTTGAAGGCGTGGAAAAACTGGTCGAGCTGAACCTGACCGCGGCCAAGGCGGCCCTGGCCGAGTCGGCCCAGAACAGCCAGACCGTGCTGAGCGCCAAAGACGCGCAAGAGCTGCTCGCCCTGCAAGCCAGCCTGTTCCAGCCCCTGGCCGAGAAGACCGCCGCCTACAGCCGCCAGCTGTACGACATCGCCTCGGGCACCGGTGGCGAGTTCACCAAGGCCTTCGAAGCCCAGGCCGCGCTGGCCCAAAAGCAGTTCGCCAGCCTGGTCGACAGCGCCAGCCAGAACGCCCCGGCCGGCTCCGAGTCCGCCGTGGCCATGATGAAGAGCGCCGTGGCCGCCGCCAACAACGCTTTCGAGTCGGTGCAAAAAGCCGTCAAGCAGGCCAACGACCTGGCCGAATCCAACTACGCTGCCCTGCGCCAGAACGTGTCGGCCGCCACCACCAAGCCCAGCAAGAAGCGCTGAGCCTCTGCGCCCTGGCCACAGGCCGGGGCGAGCCCGTTTTTCAAGTTGTCTCCTCGGATCCTTTCGACTTCTTTCGAGATTCAGGGATCCCTTCAGGGGCTGATCGCAAGATCAGCCCTCTTTTTTTGCGCGCGGGCCCGTGCCTTCACTCGCCGCGCTCGAAGTTCGCCAGCCGTGCTTTGAGCTGCGGCAGCAGGCCCAGCATGGCCACGCGGCCCGCCTCGATGGAGCGGCGTCGGGCGCCAAAGTCGGCGCTCTTGACGCCCGACAGCGGCGGACGCACCACCAGGTCGGCCTCGCGCAGCGCCAGCTGGTTGATGCTTTTGCCCATGATGGCGAAGGTCTGCAAGAGGATCTGGAAGGTGTCGCCGGCCGGGTTGCCCTCGGGGTCGCTGGAGATGTCGACCGCGATCACGAAGTTCGCCCCCATCTCGCGCGCCTGGCGCACCGGCACCGGGGCGACCAGGCCGCCGTCGACGTACTCGTGCTCGCCGATGCGCACCGGCTGGAACACCGCCGGCACCGCGCTCGAGGCGCGCACCGCCGAGCCGGTGTTGCCACGCCGGAACGTGACGGCCTCGCCGGTGCGCAGGTCGGTGGCCACGATGCCCAGCGGGATCTTCATCTGCTCGATCGGCTTGCCACTGACCTGGGCATTGACATAGCGCGCCAGCGCCTCGCCGCGCAGCGCGCCGCGGTTGAGCAAGGGCAGCATCCAGTCGGTGATTTCGGCCTCTTCCATGGTGTCGGCGATGCGGCGCAGCTCCTGCGGCGTGCGGCCGCTCGCGTACAGCGCCGCCACCAGGCTGCCGGCCGAGGTGCCCGCCACCAGCTGGGGCGACAGCCCCGCCTCTTCGAGCACCTGGATCACGCCCACATGGGCAAAGCCCCGCGCCGCACCGCCCCCCAGGGCCAGGCCGATGCGCGGCACGCGACGCTCCGGCACACGGGGCGCCTGCGCCTGCTCCTGCCCCGCCGCAGGGCCGGGCGTGGCGACCGGGTCCGGGGCCCTGGGTGCGCTGCCGCAGGCCGCCAACAGGAGCGCCAGCGCGGCCAAAAGCCCAGCCCTGGCCATGTTATTGATAATGATTCGCATTTAGGATATACTTCCGCTGTCGCCACTGATTTGGACCATAAACATGCACCGCCGCCTTTTTTCCGCCCTGCTTTGCTGTATGAGCCTGGCCGCCGGCCAAGGCTTTGCGCAAGAGCAGGCGCTCAACATCTACTCGGCACGCCACTACCCGACGGACGAAGCGCTGTACACCGATTTCACCAAGGCCACCGGCATCAAGATCAACCGCGTGGACGCCGACGATGCCGGTATTCTCGCTCGCCTGAAGGCCGAGGGCGCCGCCTCGCCGGCCGATGTGGTGTTGCTGGTCGACGCTTCGCGCCTGTGGCGCGCCGAGGTCGAAGGTCTGTTCCTGCCCGTCAAATCCAAGGCGCTCGAGGACGCGATCCCGGCGCAGCTGCGCGCCAAGCCGGCCGACAACGGCGGCACCGCCTGGTTCGGCCTGTCGACCCGCGCCCGCGTGGTGGTGTTCGACAAGCTCAAGTACAGCAAGGCCGATGTCGACAGCTATGAAAAGCTGGCCGACGCCAAATTCAAGGGCCAGCTGTGCGTGCGCTCGGGCTCGCACCCCTACAACCTGAGCCTGTTCGGCGCCATGGTCGAGCACCTGGGCCCGCAAAAAACCGAAGCCTGGCTCAAGGGCCTGGTCGACAACATGGCGCGCGCGCCCAAGGGCGGCGACACCGACCAGATCAAGGCCGTGGCCGCTGGCGAATGCGGCATCGCCATCACCAACACCTACTACCTGGCGCGCCTCATGCGCTCGAGCAACCCCGCCGACAAGGCCGTGACCGAGAAGATCGGCGTCGCTTTCCCCAACCAGTCGAGCTGGGGCACGCATGTGAACATCGCGGGCGGCGCGGTGGCCAAGAACGCCAAGAACGTTGACAACGCCATCAAGTTCCTCGAATACCTGGCCAGCCCCTCGGCGCAAAACCACTTTGCCAACGGCAACAACGAGTGGCCCGCCGCCCGGGGCGTGAGCTTTGACAACCCGGCCCTTAAGGCCATGACCGGCGGCAGCTTCAAGAGCGAGCTGATCCCGATCAGCGCCGTCGGCATGAACCAAATCAAGGTCCAGCAGATGCTCGACCGCGTGGGCTTCAAGTAAGCCGCACACCCAGGGGCTGAAGGCCTGCGCCTTCGGCCCCACCCGCCCTTCGCCAGCCATTCGCCCCGCCCCGCTGGAGCCGGGGGCGATAGCCAGCTTTTTGTCCAAACCTCGCCCCCGGGGCGAATTGCCTGGCTGTCGCAACCGATGAAACCCACCACGCCTCCCCCCTTGCTGCCCCTGGCGGCCCTGATGCTCGCCGGCTCGCTCGGCGCCGCCCAGGCGCTCGCGCAAGACAGCACCGAAAAAACCCTCAAGACCGTGACCGTCAAGGACACGGCTGAGTCGCCCACCGCGGCCAAGGACAGCCTGCTGGTCAAAAAGACCGGCATCGCCAAGGGCAACCAGCAGCTCAAGGACATCCCGCAAACCGTCACGGTCATGACCGAAAAGCTGATGGACGACCGTAACCTCGACGACTTGCGCGAGGTGCTCAAGACCACCTCCGGCGTGACATTTCTCGCCGGCGAGACCGGTGAGGAAGATGTGCGCATCCGCGGCTTTTCGCTGCAGCAGGCGGGCGACATCTATGTGGATGGCCTGCGTGACGCGCCCCTGGTCGAGCGCGACACCTTCAACATGGACCGTGTCGAGGTGCTCAAAGGCTCGGCCTCGATGTTGTTTGGCAAGGGCTCGACCGGCGGCGTGGTCAACCAGGTCAACAAGCAGCCCTTCCTGATGGAACAAAACGAGGTCAATGTCACGGCCGGCAGCGGCGAGATGTACCGCCTCACGGGCGACTTCAACAAACCGCTCGGCGAGAACGCCGCCATGCGCATCAACGCCATGGTGCACAAGGCCGAGAACTGGGGCGCCAAGGTCGACAAGAAAGGCGTGGCCGGCAGCTACCGCTGGGGCATTGGCGAGCGCGACGAATACACCGTCGGCCTCTACCACCTCGAGACCGATGGCCGCCCGCTTTACGCGCACCCCTGGATGGTCAGCAACGGCGGCCTGACCAACAACGGCCCCCGCAACAGCGGCGCCAACACCACGGGCACCCTGGTGCCCGTGCTCGACGCCCGCAACTACTACGGCATGGCCAGCGACCACCTGCGCACCGAAACCACGCACCTGACGCTTTCGCACAAGCACCGCTTCGACGCCGACAGCGAACTCAAAACCACGGTGCGCGCCGGCCAGTACGCGCGCGACCTGCTGGGCAGCCAGGTGGGCTTCAAAAGCCTGACGCAGCTGGCCAACCTCGGTGCCGACACGCTGCTGTCGCGCACGCCGAAAGCACGCTACGGCGACAGCGAGATCCTGCAGCTGCAAAGCGACTACAACAAGGAATTCGAAGCGCTGGGCCGTCGGCACAGCCTGATCGCGGGCGTCGATGTCGTCGACGAAAACGCCGAGCGCAACAACAACCACACCACGGGCCTGAGCAATCCCGACATCCGCGTGGGCTCGCCCAACAACGGCGTGGGCATCGCCGACCCGCGCGTCAAGGCGCCGAGCCTGTTCTTCAAGTCGCGCACGCTCGGTGTTTACGCGCAGGACACCGTCAAGCTCACTGACACCTTCAAGCTGCTGGGCGGCTTGCGGCTCGAACACTTCGGCGTCCGCTACAAGGACGCGCAGGGGTATGAGGTCGAGAAAAGTGCCACGCTGCTGAGTCCTCGTGTCGGCGCGCTGTGGCAACCCGATGCACACACGACCTACTACACCTCGCTGGGCACGTCCTACAACACCTCGGGCGACACCTATGCCTACGGCGTCGGCACATCGCTGAGCCCCACCGTGGTCAACAACCAGGGCCAAACCGTGGCCAACACCAACCTGACCACGCTCAACACACCGCCCGAGAAAAGCCGCAACCTCGAGTTCGGCGGCAAGTTCGAGCTGTTCGACGGCAAGGGCCTGCTGGGCGTGGCCCTGTTCCACTCGCAAAAATACAACGAGCGCAACACCGATGTCGACAGCGCGACCAACCAGTACCTGCTGTCGGGCAAGCGCCACGCCACGGGCATGGAATTCAACTTTGCCGGCCGCCTGAGCCCGCTCTGGGACATGTTCTACAACCACACCTGGATCCCCGACGCGAAGATCGACACCAGCAGCGCCACCGGCAACATGCAGCAGGGCGACCGCCCGGGCCTCACGCCCAAGCACAGCGCCAGCCTCTGGAGCACCTACCGCGTGGCACCGCAGTGGCGCGTGGGTGCAGGCCTGAACCACCGCAGCGCACAGTCGCCGCTGACCAACGCACACATCCGCACGCAGGCCTTCACCACGGTCGACGCGATGGTCGAGCACACCCTGAGCGACAGCACCCTGCTCAAGCTCAACGTGAGCAACCTGGGCAACAAGCGCTACATCGACCAAGTCTACTCCTCGTTCTACGTGCCCGGCACGCCGCGCCGCGTCGAGCTCAGCCTCAAGACCTTGTTCTGAGCACACGCGCATGCTGCTGCCCTTGAGCCAGGTCCTCACCCCCGACGAAGTCGCGCAGGCGCGCGCCGCCTTGCGCGATGAAGCGCTCTGGCTCGACGGCGGCCGCACGGCCGGCACGCAGGCGCTGACACAGAAAAACAACCGCCAGCTCGCGCAAGGCAGCGAGGTCTCGCGCCAGCTGCAGGCCATGGTGTTGCAAGCGCTGCAGCGCGACGCGCTGTTTTTCTCGGCCGCGCTGCCCAAGCGCATCCTGCCCCCGCTGTTCAACCGCTACGGTGGCACGCGCAATGCCTACGGTCCGCATGTCGATGGCGCCATCCTCAAGATGCCCGGCACGGGCCCAGGCGATCCGCCGTGGCTGCGCACCGATGTCTCGTGCACCGTGTTCCTCTCGGATCCGGCCGACTACGACGGCGGTGAGCTGCTGGTGCAAGACACCTACGGCAGCCGCGGCGTCAAGCTCGCGGCCGGCGACGCCGTGCTCTACCCCGGCACCAGCGTGCACCAGGTCACGCCGGTCACGCGCGGCGAACGGCTGGCCGCATTTTTCTGGATCGAAAGCCTGGTGCGCAGCGACGAGCAGCGCCGCATCCTGTTTGAGCTCGACATGAACCTGCTCAAACTGCGCGCGCAGCTGGGCGAAACGCCCGAGACCACGGCGCTCACGGGCGTCTACCACAACCTGCTGCGCCAGTGGGCCGACAGCTGAGCGCGACATGAACGGCCCCATCGTCAACCTGAACGACCACGCGCGCGCCGCACAAGCCGCGCTCGGCGAAGCCGCGTGGGCGTATTTCAGCGGTGGCGCCGCCGACGGGCTGACGCTGCAGCGCAATGCGCGCGCCTGGCAGGCCTGGGGCCTCGCGCCGCGCGTGCTGCGCGACTTGCGCGGCGGCCACACGCGCTGCCGCCTGCTCGGGCGCGAATGGCCGATGCCGCTGCTGGTGGCGCCCATGGCCCTGCAGCGCTGGGCACATGCCGATGGCGAAGCCGGCATGGCCCTGGCGGCCGCCGCGCAGGGCTGCGGCATGGTGCTCTCGCACCAGACGAGCACACCGCTGCAAGACCTGGCCGCGCTGGTCGCGGCCGAGGCCGACCGCGGTCCGCTCTGGTTGCAGCTGTACTGGATGCCCGACCGCGGTGCGCTGCGCGCGCTGATCGCGCAGGCCGAAGCCGCCGCTTACGAGGCGCTGGTGCTGACGGTCGACGCCCCGGTCAACGGCGTGCGCGATGGCGAGCGTCGCCACGGTCTGCCGCTGCCCGAAGGCGTGCGCGCGGTGCACTGGCAGGCGCCCGCAAGCCACCGCCAGGGCCTGTGCGCCGGCCTGGCCGAGTGCGCGCCCACCTGGGCCGACGTGCAGTGGCTGATCGCGCAGACGCGCCTGCCCGTCTTGCTCAAAGGCATCACGCACCCGCTGGACGCGCGCGAGGCGCTCGCACTCGGCGCGGCCGGCGTGGTCGTGAGCAACCATGGCGGGCGCGTGCTCGACACGGTGCCGGCCACGGCCGAACTGCTGCCGCGCGTGGCCGAGGCGGTGCGCGCGCAGCGCGCCGACGCGCTGGTGCTGGTGGACGGCGGCATCCGCCGCGGCACCGACCTGTTCAAAGCGCTCGCGCTCGGCGCCGATGCCGCCCTCATTGGGCGCCCGGCCCTCTATGGCCTGGCGCATGCCGGCGCGCGCGGCGTGGCCCATGTGCTGCGCCTGCTGCGCGACGAATTCGAAGCCACGCTGGCGCTGACCGGCTGCCCCCGCGTGGACGACATCCATACCGACTGTTTGTGGCCTCTGGAGCCGCCCCTCCAAGCCGCCTCCCCCGCATGACCCCCCTCGCCCACGAGCCGCCACACCGGCCAGCGCCCATTTCTGCACGCCGCACCTGGGCGGTGGCGGGCACCGTCACGTTCGCGCACGCGACCCTGCTGTGGCTGATCGGCAGCCATGGGCTGACCAGCGCCCCGCCCGCTAGCGAGACCGAGCAGGTGATCCTGGCCAGCGTGGTCATGGACATGCCCGCGCCACCCGCCCCTGCGCCGCGAGCCCCTGTGCCCCAGGTCCAAACCAAGCCACAGGCACCGCCGAGCCCGGTGCGCGCGCCAGCGGCGCCCAGCAACGCCGCACACCCTGTGCCCGCCGCACCGTCCACGCCCACGCCCGCGGCGACAGCGGCGGCAGCGGCAGCGCCCGCAGCCGCGGGCAGCCAACGCCCGGCCACGGCCGCCGTGGTGCTGCCTTCGAGCGACGCCGATTACCTGCACAACCCGCCACCGACCTACCCGCGCATGAGCCGTCGCCTGGGCGAGCAAGGCACGGTGGTGCTGCGCGTGTTCATCAACACCGAGGGCCGCGCCGAGCAAGCCGAGGTCCGCACCTCAAGCGGCTTCGGCCGGCTCGACGAGGCGGCGCTCGAGACCGTGCGGCGCTGGCGCTATGTGCCCGGCCAGCGCGCCGGTGTGGCCGAGGCGATGTGGTTCAACGTGCCCATCCGCTTCGTGCTCGACTGAACCCGTTTTTGAATTTCACAGGAGTTTTTCATGCCCAACGCTTTCGGCCTGTCCCACATCTGGACCCAGGGTGACGCCGTCACCCGCCTGATCCTGCTCGCGCTGGTCGCGATGTCCATCCTCAGCTGGGTCGTGATCGTGCTCAAGGCGCTCGACGTCTGGCGCCACAAGCAAAGCGCGCTCGGCAGCGAGCAGTTCTGGCACACCACCAGCCTGGCCGAGGGTCTGGCGGTGCTGAGCCACAAGCCCGGCAACCTCTTTCTCACGCTGGCGCATGTCGGACAGGAAGCAACCGAGCACCACCAGGCCGCGCAAAAGCAGCTGCACGACCGCCTGGACATCAGCGACTGGGTCACGCGCAGCCTGCGCAACACCATCGACGACCACACCACGCGCCTGCAAAACGGCCTGGCCATCCTGGCCTCGATCGGCTCGACCGCGCCTTTTGTCGGCCTGTTCGGCACCGTGTGGGGCATCTACCACGCGCTGGTGAGCATCGGCGTCAACGGCAACGCGAGCATCGAGGCCATGGCCGGCCCGATCGGCGAGACCCTGATCATGACCGCGCTGGGTCTGGCCGTGGCGATTCCCGCGGTGCTGGGCTACAACGCGCTGGTGCGTGGCAACAAATTCATCATTGCGCGCATGAACCGCTTCGCGCACGACCTGCACGCCTACTACGTGACCGGCGCGCGCGTCTCGTCCTCCTCGCAGGCCGGCCTGTGATGTGCACCGGAGAGCGCCATGTCTTTTGAAGTCAGCGACAGCGACGAGGTGATGAACGAGATCAACATGACGCCGCTGGTCGACGTCATGCTGGTGCTGCTGATCGTCTTCATCATCACCATTCCCGTGGTGCAGCACGCGGTCAAGGTCGAGCTGCCGCGCGCAAGCAGCCAGCTGGCCAAGACGCCACCCGACAGGCTGCAACTCGCCATCGATGCGCAGGGCCAGTTCTTCCTGGGCCAGCAGCCTGTGGCGGCCGAGGCGCTCGAAAGCGCGCTGCGCGCGCATGCGGCCCGGCAGCCGCAGCCACCGCTGTACATCCGGGGCGACAAGAAAGTGCCCTACGAGCACGTGGCCCAGGCGATGACGGCCGCGCAGCGCGCGGGCCTGAACCAAATCGGTTTCGTCACCGAGGGCCAGGCGGCGCGATGAACGCCAGCCCAGCCCAGCCCAAGGGCCCGGCCGCTTCACCTGCAGGCGAAGCGGCACAACCGAGCCGCGTGCCGCGCACGGTCGACAGCGCGGCGCTGCTGCAGGGCCAGTCCTTGCTGCTGATCCGCCACCTTGGCGAGCTCTACCGGCTGCAAACCACGCGCCAGGGCAAGCTGATCCTGACCAAATGACGCGGAAGGCCCGAGCCGCCCCCGCGGGCGGCTGGAGCACGCTCAGGCGCCGAGCACGCTGCGCAGCATCCAGGCGGTTTTTTCGTGCACTTGCAGGCGCTGCGTGAGCAAGTCGACCGTGGGCTGGTCGTTGACGGCGTCCACCACCGGGAACAGGCTGCGCGCGGTGCGGGCCACCGTCTCTTGCGCGCGCACCAGGTGGCGCACCATGTCCTCGGCCGAGGGCACACCATCGACCTCCTGCACGCTGCCCAGTTGGGCGAACGCCCGGGCGGTGCCGGGCGCCGGATGGCCCAGCGCACGGATGCGCTCGGCGATCAGGTCCAGCGCCGTCCACTGCTCGGTGTATTGCGCCATGAACATCTGGTGCAGGCTGTTGAAGTGTGGCCCGGTCACATTCCAGTGGAAATTGTGTGTCATCAGGTACAGCGCATAGCTGTCAGCCAACAGGGCCGACAGGCCTTGGGCGATTTTTTCGCGGTCACGCGCGCGGATGCCGATGTCCATCGCAGGCAGGGCCACGCGGGCCTGCGCGGCGGTTTTTTGGGGAGGTTTGGGCATGGTCGATCTCCTGTGGTCAAAGGGACAGCCCTGTCATGGGCTGCGGTGAGGGCTGGCGCGCGGCGAACGCGGTTTGCGCGGACAGCTGCGCGGGGCTGCCAATGCCGACATGGTGCGCAAGGTCCAGCGGCTGGTGAAACAGATTCTTCCGGCCCGCGCCATAGCCCAAGGCCATGAGACCGGCTTGGCCGACTGCGGTCAAGGGCTTGGCGGACGCATTGTCTGACTTTTGTCAAAATCTATGGAAATAGTCGACTCCATTGTCACTGACTATTTTTCAGATTAGAAATGCCAATCGCCACGGCCCTTTTTTTGGGCCCGCTCGGCCTACACTTCATCCCGGTTCGACAACACGTCGCCCCCTCAACCCTCACAAGGAAAACCACCATGTCTTTGATCAACACCCAAGTCCAGCCCTTCAAGACCCAAGCCTTCCACAACGGCAAATTCATTGAAGTCTCCGACGCCAGCCTCAAGGGCAAGTGGTCCGTGCTGATCTTCATGCCGGCCGCCTTCACCTTCAACTGCCCGACCGAAATCGAAGACGCCGCCGACAACTACGCCGAGTTCCAGAAGGCCGGTGCCGAGGTCTACATCGTGACCACCGACACCCACTTCTCGCACAAGGTGTGGCACGAGACCTCCCCCGCCGTGGGCAAGGCCAAGTTCCCGCTGGTCGGCGACCCGACGCACCAGCTGACCAACGCTTTCGGCGTGCACATCGCGGAAGAAGGCCTGGCGCTGCGCGGCACCTTCATCGTCAACCCCGACGGCGTGATCAAGACCATGGAAGTGCACTCCAACGAAATCGCCCGTGACGTCTCCGAGACCCTGCGCAAGCTCAAGGCCGCCCAGTACACCGCCGCCAACCCCGGCCAGGTGTGCCCCGCCAAGTGGAAAGAAGGCGCCAAGACCCTGGCCCCCTCGATCGACCTGGTCGGCAAGATCTGA
>JACCDW010051573.1_pt1 | contig 25727 bp, 21 predicted proteins | sample 7449781 | NCBI WGS metagenome assembly JACCDW01 (sample SAMN15323449, study PRJNA562643) | freshwater metagenome | isolation source: river surface water | place: USA:Blue River Watershed | collected 2017-08-18
TGGCTTTGGTTTCTTGAAGACAAAGAATGTCTGGATTCATCAAGCGAACATCATCGATAAAGGTCTTTTTGGTAATGGCACGAACACCATTAACATTGAAGGAGATCAATTTCATGAAGCAAATATAAATTCAATGAAAAAGTTAAACATTGGTTAACTGATGTAATTTTTTAGAAAGAATTGAACATCTTTGCCCCAATGATTAAATCCCTATGCACACAAAAATGCTGGAAATCTCTTTTGGGGATTTTCTTTCTGTTTTTGTCATTGGGCGGTTTTGCCATTGAACTCCAAGATCAGCACCATCATTATTCATACTCTGTTGAGGATATTGATGAAATAGAGGAAGAAGAATCCAATGAAGAAGATTTGCATTGGAATTTGGGTAGCCTCGCCAGTCATGGAGGTTACTTGGAATTGCACCAAGAGAGATTGGAAACTGAACTTTCGATTACCCGAATGTTTCAGTCTTTTCAATTTTCAAATTCGGGTAAACACCTCTGTATTTTACTTCATCAATTGAAATACGATAGTTGCTTGTAATCCCTTCGATTACAAATGTTCAACTATTTTATTTCAATTATTATGGAGAAAAAAACATCTTCGAATTTCTTTCAAGAGATTAAAACAAATTTTACAAGCGATGCCACTTCTGGATTTATGGTGGCCTTGTTGGCGCTCCCGCTAAGCTTGGGCATAGCGGCTGCAAGTGATTTTCCCAATCCATTATTTGGTGTACTTACCGCTATAATAGGCGGAATGGTTATCGCGCCCATCATGGGTGCTGAATTGACAATCAAAGGTCCTGCAGCAGGATTGATCGTAATTGTTGCTAGTGCAGTAGCTGCATTCGGTGGAGGAGAAATGGGTTGGCAAATGACCCTCGGAGCCATTGTTGTTGCTGGTTTGGTTCAAGTACTATTTGGTTTATTTAAACTGGGTAAACTCAGCGATTTATTTCCAATCACAGCAGTGCATGGCATGTTGGCTGCAATTGGAATTATCATCATGTCCAAGCAATTTCACATTGCTATGGGTGTAAATCCAATCAATGAAGAAGGCAAACCTTTGGTGGAGCCATTGGAATTGATTTCAGCAATACCACACACATTTTCTCAAATGCTCAATAACCCAGTTCTGCAGTGCGCATTGATTGTCGGTTTGGTGTCGTTGGTTATCGTTTTTACATGGCCCTTAATCAAGCACCCCGTAATCAAAAAAATCCCCATGCCACTTGTCGTCTTGTTGGTATCAATTCCGCTAGGTATGGCTTTGGGATTGAGTCAAGAGAATAAGCAATTGGTCAAAGTGGGTAGTTTTTTTGCGACATTGGGTATTCATGTCAATTGGGGTGGATTGAAGCAATTGGGAACTTTCCTTCAATATGTAGCCTTATTTGCGATTATTGGCAGCCTTGAATCGTTACTTACCGCAAAGGCAGTTGATATTTTAGATCCTTTAAAGCGAAAATCCAATTTCAACAAGGACTTGATTTCTGTGGGACTGGGCAATACAGTTGCAGGAATGATGGGAGGCTTACCCATGATTTCAGAAGTTGCTCGTTCATCGTCTAATGTTGCCAATGGTGGTAAAACAAGATGGGCAAATTTTTATCATGGATTGATTCTATTCATTTTGGTCGCCTTTTTATCAGGGATTATCGAAATGATTCCCAAATCAGCTTTGGCTGCTTTGTTAATCGGAGTAGGATATAAACTGGCACATCCCAAAGAGTTTAAACAGACATTGAGAATTGGACGTGAGCAGTTGCTCGTATTTGTTACAACAATAGTTTTTACGCTCGCTGTCGATTTATTGGTTGGAATTTTAGCAGGGATGCTCATGGAATTGGGTATTCAGTGGTTGTTTAAAGTAGAGACCAAGGAAATGTTTAAGTCTAAAATCGAAGTTCAAGATTTGGGCAAAGATCGCTATCGTGTACTTGTAAATTCTGCCGCAGTGTTTACCAATTTTCTTCAAATCAAAAAACATTTGGATACTTTGCCATTGGGTAAACACGTTGAAATAGATTTAAGCAAATCAAAGATGGTGGACCATACCGTCCTTGAAAATCTGCACTTCTTTGAGAATAGTTACCGCAATCAGGGAGGACATATTCATGTTGTGGGATTGGAAGATCACATGTCATTGTCTGGTCATGAATTGGCCGTTCGCGTAAAAAGATAATCTTGATTTTATGGAAACTGTGAAAAAGAGTATTGCACATTGCTTGCATGAACTCAAGCATTATTTGCCTGCGCAAGCACCATTAAAGGATTTTGTTCACCACAATACTTTGCATGCATTCCAAGATCGAAAATTTCACAAGGCCTTACTAGACGCTTATGAGATATTTGGTTTCAAAGGATATCTTACGTTAGGTGAGTATCGTCAATTGAACAAATCGGGGGAGTTGGATCAAAGAATTTTAAGTAAATTAATATCCAAGAATTTTCCCAATGCCGAACCTAAGGGGGTAATGGACCGAATGCTTAACGGCAAATTCCCGACGAGTAATCACCCTAGAATTGGTAGGTTGCGTTCCAATTGGAAACGCTCTTACAAGATTGATTTGGATTCGTTGGTGCATCCAACACTGTTTCGAATATTGTCCGCTTATCTCGATCAAGGAATTTCAATTTGGAAGTTTCCAGTGGGTTCACAAAAGGGATTTTTGGATGCCATTAGCGAGTTGGAACAACATTCTTTTACCTCATTATTCAAAGGGGATAGAGCTCGTGCTTTACTACTGAATAAGGACACCCAGCTGGAAGATTTGTTAAGAATTTTGGTTGGCGACAGCAATTGGTTTGAACAATATTTATTTGATCAGCAGTTTGCTCATCCCGGTTGGTCGGGGTTGGTTTCTACCATTGAAAGTTCACCTGAAACTTTATTGGATCGAAGACAAATCACATTGCACGATTTGATTGTCTTTGAATGTCTCATGGAAATCGACCAATTGGATCAGGCATTTGGAACAATTTGGTCGCCACTTGCTTTTCATTTAAAAGAAAATCCTGAGCCACTTTTTGCATACGTTGAAGAAACTGAAATCGCCAAAATTTTGATGACCTTTCATCAAGCTCTTGAAGAAACGTATTATCAGAAAGTATTAACCGGAATACTGGAGACCAGAAAACTCAGTCATGAAAATGATCAAGAAAAGTCGTTTCAAGCACTTTTCTGCATTGATGATCGCGAATGTTCTTTTCGTCGATACATTGAGAAAATTGATGGCAATGCTTCAACTTTTGGTACGCCTGGATTTTTTGGGGTTGAATTTTACTACAAACCCATCAGTGAGAAGTTCTATACAAAACTTTGTCCCGCACCTGTATTTCCGAAATACTTAATCAAAGAGGAGGGCGAGATTGAGTACCGCAGCACAGAGACCCATTATCAGCCTGCAAGTCATGGTCTGTTGCGAGGAGCAATTTTGGCCATGTCGTATGGTTATATATCCGCGATGAAATTGGTTAAAAACCTATTCTATCCTTCGGCATCACCAGCAAGTTCACTGTCTTTTCAGCACATGGATAAGAAAGCGAGATTGACTTTTGAAAACCAAAATGGAGAAATGGAAAATGAACTTCAAGTGGGTTTTACCATTTCAGAAATGGCGGAAAGGGTTGAAAGAGTTCTTTCGTCCATTGGATTGGTTCAAGATTTTGCCAAACTTGTTTATGTAGTCGGTCATGGAGCAAGTTCCACCAACAATCCGCATTATGCGGCGTATGATTGTGGGGCTTGTTCAGGACGAGCGGGGTCTGTTAATGCCAGGGTGTTTTGTTTGATGGCCAACCACAAAGGCGTTCGGGAAATATTAAAAGGCAAAGGGATTGAGATTCCTGCCAATACCGTTTTTGTAGGTGCTTTGCATGATACTACCCGTGATGAAATTGATTTTTATACTGAACATTTGAACGGTCAGCAGGAAGCCATTCATCATCACAACGTCAAAGTTTTTGATCAGGCCTTGGATTTAAATGCTTTGGAAAGATCAAGAAGATTTGAATCTATTGACAGCAATAAAAACATCGCCAATGTTCACGAAAAAATAAAAAATCGTTCGGTTAGTTTATTTGAACCACGTCCAGAGTTGAATCATGCAACCAATGCTATGTGCATCGTGGGAAGAAGAGGTTTAACGTCACAGGTTTTTTTGGATCGTCGCTCTTTCTTGAATTCTTATGACTATACATTGGATCCCAATGGTGACTATTTATACGGAATACTAAAGGCTGCAGCACCCGTCTGTGGAGGGATTAATTTGGAATATTACTTTTCTAGGGTAGACAATCAGAAGCTAGGAGCTGGAAGTAAATTACCTCATAATGTTATGGGACTCATCGGGGTTGCCAATGGAACTGATGGCGACTTACGGCCTGGATTGCCCAGTCAAATGATTGAAGTGCATGATCCGTTGCGATTGTTGATGATAGTAGAACACTATCCCGATTCAGTTTTAGATGTGATACAGCGCGATCAAGCCACATACGAATGGTTCAATCAAGAGTGGATTCATTTGGTAGTTATTCATCCTGAAAAAAATGAAATCTATAGATTCTCAGAAGGACGTTTCGATTTGATGCCATTAGAGAATTTTGATTTACCCAATGACGATGCCTTGTCACAATGGCTAAAAACAGAAATGAACAATTTGCCCATCATTAAACTATCAAGTCATGGAAAATAACATTCACGGATTCATTCTTTTGCCATTGATAGGATTTGTTCTTTTGGCGATTCAAAAGCGCGGAAATGAAAGGGCCATTGCCAATATTTCTGTCTTTACGTTGCTCAGTCAGTTGGCTTTCTTTTTTGTTGTTTCTGCCTTTTGGTTTCTTGATGTAATGCCCATATGGGAGCATGCGGACTTTACACTTTATGAGCATCAGGACTACCTTTTTAAAATAGATTTCTTTTGGGATAAGGTTTCATTTGTCTATTGTGGAGTAGGGGCCTTTTTGGTTTTTCTGGTTTCATTTTATAGCAAAACATACATGCACCGTGAGGAAGGATTTAAACGATTCTTTTTGAATCTGATGTTCTTTTTTATCGGATACAACATAGTTGTTTTGGCAGGAAATTTCGAAACTTTATTTATTGGATGGGAGATTTTGGGTGTGTCTTCTTTTTTGTTGATTGCCTTTTATCGCAACCGGTATTTGCCAGTCAAGAACGCCGTTAAAGTTTTCTCCATATATAGATTGGGCGACTTGGGAATCTTGCTCGCCATGTGGTTGTCGCATCATTTCTGGCATGAGAATGTCACCTTCAATCAATTGAACCATCAAGATTTGGTGATTGCACATTGGTCTCATCAATCGGCTGTTGGCATTGCCATTTCATTATTGATTTTGTTAACGGCCATGGCCAAGTCAGCGCAGCTTCCATTTTCATCTTGGTTGCCAAGAGCCATGGAAGGTCCAACTCCCTCAAGTGCTATATTCTATGGTTCTTTGGCTGTTCATGTCGGTGTGTTCCTATTGCTGAGAACAGCCCATTTTTGGGAGGCTCAGGACATTGTGAAATGGTTGATTGGAATTGTTGGTCTTGTAACCGCCGTTGTTGCAACTGGAATTTCTAGAGTTCAGGGTTCGATTAAAAGTCAAATTGCATATTCGTCAATTGCTCAAATAGGACTCATGTTTATAGAAATGGCATTGGGTTGGTACGATTTGGTTTTGATACATTTTGCTGGTAATGCGTTTTTAAGAACGTATCAATTGTTGGTTTCACCATCGGTTGTGACCTACTTGATCAAAGAGCAATTTTATCATTTCACGCCAAAGGAAAAGTCTATAGAAGATTCGTTGCCCAAGAGGATTGAAAATTCGTTGTATTTGTTGAGTCTCAAAGAATTTAATCTTGACTCTTTCATGTACCGATTCTTATGGAATCCTGCCAAGAAGTATGGTTCCAAGTTGTCTTTCATTAGAAATGGATGGCTTTGGGCCTTAACATTAATGACTCTTTTGGGCGCGTACGGATTGTTGCAATCTGGAGGTCAATGGCAGCAATACCGACATTATTATCCTTATGTTTTTGCTTGCATGGCTATATTGCTTGTTCTCAAAGCTTTTACTGAAAGACGTCTTGTTTTTTGGAGTTGGGGTATGATTATCATGAACCATTTCATGGTGTCTGCGGCCATTATGTTCAATGAGAAATTTACTTGGGATCATGTAGCCTTGTATTTGGGAGGGATCATTGTGGCTGGCGCATTGGGATTTTACATTTTGTTCCGTTTGAAAAAAGCAGGATATCCAGTCAACTTGGATCAATTTCATGGATTATCTCGATCTCACAGAAAAACGGCATTTGTATTTCTCTTGGCATGTTTGGGGTTAACTGGTTTTCCAATTACCACAACTTTCTTGGGAGAAGATTTGATTTTTTCTCATATCCATCAAGATCAATGGTTACTGGCCTTATTGACCGGTGTTTCGTTCATCCTTGATGGATTAGCTGTGATACGCGTTTATGCGCGTGTCTTTTTAGGGCCACACGCGGAATCCATTTTTGAAATGGGTTACCGCTCTTCATAAAGTGGTATAGGGTGTAAGGTGGCCCCTTGCGAAAACAACGGGAAGTAGCAAGGGGTCTTTACCATTATATTTGCTTGGATTGATGAGCAATACCATTTCACATATTATTCAGCAATGGAAAACCAACCCTGATGCTCCTGCAGTTACCGTGGGTAAGGTTACATTAACGTATAGCGAGCTATTAAATCGCGCTTTTCTATTGGCAAAAAAAATAGAGGTGCGCAATCAAAATGTGGGCATTTATACAGACAATAACATCGACATGTATGTTGGAGTCTTGGCCATTTGGTTTTCTGGCAATGCTTATGTTCCCATCAATCACAAATTTCCAGTAGATCGTCTTCAAAAAATTGTTCAAGAAAGCAATGTGACTTTGATTCTAGAATCGCAGGTTGCTGAAAGTGTTCAAGCAGGACTCGCATCTGTTCAATGGATCAATTATTCTGAATCATCGGAAAAGTTAGGAGATGATGCTTACGTTCCGTACGAAGCTGCATATACCTTGTTTACTTCAGGGAGCACGGGTGTGCCCAAAGGGATTCCGATTAGCCACGAAAATTTGGATGCCTTGATGGAGGATATGTGGTTGAGATATCCATTGAGCCAAAGAAACAAAGTTTTACAAGCATTTGAGCTGAGTTTTGATGTTAGCATTGCATGTATTCTTTTGGCCTGGACGCAAGGAGCTCATCTTGTTGTGGCTGACTTAAATGGCATCACAGCCATTCAAGCATTCAAGTCCGTTTACGATCATCAAGTAGACTTTGTAGTTTTGCCGCCATCGGCTTTGTTCTATATCAAAAAATTAAAACTGCTCGCCATGCCCATGCCTTGGGTGAAGCAAACGTTATTTACCGGTGAAGCCCTATCATGGAATGTTGTTCAAGATTGGATGACCTCTGCAGTGCATTCTAAAGTAGATAATGCATACGGTCCAACGGAGGGAACAGTTTGGTCACTCATTGATTCATTGGATGAAACCATTCAACACCAATTGGTCAATGGACTTTGTCCGATAGGTCAAAACCTCAAAACCATTCAAATTCAAATTGTAAACGATAATGGTGAACTCGTAAAGCAAGGTGAAAGGGGAGAACTTTGGATTGGTGGACCTCAGATTTTTCATGGATATGTGAATCTTGAAGAGAAAACAAAAGAGGTGCTATTTGAAAAGGACCAAATCTTTTGGTACAAAACAGGAGACATCGTTTTTGAAAATGATTTCAATAAAATCATGTATGTCAACAGAAAAGACAACCAGGTTCAAATCAATGGATATCGGGTAGAATTGGGCGAAGTGGAGCATCATTTGCGAGATTTTATTGAAAGTGATGCCGCAGTAGTTTTGGCGCATACGCATGATGATGTGACAGAGTTGTTTGCTTTTGCCGAATCAGAACAAAAAAGTGAAGAAGAGATTTTAGATGCATTGAGGAAAAATTTGCCCGGCTATATGGTACCACGCAATGTTTTCATATTACCTTCATTGCCGGTTAATGCCAGCGGAAAGATTGATAAAACCAATTTGAGAAATACATACTTAGTAAAATGAGCCACAACATAGAGGAAAGGGTAAATGGAGTATTCCGAAGAATTTTTAAAAATGATTCGATACAAGTAAATAGATCAACTACAGCTCAAGATATTAAAGGTTGGGATTCAATCACCCATTTGCATATCATCAGTGGAATGGAGGAAGAGTTTTCAGTTGAAATCACTGGATTTGAAGTGATGAATATGGAAAACGTTGGTGACCTATTTGATTTGCTTTCCGATAAATTGTCAGAATAAAAATGGTATTCCAGTCTTGGAATTTTATTTTGTTTTTGATTGTGGTTGTCCTAACCACTAAAATTGTTCGACCCAATTGGCGGTGGCTGATTTTACTCTTGGCCTCCTATTTCTTTTATTCGCTGACTGGATGGATTCCGCTTTTGCTTTTGATGTTCACAACAATTTTCACTTTCCAGATAGGGAAGTGGTTGGGGAATGAAAAAGATCAGAATAAGCGCTATCGCATTTTATTATTTGGTATCACGATTCAGGTTTTGCAATTGGGCTTGTTCAAGTATTTGGGATTTTTTGAGTCATTGTTTTCACTTTTAGGGAATCAGCAAAACGTTTCTTGGCCTCAATTGATTTTGCCCTTGGGTATTTCGTTTTACACTTTTCAAAGCATGGGTTACGTTTTTGATGTGTACTATAAAATTCGAAAGCCTGAATTGCATTTGGGACATTATTCGTTGTACGTTTCTTTTTTTCCTCAAATACAGTCTGGTCCGATAGGGCGTAGTAAAAAGATGTTGCCTCAGCTCGCAATGATTCCGGACTTAGACGGAGATAAGTTTAGATATTACATTTCACTTTTTGCTTGGGGTTTGATGAAAAAACTGGTCATCGCTGATCGGTTGGGCAATTATATTGATCCCATTTACAATAGTCCAAATGGCCATGGGGCTTGGATTTGGTCGTGGACTTTGGTGCTGTATACATTTCAATTGTACACTGATTTTTCGGCGTATTCCGATATGGCTCGTGCTATTGCCGGATTCGTAGGTGTGGAGATTCCTGAAAATTTCATGTATCCATACAAAGCAACCAACATCACTGATTTTTGGAGAAGATGGCATTTGTCGCTTTCAGGTTGGTTGCGTGACTATATCTACACGCCTGTCATGTTTGCTTTTAAGAAGTACAAAGAGGGTGCAATTGTATTGGCTATTGTGATCACATTTTTCATCTGTGGGGTATGGCATGGACCCAAAATGACTTTTGTAATTTTCGGTTTGCTTCAAGCCATGCTGCTTTTGTTTGAATATTTTACAAAGAACTTGAGAGAGGGCATTCAATCTAGAATGTCCAATGGATTATACCAATACATCAGTGTAGCGTTGACATTTGTCGTTATCTCATTTTGCTTCATTTTGTTCAGGGCTGACGATATGAACGTGGTTGGTGCCATTGGACACGAGTTTTTGAATTGGGATTTGGGTCTTTTTAAGGCATATATCATTGAGAAAAATTTGTCCAAACTTTTAGGCTTGTCGATTTTATTGTTGTTGTTTGTTGTATTTGAAGAGCGGGTAGAATTGATGATGAAGAAGGCTGACAACTCTCCAAGATTACAGATGATACTGGTTTCATTGTTGCTTATTTCAATTGGTGTGTTGGGTGTTTTGGGTAAAGAAGAATTTATATATTTTCAATTTTGATGAGAACATTGGGCTGGATCATATCGACAATGTTACTTACCATATTGGGATACGTGGTTTTTTTTGGGCTATGTTGTTCGATCCAGTATAATGGTCGATCGTTGGTTTATCTGTGGTCGGATTACTATGCTTCCAACGGTGGACCCACTCATTTGAAATCGTTGGAATGGAATGAGCATTGCGAGAAATACAAGCAATGGGATGCGGTAATTCTTGGTGCCTCGCGTGCGGAAAGAAGTTACGACCCTCAGTTTTTTGTCAATCACGGCATAGAAGTATTCAATTTTGGAACCTCCGCACAGAGCATTCAAAATTCAAAAATTTTGGTAGATCATATTCTTGCGGGCTCATCCAATACCAAGGAAATTTGGTTGGATGTATATCCAGCATCATTCAAAGATGATGCTTTAGAGTCATCTGCAGATTTGATTCAAAACATTGGCTTTGTGGAGGCACCCTTTGAAATAGCTCGGGAGAATAAGGACTTTAGAATGGTCAACTTGATATTGAAAAGGTACTTCTGTCAAAATGGTGATGTGCCATTGGCTAATGCATCATACAAGGAAAATGGATATGTTGCTGTAGATCAAACTTTATCCGATGAATTAAAAAACAAGTTGAAAAATTTTCATCCGTATATCAGTTCAGATTTTCAAGTGGGTGAGAAATCTCTTCGTGCATTTGAATCCATTTTAAAGATTTGCGCAGAGCATCATGTAACCTGCAGGGTAATCGTATCTCCCGTATCAGATTTTGGTTCTCAATTGGAATTGGATAGAATGCTTCAAGTCATTACACCTGTTTTGAAAAGCCAAAATGTTACGCTTGTCAATTTATCCAAGGTTCCTGGAATTGAAACCACACTTCATTTTTATGATGAGAAACATTTGAATGTGCAAGGTGTTAAGAAATTCAATGAGTCATTGCTCGCGCATTTGAACAAGTGATGTCTATCACTTTGATATTGTTCCATCAGTATTAATTTCGAAAAATGAAACAGTTATTCTTTTACTTGATCATGTTTATCACGGCAATTTCCAATGCTCAGGAATTGAGTATTGTCGAAGTGAACAATGTCAATCTGGGTGGATTGCAATCTTTTGTCCATGGCGAATACCAGAGTAATGTTGTGATATTTGGTGGGCGACTAGATGGTCTTCATCGTCGACAACCCTTTGCAGCCTTTGATATTGCTGGACACAATACAGAAATTCAATTGTGGAATACAAATACTCAAAATGTAATATCGGTACCTACATCAAGCTTCCCTGATTCAATTGCCGAGCAAATTCACAGTACAAATGCCAACTTCACGCAATATGGCGAGTATCTTTTGGTTGCAGGCGGATATGGTTACTCCGCAATTTTCGGAGATCATATCACATTTCCTAGACTCCTTGTATTTCATATCCCTACCTTGATTCAAAACATTCAGAACAACCAAAGCCTCTCACCATCTTGCATCGGCATATATCACGATGATCGATTTGCCGTGACGGGTGGGAAAATGGTTGTCATGGATAACGTTTTCTATTTGGTAGGAGGTCATCGATTCGACGGAAGATACAACCCAATGGGACCAGACCACGGTCCGGGCTTTACGCAAGTTTATACCAATGCCATCCGTCGATTTGAATGGAATACCAATAATGGTCTGATTTGGATGTCAGAGTGGAGTGATGCCAACTTATTACATAGACGAGATTTCAATGTTTTGTCTAGCATCCATCCTACAACACAACAACAGAATATTTCGGTTTACTCAGGGGTATTTCAATTGACCAACGACATACCCTTTTTAAATGCAGTCAAGGTTACGCCGCAAGGATTTGCCGAAGTACCCAATTTTGCGCAATATTACAATCACTACCATTGCGGAAGCTTTGGGATGTTCAATGCAGATACCCAACAAATGTCTCATTATTTCTTTGGAGGAATTGCCCAGTATTATGACAGTGCAGGGGTGTTGATCCAAGACAACAATGTACCCTTTGTGAAATCAGTGGCCAAAGTTGTTCAAGATTCTCAAGGAAATTGGACTGAGCATTTATTGCCTATTGAAATGCCTGATTATTTGGGAGCAGGTTCTGAGTTCATATTGGCTGAAGGGGTAAGTGTTTTTGAGAATGGCGTTATTCAAATTGTCCCCGAGTGGAGTAATCTTGATTCGGTGTTACTCGGATACATTTACGGTGGAATACGGAGTTCCGCTAAGAACATATTCTGGACCAATGAAGGAGATTTAAGCAGCGCCACTCCCACGGTGTTTGCCGTTTATTACCACCCCAATCAAGCGCAATCTACGGTCAACCTCCAGAGTATAAATGGGTGGCAATTGCAAGTGTATCCCAATCCATTCAATGAAAGCATATTCTTGAATATTGAATTGAGCATGAGTTCAGATGTGAAAGTTCAGTGGCGCGATTTAACAGGACAGCTGATTGAAAACGAAGAGTTTAAAAATCAAACTCCAGGAAAACATGAATTTGTATTCAATGAAAAGTCCCACTGGCTAGGTGGGACTTATTTGATGACAGTCACTGCTGAAGGCAAATCCTTCACGCAGCGCGTGATTTTCTCGGATTAATTTCCAGTGTTTTCTTCAGGCTGACTTACCGCCATTTTTCGCATGGCCAATTCTTTGGCGAATTCGATAAATACGCGATGAGCTTGCGTGAAAAGGAAACGATCTTCAAAAGATTTGTGAACGATATTTCTTCGGGCCATACCGTTGATTAACGTGCGACGGCTGTCTTGGTCCTTCAAAGCTTTGTTGCTTTCAATCAAATCAATGAATGAACTGTTTTCGAAATAACGATCAATCTCTTCATAATTGAATTCATGGTAGTCCAACATTTCCATGAAGTTCTGACCATTCTTGTCCAATTCATAACAAAGAATCGCAACGAAAATGCTAACATCACGAGAGAAATTCTCTTGTGTCTCTTTAGACAATAAATAACTGAACTCGGGCTTTAATATCAAATCAAGATCAAAACTCAATTTGAAAAACTCTTGGTAGAATTTATCGTTTTCTTTCAATGAATTGTAGTGGTCTTCATTACTCAAAATGAATTTACCACCCATTAAGTCTTCAACTATTCGTTTATGGTGAGTAGGGTATACCATCTTTAAATTTTTACAGGATTATCAATCTTTATTTTGGGCAAATCGATTCGGGCATTCAATGTTTCGATTGTTGTGCGTTCATCTTTTTTAGGGAACTCAACATTCAAAGCTTCATCAAACAATAGCCCGGTAATTGCAAAAAACTTGTCAGTTTCGATATGGGAGAAATCTTTGAGCAACATTTTGGAGCACCAGCCGAAGAAATCTTTGACGGGCAACTCGGCATTGAGTTGGGTTAAAAATAAATCACGATCGAAAATCCATTTGTCAAATTGCAAATCGGTTTCTTCGTAGTAAACAGCTTCCTGGACTTCAAACTGCTCAAAGAATTCTTTCACCTTGAACAACATATCCTTGGCGTAAACCATCGTTCTTGAACCTTTGAGAAGCGGTGGCGTCTGGGTTCTATACGGATGACGCAAGAATTCAATGAAACCAGTTAAAATCAAAGATTCCGTTCTAATTCTCTCCAACAAAGGCAACAATTCGTTGGTCAAAATCTTGGATTGACGCAACAAGTCTTGGTTGGTTTGAATCAATTGCATGTACAATTTTTCAAACTCGGTGCGAATGGTTTCATCACCAAAATCCAAACGCTTGCGGTTGGCGTATTCACTCACCTCCATCAATTTGTTGGTGACCGATTCAGAGTGATTGACATCCAATATTTTGTTCAATGGTAGGATGTAATACTCAATCCAGAAAGAAGCCTTGTGCACTTTCTCCCGATACTCAACGCGCTCAATGTTGGATTTTAAATCTCTCGTTTCACTGAGTAAGCGAAATGCGTTTCGTTCTACCAAATCAACAAACTCGCGTATCTGATGGGAGATATTTTTAATTCGTTCCATGAGAATGTCACGATCATGATTTTCTCCCAAACGAATTTTCATGTAAAGTTCTGAAATGGCGCCTTTGTATTTCTCAATGGTTTCTGGCAAAAGAGGTTTGAACTCAAATAGCAAAAACTCCATCATTTTAAAATACACGTCACGCATTTCAAAATCGCTGCCGATACTTCTGACAATGCGATATTCTTTTAGCTTACCTACAATGTTTTGCTGACCATGCTTTTTGACAATCATGTCAAAAGCCTCTTTTGAAATCAATCCATCGTGGGATTGGAATTCAAAAAGGTCACGCACTACATCAAAGTAGGTATGCAAAAAGTTTAATATGGTCCGTGGTTCTGCCTTAATCATTGTAGTCGCTTTCGACGTTTTCGATCAAATGAAATTTCAATTTTACGGCTTGAACATCTTCTAAGTGCTCAGGCGCATATTGGTATTGTATATCAAATGTTTCCATTAGTTCAATAAGTTTAATTCTTCACGTCTTACGGCGTGTTGTCTGTCATTTAAATTGATTTTTCCTTTAGAGCGGAAAATGAAATAGTACTTGGAGAATCCATCATAGGGCTGTGGTGCAGCAAAGATGGGCAAGTAGTTGTGCTCTTTACAGAATTGTACCAACTGAGGACGGTTCTGTTCGTCAATGGTTCCAATCTCATCAATGAACAATGCAATCTTGTTCTGAGGACTGCTAATCGCAAGACGATTGATGATGGCCATTACAATAACCAAACGAATCATTCTGTCGGTACCGTCAGACTCAACCTGCTCTTTCAAATCCACTCGCTTCAATGTTCCTTTGATATTCAAATGCAATTCGATATCGAAAAGATCTTCAAAGTCAATGGTCTTGCCATTGTCCAAATAAGTATTTAAGATTTTTAAATCTTCTCCTTGCTCAAATTCAAATGCCAATTGAGAAGTAAGGTTTTCGATGGATGAAATTCTTTCCAAATCAAACAGCACTCTCTTGTTGTCTACCAACTCAATGCGCAAACTCTCAATGTTGGAGATGCGGGTCTTGGACAATGAGTCGTTGAATTTGTTGTAAACAAATGCCTTGAACTCTTCGTAACGTTTTCTCAAGTTGTAAGCTGGATTGGCAAATTGGGTTGAAATAGAAGCCAACAAGCCATCAATGGATTTTTCTTTGTCTTGAACACAAGCAATCTCGTCTTCAACAAACTTGATAAATTCACTTTCATCGGCTGTTGCTGAGTTGGTCTTGAATCTCAACTGATCAAAAGAACGGTCTTTGGTCGCTTTTAAAGTTTCACGATCTTGACTCACCAATTTGATCTTCTGATAAATATCGTCCAATGACTCAGTGGTATCGAATTCAGTTGGAACAATACCCAACATCTCAATTTCTTGCTTTCTGCGCTTCAACTCAATAAGACGCTCTTCAGATTTGCGAATCTCTTCTTTCCATGTTTCAAGAGCCAATGTTTTCTCATTGATTTCTTTCTTCAATTTGCGCAAGGCATCTTCAAGTTGTTCTTTCTCACCTTTGATTTCGCGAAGCGTCTTACCCAGTTCAGAACTTTTCTTTTCTAGGTTGGGCTTTTCTTTCAATTTGCGCAACTTCTCTTTGGTCGCCTCAATATCCTCGTTGACCTTTTGCAATTCTTTTTGGGCTTTGTCCAAGTGCATGGCAACGGCCCAGAGTTTTTCAAGCTCAACTTTCTCACTTTGAATTTCTGCCAATTCTTCTTTTAGAACTTTAACCGAGGGCAAATCTTTTCCGGTCAATTCTTTGGGCAATTTTACTTCCCCATCAAAGATGTTCATTGATGCGGCAGCTTTGGTGATTTTCTTTTTCACCAAATTAGAAGGTAGGGTAGCAAACTCTGGAGAGAAAACGGCATTCAATAATTTACGCGTGTTGTCATCATTGGTGATTTTTTGAATCAACTGATCATCGTAATTTTTGATTTGATTCTCCAACAAAGCGATGGCGCTATCCAACTTTCCGAGCTTGGATTCAAGCTGCTTGGTATCTAATTTTTTATTTTCAACTGTTGTAATTCTTACTTCAGTCTCTTTTCTTTTGGCATCAAGATTTACTAGAGCCTCCTCTAAAAATTTCTTGGTTTCAAAAGAGTTAATCTCATCCAATTGAGTTTGAAGTTGAATGAATTCCTTTTCCAACATCTCAACCTCAATCTCCTTCTTACCAATTTCTCGGTTCAACTCTTCTTGCTGTGGTTTCAACTTTTCATTGACTGTAACAAGTGTGGTTTGGAAATTTTTCTCTTTGTCTAATCTTCCAGAATCCAAGTCGTGAATAACGCCGTTGTATTGCTTGTCAAAGGCATATACCAAGTCACTTACTATTTTATTCTTGGCTTTGAACAAATTCACAACTTCGCGAAACTCTTCAAAATCCTTTTGAATGGCCTTGATGGTTTTGATCTCATCATTGATGCGCAAAAGATCATTGATGTCCTTCTTGTTTTTCTGAGAGAATGACAGTCCTTCATTTTCGCGGTTATCGGCAATGATCAAACTCTCTTTCAAAGTTTTGTTGGTGATCAATTTGGAATTGATCAAATAGCGATACACCTTGGAGAAGTTGTTGGACAATCCGTCTGTTCTAACGCTGTCTTCCAACCAGATAACGGCCTCGTTTCTTTTTCCGCGTGCGTAAACTGCATTGAATACTTCGGTTTTACTCTTGTACAAATACAACTCAATGCCTTCCGCCTCTAAGGTGCTTTGTACTTCATCCCATTTGCGTATACGCTGATGTGCACCTTCTTTGGTGAAAAAATATTGAGAGCGATACTCACAGTTTAATCTGAAATATTCCAATTCACCATCGCTGTCGCGTTTCACCAAAATGCAATATTCAGCATCGTTCTTTTTTATTTCAAAGATGATATAGCTTTGATTGTGCGTAGGGAAGTAGTGGTGAATGGTTTCTTTGTCACCGCGGCGTTGTCCTGAGAACGACATCTTAGATCCGTCAACGATAAACAAAAAGTTCAGGGTATATATCAATGTGGATTTCCCTACGTTGTTCGGTCCCACCAATTGCAATGAATCGCAATCATCCAAACGCATTTCTGCGTTAACGTAAGTACTTGTGTTGATACCAATAATTCGTGTAATCATGTAGAATTGTTTAGGGCTGAGCAAAAGCTCAACCTTGTAAAACTAATCGGCATCAGTGACGTGAAAAAGAGGTGTTAATGAAATGGGGAAAACTTGAGAAAATGGTGATTCAAACACCGAATTTTGTTGAAAACTATTGAGCTTTAAACTTGCAAACTAGCTTGGAATAATCACAGAAGTCATATCCATTGCGGGATTCCAATTGTCCCATTTGATGGGTTTACCATTTGGCGTGGCAATCATCTTGAGTATCAAATTACCCGCGCCACATTTCACTTTGCAGTATTTGCTATTTTTTTCGAGTATTGTTCCAGGTAAAGCATCAACCTCGGAATGATCAATTCCTGATGATATGACCCAATATGTTTCTTCTTGAAAAACAAAATGGGCATATGCAAAGTCGTTGGGATAGGGAAACAAATGAAGTCCCAATACCAATCGATGCAATTCATCCGCGCTCTTATTCCAATCCAATCCGCCACCGTTGGGTGCCAAATCTTTCTTGGAGTAATAACTTCGTACTCCAGTTTGGGGTTGCGGAATAATTTTCCCACTTACCCAATCTTTCCAATTTGTTTTAAATAAATCTATGCCCACCTCAATACACTTGATCATCAGCTGGGCGGCTGTAGAATTTCTTGGAATTTCAAATCTACTTTGTGACAATATATCACCCGTATCAATTCCCGCATTCACCATGTGCCAGGTAACACCGTGTTCTTTCTCACCATTGATAATGGGCCAAGAAGAAATATTTACGCCTCCATATTGGGGCAATGGTCCATTGTGAAAATTAATAACACCGTGATTGGGGATGCTTAATAATTCTGATTTTAAATATTGGTAACAGTTGATATTGAAAATCCAATCGGGTTTTATGTCGCGTAGAAATTCAAGATGTATTGGATCATTCATGGATCCATTTACTTCTTGAAAAGGTAGACCGAAAGACTCAATTGAATCAATCAATACAGCTGGACTGGGATTCTTAAGGGGTTCAAACAAGACACCCACAACATCATGCGAACTGTCTTGAAGGATCAGTTGCAAACAGTCGTTTGCAATTTTGCTATTGCCGATGATTACCAGACGCATTTATTTCTCCTTTAAAAAATAATAGCCGATGATTTTGTCCAAATGATAAAGTGGGTCCAACTGATACAAGAACAAATGATAGTCGTTTCGTGTTGTCTCAAAGTTCCCCTCGGTAAATCTAAGTTCATCTTGAGCGTCGTGATTGCCCACCCAACGATAGCGATAATTGATGATTCCTTGCTTCATTAGCACATCCACTTGATAAACATTTTTTTCTTCATTGTAAGTACAAGCAACCATTTCTTTGATGCCAGGTGCAGTATAAAATTCCAATGCAAGTATTCCATCAGTAAAAGACTTGCTTTTATACTCAAAATGTGTCATCAAATAATCTGCACTTAAAGCTTTGGATTCATTAATTGTTGTACCAAAAACGCATCGTCCATTGATGTCGTCCCAACCATAATGTCCTTTTGAATTGCTCTCATCCAACTGTACAAAAACCTCAGGTTGGTCTTGATTGGGTAGGGTATAATTGATGTGAAGTCCAGGACTAATAATTTGCCGCGTATCAATCATTCGCCATTCATTTCCTCCTGGAAAGCCAGTTGAATTGAGATCTGAAAATGTCCAAAGGTTGGGTTGAATAAAAGTGACTTGTGGAGATAAGAACTTGGATGAAGATTGCAAATCCAAATTTTGAAAGGCTTGAATTCGAATATCGCGAGGAATATCTGCATAGTTGCTTCGTGTTGGATAAGACTCAACTTTCAGTAATTCATGACTAAAATAATTGGCACCAGGAGCCTTTTCAATTTTGGCCATCAAATTCATCTGTGGTTCAGCAACAAACAAAGGAAAGGCAATGATGTGGTTGGCGGCATCCTCCCAATCATCATTCTTGAAAATCAAAATCCAATATCTTCCTGATTGAGTAGGGGACATGAATTCATTCGGAAAAGGCAATTGATAATGGATGTAATTGGTAGTGGTGTTGTAACCAAATTCCATGTCCTGAATTTCCTGCTCAACAAATCCTTGGGTATACTCATTGCGATCTACTTCACAAACTTTGCCTTGCCAATCGGTATGAATCAAAGTGTATTTCAACCACTCTCGATCTTCCTGCATCAAATCAAATTGAAAGTACAAGGGTTGTGTTTGTCCCAACTCAATCATGGGGTAGGCGTTGCTCCCTTGCGCGTCAGTTACCACGGCTGATCTCACGTTAGTGGCATTGGGAAATGGACTTACTTGCGAGATTTGAATTTCTTGTGCACGGGTAACTGTTGCTAACACGATGAAAAGTAGAAGTAGTAAGCTTTGAAATAATCTATTTTTGTACGATATGAAGCAACTTCTTTTTTTCATGGTTGGTATGATTCTCATTTCATGCGGTGAGAAGTCCAAAGGTACTTTGCAAGGAAGAGAATATCAAGGAGTATTTTTAGGAAAGCAATATAGCATTGAAGTTATTGGTGATTCCACCAATTATCAAGCAGAAATTGATCCCATTTTGGATGGATTGAGCAAGCAATTTAGCTTGACTGATTCTACCTCGAGTCTTTATCAATTCAATTATTTTAAAAAGGTAAATGAACCTTTGACAATCCGAGATCCACAACATTACTTTGTTCGTTTCTATCATTTGATGGAAGAAATGAAAATCAAATCTGCGGGTAAATATGATCCCACGGCCATCGCTTTGGAGCGTGTGATGCAGTTTGCAGCTTCTGATCCTGAGTTTATTCCCAATCTTGAAGGATTCAAAAATGCCGTTGGCTTTGGTCCAGCACTAATGGAACTCAAGGAAGTAGGAAATCAGGTTCAATTGATCAAGCACCATCCCGATGCAGAGTGGGAAGTAACAGATGCAGTGGCCTGTTGGGCCATGGACTTAATTGCAGAAAAATTAAAGGACCATGGATTTTCAGCCATTAAAATTTCGCTTGCCGGAAAATATTTGGTCATTGGAAATGGACCCAGCGACTTTAACCAAGTTCCCATGGGATTTACTGGTCAGGTGCAAGATCCCAAAGTAAATATTGTCAATCGCGGTTTGTCTTACAAGAGCGCGCAAGACAAGCGCATGTTTGTAGATGTCGAAACGGCCAAATGGATTGAGAATGATTTTCAATGGGTTTCAGTTTCTGCACCGACATTGCTTGAATCTGAAGTTTTCTCCAAGGCATTCATGTGTATGAATTTGGATGAAGTGGCAAATTGGTACGAGAAAAATAGCAATTCAGATATTCAATCTTCGATTATCTATGGATCCAAAGAAAAGATGGATCGCGCTACCACTGAGGAGTTTGATAAAATGATTGTTGTTCAACCTCAATGAGCGATTTCTATACATTGGCCATAGAGAGTAGCTGCGATGAAACTTCAGCAGCCATTCTCAATCACAAAAAAGTGATTGCACTGGTAACAGCTACACAAAGTGTGCATGAGCAATACGGTGGAGTAGTGCCCGAGTTGGCAAGCAGAGCACATCAATCACACATCATTCCTGTCTTGGATACATCATTGAAGGATGCAGGTTTGAAATTGAACCAATTGAACTTGCTTTGTGTGACGGAAGGTCCAGGATTAATGGGATCATTGCATGTTGGTGTTGCATTGATTAAGTCAGTGGCCATGACCCAAAAATTGCCGTTGATTGGTGTGAATCATATGCATGGTCATGTTTTGGCGCATTGTATTGAAGGTCAATACGAAAATGAAATTGAATTTCCTTTTTTGTGTTTAACAGTTTCTGGAGGACATACACAAATCGTTTACGTTGAGTCACCTATTGCATTGAGAATATTGGCTCAGACCAAAGATGATGCGGCAGGGGAGGCCATAGACAAAGCGGCCAAGTTGTTTGGACTTCCATATCCCGGGGGGCCTTGGGTGGATCGGCATGCCCAGAACGGTGATGATTCTAAATTTAAATTTTCTGTACCCCGATTGGATGATGGTCAATACAGTTTCTCTGGATTAAAGACATCGCTGTTGTATTTCCTCCAATCTCAAGCCAAGGAAAATCCCAACTTTATTCAAGAAAATTTGGATAGTCTTTGTGCATCATTCCAAAAAACGACCATGGATTATTTGCTCAAGAATTTTTTCAATTGGGCCGATAAAATGCAAGTGAAGCACGTTGCTATTGCAGGCGGTGTTTCTGCCAATTCATATTTGCGAAAAACGTTTCTGACTTTGGGTGATAAAAAGAAACTGAAAACCTTTGTTCCCAAATTCGATTATTGCACAGACAATGCTGCAATGATTGGAATCACTGGATATTTTCAGTTTCAAAATGGCTATCAAAAGAGGAACATTGTTCCTCAGCCTAGAATGGCTTTTTAGTCTTCGTAGGTATAAATGGGATCTAGCTTGGATTCGTGGTCCATTTTACAAAGTGTTTTTAAGAGGCCATCTTCCAATCCATATACCCATCCATGAAGTGTTGGTCCCTTTCTGTCTTTCCATGCCTTTTGTATTATGCTTGTTTTGGCCAAGTTCAACACTTGTTCCATGACGTTCAATTCAACCAATCGATCGACCTTGGCTTCCTCATCTTTGAGTACAGTAAATTCATCCTCGTGTAAACGATAAATGTCTTTGATGTTTCTCAACCACTTGTTGATGATACCAAAACTATGTTGGGTCAAAGAGGCTTTTACTCCTCCGCAACCATAGTGCCCACATACAATGATGTGTTTCACTTCCAATACATCAACTGCATACAGCAGAACGCTCAACAAATTCAAATCAGTATGAACCACCAAATTGGCCACATTGCGATGAACGAAAATTTCACCAGGTGCAGTACCTGTAATCTCGTTAGCTGGAACACGACTGTCTGAACATCCAATCCAAAGAAATTCTGGTTTTTGAATTTTGGAAAGGCGCATGAAATATTCGGGATCTCTGTCAATCTGCTCGTTGGCCCATGCTTTATTTTCCAATAACAATTTTTCTATGCTATCCATACTGTGCTTTTTGATGGTTATTACCTTTTGCGTTGTGCTTAAATTCTATTTCGATTTGCTTGTGTCGTGCTTGAATTTTAAAATCTTCAATCATTTCCAAAATGTCTTCATCCATCCTTTCGTTTCTAGATAAATCCATCAATAAATTGGAATGAGGAGGTATTTTCGCCAAAGTTTCTTTCAAAAGTGGTCGATTGAGAAAGGTTACTTCTTGTTGAAATCGCAGGAGATAATTTCCTTCATGCTCATGCAAGGCTACTCCTTTCTTGAAGTTTCTTTTGATGACAAAATACAATCCTACCAACAAACCAATTCCAATTCCTTTCAATAGGTCGATGCTTAAAATTGCAATCAAAGTCACAATAAAAGGGATGAATTGAATTTTTCCTTGATTCCAGATATCCAAGAAAATGGACGGCTTCACCAATTTATACCCAACGAAAATGAGTATGGCTGCCAAGCTAGCAAGCGGAATCTGATTCAATACAAAAGGAAAAAATAGAACGCTTATTACGAGCCAGAAACCATGCAATATTGTCGATGTTTTATGTGTTGCTCCTGCGGAGATGTTGGCCGTACTTCTGACCACAACACTGGTAACGGGAATTCCACCAATTAAACCAGAAGTTATATTGCCCACTCCTTGAGCGATCAATTCCAAACTAGATGGTGTGTTTCTTTTCAAAGGATCCAATTTATCCACGGCTTCAATACCCAATAGGGATTCCAAACTGGCCACCAATGCGATGGTTATTCCAATGGTCCAAACATGAACGTTGGTCCAAGCGCTCCAATCTGGAAAACGCAATTCCAAAAGCCAATCTGAGAAGTGATCAACTTTGGGAACATTCACAAGATGTTCACCTGAAATACTCCAGCCTTGACTTTGCTGTGTGACTAATGTATAAATGATACCTACTATCACCACAACCAAAGTACCCGGAATGAATTTCAAAGATTTGATTTTCTTGAAAGACTTTGTTTCCCATAACAAAAGAATCAAAATACTGATCAATCCTATCAAAGCAGCGCCAGGAGAAATTTTAAAAAGGGCTTGTAATATTTCTGAGAAAGTATTTTCCCCATCCATCTGCGAAAAGTCTTCGTCTCCTTCAAAGTCGTGGTCATAGCCGACCAAGTGTGGAATTTGTTTCAAAATTAGAATCAATCCAATGGCAGCCATCATACCGCGAATAACTGTGTTTGGAACATATTCTCCGAGTTTCCCCGCTTTCATTAATCCCATGAGAATTTGAAGAACCCCAGCAATTATAACGGCCAATAAAAAATGATGAAAATTGCCCAATTGTAGAATTGCCGCAGCAACAATGACAGTCAGTCCTGCTGCAGGACCGGATACACTCAAATGTGAACCACTGATCAAACCGACAATAATTCCCCCGGCCATACCTGCCAATAGACCGGCAAACGGAGGTGCACCCGAACCCAAGGCAATGCCCAAGCACAAAGGTAGAGCCACCAAAAACACCAGAAGTGATGGCAAAAAATTGGAATAAATATTTTTCAAAACGAAACTTTAGGGGTGTAAAGCAGTCCCTAAGTTACAACGAAAAGTAGGCTACAAAAAAATTAATGATCCAGTGTTTTGAAATGTGCCAACAAAAGATTCAAAACATCCTTTCTCCAATGATCCGTCAACCAACCGGCATGTTCTTCAGGAACACCAATATGATTGAAGTGAATTCGGGTACCGCCATTCTCCATGTCGGTCAATTCAATGTGAACGATGGTATGAATTCCACGATGAAAATATTCATGTCTCCAAGCCATGACGATATATTCATTGGTCTCAAGTGACAAGTAATAACCGCTAACTTTTTTATTTTCCGATTGAAAATAAGTTCCAGCCTCAGAGTGAAACTCAGCATGCAGACCTGTAATGGAAAAGAAAACTTTGGCATCTGTCAATGCCTCATAAACCGCACTTCTCGAAGTTGGAATTTCAGTGATCTGAAATATATTTTCTGTTTTTAATTTCATTTGATGGTGGTTTAATCGTTCTGTTGGTCCATCTCCTCATACATCTTTCGTACCAACAAATTTAGCTTGCGCATATATTCACTCTTCAACCAATCTCGATAATTTTCCGTGCTTTTGGAAATGCAATAACTGTAATGTTTCACTCGGCTTTTTACATCGAGTTCCAACACCTTAACCAAATCTAGTGCATCATATACATCCTCGGCATTTTCTTGAATAATCGTCGCGTGTTGTTGTATAGAAACATCCAAAACATCTTTGGCCTTTCCACCAGATTTCATCACACGCAAGTAATGCTCTTTGATATCAAAGTCAATGAAAGGAGAATTTTTGAATCGATCTCTTACCTCTGGCGTCATCTCATACTTGGTCTCCCTTTCCATTACTTCATCGGAGATGATGCTCTCGATATAGGCATTGGGATGAGCAAAAATCTCTTGCCAATCAATGTATGATTCCCAAAGTCCAAATCGCTTGGAGTTGTTTCCAAGATCAATGACATTAAATGTCTCTTTTCCTGGAATGATACGAGATCCACGACCAATCATTTGGTGATAAAGTGTCAATGACTTGGTGGCACGATTAAGAATAATCGTCTCAACAGTGGGTTCATCGAATCCTGTTGTCAAGATGGATACAGAAGTCAAAATGGCGTTGGGCTTGTTGTGAAACCACTCCAAAATGTCTCTTCGCTCTTGCTCACTATTGGTATTGTCCAAATGTCTCACGTCATATCCCGCTTCACGGAACATCATGTAAACCTGTTTGGATGTGTTAATACCGTTATTGAAAATCAATGTCTTGGTTCCTTTGGCCACTTGCTCGTAGGCATACAACAATTTCTCTTGCATGAAAATGTTGCCGTACAATTTCTCCGAAGACGAAACGGTGTAGTCACCATTCATTCCCAATTTGAGCGAATGCAGACTTACATCATAACTGTATGTTTGAGCTTTGGCCAAATATTTTTGCTCCACCAGATTGGCAATACTTTCTCCAACAATGAGTTCGTTGTAATTCTCATGCAATGGAAGAAGAATATTACTGCTCAATGGTGTTGCCGTAACGCCCAAAATAACTTGATCTTCAAACCATTTGAACAACTTTCTGAAAGAATTGTAATGGGCTTCGTCGACGATTATCAATCCCAAATCGTCAAACTTCATCTTTTCATCTTTCAAACGATTGTTCAAAGTTTCAACCATGGCCACAAAGCAATCATGGTTTTCTTCTTCATCCAATTCTTTGACTTTACTAACGATGATGGTGTTCTTTACACCAAACTCATTAAGTACCCGAGAGGTTTGTCCCAAAAGCTCAACGCGGTGGGTCAAAATCATCACCTTTTTACCTGTCTCTGCAATGAACCTTCTGGCAATCTCAGAAAAAATGACGGTCTTTCCGCCACCTGTAGGCAACTGAAAACACAGGTTGTAACCTGATGGAAATTTCTGAATGCGATCAAAAATTTTGTCCAATGCGCGCTGCTGATAATCGTAGAGTACTTTTTCAGTAGTTGGAGTTTCGATATCAGTAGGTATAAGGCTCATTTCAATTTTGGCGATTCGCAAAAATAGCCCTTGTTCTTGCTAATTCAATATTTTTAAATGATTAAATCAAAAACAATTCAATTGATTCAAAATTTCAGGGAATTAATAATAACGTTGTACCATTCTTTTGCGGCCCGGTATTCATGTGCTGCTCTCTAAATCCTTGTTCGGCATAGGTATCATGTTGATTGTCGTAAAAGGGACTCATCAAATGCCCACTTTGTCCACTGGGCGTGATATTCCAACCTTTTCTTACATCCTGATAATCGACGATGATTCGCATTTGCGATCCAAAAAA
>JACCDW012072757.1_pt1 | contig 25716 bp, 21 predicted proteins | sample 7449781 | NCBI WGS metagenome assembly JACCDW01 (sample SAMN15323449, study PRJNA562643) | freshwater metagenome | isolation source: river surface water | place: USA:Blue River Watershed | collected 2017-08-18
ATAACGCCGGTACGAACCTGACCTTTCAGTAGCTGGTCAAGGAATCTAGTCTGTGCTTCTGATTGTGTCTGCTCTAGATAAGCACGACGTGCCAGAATAACGATATCACGGTTCTTATCAAGTTCGATAATACGAGCTTCAACGGTCTTGCCGATATATGGTGAAAGATCGCGAACGCGACGCATTTCAACCAGTGATGCTGGAAGGAATCCGCGAAGACCAATATCAACGATCAAGCCACCCTTCACAACTTCGATGACAGTTCCGGTTACGACTTCGTCGCGCTCCTTCTTGCCTTCGATTTCGCCCCAAGCCTTTTCGTATTGAGCGCGCTTCTTAGAGAGAATTAAACGGCCTTCCTTGTCTTCCTTCTGAAGAACAAGTGCTTCGATGCTCTCTCCAACCTTGACCAATTCATTTGGATCAACGTCGTTGCGAATTGATAATTCGCGAGATGGGATTACACCCTCTGTCTTATATCCGACGTCTACTAGAACTTCGTCGCGATCTACCTGGACGATAACGCCAGTTACTAGATCACCGTCATTGAAATTTCGGATTGTGCCTTCGATTGCGGCAAGAAAATCTTCTGCTGAGCCAATGTCATTGATTGCAACGACTGGCTTGTTTGATGTGGTCAAGATACTCCGTAGGGATAGTTAGTAGTAGGAATGAAAATTGATGGCTTCAAAATTCAACTTGCGAAGGGCAAGGTTACTTATCTCCCACTAAATAGAGCAAATCCGGTCTGAATTTGAGAATTTGCCTGTTAGATTAAGCGTGCAATGAAGCAATATCGAGTAATTTGGTCAAACCGGATAGCGCGCAATCTTTTAGTCGCGGCATTCCCGGCTCGTATGGCCTACTCGATGATTGGCTTAGCAATTTTCTTCAAAGCCGAGAACACCACTGGATCGATTCCGATCGCAGGTTTAGCGCTTGGCTTAAATTCTTTAGCAGGTTCTTTTACTGCAGGTATTAGAGGAGCTGCGATAGATAAGTGGGGCCATAAGTGGCCAATTCGAATATTGGTTCCGGGTTATGCATTCGGAATCATTATGGAGAATTTGGCTACGACTTCTACTCAAATTCTCATCTGGGCATTTTTGCTTGGAATCTCCGCTCCACCAATTAATATTTCAATTCGCCCACTTTGGAAACAGATTTTTCCTGAAGAGTTGGTGCGCGGTGCATATGGAGTTGATACCGCGCTAATGAATTCTGTTGGAGTTGTTGGACCTGCGATTGCAACCACTCTTGCACTTTCTAGCCATCCAGGTAGTGCGCTAATTGTCTGTGCCATCTCCATGTTGGTAGGCGGCTTTGCCTTAGAGAGAATTATCGCTTCAAGACCTTGGGAACATGAAAAGAGAATTCCAGGAGATGCGAAACTCTACAAAATTCCCGCCATTCAATTACTGATGATTGAAGGTTGTTTCATTGGACTTGGATGGGGCTTCTTTGATGTTGGAGTTCCCGCATTCGCAACTCTAGAAGGTGTTCCGCATAGAACTGCCTGGATTTTTGCAATCATGAGCGCAAGTAATGTAATCGGAGGGCTTGCAGCTGGATTACTCAAGAAACGTCACTCTTCTTACAGAACAATGCGCGCCGTTTATGGTGCTTGGGCGCTATTTTCAATTCCGCTCTATTTCACCTATCCAAATTGGTCTTTGGCGCTTATCGGAGCAACGCTGGGATTAGCAGGTGGCGCGCTACAAGTTTTCTACTTTGAAGTTCTTGAACTCGTTCGCCCTTCTGGAACTGCCACATCTTCTCTAGGTTGGCTCTGGACGATTGAAGGATCAATGGCGGCGGCTGGAGCTGCTTTGGGTGGCTTCGTTGCGAAGAATATTTCGCCACAAGCATGCCTTGGCATCACCACAATGATGTTGATGATCGGTTACTTCATAATGGTTATTGGTAGAAAACGACTTGCTGCTGCAGATGTAGCACCAACTCAAGAGGCTACAACTGAAGCTATTGGAGACACTGAAGACTTAACTAATTAGTGCTCAGCGGCGTGCCAACTGACGCCAAATCCAATATTTACCGATAGCGGAGCCTTTAAAGGATATGCAGAACCCATCTCTTTTTTAACTAATTCAATTAAAACTTCACGTTCAGATTCAACATATTCGAAGAGTAATTCATCGTGAATTTGTAAAAGTAAACGCGACTTCAATTTCGCTTCTTTCATGGCTTTATCCACTCGTAGCATCGCTAATTTAATGATGTCAGCTGCGCTTCCTTGGATCGGTGCGTTTAACGCTGCGCGCTCTGCAATATCTCGTTTAAATTTGTTCTCACTTTGCAGATCAGGTAAGTACCTACGTCTTCCCATCAAGGTTTCGGTATAACCAACCTTCTTAGCCTCTACTACAACTGTTGCTAAATAATCACGGATCCCGCCAAAGCGTTTGTAATAATTTTCCATCAACGCGCTTGCTTCTCCTGGTGTGATATCCAGCTGTTGCGATAAACCAAAGGCAGTTAATCCATATGCAAGGCCATAAGACATCGCTTTAATTTGGCGGCGCATATCTGGAGTTACTTCATTGGCTTTAACGCCAAAAACAAGAGATGCAACAGTCGAATGCAAATCTTCGCCAGATGCGAATGCCTCAAGCAACTTCTCATCCTCTGCCAAGTGCGCCAAGATGCGCATCTCAATCTGACTGTAATCAGCAGTTAGGATTCCATCGAAACCATTACCCGCGACAAATCCATCGCGAATTTTCTTGCCCGCTTCAGTACGAATCGGAATATTCTGCAAATTTGGGCCAGTGGATGAGAGACGCCCAGTAGCCGCAACTGTCTGTTGAAAATGGGTATGGATTCGACCATCGCCAGCAATCTCAGATAACAAACCTTCAACAACGCTCTGCAACTTGCTTGCTTCGCGGATTCTTAAGAGCGCTTCTAGGACTGGGTGTTTGGTCTCTGCAAATAACCATTGCAGACTCTCAGCATCTGTGGTGTAGCCAGTTTTAATCTTCTTAGTTTTAGGTAATTTCAATTCATCAAAGAGCACAACCTGTAATTGTTTTGGAGACGCCACATTAAAATCATGGCCCGCAGCTTCAAAGGAAATCTGGCTTTGTTTAGCTACTTCTTTCTGTAAATCTTCACCTTGCGCTTTTAAAACTTTCTTATCTATCGCTACGCCATAACGTTCCATCTGCGCAAGACTGACGGAAACAGGAATCTCGAGCTCTTCTAATAGTTTAAGTGCGCCACGATTTTGCAATTCAGATGTTAATTTCTCGCGTAATGCAAAGAGCGCACCTGCCTTTGCAGAGATTGAAGCATCAGCCATTCCCCAGCGCTCCATAATTTCATCAATTTCAGTTAAACGATTGCCTGGATCTACTAAATAACTTGCAAGAGCGGTATCAAATACCACTCCATTAAAATCTATGGTTCGAGCAAGTGCTTTAAAATCATGTGAAATCTTTTCAATTTTCGGATCTGCAAGCCATGGCCCAACTTCATCAGAGCTAACCAGATAGACCTCGCTTGGGCTAAGTGCAACAGCATAAGAACTCAAACGTTCATCGAGAAGTTCAAAGAGGAAACCAATCGTCCCTTTAAAGCTGGAAAGTTTTGCATTTACTTCCTCTGGAGTCGAGAATGTAACGTCAACTGCAGAAGGCGCGCTCTCTTGCTTGCCTGGCAACTTGGCAAGGAGGGATCGAAACTCCAATTTGGAGAAGATTGCACGTAGCGCGTCGGTATCAAACTCTTCCCAAACTAAATCACTAATTTTGTAATCTATAGAAACATCAGAAAGTAGGTGGGTAAGTTCATGGTTTAGTAAAACTGAATTAATATTTGCACGAAGAGAATCGCCAACTTTTCCGCCGACTTGATCAATCTTCTTAACTAGATTAGTTAGAGATCCATACTCGATAATCCATTTAGCTGCAGTTTTTTCTCCTACTCCAGGAATAGAAGGCAAGTTGTCGCTTGGGTCTCCACGTAGCGCTGCAAAATCTGGATACTGCTCTGGAGTTAAACCATATTTTTCTAGGACTGCATCAGGGGTCATGCGCGCCATTTCAGAGACGCCCTTCTTTGGATACAGAACAGTGATATCTTTATTTACCAATTGGAAGCTATCGCGATCTCCGGTACAGATTAAAACCTCAAAACCCTCTTTGACTGCCTGCTTGGAGATCGTTGCTAATAAATCATCTGCCTCGAAACCTTCGAGCGAATACTCATTAATTTTCATCGCTTTCAAGACTTCGTGGATTAAAGGAATTTGTGAGCGGAATTCGTCTGGGGTCGCACTTCTTGTGGCCTTATATTCGGGAAACTTATCGGTTCGGAAAGTTTTGCGAGATACATCAAATGCCACAGCTATGTGAGTTGGTTGCTCTTCTTTAATTAGGCTCATCAACATATTCGAGAAGCCATAGACGGCATTTGTGTGTTGACCTGATGCGGTGGTGAAGGCATCTACCGGTAAGGCGTAAAAGGCGCGGTACGCCATTGAATGGCCGTCGATAAGTAGTAGTCGCTTCACGCGCTCATGTTATCTTTTGGATATGGAATTCATGGAGTTATTGAATGGACGCGGCCAAGCAGCTTTAGATAAGAAGATGGGCATCAAGATTCTTGAAGCAACTCCAGAACGATTAGTGGGCACTATGCCAGTTGAAGGAAATACCCAACCACTCGGGTTTTTACATGGTGGTGCAAATGTGGTTTTGGCAGAATCTCTTGGATCAATTGGCACTTGGTTACACGCTGGGCCAAATCGCAGAATTGTTGGCGTTGATATCAACGCTACTCACCATAAAACAGCGACCAGTGGAATCGTTACCGCGGTAGCTACTGCAATTTCTTTAGGTAGAACTCTTTGCAGCTATAACATTGAAATCACAAATGAAATCGGGCAGCGCACCTGCACTGCCCGTATCACCTGTTTAATTCTTAACGACTAGTGAGCACCTGTTCCTAGATAAGCTTCCTTGACTGCAGGATCGTTTAATAGATCCTTGGCTGGAGCTTCCTTTGTAACGTGGCCAACTTCAAGAATATATGCGCGATGTGCGCGTTGTAGCGCTTGCTGTGCATTCTGTTCGACAAGAAGGATTGTGGTTCCCTCCTTATTGATCTGAGTGATGATGTTGAAGATATTTTGAATCATCATCGGAGCAAGACCCATTGAAGGCTCATCAAGTAGAAGCACCTTTGGGCGCTGCATAAGTGCGCGACCAATTGCAAGCATCTGCTGTTCGCCACCTGAAAGAGTTCCGCCAAATTGCGATGCGCGCTCTTTAAGGCGTGGGAATAGGTGATAAACGTGTTCGAGATCTTTTTCCATCTCGGACTTACGTTCGCTACGGAAGAATTTACCCATCTCAAGATTTTCTAGAACTGTCATACCAGGGAAAATTCCGCGACCTTCTGGCGCTTGAGAAATTCCAAGTTCAACGCGTTCGTGCGCCGGCATCTTAGAAATATCTTGTCCGTCAAAGAGAATCTGTCCGCTTGTTACTGGGCGGATACCTGAGACTGTCTTTAGCATCGTAGTCTTACCGGCGCCGTTAGCACCGATAAGAGTGACGATTTCACCTTGGTTAACAGTTACAGAAACACCTTTGATTGCCTCGATCTTTCCGTAAAAGACATGTAGATCTTTAATTTCAAGACGCATCTGCAGGTGCTCCTAGGTAAGCCTCGATAACACGAGGATCGTTCTGAACTACTGATGGAATATCGTCAGCAATCTTTGTTCCGAAGTCGATAACAACTACGCGATCTGAGATTCCCATAATCAATGACATATCGTGTTCGATTAAGAGAACCGTGTAACCAGCATCGCGAATCTTCTTGATGGTATTTGCAAGTTCTACCTTCTCTGCTGGGTTAAATCCAGCAGCTGGCTCATCGAGCAGAATTACCTTTGGATCGGTACCCATTGCGCGAGCAATTTCTAGGCGACGCTGAACACCATAAGGAAGATTCTTTGCTAAGCGATCTGAATATTCATCGATACCGATAAATTTCAAAATCTCATGAGCCTTTTCGCGACCTTCGCGCTCTTCACGGCGAGCACGTGGAAGACCAAATAGCGCGCCAACTAGACCAGATTTCTTATGAACATCTGTTCCGGTTACAACGTTTTCAAGAGCGGTCATGTCGCCCCATAAACGAATGTTCTGGAAGGTTCGAGCAATACCCTTTTTGGTAATGTCGAAACGTTTCATGCCATTTAGACGTTCGCCATTGAAAACAATGTCGCCTTCAGTTGCTTGATAAACACCAGTTACCACGTTGAAGACTGTGGTCTTACCGGCGCCGTTAGGTCCAATTAACGCCAAGATTTCTCCTGGGTAGAGATCGATATTTACTGCGTTAAGAGCAGTAACGCCACCAAATTTCATTGTGACATTGCGAAGTGAGAGCACTGCATCATCACGAGTCTCTTTTTGTAGATGTTCTGACACTTTTATGCCCCTTTCTTAACGAGTGCTTTTTCGCGCTTCTTGCGAGGCAACAATCCATCTGGGCGGAAATTCATAACGAAGACGAGAACGATTCCGAATACCAACATACGTGCATCAGAGATAAAACGGATGCGATCAGGAAGGTAGCCAAGGATTGCAGCGCCTAAGATGACGCCCCAAATATTTCCGATTCCACCGAATACAACGCAAGCAAGAATCAAAACTGAAACGTTTAACTTGAACTGTTCTGGTGAGATAAATAGGTTCTTGGATGCAAAGAGCACGCCTGCTGCTCCACCGACTGATGCGCCAAGTGTGAAAGACCAGATCTTATAACGAAGTGCGCGAACACCCATCAACTCAGCTGCATCTTCATCTTGACGAATTGCTTCCCACGCGCGGCCTGGGCGGCGCACTGTTAAGCGACGAATCATCCAGATAGTCAAAAGAATCATTACTAAAACAACCCAGAAGAAGAGTTTCTGATCAACTAAATCGAACTCTTGACCAAGGATTGCAGGTGGCATTGGTACTCCGGCAATACCGTTTGGACCATTGGTAAGACTTCCCCAGTTAAGTGCAACGATTCGGATAATTTCACCGAAGCCCATTGTCACAATTGCAAGATAGTCACCGCGTAAACGAAGCGTTGGGAAGCCAAGTAGTAAACCTGCAAACATCGCAAGCAAAATACCAATTGGCATAACTTCCCAAGTGTTCCAACCGTAGCGAACACCCAAAATACCCATCGCGTAGGCTCCAATTGCAAAGAATGCAACGTAACCCAAATCCAACATACCTGACTTACCGACCACGATATTTAGGCCAAGGGCCATTAGGACGAACATCGCGATTGGGTGAACAAGAACTGCGCTATAGGAAGCGTTTGGTGTATCTAAGAAGCTAATTCCAAGGAATGGTAAACATGCAGCTGCGGCGATAAAAGCAAGCGCCAGACCGACGCGCTGTAAACGATTTGAGCGTTCCCAGAGGTCTGCGCCCCAGTCACGAAGATTGAAGTTCATATTCATAACTAGTTACGCCCTTCCTGTCTGGATAGCTTCACCAAATAGTCCTGTTGGTCTAAATAGAAGGACGAGAATCAAAATAATAAATACCGTGATCGCCTTCCACTGAGTACCGAGGATTGAAGCCGAGTAAGTCTCAATTAAGCCAAGTGCAATTCCGCCTGCCATTGCTCCGCGGATATTTCCGATTCCACCTAGAACCGCGGCGGTAAAGGCCGCGATACCCATTGTGAAACCGACATCAAACTTGGTGATTTCATAAACTGTTGTATAGAAGAATGCTGCAGCACCGGTAGCTAGGCCACCGATTGCGAAGGTAATAGTGATGACGCGATTTAAATTTACGCCCATCAACTTTGCAGTCTCTTCTGACATTGATACCGCGCGAATAGCTTTGCCCATGCGCGATAACTTAATGAAGCGTTCAAGAATTACGAATAGTAAGGCTGCTGCGATAATCACTACAACGTTGTCGATTCGAACTTGAGCGCTGCCAACATTAAATAGGACGGTCTTCTCAAGTACACGTGGAACGTTTACTGGACGTGAGTTGGTCAACATACGCATACCTTCTGAAAGCGCAATCGACATACCGATAGCAGAGATCAGAGTAGCCAAACGGTTAACGCCCTTAGCGCGCAATCTACGATATGCAACAAATTCTACGAACATCGCAACAAGTGCAGATGTTGCCATCGCCGCAACTAGACAGAGCACCAAAACTAAAATGAGCTTTCCACCCTTTGCAGGTTCTGAGGTAGCGGTGAAATTAAAAACTCTCTCCGTTACGACAACTGATGCAAAGGTGCCCCACATAAAGATCTCTGAATTGGCGAAGTTGATCATACGGAGTACGCCGTAAACCATCGTGTAACCAAGTGAGATCAAGACGTAGATGAAGCCCAGAGCGATACCAGAGATGGTCAATTGCCAAAACTGGTTGAGCAGAACGTCAAACATCTAACTCCCTATATCAATCTATTTATATAAATTTGAAACGCCTGAAAATGGAGAACGGGCGCTTGATAACCGGGAAAGGTTACCAAAGCGCCCGCTCTTTATTAACTCAAAGTTCGAGTTAATTTAACTTTAATTAGGCAACTGGGCCTGTGTTTACTAGTTCGCCCTTTGTAACGTTGAAGCCAGCGAAGCCGCCTTCTGTGATGTCACCGTTACGGTTGAACTTGTACTTAGCTCCACCAACGCCTGTAAATGGACCAGCCTTGATCCAGTTAAGCATCGCGTTACGTGTTAGCTTGCCAGCCTTGATACCTGAAAGGAAGATGTTTGCTGCGTCGAATGACTCAGTTGCGTAAACACCAGCTTCAGAACCCATTGACTTAGCGTAAGCAGCAGCAACAGTCTTTGAAGCATCAGCAAGACCTGCAACACCTGTTAGGCGTGCATCTTCAGCTGCTGCACCTGCAAGAACTGCGAACTGTGAGTTAAATACGCCGTCGCCACCTGCGAAGATAACGCTCTTAAGAGCTGCATCTGCACGCATCTGCTTGATGAATGTAGCAGCTGCTGAGTAGTAACCGGTGTAGATAACAACGTTTGCGCCAGATGACTTGATCTTTGCAACTGTTGCTGAGTAATCCTTTGTATCTGCAGGAACTGAATCTGTTCCAGCAAGTGTGATCTTCAATGACTTAAGCGCTGACTTTACGTATCCAGCTAGTGGAACTGCGTAAGCAGACTGATCATCAAATAGGAAGACCTTAGGTGATGTAACACCCTTTGTTGCAAACTTAGCTAGAGCTGGACCCTGCTTATCGTCTGTTGCAACAACACGGTGGAACACAGGCTGACCGTAGTCAGACTTGTTCTTTGGATCTGTTAGAGATACACGTGTAGCTGATGGAGAGATAAGTGGAAGACGTCCTGCCTTGTAGTAAGGAAGAGATGCAATTGTTGCGCCTGAGTATGCAGGACCAACAAGGCCGATGATCTTTGTGTTCTGACCAATTGCAGGAGCAACCTTTGCTGCTTCTGATGGATCTCCCTGATCATCAACTGAAACTAACTGCACGTTGTACTGTGGGTTAGCTGCATTGAAAAGTTTGATTGCGTACTTAACTGCGTTCTGCTCGTCAGTACCTGTTGAAGCTTCGCCACCAGATAATGGACCCTGGTAAGCAAGATAAACAGTCTTACCTGCTGCGTTAGCCTGTGAGGTAACTGCAACACCGAATGCGAGAGCTGCAGCAGTCGCAACGGCAAGACCGCGTTGGATCTTCTTGTTCATTTAATACCTTTCGTAAATTCCCGGGAAGGGAGGGCGTAAATATAAAGGTCTAAGTGTGTGTTAGACAACATGCAATGATTTCGCAGGAGTTAATTTTTACGCTTAAAAATGGTGCACTTTATTTCGATTTGGTTACGAAATTACTGAAATATCGGTTTAATCAAAATTTAGCGTTCTGGGGCTGCATCTGGCGAGATAACAGCCATTGCAACTTCTTTCATAGTGAGACGACGATCCATTGCAGCGCGTTGAATCCATGAGAATGCTTCAGGTTCTGAGAGATTTAACGCCTTCATCAAAATTCCTTTTGCACGATCGATTAATTTACGTGTCTCTAATCGATCATTTAAATTTGCTACTTCATCAGCAAGTGCTGACATTTGTGCATATCGACTTGCAGCAATTTCAATCGCTGGAATTAAATCGTTGATGGTAAATGGTTTAACTACATATGCCATTACCCCAGCGGCATTTGCGCGTTCGACTAATTCTCGTTGACTAAACGCTGTTAGCATTAAAACTGGAGTAGATTTAACAATCTCTTCTGCAGCAGTTAAGCCATCCATGATTGGCATATTGATATCAAGAATTGCTAAATCAGGAGAATGTTTTAAATTTAAATCGATCGCTTCTTTTCCGTTGCCAGCTTCGGCGATAACTTCATACCCCGCTTCTCGGAGCATCTCAACTAGATCAAGACGGATTAACGCCTCATCCTCAGCAACGAGAATTTTCATGTGCCTCGAGTCGGATTTGAACCGACACTATGCAGTGTTTGAGACTGCCCTCTCTACCGTTGGAGTACCGAGGCGTGTAGGCAGTTTAAACGAAAAGTGAACGTTAAAGAAATTAACGATACGCAGCAGCGCGACCTGCGGTCGCATCGCCAATTACGTGGACGCGAACTGCATTGGTTGAACCAGGAATTCCTGGAGGTGCACCTGCAACAATTACAACAGTATCCCCTAATTGCGCCTCGCGCTTTTCGATTAACCATTGATCAACTTGTTTAACCATGTCATCTGTATGTGAAACAGTAGAGACAATTCCTGGTTCGACGCCCCAGGTAAGAGCTAATCGATTGTAAGTTCCTTCTACAGGCGTTAGCGCCAAAATTGGAATTGAATTACGGAACATCGCCATGCGGCGAGCTGATTCACCAGACTCTGTAAATGCCACCAAATACTTCGCATTTAAAGTGGTGCCGATTTCGGTCGCAGCTTTGGTGATTGCGCCGCCCTTTGTGGTTGGCTTTGCATCTAGTGGTGCAATTCGATCTAGGGCCTTTGATTCTGTGTGTGTAATGATGCGAGCCATTGTCTGAACCGCTTCAATTGCAAATTCTCCGACTGAAGTCTCCCCAGAGAGCATCAGCGCATCTGCACCATCGAGCACAGCGTTTGCACAATCGGTGGCTTCTGCCCGAGTTGGTGAGCTATTGGTAATCATCGAATCAAGCATCTGAGTTGCGACGATTACCGGCTTAGCGGCTGCTCGAGCAAGAGCGACGCAACGTTTCTGAACTAGCGGAACCTCTTCGATTGGAAGTTCTACACCCAAGTCACCGCGTGCAACCATGATGCCATCGAATGCTTCAACAATCTCTTCGAGGTTTGCTACAGCTTGTGGCTTTTCAATCTTGGCAATTACTGGGAGTCGAATCCCGACCTCATCCATAATTGCATGGACATCTTTAATATCTTTGGCATCGCGTACAAATGAGAGCGCGATAAAATCTACGCCAGCCTTAAGGCCCCACCGTAAATCTTCTTTATCTTTCTCAGATAGCGCAGGTACTGAAACTGCGACACCTGGCAGATTGATACCTTTATTATTCGAAACGGCGCCAGGTTCGATGCACTTAGTAACTACATCGTTTCCCTTAACTTCAATAACTTCAACAGTTACTTTTCCATCATCAATTAGTAATCGATCGCCTGGTTTGCAATCTCCTGGAAGCCCTTTGAATGTGGTTCCGACGCGTTCCTTAGTGCCTTGAATATCATCAGTAGTAATAGTGAAGATATCGCCACGTGCTAAATCATGTGGTCCATCTGAAAAGCGACCTAAGCGAATCTTTGGTCCTTGTAAATCTACGAGAACTGCAACCGGGACCTTTGCCTCTTCTGCGGCAGCGCGAACTCGATCAAGTCGGTTCTGATGTTCTTCATAGCTTCCATGTGAAAGGTTGAGTCGAGCCATGTTCATGCCTGCTTCAATAAGTAGCTTTACACGTTCTGGAGCTTCAACTGCTGGACCCATGGTGCAGACAATCTTTGCGCGGCGCATATCTCTCTTCTCTATACGAATAGTTGATTTTAAACGGTAAGTGGTCGATCAGTTGGTTGGATTGGCGCAGGAAGTTGTGTTCTTCCGCTCAAGTAGCGATCAACTGCTGCAGCTGCACTTCGACCCTCTGCAATAGCCCAAACAATTAGTGATTGTCCGCGACCGGCATCGCCAGCTACGAAAATTCCTTCTTGATTAGTTTGGAAATTCTCATTGCGCTTGATGTTTCCACGTTCATCTAGTTCAACTTCAAGTTGTGCGATAAGTGGTGACTTCTCAGGACCAGTAAAGCCCATTGCCATAAATACAAAGTCAGCTGGAATATCGCGTTCGCTTCCAGGAACTGGTTCAAATTTCCCATTTTCGAATTTAACTTCGACAATCTTTAACGCTTTTAGATTTCCATTTCCATCACCCACAAATTCTTGGGTGTTAACGCTAAATACTCGGTTATCTAACTCTTCGTGAGCACTAGATACTCGATAAATCATTGGATATGTCGGCCATGGTTGAGATGAAGGACGTTCATCTGTAGGACGCGGCATAATTTCTAATTGAGTAACAGATGCTGCCTTTTGGCGAATTGCAGTTCCCAAACAATCTGCACCAGTATCTCCGCCACCAATTACAACAACATGCTTACCTGCAACATTAATAGGTGGATCAGTGACCTCGCCTAAACCTTGCTTGTTGCCCCATGGAAGATATTCCATCGCCTGGTAGACACCTTTAAGTTCGCGACCAGGAATATTTAAATCGCGCCACTGAGTTGCACCGACTGCTAAAACAATTGCATCGTATTTACGAATTAGGTCATCACCAGTTAGCTCTTCGCCGACATTTACACCAGGGCGGAAACGTGTGCCCTCTTTCTCCATTTGTTGAATACGGCGATCAACAACATACTTCTCCATTTTAAATTCTGGAATTCCGTAACGAAGTAAGCCGCCAATCTTCTCGGCACGTTCATAAACAGCAACAGTATGGCCGGCGCGTGTAAGTTGCTGCGCAGCAGCTAGGCCTGAAGGTCCTGAGCCGATAACCGCAACTGTCTTACCGCTTAGACGTGAAGGAATAAGTGGTTTGATGGAATCGCTTCCCCATGCCTCTTCAACAGTACGAAGTTCGATCTGCTTAATTGTGACCGCTTCACGATTGATACCGACAACACATGCAGTCTCACACGGTGCTGGGCAAAGTCGTCCAGTGAATTCTGGGAAGTTATTTGTGGCATGTAAACGATCGATCGCGGAGTTGAAATCTCCTCGGTACATCAAGTCGTTCCACTCTGGAATTAAATTACCTAGCGGGCAACCTGAATGACAGAAAGGAATTCCACAATCCATGCATCGCGAAGCTTGAGTGCGCAGATGTTCGATTGATTGCGGTTCGTAAACTTCTCGCCAATCTTGAATGCGAACATCAACTGGACGACGCTTTGGCGTTTCGCGTTGCTCCTTTATGAATCCTCTTGGATCACCCATTTGCAATCGCCTCCATTACATACTTATCTACTTCTTCAGAGCTTAGGCCGTTTGCTTTTGCTTCAGCGATAGCAGCCAATACCTTCGCGTAATCTCTAGGCAGAATTAAGGTGAATCGAGAGAGATCCCAATTCTTTAATAGCCCACTTGCAATTTCTGATCCAGTCTCTGCTGCAAATTTTGAAAGAATAGATTTCAATTCAGCTTCACGTTCAGCATCTACTGGTAACAGATCCACCAATTCAGTATTAACTAACTCTGGTTTTAGATCTAATACATATGCGACGCCGCCTGACATACCAGCAGCCAAGTTACGTCCAGTGCGACCAAGGATCACTACGCGACCACCGGTCATGTATTCAAGTGCGTGATCTCCAACGCCTTCAGTTACTGCAGTCGCACCTGAATTACGAACACAGAAACGCTCTCCGACAATTCCGCGAACAAAAATCTCTCCGCTGGTTGCACCATATCCAATAACGTTTCCGGCAATCACATTCTCTTCAGATTTGAACTTAGCTTTCTCATCTGGGCGAACTATTACGCGGCCACCTGAAATACCTTTACCAACATAGTCATTGCTATCACCATATAAACGGATGGTTAATCCCTTTGGAATAAATGCTCCGAGTGATTGGCCAGCAGAGCCATGAAGTACCACATTGATGGTGTCGTCAGGCAAACCTTCGCCCTTGTATTTGCGAGTGATCTCCGCGCCAAGCATGGTTCCAACTGTGCGGTTAACGTTGCGAACTGGAACATCAATATTTACCGCTTCACCCTTTTCAAGCGCCGGCTTTGCAAGTTCGATCAACTTATTATCAAGCGCATTAGCCAAACCATGATCTTGAGTTGTGGTGTTGTGAAGAGGTGAATCAACATCTGGACGAACAAGTAGTGGTGAAAGATCTAAGCCACTTGCCTTCCAGTGATCAACAGCAGCCTTAGTATCTAAGTACTCAACGTGGCCAACTGCTTCTTGAATTGATTTAAATCCAAGTTGCGCGAGTAGCTCGCGAACTTCTTGTGCGATGTATTCGAAGAATGTTTCTACGAACTCTGGCTTACCAGAGAACTTTGCGCGAAGTTCTGGATTCTGCGTTGCAACGCCAACTGGGCAGGTATCTAAATGGCAGACGCGCATCATGATGCAACCTGATACAACTAGCGGAGCGGTAGCAAAACCAAACTCCTCTGCACCAAGTAGCGCTGCGATTACAACGTCGCGACCTGTCTTTAATTGGCCATCAGTTTGAACGACGATGCGATCGCGCAGACGATTTAATAGAAGTGTCTGTTGCGTCTCTGCAAGGCCAAGCTCCCAAGGCGCTCCGGCATGCTTTAAAGAAGTTAAAGGAGATGCACCAGTGCCACCATCATGGCCAGAGATTAGGACTACGTCTGCATGCGCTTTTGAAACACCTGCTGCGACAGTTCCGACACCAACCTCAGCTACAAGTTTTACGTGAACGCGCGCATTCTTATTTGCATTCTTCAAGTCGTGAATTAGCTGTGCCAAATCTTCAATTGAGTAAATATCGTGATGTGGTGGAGGTGAAATCAAACCAACACCGGTAGTTGAGTGGCGAACCTTTGCTACCCATGGATAAACCTTGTTACCAGGTAGCTGTCCGCCTTCTCCTGGTTTTGCACCTTGAGCAATTTTGATCTGAATATCATCAGAATTAACAAGATACTCACTTGTTACACCGAAGCGACCAGATGCAACCTGCTTAATTGCAGAGCGTTTTGAATCGCCATTGGGTAGTGGAATAAATCGTGCCGGATCTTCTCCGCCTTCTCCGGTATTTGATTTACCACCAAGTCGGTTCATAGCAATCGCTAAAGTTTCATGCACTTCTTGCGAAACTGATCCAAAACTCATAGCGCCAGTTGAGAATCGCTTTACGATTTCCGAGATTGGTTCAACTTCATCAATTGAAATTGGAGGGCGAATACCTTCTTTAAACTTAAATAAGCCACGTAGAGTCATTAGGCGCTTGCTCTGTTCATCAACTCGAGTGGTGTAACGCTTAAATACATCGAAGCGCTTATTTCGAGTTGAGTGCTGCAGAGTAAAGACTGTCTCTGGATCAAATAGGTGTGGTTCGCCTTCACGTCTCCACTGGTATTCGCCACCAATTGAGAGTCGCTTCGCGCCAGGAATTTCTCCGCCTGGTGGATAAGCAACGTGATGACGCTTCTTAACTTCCGAGGCAACCGTGTCGAGTGTGATTCCGCCAAGTCGTGAAGTTGTTCCGGTAAAGAACTCATCTACCAACTCTTGGGAAAGTCCGATAGCTTCAAAAACTTGTGCACCGGTATATGAAGCGATAGTTGAAATACCCATCTTTGACATAACTTTAAGTACACCCTTACCGAGTGATTTAATTAAATTCTTAACAGCCTTCTCCGCTGTAATGCCAGTGATAACTCCTTGGGCAACTAAATCTTCTGCCGACTCCATCGCCAAATATGGATTTACTGCAGCTGCACCGTAACCAATTAATAGCGCGACGTGATGAACTTCGCGGACATCGCCAGCCTCCACAATTAAGCCAACTTTGGTACGTGATTTCTCGCGGATTAAATGGTGGTGAATTGCAGCAGTTAATAACAATGATGGGATTGGCGCATTATCTGCATCTCCATCACGATCTGAGAGCACAATGATTCGTGCACCTTCTGCGATAGCTTTTGAAACTTCTGCTTTGATCTCTTCGATGCGCTTACGAAGTCCAGCGCCATCTGCTTCTACTGAGAAGAGCGCTTTAACTACATACGATTCAAGGCCTGGATAATCTCCATCAACATTTGCATGGATGATTTTTGCCAATTCATCGTTATCAATTACTGGGAATGCGATTCCAATTTGACGACAGGAATTAGGTCCTGGATCTAGCAAATTCCACTCGGGTCCTAAAGCAGCACCTAGAGAGGTGACCAACTCTTCACGAATTGCATCAAGTGGTGGATTTGTAACTTGCGCAAATAGTTGTGAGAAGTAATCGAACATCAATCGTGGCTTCTCAGAAAGCGCTGCGATTGGAGTATCGGTTCCCATTGAGCCCAGCGGTTCCATGCCATTTTGAGCCATCGGAGTAATGATTACGCGGAGTTCTTCTTCTGTGTAACCAAAAGCCTTTTGGCGACGAACCACAGATGCGTGCGGATAAATAATATGTTCGCGATCTGGAAGATCCTTTAATCGAATCATTCCCTCTTTTAGCCACTGGCCATAAGGCTGCGCATTAGCAAGTGAATCCTTAATTTCATCATCTTCAATGATGCGTCCTGCTTCGATATCAACTAGGAACATCTTGCCTGGTTGTAGTCGGCCTTTACGTACCACGTTCTCTTGCGGAATATCTAACACGCCAACTTCAGATGCGAGAATTACATATCCATCTTCAGTTACCCAGAATCTAGAAGGGCGCAAGCCGTTTCGATCTAAAACTGCACCAACTTGTTTTCCATCTGTAAAAGTTACACAGGCAGGTCCATCCCAAGCCTCCATCATTGCGGCATGGAATGCATAAAAATCGCGACGATTCTGTGGCATCGATGCATGGTTCTCCCAAGCTTCAGGAATCATCATTAATATTGAATGCGGAAGTGATCGGCCACCCAAATATAGAAGTTCAAGTACTTCATCAAATGATGCAGAGTCAGATCCAGCCATATCAACAATTGGGAAGATACGTTCAAGATCTCCAGGTATTAAATCTGATTCAAGAAGTTCTTCGCGTGCGCGCATCCAATTGCGATTGCCTTTAACGGTATTGATTTCTCCATTATGTGCAATGTAGCGATATGGATGTGAAAGTTGCCAAGAAGGGAAAGTATTGGTTGAGAAACGTGAGTGAACAATCGCCATTGGTGACTTAACGCGTTCATCGTTTAGCTCTGGGTAGAACTTACTTAATTGAGCGGTGGTCAACATGCCTTTGTAGACAATGGTTGCAGAGGAAAGTGATGAGAAGTAAACCGGCAAACTATGTTCGATTCGTTTACGTAAACAGAAAGTCATGCGATCTAGTGTTAAGCCACTCTCGCCATTCTTACCTGCAACAAAAAGTTGTTCAAACTTAGGCATAACGCTAATTGCGGTCTTACCCAAAGTTGTTGGATCAGTCGGTACTTCGCGCCAACCTAAAATTACTAAATTCTCTTCGGCTGCTAATTTTTCGATTTCGCTTCGAACATTTACACCTTGTTCGATAAATGCAAGTCCGGCAGCATATGCACCAGCTTCAGGTAATTTGAAATCAACAGTTGCGCGGAAAAATTCATCTGGAATGCGAATTAAGATTCCAGCGCCATCGCCGGTATCTGGATCGGCGCCAGTTGCGCCGCGGTGTTCCATATTTTCAAGAGCGCGTAACGCCTTTTGAACAATCTCATGTTGAGCTTCCCGCTTAAGGGTGGCAACCATTGCAACGCCGCATGCATCATGTTCGTTTGCAGGATCATAAAGACCTTGTGCTGCAGGGTAATTGTTTGAAAGCAAGGCTCGCACTCCCCTTTGAATTTCCTATGAGATTGGGACGACCTTGGCCCTATTTAGTGCGAAAGATTAGCAACAAGGGGGCGAAAAGCGGTAAAGAATTTTCAATTACCTCTGAGTAGATTGCGGTATCCCCGCTTAAATTCCCACACTGTGAGCAAATGCGCCGATTGCGCCGGTAATCACCATACCTATGATGCCGCCAATAACTACACGAGCAGTTGCTCTAAATAGATTGGTACCAGCGGTCTTTGCACTGACAAATCCAGCGACGGTCAAGCCGACGATTGTCACTGCAGTAATTCGAATTGAATTACTGTTTATATAAGGAAGATAGAAACCTAAGAATGGAATCAATCCACCAAGTGTAAAACTGATTGCCGATGCAATTGAGGCTTGAACTGGGCGCGCCATCGTGTGTTCGAACTGGCCAAGTTCATCACGCAAATGTGTTTCTAGCGCATCATGAGCGTGCATCTGCTCTACCACTTGTTTCGCTAAATCTTCTGAGAGACCGCGTCCCATATAAATTTGAACCAGCTCTAAGAATTCGCCTTCTGGGTTAGTTGCATGTTGATCTGCTTCTAGCTGTCGATCTGATTCTTCAATATCAACTTGGGAACGAACAGAGACATATTCGCCAACTGCCATAGAGAGCGCGCCTGCTGCAATTCCTGCAAGGCCCGTTGTGAGAATTACTGAATCGCTCTGCATCGCAGCCGATACGCCCACCATCAAAGATGCTGTTGAGACCAAACCATCGTTGACACCGAGTACCGCTGCACGTAGCCAGCCCGCGCGGTGAGCTCTATGCTCCTGATTGCGACGCATCGTTTCGTTTAGAGACATAGCGAAATATTACCTGCGAATCTGAATAAATTTGGCTAACGCCGTGCTTCCGAGGGCCAAGCTAACCCATTGATTAAGGCGTAAACCTGCGAAAGTGTGAGCCTCATCTATTCGAATTCCTTCAATAAAGAAACGATATGCGCAGTAGCCAGCAACATATATATAGAAGAGGCTGCCGGTTTTGAACTTTCCCGTCAATCTAATAAGTACATATGCCAGAGCGAAGTTGCAGAGCGCTTCATATAGAAATGTTGGGTGATAAGTCGCGCCATCGCTAAGTTTTAGCGCCCAAGGTAAATCAGTGGGACGGCCATAAAGTTCGCCATTGAACCAATTCCCAAATCGCCCAATTCCTTGTGCAATTAATAGAGCTGGCGCAATTGCATCCATCAAATAAGTAAAAGGAAGCGGATCTTTATATTTCCAGATTGCAACTAGCGCACCGCCTGCAATTGCTCCCCAGATTCCAAGGCCACCTTCCCAAATTTTGAATACGTCAGATAACTTTCCATTTGCACCAAAGAAATACTCAGGTGAAGTTATAACGTGATAAAGACGCGCACCAATTACGCCACCTGGAATTACCCAGAGCGCTAAATTGGTAACTGTTTCAGAATTTCCACCACTTGCGATAAATCGCTTATTGGTAAGCCAGACTGCCAATGTTGCGCCAAGGATTATGCAGAGTGCATAGGCATGAATAGTTAGCGGTCCAACAGAAATTTGTGAAACTGTTGGCGTGGGAATAAAGCGAGCGATCAATTACTTCTTAAATACAAGCTTTGCAAACGTATTTGCATCGAAGTAATTCGCACTGGTGCGCTCAATTTCCTTACCGTTAATCAAAACAGTTGGAGTTGAGTTGATCTTCTTCTTTGCACCATCAGTTGCGACGTTAGTTACCCAATCCTGATACTTTGCACTTGATACACATTCTGCAAAGCTCTTTGAAGTTAGATTTAACTTTGCACCTAATCCAATAAGTGTGGTTGCATCCCACTTGCCTGAATTTTCAGCGCCTTGATTTGCATAGAGCGCTTCGTGGTATTGAAGGAACTTGCCTTCATCTGCAGAACAGGCCGCAGCGTTAGCCATGTACGCAGATTCCGCACCGATAAATGAAAGAGTATGGAAGACCACGGTGGCTTTCTTCTCTTCAATCCATTGGCGGATCTGCTTATTGTTTACCGCTTCAAAGTTCTTACAGACAGGGCATTGGAAATCTTCCCAGATATCAACCTTTGGAACTCCAGTTAACCCTTTGTTGAAGACAATTCCGTAACCTTCGGACTTCTCAACTGAAGAAGGTGTTGCTGCATTCTCTTTAGCCTTATTGCTTGTGAATCCAACTACTCCGGTAACAACCACTACAAGTGCAATCATTCCGATTACTAGATTGCGCGTGACGTTATCTTTCTTCTTTGGAGCTGACATCATCCCTCTTCCTATTTGGTACCTGCCAATAATGGTGAATCCTACCTAGCGATTGCGGACTTTAACTCCTCCGCCAATTTCTTTACAGCGCTCAAACCTTCAGAAAAGCTTGGAGCTTTCTGAACTGCATTTATAAATGCGCTACCAACGATTACGCCATCTGCGAATTTGGCAACTCCGGCTGCCTGTTCGGGGGTCGATACACCTAAGCCAACCGAGATCGGAAGGGATGTGAATTTACGTGCTCGTTCAACTAGCACTTCTGCGGCGCTTGAAACTTGGGCTCTAGCGCCGGTGACGCCCATTAGCGATGCTGCATATACAAACCCGCCACAAGAAGAGACCACTTTCTCTAGACGTGAATCGTTACTGCTTGGTGCAATTACAAATATCGGATTGATTGCATGTTTTTTACAAGCATCTAGCCATGGACCAGCTTCTTCATTTGTTAAATCAGGTGTAATTGTTCCGCTACCACCAGCTGCCGCCATATCAGAGGCAAACTTCTCCACGCCATATTTTTCAATTGGATTCCAGTAGCTCATGATTACTGAAGGAGCTAAAGTCGCCGCATAGCGCAGCGTCTCCATTACATCTTTTGCATTAGTTCCATTTGCTAAAGATTGATCTGCTGCCGCTTGAATTGTTGGGCCATCCATTACTGGATCGCTATAAGGAAAACCAACTTCAATTGCATCGACGCCGCCATCAACCATCGCTTTGATAATCTGCTTTGCACCTTCAATTGTTGGAAATCCAGCTGGCACATAACCAATTAATTTGGCGCCAGGCGTTTCAAATAACTTTTCTAAAGCTGTCACACTCATTTACTCCAGTGGAATTCCAAAATAATTTGCCGCGGTATGAACATCTTTATCGCCACGACCAGAGAGACTAATTAGCAAAATTGCGTTTGGTCCGAGTTCCTTGCCAATCTTCATTGCGCCGGCAAGTGCATGTGCAGTTTCAATTGCCGGGATTATTCCTTCGGTTTTAGAAAGTAGAGAGAAAGCTTCCATCGCCTCTGCATCTGTGATTGACCGATATTCAGCGCGACCTGTGTCATTAAGAATCGCATGCTCAGGACCAACACCGGGATAATCCAAGCCTGCACTTATTGAATGTGATTCGACCGTCTGACCACTTTCATCTTGCAGAACATAGGTACGAGTTCCGTGCAAAACTCCGACGCTACCACCGGTGATTGTGGATGCATGTCGACCGGTTTCGATTCCATCGCCGCCTGCTTCGAGTCCAATTAAACGTACCTCTTTATCAGAGATGAATCGATGGAAGATTCCGATGGCATTGGATCCGCCGCCAACACAGGCAAGGACTGCATCAGGAAGTTTCCCGGTTAGATCTAGAACTTGCTGGCGCGCCTCTTCGCCAATAATTTTATGGAAATCACGAACCATTTCAGGGAATGGATGCGGACCTGCAACCGTGCCTAATAAATAATGCGTAGTATCGACATTAGTTACCCAATCACGCATCGCTTCATTAATTGCATCTTTAAGGGTTTTTGAACCAGTAGTAACTGGAACTACCTCTGCGCCAAGTAACTTCATGCGAGCAACGTTAAGAGCTTGGCGTTTTGTATCTTCTTCGCCCATATAAACAACGCATTCAAGTCCAAGTAGTGCAGCGGCGGTAGCTGATGCCACGCCATGTTGACCAGCTCCGGTTTCGGCGATGATGCGTGGTTTACCCATTCGCTTTGTTAGTAGCGCTTGACCAAGTACGTTGTTGATTTTATGAGAACCGGTGTGGTTTAGATCTTCTCGCTTCAAAAGAATCTTTGCGCCGCCACAATATTCCGCAAATCGTTTTGCTTCAGTGAGGATTGAAGGTCGCCCTGTATAAGTTTTATGTAAATGTGCTAATTCGTTCTGGAAATCTGGATCAACTTTTGCTGCTTCGAATGCTGCAGTTAATACATCGAGCGCCGGGATGAGAGCCTCGGGCACAAAGCGACCACCATATTGGCCAAAGTGTCCGTCGAAACTCATGCGCGTAATCCTACTGGCGACCTAATAACGCGGCCATGCCTTTAATCGGATCGCCCGCCTTAACCAGGGCTTCGCCGACCAAAATCACATTTGCACCCGCCTCTTCAGCGAAAAGAACATCAGCGCGAGTTGAGATTCCAGATTCTGCAACTTTTATCACGTTATTTGGCAATCTTGGAATCAAATCCTTAAATACTGCAGGATCAACCTCAAGAGTCTTTAAGTTGCGAGAATTAACTCCAACTATCTCTGGATTAATCTCCATTGCCGCTTCTAGTTCGTCATTGGTATGAACTTCAATTAAGGATTTCATTCCCAATTCAGTTGCAAGCGCATAGTAATCGGCCAACTGTGATTTCGAGAGCCCAGCGACAATAAGCAGAATCAAATCCGCACCGTGTGCGCGAGCTTCATAAAATTGATATTCATCAACCATGAAGTCTTTACGGAGCATTGGTAGAGAGATCTCTTTTCGCACTGCATCAAAATCTTCCAATGAACCATTAAAGCGTCGTCGCTCTGTTAAGACGCTAACTGCTGCCGCTCCAGCCTCTTGATATGAAGCGGCTAACTTTGCAGGTTCTGGAATATCGGCTAGATCGCCTTTGCTTGGGGACTTGCGTTTCACTTCAGCAATAACTGACATCGAGCCAAATGGAAAGTTAGGAAGAATTGGCTTAGGTGCTTGCTCAAGTAGTTCATGTAATTTTGAGAGAGGTAAACGTCGGGCCGCCAAATCTTCGCGGACGCCTTTAATGATTGAATCTAAAACGCTCATTCGGTTGGATCGATTCCGCGATCTAATTTCTGCCAATCGCTTGTTGCATGTGGTGTTCGTTCATATCTAGAAACTCTCTTTCGTTTTTTGCCGAAGAAGAGAATTAGGGCAAGCGCAACTGCAGTGGTTCCTGCAAAAGTTAGGATCTCACTCATTAAGCAATCCTTAAATTATTGGCAGAGTTAATTGCACCCAATACCGCTGCAGCTTTATTAATGCACTCTTGGTTCTCTGCGGCGGCATCTGAATCTGCAACCACACCAGCTCCCGCCTGTACATAAGCTACGCCGTCACGAATTACCGCAGTGCGGATAGCAATACAGGTATCGATATTTCCTCGGAAATCTAAATATCCAAGCGCCCCACCATAAATACCGCGTCGATTTGGTTCGAGCTTTTCAATAATCTCCATCGCTCTTGGCTTTGGCGCACCTGAGAGAGTTCCGGCAGGAAAAGTTGAGAAGAGCGCTTCAATCGGCGCTTTATCATCCGCTAATTTTCCAGTGACGGTAGAGACTATATGCATAACATGTGAGAAGCGTTCGATATTCATAAATTCAACTACTTCAACGCTTCCCGGTTGGCAGACTCGGCCCAAATCATTTCTACCTAAATCAACAAGCATTAAATGTTCAGCGCGTTCTTTTGGATCTGAAAGTAGCTCTTGCGCTAATTTCTCATCTATTTCAGGAGAGTTTGAACGTTTACGAGTACCGGCAATTGGGTGAACCATCACTTCCCCATTAGTTACCTTTACTAAAGCTTCAGGACTTGAGCCAACTACATCTAGCCCATCTTCAAAACGTAAATAGAACATATAAGGGCTCGGATTGTGTAAACGGAGCATGCGATAGACATCAATTGATTCCGCTTTACACTCTGCAGCAAATCGTTGTGAGATCACAACTTGGAACGCTTCCCCAGCTTTAATTTCTTCTTTAACTGCAGCAACTTTATTTAAGAACTCTGCATCTGAGATATTGCGTTTATATTCAGGAGCACTCTTCTCATCTACAAAAGCTAGGTGTCCAGGTAGTGAGGCTTGCAAATCACTTTGCATACGATCAAGGCGCTTCACCGCTAATTCATAAACTTCATCAACTCGCTCATCGCTACCATCCCAATTGATAACATTTGCAATCAAAGTAATGGTCCCTTCGGCGTGATCCATCACCGCAAGGTCTGAAGTCAACATGAATTGAAGTTCAGGAATATTTAAATCATCTTTCGCAATTGTTGGAAGCTTCTCAAGGCGTCTAACGCTGTCATAACCCATGTAACCCACTAAGCCGCCAGTAAGTGTTGGCATGCCAACTAGCTGCGGAGAGCGTAAATGTGCGGCTGCCATTCGTAGCGCAGTAAGCGGATCTACATCTGTTGGCGCACCGGCTGGCATTGTGCCGCGCCAGAAAACTTTGCCATTTTTTTCTGTGAGAGTGGCTTCAGATTGAACTCCAATAAAAGAGTATCTCGACCAGACCCCACCATGTTCGGCTGATTCAAGTAGAAAGGTATTTGGTTTTAATTTAGCTAATTTACGATAAACACCGATTGGAGTTTCGCCGTCCGCTAGTAGTTTTCGGGTTACGGGAATTACGTTAAAGCGCTTTGCGTATTCGCGGAATTCAGCTAATTGCATTGTGAAAGCAACTCTTCTCGCCGGAATGGCATGCCGCACCTGTTTGATTTACCTTCATTAAAACGGCATCGCCATCACAATCGAATTTAATGTCGACAACCTCTTGGAAATGGCCCGAAGTTTCGCCTTTTACCCAGAGTGAATTACGTGAACGACTGAAGTAAGTAGCGCGTTTTGTTTCTAAGGTTTTAGCGAGAGCTTCTTGATTCATCCATGCGATCATCAAAACTTCGTTATTAGTGGCATCTTGGGCAATCGCAGCAATTAGGCCCTTTGAGAGAGCCTCTTGAATCTGCTGCGGGATTTTCATGGTCTTAGTTTGCCTTATCCCAAATGGCTCTCACGGACGTTATATCCGCGACTGCTCAAATACTTCTTAACATCCGAGATTCTGAAGGTTCCGAAGTGAAAGACGCTTGCTGCAAGTAGCGCATCAGCACCTGAATCAAGAGCGGAAGCGAAATCTTCTAATCTGCCTGCTCCGCCCGATGCAATTAAAGGAACAGGGCAGATTGGTCTTACATCATCAAGCATCTGTAGGTCATACCCCGCGCGTGTTCCATCTGCATCCATAGAGTTAAGCAAGATTTCACCGACACCTAAATCGCACGATTTCTTAATCCATTCAAGTGCATCAATTCCCGCGCTCTCGCGGCCCCCGTGAGTTGTCACTTCATAACCTTTGCCGGCACGACGGGCATCTACAGATAAAACCAAAACTTGTGAACCAAAACGAGTAGCAATTTCTGAGATTAATTCTGGTCGTTTGATTGCTGCGGTATTAATACTTACTTTATCTGCACCAGAGCGAAGTAATCGATCAACATCTTCGACGCTACGAATTCCGCCACCGACCGTTAGCGGAATAAAAACCTCTTCGGCAGTTTTGCGTACAACTTCAACTGTTGTATCGCGACCACCGCTACTTGCAGAAATATCAAGAAAGGTAAGTTCGTCGGCACCTTCATTGTTATAAGTCTTAGCCAG
>JACCDW011896025.1_pt1 | contig 25709 bp, 26 predicted proteins | sample 7449781 | NCBI WGS metagenome assembly JACCDW01 (sample SAMN15323449, study PRJNA562643) | freshwater metagenome | isolation source: river surface water | place: USA:Blue River Watershed | collected 2017-08-18
CACGCACACGAAGACCGGGTAAATCAGATCGTCGGTGGTCAGATGATGGTCTCTCACCAGACAACGCGTGGCGACATCGAGGCGGAAACGGCGGGGGCGAACCAACGGAAAACCAGCGTGGGTTGGGGAACTGCGGGTCATCTTCTTATTCACTCAGTGACAGCCGGGGACGTCGTGTCCCCTTCAGAATTCGATGCGGTATTGTCGCATAGGCCTAGCCAGCCTTTGAGTACGCGGGCAGCCTCGGCAACTCCGTCGCGCTTCAGGCTGGAGAATAATTGCACGCTCACCGGGCAGCCAAGATCGGCCAAATCGGTCTTGACCTGACGCAAGGTCTTGGTCTGCTCCTGCCGGCTCAGCTTGTCCGCCTTGGACAACAGCACATGCACGGGGCGGCCGGTTGGGGCAAACCATTCCAGCATCTGCCAATCCATCTCGGTCAGTGGGCGGCGGCTATCCATAATCACCACCAACCCTTTCAGCGGTTCGCGGGTTTGCAGATAGGGGCCTAGCAACACATCCCACTGCTTGCGGACATCTTCGGGGACTTTAGCGAAGCCATAGCCGGGCAAATCGACAAAGTAGCGGTCCGGTGCAACGGAGAAGTAGTTCAGATGCTGCGTGCGTCCAGGTGTTTTGGAGACGTAGGCCAACCGGGTTTTGCCAGCCAGGGTGTTGATAGCTGAGGATTTACCCGCATTCGAGCGGCCGACAAAAGCGACCTCGGCGACCGCGTCACCGGGCGTGTCGCGCAACTTAGCCACCGTGGTCAAGAACTCGGTGCGCGGGAAGGGATGCGCATGACCCGGATCCTTGGGGGCCGGCGGGGGTGCGCTCGCCAGAGCAGCAGCCCGCTCCGAGCGCTTGAGCGCCTGTTTGGGCTTGGTTGCCGCTTTTTTAGGCGGCGTTTTGATGCGGGGTTTTAAAGTTTGGGGGTCTGACACAATACGCCTCGTTGATGTTGTATTAGAATAACAGCCTTAACGATCAATAAACCCTCCCGTTGCGGAGGGATTGCTAACCGTCCTGTTTGGAGTGTGGAGATGATCCGAGCTGTCGCATTCGCCCTGATGTGCTCTGTCAGCGCCCTGGCTGTCGCCCAGGAATCTAACGCCGTGGCAACCCCGGCCGCCGCCACCGATGCGCCGGCCATCGCTAAAAATGTGTGTGCCGCCTGTCATGGACTGGATGGCAACAGCGCTATTCCTGCCAACCCGAATCTGGCCGGCCAACACGCCAGCTACCTCGTCAAGCAACTGAAGAATTTCAAGACGTCACCCGATGGCAAGCCCGCCTTGCGTCAGAACGCGGTGATGAACGGCATGGCTGCGCCGCTGACCGATGACGATATCAAGACACTGGCGACCTACTTCTCCAAGCAGACGCTGAAGCCGGCAGTCGCCAAGGACGAGAAGCTCACCGTCGAAGGTCGCAAACTGTGGCGCGCCGGTGATGCCAAGAAGGGTATTCCTGCCTGTGCCGGTTGTCATGGTGTCGCCGGTGCAGGCCTGCCAGCCCAATACCCGGCACTGGCCGGTCAGCATCCGGATTACACGATTGCCCAGCTGCAGCAATTCCGCGATGGCGTTCGTGCCAACGATCCGGAAGGCATGATGCGGACCATCGCCGCCAAAATGACCGACAAACAGATGTCCGCTGTCGCCGAGTACGCAGCCGGTCTGCGTCAGTAATTTCTGCGCCCGGTTCAAAAAAAGGCAGCCACCTGGCTGCCTTTTTTACTGCGCCTTCAGCACAGCTAACTCAGCGGCATCAAAGCCTGCCGCTAGCCGCGCCGCTTCGTTCAGGGGCGGTCGTGGCCAGGGTGCCTGATAACGCTTGATCAGGCCGCGATAAGTTTCAGCAACCGACAGGTTTTGTTGTGCGCACAGACTTCGGAACCATTGATCGCCAAGCGCGACATGACGGATTTCGTCTCGGGCGATGACGGACAACGCACGCAGCGAAGGTTTGTCGCCAATACCCTGAAATCCCCGGAAAATCGGCGGCATGGCATCCAGCCCCCGCGCTTCCATCAGGCGTGGCACTAGCGCCATGCGCGCCAATACATCGTCGGCTGTTTCTTCGGCCAATTTCCACAAGCCGGCATGCGCCGGCAAGTCGCCGTAGTTCACGCCGAGCGCCCGCATCTGTTCAGTCACCAGACTGAAGTGATACGCCTCTTCAATCGCAACGCCAATCCAATCCCGGACAAACAACGCGCCGAGTGCATGAAAGCGCCAGGCGGCATCGAGCGCCAGATTGATGGCGTTGAATTCGATATGCGCAATCGCATGCAGCAGCGCGGCCCGACCTGCCGAATCGACGGCGCGCCGTTGCGGCAAATCAGCGGGGGGCACACAGATCGGGCGCTCGGGGCGTCCGATCTGTGCGCATGACGGCGCTTTAGCCAGGGCGAGTTCTTCAGAATCTGTCAGCGACAAATAACACGGAATCAACGCATCAACCGCAGCACACTTGTCGACTGCTACCGTTGCGGCCCATGCCGTCTGCAATCGTTCCTGTAGGTCTTGCAAGATGGTCTCAGCCCTGACGTGGCGATTGACCGGGGCGCGGCATGAAGTTCACCACAGCACGACCATCTTCATGCTGGCGCGGCGCCATTTTCCAGGCGTGCCCTTGGACAAGCTCAAAGGTCAGGGGGTAGCGTCCCTGCGCATCCTTCTGCCAATGCGCAAACACCTGGCGCCAGAACTGCCTTGTCGTCAGGCCACAAGGGCTGATGGGATTGGCAGAGACCGATCCTGCGCGCTGTAATTCCCGAAGCGCTTGCCAGGGGTCAGCGTAGGTGAGGGTCAGCGTTTCCATATCCATCACCGGATCAGAGAATCCGGCATGCACCAACATGTCACCTACATCATGCATATCGGTGAAGTCGTGAATACGTGACAGGTGACCGACTAGGCCTATGGCGTGACGCAACTCCTTCAGGGTATCGGGACCGAAGGTGCTGAACATCAGCAAACCACCTACGCTAAGCACCCGGTTGAACTCCTTGAACGCTACGGGCAGTTCGTTCAGCCAGTGTACGGCGGCATTGGACCAGATCAGATCGATACTCTGTCCTGCAATCGGTAGTTGCCCCATATTGGCTGCGATGCGTGCAGACTGCGAGCGACGCCCGCCATGGAATAAGCGGCGCATAAAGCCCAATGCGGCCTGCTCGGTGACCTGCCCCTGGGTCAGCATCGATAGACTTTGATCGACCCCGATCCAGGCGGCATCCGGATACCGCTTTTGCAAACTCAGGCGATCGGCGCCGAGTGCACAACCCGCATCAAGCATCCTGGCCGGTGTAATGCGCACCATCGCCAGGCGCTCGTCCATGCGACGCGCCATCTCGCGATAGAAAAAATCATTCGCGGCAAAGTCTGGCGCCACGCGGTCAAAGGCACGGCGTATTTTGTCACCCCAACGGTCCTGGCGGAGTCGGAGGGGTGTGCTGGACATCAGATGCCCTTCAGCCCCAGGGTCGCAAACAGCTTCTGGTCACGTGACGTATCGGGGTTACCGGTCGTCAGCAATTGCTCGCCGTAAAAAATCGAATTGGCACCCGCGAAGAAACACAAGGCCTGCAGCTCATCCGACATTTCCTGACGGCCCGCCGACAGACGCACCCAAGAGGTGGGCATCGTGATCCTTGCTGCAGCAATCATGCGGACGAACTCAATGCCATCAACCGGGTCCACACCCGCCATGGGCGTACCAGGGATTGGCACCAGGTTATTGATGGGCACCGAATCGGGCACCGGATCCAGATTGGCCAGCTGCGCAATCAGCGCAGCCCGGTTTTTGCGATTCTCGCCCATGCCGACGATACCGCCCGAGCACACGTGAATACCCGCCTGGCGTACCCGATCAAGCGTATCCAGCCGATCTTCATGCGTGTGCGTACTGATCACTTCACTGTAGTAGGCCGAATCGGTATCGAGGTTGTGGTTGTAGTAATCCAGACCGGCAGTCGCCAGCTTCTCGGCCTGTCCTGGTTTCAGCATACCGAGCGTCACACAGGTTTCCAGCCCCAGCGCTTTCACGGACTGCACCATCTCGACGACCTGATCGAGATCCTTGTCTTTCGGGCCGCGCCAAGCCGCACCCATACAAAAGCGTGAGGAGCCGGCATCCTTGGCTGCCTTGGCGGCCGTGATGACATCTTCCTTCGACATCAGCGCTTCGCGACCGACTTCCGTGTCATAACGTGCCGACTGTGAGCAGTAACCACAGTCTTCGGAACAGCCCCCCGTTTTGATCGATAGCAGCGTCGAACGCTGCACACCATTCTCATCAAAATGTTCGGTGTGTATCGCATGCGCTTTCGCCAGCAACGACATGAAAGGCATCTCGATCAGTTCAAGCACGGCTTCGGTCGACCAACGACCGGTACCCAGGCTCGATGCCTGATGATTTTTTTGGCGCGGCGGTACGAAATTCAGGGGGATGTTCTCTGTTTGCATAGCAACCCTCTCAAATGGAGGCTCAAGACTTAAATAAGCCATAATTATGCCCGAAGCCCCCCTAGAACGACCATGACCCGATCGCTAGCCCAATTTGGCCTGACCCAACGCCTCCTCGCCTGGTGCCGACAGATCGTCGTACGCCCTGCGGCAGACTTGCTGCTGGCGCAACCCTGTGCGCTCTGCCAGCTGCCAAGCCACGCTTCACCTGTCTGTGCGGCCTGCGCTCACGACCTACCCGCGTTAACTCAGATACGTTGCCCACAATGCGCTCTGCCCCTCAGCTCGGCTCAAAGCGCCTGCCCCGACTGCACCCGGCATCAACCAAGCTTCGATGCAGCGCATGCCGCTTGGGCCTACGATTTTCCGATTGATAGTCTGATCCGGGATTTCAAATACGGTCATCACCTCTATCTGGGTGGCCTCTTCGCCGAACATCTGGCTAAAACCGTAGAACAGGATTTGATGGCATACGGCCAAGCCCGGCCCGATCTCATTGTGCCGATGCCCCTGCATCCGAACCGTCTGCGCACCCGCGGCTTTAACCAGGCCGCCGAAATCGCCCGCCATCTCGCCAAAGAGCTTGGCATCCCCTGCGCTTTTGATGCCCTGACTCGCGTGCACGACACACCGCCGCAAGCTGGCCTGCATCGCGACGAACGCTGGCGTAATCTGGTCGGCGCGTTCGCCTGCCCCAAACCACTCATCGCAAACTGGGTACTACTGGTCGATGACGTCCTCACGACGGGCGCCAGTCTTTCGGCGTGTGCTGAAGTCCTGCGCAGCGCTGGCGTTAGCCGCGTGGATGTCGCGGTAGTTGCCCGTACCCTCGATACCGGTTCACGAAACTCATGAAAACGCCGACTGACCGCCGCCCGGCCATTGTGCTTGTCCACCCGGAGATTCCACCGAATACCGGCAATCTGATCCGTGTTTCCGCCGCAACAGGTTTTGAGCTGCACCTGGTAAAACCGCTGGGCTTCGATGTCGATGATCGATCGCTACGCCGTGCCGGCCTGGATTACCATGATCAGGCTTTTCTGCATGTCCACGAGAATTGGCCAGCCTGCCTGCAGGCGCTGGGCTGCGGCACCACGAGCACAGCCAGCGAGCGACGCTTGTTCGCCATGACGACCAAGGGTAGCCGCCCCTATCATGAGGTCTCATTCCGTCCGGACGATGTGATCGTCATGGGTTGCGAGACCAAAGGTTTACCGAAGGAGATCTTAGAGGCTTTTCCGCCGAATCGACGTTTACGCATTCCGATGCGCCCCGGTATCCGGAGTCTCAACCTGGCCAACTCGGCCTCGATCGTCGCCTATGAAATCTGGCGTCAGAACGGTTTCGTCGACGCCGTTTAAGCCTTTATTCCGCGCGTTGCGCCCGGCTCATGAGCTGCGCCACGGCATCCTGCGCTTTGAGTTCCCCTGCTATCACAGCCGCAACGGCGCGCGCAATCGGCATCTCAACCTGCAGCTCATTGGAAAGACGCGCCACTTCACGCGCCGTGCCCACGCCCTCTGCCACGTGACCCAAGGCGGCCAGTGTTTCTTCCAGCGTTTTGCCCTGTCCCAGCGCCAGACCCACCTGGCGGTTGCGTGACAGATCGCCGGTGCAAGTAAGAATCAAGTCGCCCAGACCAGACAACCCCATCAGTGTTTCCCGGTGACCGCCAAGCCGTTCGCAAAGGCGACCGATCTCAGCAATGCCGCGCGTCATCAATGCTGCACGCGCGTTGTGTCCCAGCGATAGGCCGTCACAAATGCCGGTGGCAATGGCCAGGACATTTTTTACCGCGCCGCCGACCTCAACACCCACCACATCGCCGGAGGCATACAAACGCAAATTTGGCGTATGCAGCCAATCCGCTAATTGTTCGGCCAGTGCCAGATCGCGTGAACCCAATGTCACGGCCGTTGGCATATGGCGAGCCACTTCCTGCGCAAAACTCGGGCCCGACAAGGCGGCTGCGGCAACATCTCCTAGCTCTTTGCACACCACCTGATGCGGCAACAGACCGGTTTTCGGTTCGAAACCTTTGCACACCCAGACCAAAGGCGGCACCGGCCGTGTGCCATACAACGCCTTGAGCGCCTGCAAGGTCGCCCGTAATGCAGCGACCGGTGTCGCCAGGATCAGCACATCGGACGAATACAGGTCAGCCAACTCACCCGTCGCCTTGAGTTCAGACGGCAAGGCAATGTTGGGCAGGAACTGATGATTGATGTGATCCCGGTTGATGCTGGCCACGACTTCGGGCTCGCGCGCCCAGATGCGCACGTTATGACGCTGCGCCCAATTCGCGGCCAGTGCCGTCCCCCAGGCCCCGGCGGCCAACACACCGATGTTCAAACGGGCAGCGTCATTCATGCGCGGTTCGACTTGCGTGACGCGTTACTGAATGGTCGCAGACGCTTCGGCGGCCGCTTCACCTTCCGGTGTCTGCGCCATGGCGTCAAAATTCACCGGTTGCAAAACCACCGGCGGGAAGCCCGCCCGAACCGTGGCATCGGAAACGGCTTCCCGCGCGTACGGAAACAGAATATTTGGCACGGCCGAGGCAAGAAAGCCCTGTAGCGCTTCTTCCGGGATACCGGCAACTCGGAAGATGCCGGCCTGTTGCACTTCCACCAGAAAATAGACCTTGTCCGCAGCCTTGGCGGTTACGGTGACCTGTAGCACCCCTTCAAACACGTCTGCACCGAGTTGACCAAAGGCCGTCTTGAACTGGATGCTGACCTCCGGCGCCTGCGGCTGAAGAAACACCTCCGCGCCGCCAGGCACTTCCAGCGACATATCTTTTACATAGAGCTTCTCGATAGCAAACATCGGCTGACCAGGCGCCTGCTCCGCGTTTACCTGGGTTTCGTTGTTCTGATCGTTCTCGGCCATGACACTATCCTTATTGACTGGGGGACATCGATTAAAAAGTTACGTCGTTTTACTTGAGCAGTGGATCCAGACCACCGGCCCGATCTAGCGCCGCCAGATCATCGAAACCACCAATGTGTGTTTCGCCGATGTAGATCTGGGGTACGGTACGCCGCCCGGTGCGTGCCATCATGGCTTCGCGCTGTTCGGGCTCGAGGTCGACACGGATCTTTTCGATCTCGGTCACCCCCTTGCTGTTCAGCAGCTGTTCGGCGCGCACGCAATAGGGGCAAACCGCGGTGGAGTACATCAGCACTTTAGGCATATGGAAACCTTAATCCTTAGTCTTTGGTGGAACCACGCTTGAGCGGCAGACCGGCTTTTTCCCAACCCTGGATACCGCCCTCAAGTTGACAGACATCCTCGAAGCCGGCTTTGCTCAATAGTCGGCAAGCCGCCGCCGATCGCCGGCCGGCAGCACAAATGACCACGACCGGCTTCTTGCGATACTTTTCCAGCTTAGCCACGTTGTCCTGGAGCGTATTCAGCGGGATGGTAATGCTGCCCTGAATGTGGCCAATTGCGACCTCGTGCTCTTCCCGAATATCGACAAAAACACCGCCTTCGCGATCCTTGATCGCAATAGCGGCTTGCGGCGAGACGGCCTTGCCGCCCGGCTGGGCCACCTGACGCACCAGCAGGGCGCCGGATACCAGCATGATCAGCAAAAGCCCCAGATTCAAAGGCTGCAGAAAGAAATCCATGTTTTTCCCAAAAAAAGCATTAACTCGGTCGGGCGCGGCTAGAGTCCGCGCCTTCGGCATTATAGAATAGCGGGCTGGAGCATTTATAGCGGATTAACCGAATCACGGATTTAAAACCATGAAAAAAATTGTGCTGCTGCGCCACGGCGAATCTTCCTGGAACAAAGAAAACCGTTTTACGGGCTGGACGGATGTCGATCTAACCGAAAAAGGGATTGAAGAAGCCAAGCAGGCAGGCCGCCTGATGAAAGAGGCCGGCTTTGAATTCGACCAGGCCTACTCGTCGGTGCTGAAGCGCGCCATGCGTACCCTGTGGCTGGCACTTGAAGAAATGGATCGTCTGTGGATTCCGATTGAACGCAACTGGCGCCTGAATGAACGTCACTATGGTGCCCTGCAGGGCTTGAATAAAGCCGAAACTGCCGCCAAGTATGGCGATGACCAAGTGCTGGTCTGGCGTCGTAGCTACGACACACCACCGCCGGCGCTGGAGTTCGACGATCCGCGCCACCCGCGCTTCGACGCCCGTTACGCGGAAAAGTTCTCGGGGCTGACCGAGAAAGCGCTGCCGATGACCGAATGCCTGAAGGACACGGTCGCTCGCTTCGTTCCTTTTTGGGAAGGCACCATTGCCCCGGCGGTTAAGGCCGGTAAGAGCGTGATCGTCGCCGCCCACGGCAACTCGATCCGAGCGCTTGTGAAGTACCTCGACAACATTTCGGACGCAGATATCGTCGAACTGAACATCCCAACCGGCATCCCGCTGGTCTATGAACTGGATGACGAAACGCTGAAGCCGATCCGTAGCTACTACCTGGGCGACCAGGAAGCCGCTGCCAAGGCCGCCGCCGCCGTTGCCCAACAAGCCAAACAAAAATAACTGATCAAACTGCACCCCCTACAGGATCCCCCCGCATGGAACAAACGCCCCGTAAACCGCAAACCCCGTCGCAAGACTCCCCGTCGGCCAAATCCGGCTGGATGCGTTCGACGGGGTTCGGTCTGGTCGGCGTTATCGTCGGGATCCTGATTGCGCTGCAAATTCCTGCATTCGCCGAAAAACAGGCGCCGGCCGGTCAAACGACCACTGGCCTGCCGATCCAGGATCTCCGTACCTTTGCCGAAGTCTTTAATGCCATCAAGCAGGGCTATGTGGAACCGGTCGAAGACAAGAAGATGATCAGCAACGCCATCTCCGGCATGGTCACTAATCTCGATCCGCATTCAACCTACCTGGATGCCGAGGCCTTCAAGGAACTGCAGGTAGGCACGCAGGGCGAGTTTGGTGGTTTGGGCATTGAAGTGGGCATGGAAGATGGTTTCGTGAAAGTCATCGCACCCATTGAAGACACCCCGGCCGCGCGCGCCGGCCTGAAAACCGGTGACCTCATCGTCAAAATTGGCGACACCTCAGTCAAGGGATTAACGCTCAATGAGGCCGTCAAGAAACTCCGTGGCAAGCCCAAGACGGAAGTGACGTTGACCATCGCCCGTAAGGGGATGAATAAACCGCTCGTCGTTACGTTGACGCGCGAAATTATCAAGGTTCAATCCGTCAAATTCAAAATGATTGAACCGGGTTACGGCTATATCCGCATCACCCAGTTCCAGGAAAATACCACCGAGATGCTGGCCAACGCACTGAATCAGCTCTACAAGAACGGTCCGCTCAAAGGTCTGATTCTGGATCTGCGTAACGATCCGGGCGGCCTGCTCAATGGCGCCGTTGGCGTTGCCGCCGCCTTCCTGCCGGCGGATAAGCTGGTCGTTTCCACCGATGGTCGCGCCCCGGATGCCAAACAAAAGTTCTATGCCAAGGCAGAAGACTATCAACGCGGTCGTGATGACGAACTTCGCAACATCCCAGCCGGTGTGAAAACCGTGCCGATGATCGTACTGGTCAACGGCGGCTCGGCGTCGGCTTCGGAAATCGTCGCTGGTGCGCTACAAGATTACAAGCGCGCCACCATCATCGGCACCCGCACCTTTGGCAAGGGCTCGGTCCAAACCGTGCTGCCGCTGCCGGGTAACACCGCCATCAAACTGACCACCGCGCGTTATTACACCCCGAACGGCCGTTCGATTCAGGCCAAGGGGATCGATCCAGATGTCGAAATCGAAGAAGTGCCTGGTGCCAAGAAGAATGGTCTGTTGCGTGAAGCGGATCTGGATGGTCATTTGACCAACGGCCAGGATAAAGACGCCGAGAAGAAATCGGACAAGCCCAATGGCAAATCCAATGGCAAAGACAAGGATGACGAATTCGCCGGTCTGGCCATCGCCGACTACACCACCGCCAAGGATCGCCAATTCGTCGAAGCCATCAAGCGCCTGGGCGGTAAACCGCCAGTCGCTGTCAAAGAGACCGCTAAAGACGGCAAGGCCAGCGCGCCTGCGGCAACCACAACGGAAACGCCCACAGGAAAATAATCCGTCATGAATGACCAGCAGCTGCTGCGCTACAGCCGGCATATTCTGGTCGACGAGATCGGCGTCGAGGGGCAGGAAAAGCTCCTCGCGGCCCATGTGCTGATCATCGGTGCCGGCGGCCTCGGTTCACCGGCCGCACTTTATCTGGCCAGCGCCGGTGTCGGCACACTCAGTATCGCTGACGGCGATACCGTCGAACTGAGCAACCTGCAGCGCCAAATTCTGCATAGCGATGCCACCATCGGTACCGCTAAAACGCAGAGCGCACAACAGGCGCTGGCGCGCACCAATCCGGACTGTCTCGTTCAGCCATTGCCTCGGCTCGAAGACCAGGCGCTTCGGGATGCCGTAGCACACGCGGATGTCGTGCTCGATTGCAGCGATAACTTCGCCACACGCTACGCGCTCAATCGTGCCTGCGTCGCCCTCAAGAAACCACTGGTCTCTGGCGCCGCCATCAGACTCACCGGTCAATTATTCGTGATGGATCCGCGCCGGACCAATGCACCCTGCTACGCCTGCCTTTATCCGGAAGAAGGTCAAGACGAAGAACTACGCTGCGCCACCACCGGCATCCTCGCGCCGGTGACCGGCATCATTGGCTGTATGCAGGCGGTCGAGGCGATCAAATTCATCGCGGGCGTTGGCCAACCAGCCACAGGCCTACTGCAACGTTATGATGCCTTAACAGGGCGCTGGACCAGCGCCAACGTCATTCCAGACGCGCACTGTCACGTTTGTCATTGATCACCGCGCCCCGCGCAGGCGTGCAATAACTCGCAGAACTGCACCGACCAGGCGCACATCCTGAAATTGCCACTCGGTCTTCTGATTCAGATGGGTCAGGTTCAAGCCATCAAACCAGCCACGGGCATCACCCCCCAACACCGTCGGCGCGATATACACCAGCAGCTCATCGACGAGGCCCGACTTAAGGAACGCGCCACTCAGGGTCGGGCCCGCTTCGACATGCACTTCGTTCACACCACGTTCGGCCAGTGCTGTGAGCACTCCGGCCAGATCAACTTGGCTTTGCTGGTTTGGCAGGCAAAGCACTTCTGCACCTGCCGCTGCAAGTGCCTGGGTCTTAGCCGTATCCGTTGAGGCTGTCACGATGAGGCAGCCGCCCTGTAGGATTTTTGCATTGGGTGATGTGCGCAGATGATTATCGAGCACCACGCGCAATGGCTCTGCCAGCGCTACCGGTTCCGCATTCCAGCCCATCGGCATAGCGACATCGCGCACGGTAAGCAAGGGATCATCATCAATGACTGTACCGACACCGGTGATAATGGCCTGTGCGCGGGCACGGAATCGATGGCCGTCGGCACGGGCTTCGGGGCCGGTAATCCACTGACTCTGGCCATTGGCCAGCGCGCTGCGCCCATCGAGACTGCCAGCCATTTTGAGACGCACCCAGGGTTTACCCTGGCGCATGCGTTTCACAAAACCGATATTCAAGGTTTCGGCCTCAGCCGCCATCAGGGGGGCCGCAACGGCGATACCGGCGGCCTGGAGCAACGCAAAGCCTTGGCCAGCCACGAGGGGATTTGGGTCTTCCATTGCGGCGACCACACGGCTCACACCCGCCTTAATCAACGCCTCGGCACAGGGCGGTGTTTTGCCGTGATGGGCGCAGGGTTCCAGCGTGACGTACGCAGTTGCTTCCCGCACGGCGTTACCGCGTCGCTCAGCGTCACGCAGCGCCATGACTTCGGCGTGGCCCTCGCCCGCGCGCTCGTGCCAGCCTTCGCCGATCAACCGTTCATCTTTCACGAGCACACAACCCACGCGTGGATTCACACCCGTGGTCATCAACCCCTTGGCGGCTAACTGCAGCGCGCGCGCCATCCAGATGGCATCATTTGCCGTGGGCACCTGAATATTGGAATCGGGCATCGCTGTTAACCCGTGCCTGTTTTCGCCGGGATTAAACCGACGGTGAAATTTCTCGAATCACTTCAGAGAATTCATCGATGTCGGTGAAGTTCCGGTACACCGATGCGAAGCGAACGTAGGCAACCTTATCGAGTTTCTTGAGTTCACGCATCACCAGTTCGCCCACTTGCTGCGAGGTGACTTCACGCTCGCCCAGTGCCAACAGCTTCTCTTCGATTCGGGATATCGCCGCATCAATCGCTTCGGCCGTCACCGGCCGCTTGCGCAGAGCCAGTTGCAACGAGGCGACCAACTTATCGTGACTAAAATCGGTGCGCGATCCGTTACGCTTAACAATATACGGAAACTGGATCTCGGCGTTTTCGTGCGTCGTAAAACGTTTTTCGCATTGCCCACAGCGACGGCGACGCCGGACGGTGTGTCCCTCCTCTGATTCGCGCGTCTCAACGACGGTGGTACCGTCCGCGCCACAGAAAGGGCACCGCATTCAGCGTCTCCGCAGACCGGATTACTTACCGTAAACCGGAAAGCGCTTGCACAACGCCGAGACCTGTTCACGAACCTTGGCCAGCACAGCCTCGTCGTTCGGGGCATCGAGCACATCGGCAATCAGGTGCGCGATCTGCTCCGCTTCGATCTCAGTGAAACCCCGAGTGGTCATGGCTGGCGAACCGATACGGATCCCCGAGGTGACGAACGGCTTCTGCGGGTCATTCGGGATGCCGTTCTTGTTCACGGTAATATGGGCACGGCCCAGTGCAGCTTCCGCATCTTTACCGGTGATGTTTTTGTTGCGCAGATCGAGCAGAAAAACATGGCTTTCAGTCCGACCCGAGACGACGCGCAGACCGCGCTCTTCGCCCAGAACGCGTGCCATCACGCGGGCATTGTTTAGCACCTGCTCCTGATAATCCTTGAAGCCCTGGGTCGCCGCTTCCTTGAAAGCGGTCGCCTTGGCGGCAATCACATGCATCAGCGGGCCTCCCTGAACACCAGGGAAGATCGCCGAGTTCAGAGCCTTCTCATGCTCGGCCTTCATCAGGATGGCGCCGCCACGGGGACCGCGCAGCGTCTTGTGGGTCGTGGTCGTCACGACATCGGCGTGCGGCACAGGGTTCGGATAAAAACCGGCAGCGATCAGACCGGCGTAGTGCGCCATGTCGACCCACATAATGGCGCCGACTTCCTTGGCAATCTTGGCAAAACGTTCGAAATCGATGCGTAGCGCATAAGCCGAGGCGCCCGCAACGATGATCCTGGGTTTGTGTTCGCGCGCTAGCTTTTCAACCTGGTCGTAATCAATCTCTTCTTTATCATTCAAGCCATAAGACACCGCGTTGAACCATTTGCCCGACATATTCAGCGCCATGCCGTGCGTCAGATGGCCGCCTTCGGCAAGGCTCATGCCCAGAATGGTGTCGCCCGGCTTGGCAAAGGCCATCAGCACGGCCTGATTGGCCTGCGAACCCGAATTCGGCTGCACGTTCGCGGCATCGGCACCGTACAGCGCCTTAAGACGATCGATCGCCAACTGCTCGACCACGTCGACATGTTCGCAACCTCCGTAATAGCGCTTGCCCGGGTAGCCTCAGGCGTACTTGTTCGTCAGCTGCGAGCCCTGCGCCTGCATAACGGCATACGAGACGTAGTTTTCCGAGGCGATCAGCTCAATGTGATCTTCCTGACGCCGGTCTTCAGCCTCGATGGCTTTCCAGAGTTCGGCATCAACTTGCTGCAGGGTGTCGCGGGCGGAGAACATAAGAAACCTCAAAAATCAGTGTCGGGAACGGCCAACCACCGGTCGACCATCGAGCCATACGCTCAAGGCCGTGATTTTACAGGATTTCGTCGAGGCTGGCGTCCTTCAAATGGCTGGTTTCTCCCCATGCCACCATCGCCCAGCGCAGACTTTCCCCAGCCGGGACCAGATCCAGCCAGTTCAGGCCGGCATTGGGGATCGGGGCATCGCGGGGCCCTGCCAGATCTCGCCCCATCGCCCGCCGGTAGAGCACATCCAGGACCCCGCCATGAGTCACCAGAACGACCGACTGGTCTCCGTAATCCTGCGCCAGACGGGTCAGAAAAGCCTCAATCCGGCGGGCCATCGCCCCCAGCGGCTCGGCGTTGCCGGGCGACGCCGTCAGATTGGCGCGTGCAACCAGCGCCGCGTAGGCCGAAGGCTCAAGCAATGCGGCTTCGGCCGGTGTTTTGCCTTCGAAATCACCGTAATGACGTTCGCGGAGTTCTGGCGCATGCTGCACCGTTAGATCCAAAGCACGCGCAATCGCATCGGCCGTTTGCCGGGCGCGTTGGAGGTCGCTGCTGACAATGGCCGCGAATGGACTTTCGGCGTGGCGCGCCACCAGGTAGCGGGCGGTCGCTTCTGCTTGCGCTAGGCCCAAGGCATTGAGCGGAATATCCTGATGCCCTTGCAAACGACGTTCGGCATTCCAGGGCGTTTCGCCGTGGCGAACGAAACAGCAACGCATCTCAGGCTCCGGCCACCATCATCTTGTTGATCAGAATCGCCCCCGATTGCTTGGCGCTGCGCGCCAGCCGGTCGTCCGCAATAGCGAGAATGCCCTGCAGCATGTCCTTCATATTGCCAGCGATCGTGATCTCTTCAACCGGGTAGGCGATCTCGCCGTGCTCGATCCAGAAGCCAGCCGCGCCGCGCGAGTAGTCGCCATTCACATAGTTGACGCCCTGACCGAGCAGCTCGGTAATGAGCAAGCCACGCCCCATGGTTTTCATCAATGCCGGCAGATCGGCATGGCCGCCGCGCACATCGCGCATGAACAGGTTATGGCTGCCGCCGCCATTGGCGGTGGGCGCCATGCCCAGCTTGCGCGCCGAATAGACCGAGAGAAAATAGCCGTTGAGAATGCCATCGCGAATCACGTCACGATCCTGCGTTGGCAAGCCATCGCCATCAAAAGGCGCACTCGATTGACCACCAGGTAACAACGGGCGCTCTTCAAGCACAACAAATTCCGGGAGGATTTTCTGACCCAACGCCCCCTCCAGGAACGAGCTCTTGCGATACAGTGCGCCGCCCGAGGCTGCGTGCACCACATTGCCGACAATGGTCGACGCAATCGGCGCTTCAAAAATCACCGGCACTTCACCTGTCGGGCACTGACGAGCGCCCAGGCGGGCAGCAGCACGCTGCGCGGCTTTGAGGCCAATCTCGGCGACCGGTGGCAGGTGCGCCGCATTGCGCACGGATTCATACCAATCGTCACGCTGCATGCCGCCATGTTCGTCAGCGGCAATCAGCGCACACCCCACGCTATGGCGGCTGGTGGGATAACCTGCCATGAATCCGAGACTATTAGCCATCATGAAATGACCCTGGTGCGTCGATACCGAGGCGCCTTCGGAATTCTGGATAACGGCACCGAGTGCCAGCCCTGCAGCCTCGCATTCACGTGCCAGATTCACGGCGGTTTCCACCGAGGGCGTCCAGGGATGGAACAAATCCAGATCTGGCACGTCGCCCAACATCAGCTGCGACTTATCCGGCAGCCCGGCACAAGGATCTTCGGCCGTGAATTTCGCGATATCCAGCGCAGCGTTCACGGTGGCCTGCAAAGCCTCGCGCGAAAAATCACTGGTCGAGGCGTAACCCTTACGCTGTCCCAGGTAAATGGTGACACCAATCTGTTTGTCGCGATGATGCTCGATGGTTTCGACCTCGCCCTGGCGCACATTCACGCTCTGACCAAAACCCTCGGAGATCTCGACCTCCGTTGCCGTTGCGCCGCCTTTCCGGGCCATCGTAAGCAGATCATCGGCGATATGGGTCAGCGCCTCACGGCTGTGGGCAAAGAGGTGTTCGTCGGCAGACAGTTGGTCGGTCATGAATTTAGCAGTAGTGGAAACAAGCATTGATCGTGTGGTTGGTATGATAGCGGCAAACTGCAACGCCACCGAACCTGACACGCCCGCTTATGCCATTTCACCCCAGCAAGCCTCCCAGCCACTTTCACACCCGCCAAGGGCAGGAGGTCGTCAACGCTGAACCGCCACCCATGACGGAAGGCCGTCGGCGTAGCAAGACCAAAGCCAAGGAGGAAGTGGAGGCCTTGCAAGACCTGGGCAAACGACTGGTCGGCGTTGGCAATGATCGGCTGAAAAAACTGGATATACCCGAATCATTGCTGGATGCCGTGCTCGAGGCCAAACGTATTACCTCGCATGGGGCGCTGCGCCGGCAGATGCAGTACATCGGCAAATTGATGCGCGATGTCGATACGGATCCGATTCAGGAAATGCTCGACGAACTCGACGGCATTTCGAACAAAGCCAACGCTCGGTTTCATGCACTGGAAAAACTACGGGATCGTGTCATTGAAGACGAAGCCGTGATCACTACGCTCAAAAACGATCACCCGGATCTGGATGTCAGCGCGTTACGCACCTTGCGCCGTAACGCCATCAAGGAACAGACGGAACAGAAACCCCCCAAAGCCTACCGGGCAATTTTCCAGTTACTAAAAAACCTGGAGACCCCCGAATCAGACACCGTCGCCACAGAAGACGACAGCGAAGACGGCAACTAGGGGGTCTAAACCTACTGCGTCAGATCGCGTAAGAACTGCAGCGCAAGCGCAGCGCCAAAGCCGGTGGTTTCCGTCCCGACGGCACCCAACCCGCCTTTGCAACTTGCTGCCGATAGATCGACATGCAACCACGGCAGATCACCGACAAATAAGTTGAGGAAACGTGCTGCGAGCGTATGATCGGCTTCGCCATCCAGCGTGCACTGTTTCACATCGGCCACCTTGCTTTCAAGCGCACTATCGTAGTCATCCGGCATCGCGAAAGCCATAACACGTTCACCCGCCGCCTCACCGGCCATAGCCAGGTGCAGCGCATAGTCGACATCGGTCGCAAAGAAGCCGCTCATCCGGTTGCCCAGCGCCATGGTCATGCTGCCGGTGAGGGTGGCGAAATCCATCACGACATCCGGATTTGTCTTTGCAGCGAGTGACAGCGTATCCGCCAGTACCATTCGGCCTTCGGCATCCGTGTGCATGATCTCGATGGTGAGTCCGTTCATCGCCCTGACAATATCGCCCTGACAATACGCCGCCGGGCTGATGTCGTTCCGCGACAGCGCGAGCCAGGCATCGAGTCTCACCGGCAACTGTAATTGTGCGGCGGCGCGTATCACGGCCAAGGCCGTCGCGGCGCCCGCCATATCTTCGTGCATCCCTGCCATGTAGCGGGCCGGCTTTAGGTTGTGCCCTCCCGTATCGAAACAGATCCCCTTACCGACCAGGCTCACATGCGGCACTGATTTCGTTTTAGGCACATAACTCAGATGCACAATTGCCGCATCTTGTTCGGGGCTACCCTGAGCGACTGCGAGAAATGCGCCTGCATTCATTTTCTTCAGACGCTTGATGTCATAGACCTCGGCCCGGATCCCGGTGCCTTTGATCAACTGCGGAATCTGTGCACGGAAACTTGCCGGCGTCAGCTGATTCGGTGGCAACACACACAGACAGCGTGCCAACAAGTTTGCCGATGCTTTGCTGCGCGCCCAATGCAACTGGGCGACATAAGCCGAGCGCGCCGCCGGCTTCACCGAGCTGCCGATCCAGAAGCGCAAGATGGTTGCTTCGGGTGGCCGGCTCGCAGCCCTGGTCGCGGTAGCCTCCGGACGGACTGTTTTGGGCAGGCTAACCGCGTTAACACATCCCACGTAGGCTGCATCGGCCAGCACCCCCGCCATAAATGTGGCATTGCCGTGCAGGACGACATCGACGCGCGCCGGGCTCTCGGCCAGCAAGGGGGCGAGCGCCTCCCTCAGGGCCTGTTGACGCAGGAACACGCTCTCGTTCAGATCCACCGCCAGCCAACGAATCAACCCACCCCCGGCCAAAGTGGCCTCCGGGATCAGCGCGGTGACAGGCATTTTGCCGCCACCGGCCGGCGTGCGGCGCAGGACATCCACCTTCTTGCGACGGCGCACCAGCGTTGCACGAAGCACATCGGCACCCGGCAATGTTGCTGGTACAGCGCCCGCCGCCAGCTTATCGACTGAAAAAAGCACCAGCACATGGCTGCAGGCCTGCAACTCTCGGCTGCCCGGCTCTGCTGCCAACAGCTTGAGTTCCGGTAGCTCGGGCAACCAACCATCCGGCAAGTTCTGGATGGTTTGGGTAGGGGCGGATCGGGGAGAACGACGCGAGGCTGTCATGAGGGAAACTCTGCAAAGGTATGCGATCATTATAGGGTTCGAATCCACCAAAAATAGGACAAACGGATTTCCGCATGCAGACCTACCTGAACCTGATGCAACACGTGCTGGATCACGGCCACGTCAAAACCGACCGCACCGGTACGGGCACCCGCTCGGTTTTTGGCTGGCAAATGCGTTTTGATCTGGAGCAAGGTTTTCCGGTGCTGACCACCAAAAAGCTGCATCTGCGTTCAATCATTCATGAACTACTGTGGTTCCTGCAGGGCAGCACCAATATCGCCTATCTGAAAGAGAACGGCGTTTCGATCTGGGACGACTGGGCGGACGAAAACGGCGAGCTCGGCCCCGTCTACGGCAAACAGTGGCGCCGGTGGGAAACCGTCGTCCCGGGCAAAGACGGCGCGCCACCAACGATCCGTACCATTGACCAGATCACACAGCTCGTCGAAGGTCTGAAAAAAAATCCCGATTCCCGCCGTCACTTGGTCTGTGCCTGGAACCCCGGGGAAGTCGACCGCATGGCGCTACCCCCCTGTCATGCCCTCTTCCAGTTTTATGTCGCGCCACCCGCCCCGGGCGATGTCGACCAACGGCCACGGCTGTCTTGCCAGCTCTACCAACGCAGCGCCGATATTTTCCTCGGCGTGCCGTTCAATATCGCTTCCTATGCGCTCCTGACCATGATGATTGCGCAGGTATGCGGCTACCGCCCTGGTGAGTTTATTCACACCTTGGGCGATGCCCACCTGTATAGCAACCACCTGGAGCAAGCCAAGCTGCAACTGAGTCGTGAACCGCGCAAACTACCGGTGATGCGGATCAATCCAGACGTCAAAGATTTGTTCGCTTTCCGCTTCGAAGACTTCACGCTGGAAGGTTACGATCCGCACCCCCACATCCCGGCACCCGTCGCTGTTTAAACAGGTTATGACACCGGACATCACCAAGACACCCGCCTGGTCGCGTCTTCGCGAATCGTGTGGCCGCTTGGCACACACGCATTTACGTGAGCTGTTTGCCAGCGATGGCCATCGCTTCCAACACTTCTCCCGCCAGACCGATGGTCTGCTTCTTGATTTCTCGAAGCAACGCCTCGATCAGGAGACCCTGAATCACCTCGTCGCCCTTGCAGAAGCAGCCGATGTGGCCGGCTGGCGTGAACGACTATTCGCCGGCGAACAGATTAATGTCAGCGAAGGGCGTGCCGTACTTCATCCGGCGCTACGCCATCTCGCTGACACACCATTTCCGTCGGTCGATAGCGACGTCATGCCGGATGTGCGCAAGGTGCGCCAGCAGATGGCGGCGATCGTTGAGCAACTGCGCAGCGGCAACTGGAAGGGTTACACGGGCGACACGATCCGTCATGTCGTCAACATTGGCATTGGTGGCTCGGACCTCGGCCCCAAGATGGCCACGCGCGCCCTCTCCGCATTCTCGCACCCCGGCCTGCACGTCCATTATGTTTCCAATCTGGATGGTGCCCACATGGCGCCGCTGCTCGAAACGCTGGATCCGCGCACAACCCTCTTCATCATCGCCAGCAAGACCTTCACGACGCAGGAAACGATGATTAACGCCGCCAGCGCCCGCAACTGGATGCTGGCGCATACCGGCTCGGAAGAAGCGCTGGCCAAACATTTCGTCGCGGTATCCGCTCATCCGGAACGTGCTGCCGAATTTGGCATTCCACCAGCCCAGGTATTGCCAATGTGGGATTGGGTGGGTGGCCGTTACTCGCTCTGGTCCGCCGTCGGCCTCCCGCTCGCCGTCAGTATCGGCATGAGCGGTTTTGAACGCCTGCTTGCCGGTGCCCAGGCGATGGATCACCATTTCCGCAACACTCCGCTCAAAGATAATCTGCCCGTCTTGCTGGCATTACTCGGCATCTGGAACACCAACTTCCTCGGTGCGCACACCTCGGCCATCGTGCCTTACAACGAGTCTTTGCGTCATCTACCCGGCTATCTGCAACAGCTGGAGATGGAGTCGAACGGTAAAACCGTCAATCGCGATGGTCAACCACTGACCTGCCCGGCCAATCCCATCGTCTGGGGTGAAATCGGCGCCAACGGCCAGCATGCGTTCTTCCAACTACTCCATCAGGGGGGTTGGCTGGTGCCCTGTGACTTTATTGCCACCGCACTGAGCGACTACCCGCTGCCTGGTCACCAGGCACCGTTGCTCGCCAACTGTTTTGCACAGAGCGCCGCTCTGGCCTTTGGCAAAACCGAATCGGAAGCCCGCAGCGAACTCGAGGCCGCCGGGCTTCCGGCCGCGCAACGCGATGCGCTTCTACCGCATAAGGTTTTTGCCGGCAATCAACCTTCAACGACCTTGTTGTTGCCGCGTCTCGATCCATACCACCTTGGTCTATTGCTCGCGCTCTACGAACATAAAGTCTTTGTGCAGGGCGTGATCTGGGGCATTAATTCGTTCGACCAATGGGGCGTCGAGCTGGGCAAACAACTCGCCTCGCGCGTGCTGCCGGTGCTGAACGGCGATGCCGGTAAGGACGTACTGGATGCCTCCACGCGCGGCCTCATCGAGTGGACGCAAACCACGCATGGCTGACAAGATCTATCCGAATCTGGCGCTCATCGTTGCCGTTGCCCGTAACGGCATTATCGGCTGCACCAACGAAGACGGGCGCGGCGCATTGCCCTGGCACCTCCCGGAAGATCTCAAGCATTTCAAGGAAACCACCAGCGGCCACCCGATTATCATGGGGCGTAAAACCTGGGAATCGCTGGGCCGGCCACTTCCCAACCGACGTAATATGGTGATCACGCGTCAGCGCGATTACGCAGCTGCCGGGGCTGAAGTCTTTGCCAGCCTGCCCGAAGCACTCGCCGCCGTGGGCGATGCTACGGCTTTCGTGATCGGCGGTGCCGAGCTCTATCGTCAGGCGTTACCGCTGGCAGCGACACTCATCATCACTGAAATCGGCATCGATGCCGCCGGCGACACGCTTTTTCCAACGATGGATCCGGACTGGCGCGAAGTATCACGCCAACCGCACACCAGCGCCAGCGGTCTGCCCTACGCTTTGGTGCGGTATCAGCGCTAAAGGTCAGCGTACGCAGTCCACGTAGTAGGCCGTTTTGCCGTCTTGCTCGCCCTTAACCAGGCCGTGCACGTCGGTCTCGAAACCCGGAAAGCGTTCGTTGAATTCACGCGCGAATTGCAAGTAGTTCACGATGGTCTTGTTGAAACGCTCACCCGGAATCAACAGCGGAATCCCCGGCGGATAGGGCGTTACCAGCATGGCGGTGATACGACCCTCCAGATCATCAATCGCAACGCGCTCGATTTCGCGGTGTGCCATCTTCGCAAAGGCGTCAGCCGGACGCATCGCCGGCACCATATCCGACAGATACATCTCCGTCGTCAGGCGAGCGACATCGTTCTTTTTGTACACATCGTGGATCTGCTGACACAGGTCACGCAAACCAACGCGCTCGTAGCGAGGATACTTCTGGCAAAACTCGGGCAGAACCTTCCACAATGGCTGGTTCTTGTCATAGTCATCCTTGAACTGCTGCAGCTCGGTGACCATCGTATTCCAACGGTCCTTCGAAATGCCGATGGTGAACATGATGAAGAATGAATACAGACCGCACTTCTCGACGATCACGCCGTGCTCGGCCAGATACTTGGTCACGATCGCCGCCGGAATACCAATGTCTTCGGAGAACGAACCATCCACATCCAGGCCCGGGGTAATGATGGTCGCTTTGATCGGGTCCAACATGTTGAAGCCATCGGCCAGCTGACCAAAGCCATGCCAGCGTTCACCCGGCTTTAGCATCCAGCTTTCGCGTTCCTCAATCCCCTCTTCAGATAAATCGTCCGGCCCCCAGACTTTGAACCACCAACCCTCGCCCCACTCTTCGTCCACCTTGCGCATAGCACGACGGAAGTCGAGCGCCTCAGCGATGGACTCTTCTACCAGGGCTGGGCCACCTGGTTCTTCCATCATGGCGGCGGCCACATCGCACGACGCGATAATCGCGTACTGCGGCGACGTTGATGTGTGCATCAGATAGGCTTCGTTAAAGACGTCACGATCCAGCTTGCGCTCATCCGAATCCTGCACCAGGATCTGCGAGGCCTGGCTCAAGCCGGCCAACAGCTTATGCGTCGACTGCGTCGAGAAGACCATCGACTCTTTACAACGCGGACGATCCGCACCGATCGCATGATAATCGCCATAGAAGTCGTGGAAGGCCGCATGCGGCAGCCAGGCTTCATCAAAGTGCAGCGTATCGATTTTTCCATCGAGCATCTCTTTGATCTCTTCAACGTTATAGAGAATGCCGTCGTAGGTCGACTGGGTGATCGTCAGCACGCGTGGCTTGGCGCCCTTGTCGGTGATGAAGGGGTTGGCGGCGATCTTCTTCTGGATGCTTTCCCAGGAAAATTCGCTCTTCGGAATCGGGCCGATGATGCCGAAGTTGTTGCGCGTGGGCATCAGGAAGACCGGGATCGCGCCACACATGATAATCGAGTGAAGCACCGACTTATGGCAGTTACGGTCAACGACGACAATGTCACCCGGCGCGACCGTCGAGTGCCAGACAATTTTGTTGGATGTCGACGTACCGTTCGTCACAAAGTACAGGTGGTCACAATTGAAGATACGTGCCGCATTACGCTCCGAAGCCGCGACGGGACCCGTGTGATCGAGGAGCTGGCCGAGTTCTTCGACCGCATTACAGACGTCGGCACGCAGCATGTTTTCACCAAAGAACTGGTGGAACATCTGGCCGACCGGGCTTTTCAAAAATGCGACACCGCCTGAGTGTCCCGGACAATGCCACGAGTAGGAGCCATCCGCTGCGTAGTGCGTGAGTGCACGAAAGAATGGTGGCGGCAGCGAATCCATGTAGACCTTGGCTTCGCGCACGACATTTCGCGCGATGAACTCCGGCGTGTCTTCATACATATGGATGAAGCCATGCAGTTCGCGCAGGATGTCATTGGGAATATGGCGTGACGTCCGGGTTTCACCGTGCAAGAAGATCGGGATATCGGCGTTCTTGTATCGAATTTCCTCCACGAATGCCCGTAGTTCGGCAATCGTCTGTTCTTCGTGGTTTAACAGCTCCTCATCATCGACCGACAGGATGAATGCAGAAGCGCGGCTTTGCTGCTGGGCAAAAGAGCTCAGGTCACCGTAGCTGGTAACGCCCAACACTTCCATCCCTTCCTTCTCGATTGCTTCGGCCAGGGCGCGAATCCCCAGGCCAGAGGCGTTCTCGGAACGGAAGTCTTCGTCAATGATGATGATCGGAAAGTGAAATTTCATGGCAACTCCTGGGCCAGAAAGAACTTCCGCGTGCCGGCAAGCCGGTCACGCGGAGCTGTGAGACGGTTGAAGGTAGCCTAAGGCGTCAGATTTTCGGGAGTGTGACACCGACCTGGCCCTGGTATTTGCCACCACGGTCCTTGTACGAGGTTTCACACACTTCGTCGGATTCGAAAAACAGAACCTGAGCGCAGCCTTCGCCGGCATAGATCTTGGCGGGCAGCGGCGTCGTGTTCGAGAACTCCAGCGTCACGTAGCCTTCCCATTCCGGCTCAAAGGGCGTGACGTTGACGATGATGCCGCAGCGAGCATAGGTACTCTTACCCAGGCAGACGGTCAGGACACTGCGCGGAATGCGGAAATACTCGACGGTGCGCGCCAGCGCAAAAGAATTTGGCGGGATGATGCACACATCGGATTCGACTTCGACAAAAGACTTTGGATCAAAGGCCTTTGGATCGACGACGGTGCTGTTGATATTGGTGAACACCTTGAACTCGCGGGCACAACGGATATCGTAGCCATAGCTCGACGTGCCATAGGACACGATCTTCTGGCCATTCACTTCACGGACGAGATCCGGCGAAAACGGCTCAATCATGCCGTGCTGTTCGGCCATGCGGCGGATCCACTTGTCAGACTTGATGCTCATACCAACTCCAGGTGTCCCATCAGGAACGCGAATTCAGGAAAATTGGCGGAAATTGTACCCCGATCCGGCGTCAATTCACGGCCAAAAGCCCTCATTCGACGACGATTTTCGGGAATTTATGGCTCGTATCGCGGGCTCTGGCCGCGATGGCACCCGCCACCCGCAGGGCGATATCCCGGTACTGCTGGCTGATCGGGCTTGCCGGATCAGCCGCCACGATGGGTTGGCCAGCATCCAGCCCCTGGCGGATGCGCAGATCGAGCGGGAGCTTGCCCAACAGCGGCACATGAAAGTCAGCACCCAGCGACTCGCCGCCGCCCTCGCCAAAAATCGGTTCGCTGTGACCGCAGTTGCTACAAATGTGCACGGACATATTCTCGACAATGCCGAAGATCGGCACGCCGACCTTCTCGAACATGCGAATCCCCTTGCGGGCGTCGAGGAGCGCAATGTCCTGCGGCGTTGTCACGATCACCGAGCCGGTCACCGGCACCTTCTGCGCCAGCGTCAGCTGAATATCACCCGTCCCCGGCGGCATGTCGACCACCAGATAGTCCAGCTCGCCCCAGAGCGTATCGCGCAGCAATTGTTCCAGCGCCGACGTGACCATCGGCCCACGCCAGACCATCGGCGCATCGACATCGACCAGAAACCCGATCGACATCAACGCGATGCCGTGACCCTGCAAGGCCTCAATGTGCTTACCGTCCGGTGAGTGCGGTTGCTGCGCCCCCACACCCAGCATCTGGGGAATCGAAGGCCCATAGATATCGGCGTCCAGCAGGCCGACACGCGCGCCCTGCTGCGCCAGCGCCAGTGCCAGATTGACGGCGGTGCTGCTCTTGCCGACGCCGCCCTTGCCAGAAGCCACGGCAATCAGATTCTTCACCCCCTTGAGCAAGGGCAAATTCCGTTGCACCACATGGGCTTCAATCACCGAGGTCACCTCGACGTGTACCGGCGTAGCGCCGGCAACCGGGACCAGTGCCGCGGCGATACGCGCCTGAATCGCTGGCGCCTCAAGCGCCACTGGATAACCCACCTGCACGCGCACCAGCCATGCCTCGGGTGAGCTTGATACTGCCGCGCTCACCTG
>JACCDW012112615.1_pt1 | contig 25695 bp, 20 predicted proteins | sample 7449781 | NCBI WGS metagenome assembly JACCDW01 (sample SAMN15323449, study PRJNA562643) | freshwater metagenome | isolation source: river surface water | place: USA:Blue River Watershed | collected 2017-08-18
ATGAATCAAATGATGAATCAAATGATGAATCAAATGATGAATCAAATGATGACTCCCAAAAGAAGGATGAGAAAGATCAAAAGGAAGGCCATTGTCATTATATTACTGGTGACTTTAGACTTGAAAATAATATAGTTTATATACGAGGAGAATTTAAAAAGGGTATAAATGTCTTGAGGACTGGGATCACGACATCCAAAAATACCAGTTTTAAATCAATTTTTCTACAATTGATGAAGGCCATGCCATTAATTCCATATTCAGATAAATATTTGGAACATCTTGTTGTTTATGCAACACAGGATTACAATTTGAATGATGAAGCTTCATTTAAAATAATAGAAATTGATAATTTTGAATTTTTCCCTTGCAAGGTTGATTCTTTAAATAATACCAAACGTGGAGGTGGTGGATTTGGTAGTACGGGTCAATAATCATATTTTACATTCATCACAACATTTATCAAACTAAAAATAAGAATGGATAAAGATTCTTTAAATGAAGCAAATCAATATCAATTTATTACACCTAAAGAAACAATTTATAATGCAAATGATGTAAATTTATTTAGTCAATCCGTTGTAGAGTTGTTTGATAAGAAATTTAAAAATGTTTTTAAAGAAAAGATTGGAAATGTTCCAATTAATCTAACATTAGAAATTCCAATAAAAATAACAAATTCTGGAATATTTGTAGGAGATAGCACGACTAAAATTGGATTTAGTAATGAACCTAAAACGTTTATACCTTGTACATCTGGAATAGATATTATGGTAAAAATCAATAAAAATAATTAAAATATTAAATGTGTCTTTTTATTTTCAATTTTATTTGTGTTAATTTTACATTTAATAATTTTCAAAATCAGTTTCAGTGTCCGAATATATCATTGAACTATCACTATTGAATTCGGAGGGATAATCAAAGGAGTCTTCATAATCCTCAATTTCAACATCTTGGTACTCATCAACTAGTATAATTTTCCCATTCACTAGTAGCTCATAATAGTCAAGGTTCTGTAAAATATCTATTTTTTTATTTGTAATGTAGTCAATAATTACAACCTTGTCTGCATTTGCCAAAACGTTCATATTTATTACCTCGGCGTAGGATAGTTGAAGGCCATCTTGCTCATTTAGAGAGGAATTTTTACCTATGTAACTGAAAATATTTTTACATTTATGTGTAGGATCCTTTATTTTATCACTGCAATTTACACATCTAATGGGAGAGGTAAAATGAGATGTAAAACTTCCTTGTTGATTCATCTTTTCTCGAAAGTTTAAAATATCTTCGTATTCGTCTTGAGGAAAATTTGAAAGGTAAATTTCACTTTTCATTGTGAAATCTTATTAATACAATTTCAAAATAGAAATGCCAAAAAATGAGTAAAAGTATAAAATGATTGAAGGTAAAATTTGATAGTTTATTATTGTATAAAATTTTGACTAAAAATCAATACAATGGGTAAAATAGTGAATCAGACAGCGGCAAAGATAGTGGCCAAGTATAGAAATTTTTCAAACAGAGTTTTTTATCGTTTATCTAAAATTACCCCCAACTATCTAAAAAAATTAGACATTAAATTGTTAACTCATGATGAAGTTGTGTTAAATATAATTAAAAAATCATATCAAAAGGATGGTCCTCAGACTAATATTGGAATTGCCTCAAATTACAAATGGGTCTATAAACCAGATAAAAAGAGTACTTATACAGATGATGACAAGTTATTAATTATACCACCAATGAGTTTATGTAAAAATGAAGCAAAATCTAATTTAATTAGAATAATTTATTCCGATAAAAATGCAAAGTTTAATGAAATTCATAAAATTATGCTTCAAAAAAGTAGTAATGGGTTAATTGGATTTATAATTGATTTTAAAAATTTTAATTTTATGTTTAATCATTTAAAGGATATATTTAGAAGAAGTTCTAAAAATGAAAATATATTGGATGATTATATACCTATTGAAGATGCAGTCTTTAAATATATCCCAAATAAAATTAAATGGGATAGTATAGAAAGATGGTTGGAATCTTATATTTCAAATGAGCATCTCATGATGAGACAATTGATTGAAAATTATAATCCAAATAATTTTGATTTAAATTTTTACATTAAACTGTTTCAAGATTATTTAAAGAAAAAAAATATAAATTTTGATGGACCATTTCAAAGTGTAAAACATAAATATTTTTCAATTTTTCCAAATTGTAAAGGTGATTTTAATACTTGGGTTGAAGGTATGGTTAAAATATTAAATCTAAAAGAAGTTGATAATTTAAAATTATATAAATTGCAATATATTGCACATGGATTTAAAATTGATCATTATAAAAAATTTTATCCAGTAAATGAATATAATTTCGATAGAATATGTCACTGGGGAAATTTAAAACAACCATACATTTTCAAAGAATTTCCTTCGATACTTATTGAAGAATGGGTAAAAGAATCTATAAATTCAAATGTTAGAAATTTATCTGAAATTGGTGATGTCAAAATGATGGGAGGAGTCAAATTGAAAACTTTATTACAAGGAAGAGATTCTATTATTAGAAACTCGCTGGTGAGAAGGGTTCCTGCATTTAGGGGTCAAATTTTATTGAGACCTGAATTGGCACCTAACGAAGTTTTAGTCCCATTAACCTGGCAAAATTCTCTGGTAAGAGCCAAGAAAATTATTGATAGTACGGATCCAAAAATTATTGACCAATCTTACTTCCATGATTTGGGTGATAAATCGATCATTTTAAAAAGAGATCCAGTTATTAATCCCTGCTCTGTTGTCATATGTGATAAGGTTGGTTATATTAATGGTAATAATATTTATATAAGTCCAGCTATTGTGGGTCATCAAAATGCCGATTTTGATGGAGATACCGAAGGATTGTACATTTCAGATAATCCATTAACTAAAATAGAAATTTCATTAAATGCGTTACCACAAAATTGTATGCGCGTTGCCTTTGTAAATCGCATATCGTTTGTAGAATCACAGGTTTTTATAATGCATAAGAGAAATTTACCAAAGGGGTATAAATTTACTAATTTATATAATAATGTTAGAGAATATTGTATAGAGAAATGGAAAAATGATAAATTAAATCAAGATAGTTTAGCTAAATTGAAAGAATTGGTACCCAACTATGATTTTGAACAATTTATTGAACCAACACGAGAAATACTTGAAATGACATTGTCATACATTGTTGAAGGATATTCATCAAGAGAGGCTTACAATTTTTACAATTATCTAAATAAAAATATTGTAGAGTTGGCAAATGGTGGGATTAATGAGTTATATGATCCAAATTTACCAGCCGAAATGTTTATGGAAACTTCTCTCCTATGCAAACCTCTATTAAAATCCGTTTTTAGTGGTGCAGTGAGTTCAATTGAAGCATACTTACAAATGTTGAAGAATTTAAAGGATATTGATGGAACCTTTACAATAACAAAAAACAATTCGCCGATCGATATTAAAAAATGGATTGGAGATTCAACCACGATTGGACAAAGTATGGCAAAATCTACAAAACAAGTACAAATTAATGGTCACAAATTTTTCAAAAATAACATTTCATATGATTCAATTTCATTTGATCAAAATGGAATATATTCTAATGGAATTAAAATATGTGAAAAAATTAAAATTCCTAGAGCAATGTTGTTTTCTCAGAATTATATTGGAATTATGTTGAATGAATCAAAATCAATGGTTTAATCTGAAATAAATGATACTAAAATAAATTAAAATAAAATTATTTAGAATTTACGACTAATCTTAAAAGTCTTATTTATTTCTTCAATTTCAGCTTCATCAGATGTTTTTACAATTTCATTATCTAATAAAAATATTGTTTCATTTTTCATTTCAAAGGGATACAATTCAATATTTTTTGGAATATTTTCATGATGCAACTTTTTAGCAACTCTTCTCATAATTTTATTAAACAACTTCCAATTGACACTTTTCCGTGATAAAATATAATTTCTATTTATTGAAATTATATTTGAATTTGGTTTATTTACATGGAAAAAGTTCTTAGATAACCATTCATTTACAAATTCTTCTTGATCTTCATCCTCACCCATAAATTTATTAATTGCTTCTTCATTTAAATCATCCAAATTACATGCAAAATTGGCACATTGATATTTAATTAAATTTATAGCGTTAACCAACGTTGGTGAATGATATCTAAATCCTTCAATAGGTAAATATTTTTCGAATCTTTTATAATCAAATTTATCAAGTCCAGAAAAGGTAAAATCAATTCCAAACACATACTTTGCTACCTTTGGAACTACATGGTACAAATATTTATATTCTCCAAAAAACTCACCCATTGAATCAAAACACTCAAATTTATTCCAATAATCGGGGTAAATATTTTGTAAATTCCTTTGTTCCTGATCATTTAAAATTAAAAATGTTCCATAGGATAGAGAAAACATATCCAAAATTCTCTTGAACAGATTAACAAATGAATATAAAAAAATTCCTTCTCCCAACTTAGTAATCCATAAATTTTCCTTGTGTTGAATTTTAGGTATTTTAATTAACCCAAAAAGATTCAAAATAGAATTTGAATCTTTTAAACTATAAAGTTTAGATAAATCTTTTTCAAACGACTCATTTTGTGGTTTCGAAATTATAGTTTTGGGTAATTGTTGATTTACTAAAAATATATTTTTCTTCATGAAAATCCTTTCTATATAATGCGTAAAAATATCCATATGATCATAATTTATCGAATAAATTGAAATTGAATTTTGAATTGAAAAATCAATCATATTATTTAAACTAGATGACTTTAAAAATTTTTGTATAATTTTATATCCTCTTTGTTCCAATTCCACTTTTATTCCTAAAGGTAACATTATTTTATTCGAACCCACTTTATAAAATTTTGTTGATGACGATGTTAAATCAACGCCATTTTGATAATCATATTTAAAATACGCTTTATTGAAATCAATATTTAAAAGTAATTTTCTTTTAGAAGTCTCTAAACAATTATTCAAATGAGTTTGATAATAAAAATCCCAATTTTTATAATTAAAAGTTTCATTAGAATTATAGGAAATAATTCTATGAAAAAGAAATGTTGGTTTGGAACCACATGTTGGACTTTCATTTAAAATTACATCATCTAAAATTGGCAAGCCATAGATTAAAAATCTCTCAATTATTTTAATAATGTGAGAATTTATTTCATTTCCTATTAAAATATAATTTGGTGAAGATATCTTAAAAAGATCACAATCATCTTTAATAAAAAAAGAATAAAAGGACCTCAACATTTCTCGTTCATTTTCAAAAAATAAAACCAATTCATTATCTTTATCTTGCCTTTCATATTTATCCCCTACAATAAATAAAATAAAAAATGAATCATTTGAATCATTTGAATCATTTGAATTTAATTTTTTAATAGGCTGTATTGATAAGCTAATTGAAAAAATTTTATTATTTATAAATGAACCCACATTTTCTATTAAAATATCTAGAAATATTATTAAAAAATTATCCCTAATATATCCCTTTATATCCCCAACATTCACCAAATTCATCATAATTTTCCCATCATGTTCATAGTATTCATATAATCCTATTGGATGATAATATTTGTCCAATTTCAAGAGTTTATGATCATTTGAATATCTAAATATTTTTAAATTTAAATTATTTATAAAAATTTCCTCGCTTTTACTACTTTGAAAAGCTTTTGATAATGCAATTTTATTTTCTGATAAAGTTGGTTTATAAAAGAGAATTCCTGGTGAAAACCAAATATTATTGTTAATATACCTTTCAAAAAAGGTCAATGTAGACAGGTTTTTACTTCGAAAAATGATCATTGTATTCTTCGATAAAATATCTGGATACTTTACATGGCCCATAAATGACTTTGCATTTCCATTTGTATAGCAAATTTGGTTTGGAATGATATAGACTTTCAACTCGGATTCTTCCGTTAGAAAACGTTCCTTGCAATTATTCCAACACTGAGTAAAATTATTAAAAAATGAATTATAACAATGATCTGGGACAAAGACGTAAAATTCATTATATATATCTAAAAGCTCCTTCTCTCTCTCTCCTTGAAGAATGACAAAAAACTTTCCATTCTTCTCATATGAACAAATGCAGAAATTGCTCCTCATTATTATTTTTTAACGTTTAAATTTAAAAAATGCTAATCCTCCAATTTTTTTAAATTCGTAAGTAAATTAATTTCTGAATATCTTGCACATCTAGGTGTATTTACATCAGTATCCTTTACAACAAGAAATGTCTCACCTTTACAACTACAATCTTCGGGTTCTGGATTTTTTACTTCCAAATTCACCTGAAAATTTTCATTTTTACCACCACAAACATAAGGTCTCAATGTGCCATCTGTAGAAAATAAATTGGGTAACGTCTCAATGCACGAATATTCTAATTCACCAAGAATATTTGTTGATAACGCACTAAATGCCCCCCTTTTCTGATCACAATTTATCTTTTCAATTGGAATATTTTCAATTAATGATGATGGTTCACAAATGAATTTTTGTTTATTGCATTTAAATTGAAAATTACACTGTCCAAAGCAATCAACGTCTTGCGTACAAAAGATGTCGTTGTCAATACAACTAAGCGAATTATATTCAATATTGACTATATCGAGATAATTTTCGTTAGTAGTTTTAAATAGTTTCGTGATTTGAAATAATTTCAAAATGAAAAACAACAGAATTAATAAAAGAGTCATCTTATCATTTATTCCCACACAACGTTGATTTTAGAGAGGCACTCAAGTGATCACATTTGTGTACGTGTAGAAATTGAAAAAATACTTTATTAGACTTTTTTCAAGTTTCAATGTAAGTTTACAAGTGTTTTTTAACAAGTTTTAATAATAAAGGCTTATGGTAAAGTTTTTATAACCAATTTCAAAATAAATTCATAGTATAATAGTTCAATTTGATTAAAATTGGAACATTGATTTAAATCAATGTTATTTAAAATTTCTTCAAAGATGTGTAATTTGAAATCTTTAATACAGAATTTCATAGCATATGCAAATTGGGTTTTTCGTGAAAATATAATCTCTTTCATTTTACAATCCAATTCACTAAATTTATTATTTGTAGACGGTGTAAACTGTGTTGAACATATGGAGACCTCATGTGAAGTGGATGGCAAACAGGGTGTTGGCGATGGTGACTCACATAAAATTCCAGAGTACATTCCAAGCTACATATATAGAGGACCAAATTCATTAGTGTCTTTAAATTTATTTGAAAAGTTTCCATCTTTACCTCAAAAATTCCTAGAGGAATTGGAGTCGAACCGTTCCAATGCAATTTCACATCGCTCTCCAATTTTTCCTTCGGGTAGAAATCCATTATGGAGATTTGAATCTGGATTAAATCCCGATACTAAATGGTGGGTGAAATTTAAAGATTTTTGCTTTGATAATTCTAAGTTATTTATACTCCCAAAAGTTGAGACAAGAAAAACATTCGAAATAATTACATATCCTACGATTTCAAATGTTTCCAATTTTATATTGGGCAATGATCAAGAAAATTTTTATAAATTTGTTGAAGATTGGTTGTTATTTGAGGATTGTGAAATGTCTAAAAAATATTTTGATTCATTAACTAATGGAGACAAAAAATATTCTGATTATAAAATATTGGGCTCGGATAAAAATGTTATTGGTATATTACCACCATCAGATTTTATGGTTTTAAAATTAAATGGGGCTGCTGGAACAGGAAAGAGTACAATTTTGGGTAAATTAAATCAAGAATTTGAAAAACGAGGATTATGTACTATTGAATATTACGCAACGGCAAATATATTATGTGATGATATTAAAAAAAGACTGGGAATTGTCCACTCAAAAAGTATATGTTCACAACTTATGATGAAATTAAATATAGACTATGTATCTGCAAAACAATTGCAAGAAATACTATCAACGGTAAAGCAAGCGTCAATTACAACTTCACCAATACAGGTGTCAAAATCAAGATCTATTCGAGATGCAATTAAATTTCAACGCCTCCAAAATATTGGAATTGAAGTGGATGAGGGATTTGATGATGTAACTTTAAATGATTTATACCTGAAAAATTGTGGTTCAAAAATTGTCGAAGAGTCATTTGATATAGATACTTTTTATGAAAAAATAAATGATTTAGGGTCATGGGGTAATTTAGTTACAAAAAAGGAATTAAACAATATGAATCTTGATTTCAAAACTTTTGAATTTTTAAAGGAAAAGCTTGATGGTAACTTTGAAGAAGGTAGTTTGGAAGGGTGTGATGAAGAAATGATTAATCAAATATTTAATATTCCAAAAATTGAAAAAATATTTAACGATGAAAAATTTTCAAATTTAAAAGAAGAGTATTATCATTTATATAAAAAGTATCCTATTAAACGTCCAAAAATTGTCTTTATTGATGAATATACACTATTAAGTAATTCTTTAATTGATTTGGAAATTGAAATGTTTAAAGCAGATGCATTTGGTGGTGTGCCAACTCTATTAGTTTTTGTCGGTGATGAAAATCAAATTAAACCTCTTTTTCAAGTGCCAAATGCAGATTTAAAATTTTTATCTAAATATAAAACCTTTTTTTTAAATAAACAGTTTCGTATAAAAGATGAAACGTTTAATAATTTTTTAACAAGTTTAAATAATAATGAAAATGTTAGAGAGAAAATTTTAAATTATTTGCCCGATAGATTTGGTAACGTTAATATTTCATATGAATATCCCCTTGATCGTCTAGAAAATATATTTGACGTTCCAGACGAAAAATTGGGTCACTATGCACTTGAAAATAATTTATTTACCGTTTGTGAACTTTTAATGTTTACATTTGGAAACCCAGAACTTCAATTTAATAATTGTTCACTTGCAATTCACATTGCTAAATCTATACAAAATAGACAAAATTTTAATCAAGATGTTGGTTCATATGTACAGTTTCAAATTTTAAGATTTACATATCGATATTCTAAAAAGGATGAAGGAGAGGAGGAAGGTGGAGAAGAGAATGAGGAAAAATTTCGAAAAAGAAAGATGAGTCGCGATGAATATCCATTTTTTTACCCAATAAAATATAATGAGTACCAAAACAATGGTAGAATACCTATACTTCCATTGATACTTGGGTTTGAGTATAAACTTTTGAAACCTCTTGAAGGCTCATTTCGTAATAATAATAATGAAAAAATTAAATTGGCTAGAGGTACACGATTACTTTTATTGAGAATCACATTGGAATACTTGATAATGTGTACAAAGGAGGGTCTAACTATTAAATTATACTCGACGGAATTTTCAACTAATTTAATAAATACTAGTCAAATGTTTGGTTTTCCAATACAAATGTATGCAAGTGAAACAACCTTTAGTGCTCAAGGTTTAACTATTGATAAAGATATTTATGTAAATTTATCTGGATTTACATTAAATGAAACATATGTAGTTTTGTCGAGAGTCTCGAATCCAGAAAGAATTAAACAAATTTATTTTCCCTAAATTATTTTGAAATTTTTAGACATATTTTGTAAAATAATTTTGTAATTGTAATCTTGTGATGAAATAAAGTTAAGATGAAATTAACAAATTTTAAAGATTTTGGTGTTGATTTCTGGATAAATAAAGGTGGTTTGATTACATGTGATTCATATTATCACGATACTTTGATTAAAATATTTATTTTAAAAAATTGGGATAGCTACTCTCAATTAATTGATCCATTTCAATTATTTAAAACGATCGGTGAAGAAAATTTGGGACCATTATATTTTGATACCAACGGCAAGGTGGTAAAGTGTCACCCATTTATTTCTAAATTAATTAAACTTGATGAAAGGAGAGAGTTTATAAAGTCGTTGAAATTGGGAAACGATTGGAAGATAATATCATTATTACTAACTGGTGCATTTGTAATTAATACAATCAACTTTTATCAAGACAAAAGTTTTTCTACCAAAGATTCACCCATAAAACCAGAAGATGATTTTATGAGAATATTCAATGAAATTACTGGTAAATATAAAGATCAGGTGAATAATTTAATATGAATGTCGAATTAATTAATTTTAATACAGAGGAATATTTCTTTTTACAAATTAGAGAATTTTATTTAGATTTCCCAGGAATTTTAAATAAATTTAAATATAAAACCTCTATTGAAAATTACGATAATTTTTATGTAAATGTGTTACGTCAAGCCTTTAAAATTAGTAAAAAGTTTAAAATTGTAATTTATTCGATTAAAACAGAGTTTAATAATTTATATTCTCTTGGTATTACAATAGAGGTAAATTTTATTTTAATAGGAATGGAGGCAATTAATTATACAAGGGATGAAAATCGTTGGGAATTTTACAATGTAATTAAAACATACTTGAGAGATAAGTTTAATAAACAATTTAATTGTCAATATATTGATATATATTTAGAAAATTTACTGTTTTATTTTATGGATGATTATAATTATCAAAAGTTTCTAAATGAAAGTAGACATTTTGGGGATTCGGAAGATGAAACCTTTAAAAGAGCCATTGTTAAATTAAAAGATAGTAATATTTCCATGGATCGTATGAATATAATTTCAAATATAATTTCAAAGAGGAAAATTTATTTATCTACATCATACAATTCATTTAACCTTCATCAAACCAATGAAGTCCAACAAAAGGCATTAAGCATTAAAAAGACAACGTCAAATGGAAATAAATTGAAGGTTGATTATGTCGATTATGATTACAATAAACCAAACGATGAATTTGATTTAATTAATTATTTATATATCCCTATCGAGAAAGTTGAATATCTTTACTTTAAAAAATTATCAAGAGTTGACTTGACTACATTGATTGCTAAAAATTTTATTTATAAATACAAGATGATTAACGATTCCTCTCCATCAACTATTAATCTATTAATTCAAATAAAGGAGTCACAATTGAAAATTTTAAATAATTTTAAAATTAGGGGTAAACCATGCCAATTTATAAAATTAAATAACTTTATCAATGATACAAGAAAATTAATTATTGATGGTGTTTTTAATTATAAAGATGAATTTAGTGAATTTAAAGACCAGGAATGGATTTATGGAGAGGAAATGTTGTACGACTATAATCAATTTAGTTTTGAAACTTTGAAAGGAAATAGTAGAAGAATTGAATTTTATGCAATATTTCACCTAAATGCATTAAAAGATTTGATAAGTAAAACTGGTTGTACTTTTATCATAAAAAGAAGAATTGGTAATTTTTATTACACTAGTTGTTTTCTTTATAAAAATGAAGCACAATATTTATTTACAATTTTTATACCTAAATATATAAACGCATGTGAAACTTTATTGGATTCTGATGATCACCTTAATCATTTATGGAAAATGAGAAAAATGCTACATGTAATTTATCATACATACTTTTCGATTCATCAATATATAAAGAATGAGGAAAATATTTCAATATTGAAAGAATCTATGATTAAAAATCTAACCAATTTCCTGTATATCAAGGAGACGGGTGAATTATACAACTATCCAACAAATGATCTACTTGGAATAAGATACATGGGTATTTTTATCAAGGTGCAGCAGGCCGTTTTCAAGGATTATAATGATGTTAAATTTACACCTATACAACCTAAATATGATGGACCCCTAGTGTCAGCCGTTAGTGTTAGAGGATGTGAAAATGTTACAAATTCAAAATATCACGATAAGGATTATAATGTGTATGCCTCATATTTATCAATAATTTTAAATACACCAAATTATTCTGGAATTAATAATGAATTGAATAAAATTATTTTAAATTAAACATTAAAAATATTTTTTATTTTTTTTATTTCTTAAAATAAAAGTGACCAAAGTGTAAATTTATGACAGTCCTTTAAATCGCCCTTAATTACTCTTAATGACCATAAATTTGTCTATGTCTTTCCAATAGGAAGTTTTTAGAATTTGGAAAAGTGAATGTTGAATTGGGGAGCTCTAATTCAGTATTTACTTCATAGTTTAATGAATAGTCAAATAGAGTTGCATCCATGTCAATTTCATTAATTGGAAAGGCTAAGCAGGGGTCAGCGAAACTGCTTGGGGGAAAACTCTCTTTATTCATATAAAATATACTGGGAGGAACCGCAGCTGTTAAAATTATATTGTTGTTAGGTGCACTGTTTTGGCTTGGATAGATTAACCAACAAAAGTGAAATGGGATTCTAAATTTATTCTTTAAAAATGCTGATGGGATAGTTAATGATTTGCCGGCCTCCTCTATACCCGCAAATTCAACTGGAGGATGTGCAAAATTTAAACCAAAACGTGAAAGGATTTCATTAGGATGTAGGACGTAAACATTTCCAAAATAGTTTTTACTAATAGCACGATCATTACCATACTTGAACATATCCTTTAGCAATTCTTTAAGGTTATCATCTTTGTAAAAATTCATAAAGGCACCTACATCACCAGCATGGTGTGCCGCTTCAAAAATACGCCATTGTCTTCTATTGACAATTAAACCTTGAAAGATGTAAACTTTGGCAAAAACTTCAGCCAATTGTCGCTTAATAGATTTGGTAATAGGAAAGTATGGAACCTCTACATCATTTTCGGGAGTATTGAAAATCAACGGAAATAGTTGAGGCCAACCCCAAAATGAATCATCCATTCTTCTAAATAAATCAATAAAAACTTCCTTTGGTGTAATATAGAATCCAAGTCTCCAACATTTTGATGGCAATGTGGAATTTATCGCATTTACTAATGGAGAAACATCCTTGTCCAATAACATTTTATATAAAAATACCAATTGCCAAAATTGATTTTGATAAAGTTGCTCTATATCATTATTATCATTAGCTTCCTGAATTGTAGATTCAATCATATCCTTTGTATAGTCTTCAATAATATATTTTGATAATGCGTTAGGAAATCTGATTTGATTTAATTTATTTTTATATTGTGTGGTGACAATGTTATAATTTCCTGATTGGGTCAACTTTAAAGTATCATGAAAATTGAGATTTAATCCATTATATTTAGAATAAGTTACACGATCTCTAGCCAAATTAGGTACTAAATGTGCAAAGTAATGGTTTGTGTTAATTTCTTGATTTCCTCTCCAAAATTTATCTGAATCGATATATGGATTTAATATATTTCGAGTTATATAATCCCCTTTAGAAATAACACTTTTAAAAATCCATGGAACCATTTCTCTATCATTGATATCAATGTCACCTAATTGATATTTGTCTGGAAATTTTTCTTGATAATTATTGATATATAGAGGTTGCTTCACATAGTTATCAACAAGTATAGGTATAGTTAATTTCTTGGGTAATAAATTTAATGGGCCATAATTGACCTTAGGCATTTTAATATCAATATAATTATCAACTTTATCTACCAAGATTGCCGACCCCAATACAATTGGACTTTGTAATAAAATTTTATCCCTAATATCTAATTGATCTGAGGTTTTATAAGAATAGGGATATCTATATGGTACAAGTTGTGCATTAGAAAAATCTTTTGGTAATAATGGTGGATTCATTTCAATGGCACCATTATAACGTCCATTTATAGATATTTTCTGTAACTCTTTGGCAAATTTACTAATTGATGATTTGATGTTCTGTGTATTTTTTAAATCAGGAATTTTGAAAAAGTATTGAGCTTGTTGTTTAATAAATAAATCTGAATCAGTAATATTATAATTATCTATATTATATTGTAAAGTTCTATTCAATTCATCACTTAACACAATTGCTTGACCATTGTTTATTATAGGTGGTGGTACAATTGATGGATCTTGTTGTACAATTGATGGATCTTGTTGTACAATTGATGGATTTGCTTCTATTGTTTCAAAGTCCATTGCGACCTCTGCCATGTTTTGGGGTTGAGTTTCCAAATCAATGTCATTTTGCAATGTAAATTGATTCATTGGCTGGGGTTGAGGTTCTGAAATTGGCATAGCCTGTTTGTTAAAATATAGGTTGTTGACCATACTTACTGGTTCTTTTGGTTCCTCTAGATTGTTTTTAAACAAATTTAAACCTCTTAATCCGATTTGTTTTCCTATTCCTGATCCGGTTGTAACTTCATTGATTGTTTTTTTTTTAAATGGGTTTTCATCAGTCTTTCGAAATTTAATTTTTTCTAAAATTGCATTGTCCTCATTAGGTCTTTTAGTTTTAAATAAAGTTCCAAAATTTAAAAATTTTCTTTGTGATTTAACTATTGGACCATGATTATACATTTTAGCATTTTTAAATGGGTAAAGGTCAATTGGTATTGACGATTCAAAAGTATGTGACATTTTATAATCCTCTCTAGTAAGTATAGAGATAGATGGTGGTGAGTAATATGGTAATGGTGCCCTTTTTTTGATATAATTGTCGTAACCATGTATATTTAGAAAAACAAGTGGAACATGAAATGAAATTTTTGAACAATCCATCCTTTCTTATTGTATTGTTTTATCAATTTGTCTTATCAATTTATCATCACCCTTTAGAATAGCATCTTGTACTTCTTGTATAATGTTATTAATTACATTTAACAGGTTTGAAATTTTAATTTTTGTAATAAATTGTTTAGAAATTAAATTAAATAGTAATTTTTTAAAAATCATCAACTTTAAATCTATATTATCAATAGAAATTATAAAAGTTAAACTTTGTATATCTTCATATGATTCCGTAACTCTTAAAAACTCTTCCAAATCCATATCATTTTCCCAACTCACCTTTTCAAAAATCTCGGAAAGAAAAAGATTAAATGAAAAATGCTGATTAATTAAACTAAATGGAATATTTTTATCATTTTTAAATTTTTTATAAATCCTTTTTGAAATTTCATCATTTAAATTTAAAGAGGGAGATGTTGGATATATTGAATTTACAGTGAAATCTTCACTATCATGAGGCAAGGATTCTTTTAATTCCTTTAATTCTTTTAATTTAATAATAAAATCAGACACCTTTTCATCAATTTGAGATAACAATAAAATTTCCATCTTATCACTAAGGATGAATTTTTTAATAATTGTAAATAAAAGTAATGTAAATGTGTGCGACTTGGAGAGATTAAAAAAATTGGGTTATATTTTAATTTATGTAAATGGAAATCACCCAAATTGGGAAGGTTATCACTACACACTATACATTGAAAATTTAATTGGTGTAAAAAGTATTCGCTCCGCCCTAATGAGATTTGGTCAGAGTCGTTTATTAGGTTATTACATGGTTTCCTTCCATGATATTTTAGAAATTGATCATGTAATATCTGATGATCAAGATAATATTGTTATTTACCTTGAGAAATTGAGGGAAAGTATAAATAATATTGAAAGAAAATCAATAGAACATTGGAACTAAAAGCACACAACTTATCAAGAGAACGACTGAAATACTACTGACGTTATTTCAAAATAATTTCCCATTCGTTTTATTTTGAAATTTTTGGGTGTGTCTTGTTAATTTATTTTTTGACGTCATCATTTCATCATTTAATTCAAGGTTCGAGAAGTTTCTGTGACGTCACATTTAATTTCATCATTTAATTTTATGATGAAATGAAAATCCTATAAAATAAATACATAAATTAGGAGGTTGGGTGGGGACGGTGGACCTTTGAAGAGACAACATCGAAAGGGAAGGGAAAAGAGTGAAGACGAAAGGGAAAAGAGTGAAGACGAAAGGGAAAAGAGTGAAGACGAAAGGGAAAAGAGTGAAGACGAAAGGGAAAAGAGTGAAGACGAAAGATGAGTTATGAGTCCAAGTCACCTGGGAAAATCTGCGACACTTTGTTTTCTGAAAATTTACTGGATAAAAAAATTAATAAAAAATAATGACAAATAAAGAATCTTTGTTTTTATTTTCTATTTCATTTATTAGAAAGTCTACTAAATGCATATTTATAGATAGAATTCATATACATTTGTTTATAATGTACATTTATCAGATTTTCAATTTCAGATACTTTAAATACTTCATTTTCTACTTTTTGACCTATTTTTTCCTTATCAACTCTGTTATTTACACTTGTATGAAATGCAAGCATTATATTTGTCAACGAATGATATTTTAATGATTCTTGAAGTTTTGGAAGACTTTTAATATAATGTGCTTTACATATTGGACAAATAATTACTTTTGGTAGTAAATATATATATGTGATTTTTTGAATGGTGGCTCCTTCTAAATCAATTATCGGAGATATTAAATGTGTGAAATGCCAAATATATGGAGCCAAAGTAGTTTGCCATTCTCTACTTGGACCAATATTAACTGGTTTAAATCCAATTTTTTCAAATGATGTCGAAATATCTTCAACTTCAATATTATCTTTTTCTAAGAAGTACGTTAAATCATTTAATAATTTTTCAAAATTTGAATCCGTTATTTTTAAAAAATATTTACACAATTTCAAAGCAACGAAAAGATCCTCCACCCCCTTTTTTGTTTTTTCGTTACGTTCCATTTTTATATTTATAATGATGGATGCGATGAAAATAACAAGTGTTTTTTCAATTTCATCAATAATAAGTGTTTTCATTATATATATTATTGCACTTATTATAAAATTTTCATTTACTCATAAACCTTGGTTGTGCAAGTATTGTTTAAGTAAAGATGGAAAATTTGTCGAAATCTCAACAAGATGTGTATAATAAACTACTTAAAGTGTATCAAAACTATATCAGTGCATTTGATAATAGTATAAATAATTCTAAAACATCAATACGCGATTCAATTGAGTGGTGTATTGTAAATAATAATTATATTAGACCAAATCGCTTTAATTTACCACCATGTCACATAAATGTGTATGGAAAGGGTGGGTCTGGAAAAGGTTGGCTCTCTTTAAATTGTTTAAAAGAAATGTTGCATATTCAACAAACAATGGATGTTAAATACATTAAAACTCTATATACTATATATAAAGATGCATATTTAAAGGGAATATATACCATACAACCAACACCATCAATTTTAAGTGCACCGAATCAACCAACACCATCAACTTCAAATGGTCAGACTCAACCAACACCATCGAGTGCCACGACTCCTGATAGTAGGGTATTTTTTAATATGGATTCTCAGCAAATATATATTGTAGAATCTTTGCCTATAACTAGAAATGATGAATTTTATTCCTATCCTCCTCCTAAAATTACCATAACAGAATCTATGGAAGAGGGTGAGAAAAATCATTTGGACATTTTTGACAATCACTTTAAAAATTCATTATCAGTAGAATATGATTTTCGAAATTTTAAAATTATTATTGTAATTGATAAAAAAACTGAAGAAGTGTGGAAAAAGGATCTAAATCGTTTGAATTTAAGTTTTTTTCAAATTTCTCAATTCAATGATTTATTAGTAAAAAGTGATCAGATTTTATTAATTACTACAGAGACTTTGAAAACATGTTCGAAAAATAAATTCATGTTTCAATTTTTTTCAATTTGTATAATTGATGAGATTGATCCTAAATATTCAACTCTTGCTAATACATTTCTAATGGAAAACGTTATTAGAAGAAGTATATTTAAAATTTTTCTTGGACCTACGGATATCTATTTAAAGGGGAATTTTTTTAATACGCAATTTGAAAGTCTAAAACTAGAAAAGCATATAATTACTACTTATACTCTTACAAATTTAAAACTTCCAAAGGTTGATATAAATTCCGAGTTTATTTCTTTAGAATTGGCTGACAAAGTTGCACAATCTACTATAAACACATATTTACCAAAATTTCTTTCACTTAATAATTTATCTTCAATTTTAAATAGTGAGGATAAACAAAAGAGACTCTTTTCAATGTTGAAAGAAGTATGTTGTGTATGTTATGAAAATGCTATCTCGAGAGCAAATTTGTCTTGTTGTAACTCTTTGATTTGTAGCCAATGTTATTTTAAAATTATTAATACAAATTTACTAAATCATTGTCCATTTTGTAAATCTATAATACCAACAACTTTATCATCTTTAAAACTTAAATTTCTATCAGTGTCTATTAATTTCTCGCAGTTGGATGGTAGAATTGTATTTGTCTTTAATAGACCAGACACAGAAATTAAAAAAATTTTAGATTTTATAATTCCAAAATCCTCAAAGTTTATTGACGAAGGAGTTACGAGAAAACTTAGAAATGAAAAAAATAATAGTCCATATAGTATTGTGGAGTTAAATAATTTAAAAACTTATACAAAGCATGCTCATTTTTATTTCAACTTTAATAATCCCAATCACTTTATTCATGGGTCCAATTTTGATGATGTAAAATATATAGTATTTTTTGATTCAAAGGTGAACGATTCTTTTTTAGAGAAGTTTGTTAGTTTTAATAGAAAAATTAAATTGCAAGTGTATGAATTTTCATAAAAATTTAAATTGTAAATTAAACTGTAAAATGAAATTTCGAAATAAAATCTTACATTGATTGATTTAATTTCTGTATTTTTAATTGTTGTCGATTCAACACGGATTGATCTATGATTATATCCTGTAAACGTAATAATACATCATCCAATATACTCATATTTCGTTCAGTTTTACTTTCCAAGGCCTTTATAGTATTATTTAATTTTAATAATACTAACTCTAAATTTTTATCTTCTACTGAATTTACTTTAGCTAATGGTGGAATTTTCAAATTTATATCCACCATCTCAACATCTTGATTATCTTGATCGACATCTTGAAATCTAACCCTTTTACCCTTTTCCAATGTATCATCATATTTTTTACGAGCTTGTTCCATTAAAATTGTATCTCCTAAAATATCTAGGCGAGAATTTACTAGAGAGTTTAGATTATCCAATGCATTTTTCGACTCTTTTAATTTATCTTTTAATTTTGTAACTTCCAATTTATTCACATTTACTTGGTTCGCAATTTTTGATAAATCAATTTGTAAAGCATCATCCTTTAAATTCCCCTTGTCACGCTTACGCCGTGGTTCACGTCTGTCAACATTTATTATTTTTTCAGAAGCTAAAGATGCTGCAGGGGATACGGATACATCCATGTTCGAAATCTCCTTGGAATTTTTTCTACGTTTAAGCTTTAAATTTATTTCCTCATTTCTAATTTCATCCTTCTTTTTATCCTTCATTTCATTATCCTTCTTTTCAAACACTTCATTAAAGGTTAAATTTGTCGCTTCATTTGTCGCTACCAATTCTTTGTAGATGGATGATAGTAAATTTTCTTTTTTATTAATTATATTTGACATTTCTTGTCGTTTGGCATAATAATCGGTCATTTCAGTAGATCGATGACCAAGTAGATCGCGGGTTACTTCTTTATTAATATCTGACCCTTCACCAGATATGAAATTACGAAAAGAAGCGTAAATTCTTTTACCCTTTCCACCTCTTCCAAATATGGTCCTAAATATTTTTAAACCCTCATTATAATGTTTATTATAATTATATAAAAATACAGCCGTCTGTTCAGGAGGCAACAAATTTATATATCGATCAAGAATAGAGGTTATTTCAGGGGGAATAGTAACTTGATCTATACCTATTCCAAATTTATCTTTAATAACTGTGTTATTTGTAATTATTAAAGATTCAATCTTTTCTTTATCCAAATGAATGATATCATTTGGACGTCTACCACTTGTAATCATTAAAAGAATGAATACAAGTGTTTCATACCTTTGGGGAATTTCAATATTTTTATTATATTTATTAGCGTTTAGAAAATTGTTTAAATTATCAATACAGTAATTTAAAAATAACCTAATTTCATATTTAGAGTACATCGGTAAACTTTCATTAACTTTTATTTTACCCTTTGGCAATTTTTCTATTGAGAATTTTAAATTTCCAGAATAATAAACTGGATCCAAATTTTCTGGATTTAAAATTCGTAGCAAATTTAAATATGATTTTTTAATAATTCCTTTGGGAATACCAGTATTTCTTTGAAGTGTTGTCGCTAATGTAGAAATGTATGATACTTTGGGGTTATCCCCTCCCTCCCTCCTTTTAAGTGTATATTCAATAAGCTTTCTAAGAGCCCCATTAAGTGTTGTGTTTTTACCCCAAAAATTTTCATGTGTTTTAAGAACTCCGTGACGTTTTTTTTGATGTATAGGTTTAGATATTATATGTACTAGAGCATCAATTGTACTTTCATCAATTTGTTCTGAAAACATCGTACCTTATTTTGAATTTACTAAATTATTTTAAATTATTTTAAATTTAACAAATTTATTAAATCAATTAAAAATTGACTATTCATATTCATTGCATGTGGAAAAAATGACTTGTCATAATATATTTTTGAATTTGGAATAAAAAAATCCTTTGAAACAACTGTTGCATCCGTACAAACTTTAAATTTTAAATTTTCACCCGTTCTATCTTCAGCAAAAAATGAGAGTTCCTTAACAATATTTTTATCCCTTTCCATCATTTGGATTTTATATTTATTAAAATAAAAGTTGTAAAGTGGTCTATCAATTTCATTCATTGAATTCATTGAATTAATTTTGGATAAAATTCTATGAATAGCTTGTATTTTTATAGCAACATCCCTTGGTATTTGTAAAGCATTAGCTAACTCAATTGCATTCATCGAGAATATCCTGTATGTCGGAGAGAGGTAGCATAACGTTTCTCTAAAATTTTTAATACATTTATTTAAATCACTTTTATTCATCGTCATTTGTGGTATTTTTGGGCACGTTTGTTTTTTACATATTAATCGTCTAAATAAAAGATCTTCATTAAAATATGTTAGAGGATCAAAACTACCATACAATGGCGAACTACAAATATAAACATTTGATACATTTTTGAAACCTAAATACTCGATAATTAATCTAATTATTAAACCTCCATTTGAATGACCAATTAAATTAATCTTTTTACCTTCATTCTCTAATTCTTTTAGGCGAATTAAAAATTTTTTAGCAATATCTATTGCAGGAACTCTCCAATCATATGGCCATGCTTTTACATTTGTTTGTTCTAAAATTTTTCTATAAATTGACAGTGAAAAATAAGTTTTCATAATTTTTACACCAACTATACATTTTTTCTCAAAAAAATGATTATTCAAATTACAAACATAATTAGTAATTTTTTTGGGATAAAGTCTTTTTACTCGTCCATTACATTTACAATAAATTTTTGAACCTCCTATACCTGGTATCAATATTGTTTCCACATTCGTAAATTGCTCCATAGCTTACCTTTGAAAATTTGTGATTTATTAAGGCAGACATTTTGAAATGTCAAGTTTTAGAAATACAATCACACAAATTACAGATTTGGCAACAATTCAACAAAGTCCTATTATCCCAAAATATTTGAGAGAGATAATTTTAGAAACAAATCCTTCCACAACAGATATTTTGTGTAAACTTTATATTCAAGCTTTAAATTATTTGAATGGGGTTAAAACTATTTTAGATATTGCTGCAGTAATCATGGTTGATAATCAAGAGATTTCATTAGTTATTAAATTTTTAGGAGAATCTATTTCGGATTATTTTCAAGATGTTTTGTTAATTATAGTAAATAAAGGTACCGTTTCTAAGCAAAACTTGTCATTGAATATATTAATGAAGTTTATCAAACAAATCATTGGTATTATTTCGAGGGTTTATGCAAAAACGGTTGTGGAATACATAAAGGATTTAAATGTTACTATTCCAAAAAGATTTATTACAAGCTTGGATGAGAGTGTAAATGATATGGAAGTTGAAGAGAGTGAAATACCACTTCAAATTGAGGATATTCTTTATAATGATGCATTACAAACATCTGAAGATGGAAGAATTTTAGTCGATTATAATGTAATTCGTGAAGAGCGGTCCAAATTAAATAAAAAGTTTGAACCAGAAAATCAAGATTTTGAAGTAAATTTATCTCAATATGAAGAAGTTGATAGCAATTATGATAGTGATGAAGAGTTACTTAATGATGATTTAGAAAATGATGAATATTCCATGCCATATAAATCTTCCGAGTCATCCGAGACTTCTGAATTATCTAAAGCATCCGAGACTTCTGAAGATTCCGAGTCATCCGAGACTTTTGATTTATCTAAAGTATATGAGGAGAAAATTGAAATTATTGATAAAATTGATGCTCTTGATAGTTTAGAAAGCAGTGAAAAGGATGCAATGTCATTAATGGGTGTTACATATGATGAAGGGGGGGATCTAGATTACAAGGAAGAAAGTCATGAGGAAAATGATGAAATTACAATGAAGGGGGAAGATGTGGAGACGAATGATGTAATTACAAGAATGGAAGAGGAAAGTTTAGATAATGATGAGATTTCAGCAACTAAACAGTTTTTACACTTTGAGCAGTGGGGTTCTTCTAATACCTTTAATAAATCATTATTTGTGAACATTTAAATGAATTTTCTAGAAAAAGAGTTTTCAATAAAACTTCCAATTCAAAATGTGGATTTTTTACAAAAAATATTTAAAGACCTCGGAGCAATTAAACAAAATAAATATATCGAGTTTGAAGTATCTGGAGAGGATTATGGCAATTATGAAGATGACTATATTTCATCTATAAATTCAACGCCAACTATTGAACGGATTATTTGTGAGGGTAATAAAATCATTAGTGATAAAAAAACTATTAGAAGGCGTGAATCAAAATTGTTGAATATTAACAATATCTTTGCTCTTTGTGAATATAAAGAGTCAATTGAAGAATATATTTTTATTGGAGTTGAACGAAAGGATTTATTGATTCAACGCTATTATTTAATTGATGAAAATAACCTTAGATGGGCACTTGAAAATCCTGTAAAGATGTGGGGTGATCAAAGTGACGATTCATCTTCCAAATATTTTAATACAAATTTGAATTATTTACATGTGGAGTGTGAGAATTGTAATAGTTTTGAAGAATTTGAAAATTTTATTATACAAAGTAAATTCAATTATTTAATTTCAGAAGCATTTTTTAAACATGAAAATTTTAAACAAATTTTAAAGAATGATATTGTAATTAAAAGAAAGTTTGTTTACACGCCCATTGAAGAATATAAAATTTTTGCACCAAAACTTGATGGAATACGAGAACCATTTATATTATTTAATCATCAAATTTCTCTTTACAAATCGGGAAAGAGTTTTATCCTTGAAACTCCATTAAATAAAAATCAAGTTTTTTTTGGATGTGCTGAAATTGTAAATGAAGTAATTTATTTGATTGACATATTGAAAATATTTGGGCCAACTTCTGAATATTGTACAGTTGAAATTCTGGATTCAATTAAAATTTTAAAACAAATTAAAATATTGAACCCAAAAATTAACATAAACAAATTTACATTTAAACAAGAAGCTATTGAAATTGGATGTACCCCTGGTTATGATGGTGCGTTGGCATTTGGAGCATCAAGTATTCTGAAATTGAAAAATATGTTAACAATTGATTTATTAAATCATGGAAATGAATTTTATTTTAAAAATGGTGAGAAATTTAAAGACAATTTTCAAGATTTTGTTATAGTTTATGATTTTGATAAAAATGTAGTTAAAAGTTTTAAAAATTTTAAAAACAAAAGGAAAATTATTGAATTTGACATCTATCCAAATAAATTAGTCTTTTTTAAAGAAAGAGATGATAAATATGAGGCCAATACCATTGAAGATTTTAGAATTATGCTATCTTTAGTCAATTTAGAAAATCCTCCTGATGCACAAGATGAAACCATGGATAATATACCCGATAGATATTAGTTGTATAAATCTGTATCTATTTAACTGATAAACCACCTAATAAAATTAACAATGTTAATGTTCCTAAGCCAAGAGAAGCTCTTCCAATTAAATTTATAGATTCATCATTTTTACTTTTCAGAAATAGCTCCTTCAAATCTAGCTTTCTAGGATCCAAATCATTAATTTCAGAAAAATACTTTTTGAAATTCTTGTCATCATTTAGAATTGCATAACCTCTCGCTATATAGTAATTTTTTTCATCACTAGTCATTTTTGACTTTAAAACAGAATCAATGGCTCTTTTAATTTCTGTTTTATTAGTTTTAGAAAATAGTAAAATTTTATAATCGTCGTCCATCTTACTAGTGTAATCTTACTGTCAAAGAAATTTTAGATAAATTTACATTTATTTTTCATCCCATTTTCATGTCGATGCGCTCGAAGGAAAACAATCAATGGCTTAAGGAAGAAATGCTCCATGTTATTTAGCCCAATGTTAATTGGCAAATGTTTGGCCCATGATTTAGTTTCCAATGAAATTTAATTTTTAGCCACAGGTTTGCCATCAAATTTTCCAAAAAACACGTAAATTTCTAAATTTTTTATGGCAAACCTCTGGCACTTTTTATAATAAGAATGGGATTATTTCATTTTGAAAATGATAATGAGGAATTTGAATTCTACACGCGTCCATGTCCAATTGGAAATCCATCAAACCCATACCACGACGGGAAGAATTGTGAGATTATAATAAAGGGTAGTGAACAATATCATAGATATAAAAATATACCAGTTAGTCATGGCAAAGATTGTAAACTATTTGTTGATTTAATGGATGTAGACGAAAAATATGAGTACCTAGTTAATATAAATGGTGGAGTAACTCTAGATTTACAAATAATAAAGGGTTATAAAATTCATGATATTCTAACATATGCATCAAAATCACCAACAACCTTTACTGAAGTTATTAAGATAATTTTATTAGCATACAATAGATTTAAATCAGTAATTGGAAAATATCACTTTGATAAATATTCTCTATATGATATAGGTATAATAGAGGGATTTGAAAAATTATTTTTCTTTAGACCAGTTAAGATGATTCATATGGGACTGCATGACGCAATTGAGATAACGGATAGAGCTATGGAAGTCGAATTTTTATCAAACTTTAGAGAATTAATATTCAACATGTTAAAAGTTTATATGAAACGTGAGGAAACGAATAGAATTTCAAATAATAAAATGAAAGTTGAGGAAAGAAGGGTGAAAGATGCTCGAAGTTGTTCATTGGAAAATTGGAGAAAATTTCCAGAATTTAAATGTTCAAGTCTCACTCCCAACACATGTCCCATATACAATAGGTATTTTGTTAATGGAATTTGGTGTGGTGGAGTAGGTAACACACTCTGTACACATGTTATTGAAAAAATACTTGATGATCATGCAGATCGCTCTGAAAGTTATATTCATTTTGAATGTCAATTTTCAAGACTTTCAGAGCACAAAACCCCAGAAAATAATCCCATTAACTCTTTATATAACATCATTGGAACTAGAGTGGCTTGGCATCGGTTATGTATTCACAAGAATTTTTTAACAATGGCTTGGATGAAATGGGTAGTAAACGATGTATTTAAACTTTCTATTCCAAACTATGAAATTGAAAGATAAAGTAATAATAAATTAAATAAAAACAAATCTACTTGTATTCAGATTATTTTCAGAAAACAAAGTGTCGCAGATTTTCCGAGGTGACTTGGACTCATATCTCGTCTTCACTCTTTTCCCTTTCCTCTTTCGTCTTCACTCTTTTCCCTTTCCTCTTTCGTCTTCACTCTTTTCCCTTTCCTCTTTCGTCTTCACTCTTTTCCCTTTCCTCTATCGTCTTCACTCTTTTC
>JACCDW010851596.1_pt1 | contig 25666 bp, 21 predicted proteins | sample 7449781 | NCBI WGS metagenome assembly JACCDW01 (sample SAMN15323449, study PRJNA562643) | freshwater metagenome | isolation source: river surface water | place: USA:Blue River Watershed | collected 2017-08-18
GGCACAGTGGGACAACCTGGCAGGTTCTAATTCCGGAGCCTTTAGCACAGAGGATCTGAAAACTCTCGGTACAAGAAGATGTCTCAACATTTAGAATAATGAACTGGGGCCCAAGTGCTTGATCGGCTTGATCTTGGGAAATTTAGGCGGTTTATGATGAGGTATGTTCTGCTCCGCCAAGATCATTTCGAACTGGTTCCAACTCGTTCGAACAGTTTCCGATCCGTTCTAAGCACCATTGGGTGCGCGCCTAGAACACCTTCCGTACCAGGCTGGCCTCCTCGTAGGCCTCAATGTCCTTGAGCCGGTACAAGACCTTCCCCACGATCTTCAGATACGGCGGTCCCTCGCCGACGGTGCGCCACCGCTGAAGGCGCGCGACCGAACATACCCAGCGATCGGCGAGCATTTTCTCGGTCAAGAGTTCTCGGTTGGGTCCCGTCGGGTCATCTGGAACCGGGATTCGGAATGTGGGCCTACTGGCCTCCAGTTTGGCAATGCCATTGGACAGCACGTCCAAGACGTCGCGGGTGCTTTCAGACCGAGGTGTCGCAGATGAGGTGTGGCCGTGTGCCTCGGTGCCTGTACGTGGTAGTTTCATACAAGTTCATACCGATTGAGCGGGCGCCTTTTCTCAGCACGGTGGGGCTGCATCGAATGGTCGAATCTGCTCCTAACAGCGGGCACGCCTTTATTATTTGTACGGACAGTTGCCTAGACCTCTCCTGGTCGACTCCTCGAGTTCTCCGAGAACCAGACTTGCCAATACTTGCGTCGGCGCATCCGTGGAATGCTGCAACCCTTCGACGGTACCTCGTCGATCTTGCTCGTCTTCGTCCTGACTGACTTTCAGGCGCCCCTCGAATCGATCGATCGTGATCTCGATCCCCACCACCGCCCTTAGCATCTTCTCGATGTACGCCGACGGCGCGTCAGACACCTTCCAAGGTTCAGTGCGCTTGGATTCCTGTGTATCTGTCAATCGGTTAATGACATCGAGAATCCAACGGGGTTCTTCCATTGCACGCGCCACGCCGTGGGCGTGGACCGTGACGTAATTCCATGTCGGAACGACCTTGCCGTGCTGGCGTTTGCCCGGGTACCACGATGGAGTGATGTAGGCGCTCGGCCCCATGAACATCACCACCGAGGGGGCGTCTTCAATCAGTTCCCGCCACACCGGATTGGCTCGTGACACATGTGCCAGAAGGCGGCCGTGGCTGCCATGTTTCGCATCAAGCACGAACGGGATGTGATTCGCGATGAGCTGGCTATGGGCGTTACAAACCCACGCCCCCAGCGGATGCTCAGCGATGTGGCCGTGCATTTTCTTGATATCGTGAAAAGCGTGGTACGCCGGCGTATACATCTCGCCTCCTAGAACCCGTTCAATGCATGTCGCACCATCATTGCCGACAACACCCACATCGTCAGGCCGATCAGACCGTCAAGCACCTGCCACGCTCTGGCGTGGGCAAACCAAGGCGCCAGCCACCGCGCCCCAAAGCCCAGCAAACTGAACCAGGTGGCGCTGGCCACAGCCGCCCCAGCCACAAACCACCCCTGCAAAGGCGCAGGTTGCTGCGAGCCCATGCTGCCCACCAGCAGCACGGTGTCTAAGTAAACGTGCGGGTTGAGCAGCGTGAAGGCGGCAGCTTGTGCCACCGCGGCACTCTTCTTCAAGCCTTCTCCGCCGGATGATGCTTGTAGACGATCCGGCCTGCGCATGCGCATCAGCGCTTTCCAGCCGTACCAGGCCAGAAACAGCGCGCCGGCCCAAGCAAGTGTTCGAGCCCAGTCTGGTCGATCGCCAAGTGCCTTCGCCATGCCGAAGACACCCGCCATGATCAAGACTGCATCGGCCGTGGCACAAAACAGCACCACGCTGCCGACGTGCTCGCGCCGCAGACCTTGCCGTAGGACAAATGCGTTCTGAGCGCCAATGGCAACAATCAAACCAAAACTCAGTGCCAGCCCCTGAATGAATACGGGCCAGATAGTTATCGAGGTGGGGTTTAAGGGATTCATGGGCCGAGGTTGCCACCCTATGCATGGTTAGACAAGTTACATTTACTGAATCAACATTAGTTTTTCTACATCATGCTGGATTACCCATCTCTGTTCGCGTTAGCGGCTGTCGTGAAAGAAGGCAGCTTTGAACGCGCTGCACGTGCACTGCACGTCACGCCATCGGCGGTGTCTCAGCGGATTCGGCTGTTAGAGGAGCGTTTGGGTTGTGCCTTGGTGGTACGGGGACAGCCCTGCGAGGCAACCGAAGCCGGTCGGAGACTGTGCCAGCACGTCGACCGGGTGAGCCTGCTGGAGCATGAGCTTCAGACGGAAATGCCGTCGTTTCCTCAAGATCAACCTTCGCGTGTGAGCCTCCCCCTGGCAGTGAATGCTGACAGCTTGGCCACCTGGTTCATGCCGGCTGCAGTTGAATTTGGAAAGCGAGAAGCGGCGCTGCTGCAGATCGCGGTGGACGATGAGGGGCACACCGCAGAGTGGTTGCGAAGTGGGCAGGTTCTGGCGGCCGTCACAGCCACCGAAGCGCCAGCTGCCGGCTGTAATAGCTTGCAGTTGGGCGCCATGCGTTACGTGGCCGCTGCCAGCCCGGCCTTTGTTGCAAGGTACTTTCCGCGGAGTGTAGATACAGATAGCCTCTCGACAGCGCCGAGCCTGATGTTCAACACCAAAGACGAATTGCAGCAGCGCTGGGTGGAACAGAACTTTGGATGCAGCGTCCCGATGCCGAGACATACCCTGCCATCCCCTCAGGCGTTTGTTGTTGCCGCACTAGGTGGTCTCGGATGGGCCATGCACCCGGAAGCTCTGATACGAGAACACTTGGACAGTGGTGCCTTGGTAGAACTCAAGCCAGGTCGTCCCCTGGACGTCCCCCTGTACTGGCAGCACGCCCGGATGGCATCGTCACTGCTTCGCGAATTGACCCAGGCTGTCAGTCTTGCTGCCAAGGACGAGCTGGTCCAACTTGACTGAGGTTCGAATCCCCAACCTCACCAAAAAACGATGCTTTTTGACCTGAGCAAGTTATTTGTACAATTGCTTTTGCCCCGCCAGATACTTCAATATTTCAATTTCAGCGTGCAGGCACCCTCGGGTGCCTGTTTTGTTATCAGGTCAACCAAAAGACCGACTCAGGCACCTTGAAATTTCAGTACCTTGACATTTGAAAGGGCCTTGGAAGCCTTCACGGCCTGCCGCGCCTGCCAGAGGTCATAAGCCGCTTGCTGCGCCAGCCACACTTCAGCGGCTCCGCCATGGTCGCGCCCCAGCCAACACTCGATACGTAGCGCCATCGCAGGGCTGATAGCAGCCCTGCCATTGAGCACTTTGGACAGGGTGGTGCGGTCGACGCTCAACTGGGCGGCGGCTTCGCTGACCTGCAGATTCAAGGCGGGCAGGATGTCGTCCCGCAGGGTGAGGCCAGGGTGGGGGGGATTGAACATCGAATTCATAGTCACCTCAGCTCCTAGCCAGCGATTGAAGGAAGTGGCCTTATACAGGGTCACTATGCCGATTGAGACGCCGTTCTGCTAACAAGGACCTGCCTGAGCGAGTTCGCAAGCAAGATTCTTGGCTGTACCCAATACACATCACATCGTTGCCTGCAGGTGTGGCAGGACATCAAAATTGACCCAACGCTACACGGAGTGAATGCCGCACTTTGGGCAGGAGCAGCAAATTCAGTTATCAATCCGTCGGTGTTGCCATTCAGTCTGCAACTTGCTCGGAGAGATGCTGGAAGTGTGCGCCCAGCGCACCAATAAGATCGGAAACCAACGCTGTTTTTAGACGCCCCTTCATGCTGACCGCGTAAAACTCGACGGGGACAGATGGTTTCACCAGTGTATGAACTTCAACTTCGTAGCGCGCGCATGCGGGAACGACGAATCCGGGCAAGACGGCCACTCCGTGTCCCGCCTCTACCATGGAAATAATCGCCTGTATGTTTTGCAGGGCCGCGGTGCGTCGGGTGGAGATCTGAAGTGAGCGCATTTGCGCGTCGACGAGTTTCTGGATGGGGTTGTCATTTGGAAGCACAACGAGCTCTTGGCCCTCCAGCGCCATCCACTTCACTTTCTGACCCCGTTCGAGTCCACGTACGCGATGCATCGCATCCTTTGACTTGGGCTTGACCAGCATCATGTCGAAACGGGCGAGCAGTTGACGTTCGATGCCCGAAGCCGGTCTGAAGAAGGCGCCCAGTCCGACATCAAACTCACCTGCCTCAATTCCCGATGGAATATGTCTCCGATCGAGGTCGCTGACAGAAATGCGGACTCCGGGGTGCTGGTCATGGAATGCCTGCAGCCACAGTGGAAGCACGCTCGACGCAATGAGCGGCGTTGCAGCCAGAGATACCCTTTGTTCTGACTCTGCGGTAAGTCGTCCGAGGTTTGACGTGGCACTTTCCCAGTCAGCCATCATTCTGCGCACTGTCGGTAAAAGCGATTCGCCCGCAGGGGTCAGCCGCACGCTACGTGTCGTTCGGTCAAACAGTCTGGCGCCCACCTGAGACTCCAGATCCTTCAGCATCAGGCTCAATCCGGCCTGGGTCACGAATACTTCCTCGGCCGCACGCGTGAAGCTTCCCAAACGGGCGATTGCAAGAAAAACCTGTAGCTGCCGAGTGCTGACATTCATTTTAAATATTTATGAATTGATTTTATAGTTTAACTTCTCAAATTCATCGAGTCGGGATTAAATTGACTTTTATCCAAGCCACATGGTCGCGAACAGAGATTTTGAAGTGACGTCATCCTCCCCAAGAATCCTCATCGTCGGCGCCGGTATCGGTGGACTGTGCTGTGCGTTGGCATTGATACAGCGCGGGTTTCGCGTGTCCGTTCTGGAGCAAGCGGCGCAACTCGGCGAAGTCGGGGCCGGATTCCAGGTCAGCGCAAATGGTGTTCGTTGCCTGGCCGACCTGGGTCTGGCATCGGAACTGAAGGAATTGGCGACTGAGGCTGGCGGAAAGCAAGTGCGTCTTTGGAGCACAGGCCAAACCTGGAAGCTGTTTGATCTTGGGGCCGAGTCGGTCAGAAAGTACGGATTCCCCTATTACATGGTGTATCGCCCTGACTTGCACAGCTTGATGGAACGGCACGTCAGGCAGCTACAGCCTGATGCCATTCGGCTGGGTGTGAAAGTGGTTGGTGTGAAGCAGCAGGATGGTATCGTCGAATTAGAGGTCGAAAGCGGCGAGCGTATTTGCGGTGAAATCCTGATCGGCGCCGACGGGGTGCATTCCCGTGTTCGAGGTGCACTGTTTGGCAAGGGCGATGCGCAGTTCACCGGTTGTCTCGCCTGGCGCGGCCTCATTCCGCGAGAAAAAATCCCACGTCATCTCCAGACCAACGTTGGAACCAACTGGATTGGCCCCGGAGCGCACGTGATCCATTACCCGCTTCGCAACGGCGAGCTCATGAACTTCGTGGGTATCGTCGAGCGTAGCGATTGGCAAGTTGAATCCTGGACAGAGCGGGGCAGCATCGAAGAGTGCCTGAAGGACTTTGAACTTTGGCACGACGACGTGCATACCTTGATATGGGGTATTCAGCAACCCTTCAAATGGGCACTGCTGAGTCGTCAGCCCATGCCCCAGTGGACGACAGGCAGAGCAACCTTACTTGGCGACGCCGGCCACCCTACGTTGCCCTTCCTTGCGCAGGGTGCGGTCATGGCACTTGAGGACGGTATTGTGCTCGCCAGATGCCTGGCTGCAAACGCCGATCGACCAGCAGAGGCTCTCGCTCGTTACGAGGAACTTCGACTGGAGCGTACCTCGCGCATTGTGCTCGGGTCGGCAGCGAATCTGGCGCGCTTCCACAACCCCTTGCTGGCCGATCCTGTGGAGGCGAGCCGATACGTGGACGTTGAATGGAATGAGCAGCGCGTGCGGGAGCGCTATGAATGGCTTTTCAGTTACGACGCCACGACAGTCGACGTGTCCGCCGGTCACCTTGCCGTGACGAATCACTGAGCACTCTCACCTTAACTCAACATGAAGCAGAGCAAAGACCTTCAAGACAGCATGGGGCTTGCGGTAGCACCTCACAGGTCCGATTCAAAAGTTGCTCAAAGGGTTTCTACCAATTCAACCTGATACGTCGGCAATAAAAATGCAATTTGATTCAACTGTGTCTACGTTGAGCGAAAGACTCACATCGAAATATTCTGGAGGCAAAACATGTTCGTGAAAAACACTTGGTACATTGCAGCGTGGGCCCATGAGGTGAAGCAGAAGCTGTTGGCGCGTACGATATGTAACGAACCCATTGTGTTGTTCAGGGACAAGGACACCGGCCGCGCAGCGGCCCTGGAGGACCGCTGCTGTCATCGGGGAACGCCTTTGAGATTTGGTGAGGTGGTGGATGGCGGGCTTCAATGCGGCTACCACGGCATGGTGTTCAACTGCTCGGGCACATGTGTGCACATTCCTGGTCAAGACATGATTTCCGAGCGGGCGAAGGTGCGGTCTTATCCGTTGGTCGAAAAAGACGAATTTTTATGGATTTGGCTGGGAGACCCCGAGTTGGCTGATACCAGCAAGATCCTCGACTACCCTTGGCACAACGACTATCAAAAGTGGCCGCATCGGCATGAGATGTATCACGTCAAGGCCGATTACATGCTGATGGTTGATAACCTAATGGATCTGACACACCTGGGCTACATCCACAAGAGCACCATTGGCGGTAATCCCAAGGTGCATGTGGAAGCACAAATGGTTGTCAGCCCCAAAGAATCTGGTCTGCACTTCATCCGCTGGATGAAGGACTCAATACCTCCGCCGTCCTATTCAAAGGCAGTGCCATTCAAAGGCAATGTCGATCGATGGCAAGAATTTGAGTACGTGGCCCCTGGCAACATCATTCAATGGAGTGGTGCCCTGGATGTCGGGCGCAATGCGGCTGAAAATCGTGAGCAGGATGGCGGGTTCCAGCTGAGGCTGTTTCACGGGCTGACGCCAGAGACCGAAACGACTTGTTTTTACTTCTGGTCCACTGCCAATGGGTACCGTCAGAATGAGCCCGAGGCCACTGATCAGTTGTTCACCGAAATCACACGTGCATTCAATGAGGATAAAACGATTGTGGAGGGTCAGCAGGAAATGCTGACGCGTACGGGTGAAACCGGTTTGATCAATATTGCGTCAGACCGCGCCAGGGTTCATATGCGCATGACCGTTGAACGCATGCTGACACAAGAGCGAACCTCGGCAGCCTGAACCGGACAGACATTGCTCAAGGCCTCAACATGCCTCGTTCAGCATCTTTCCAATGTCCCGCAAGTGTGGAAGCAGTCCCTCGATCAACTCGTCGCTGCTCTTGCGCAGTCGTGCGACAGACAAGCTGATGGCACCTTGGACAGGCCCATCGCCGAGTCCGATAGGCACGGCTATCGAGCGAAGACCAAGCTCAATCTCCTGATCGCTGATGGCGTATTTTTGTGTCCTCGCCTTGTCGATCAACCGCATGATATGCGGCACTTCGGTTGCCGTATAAGCCGTCAGCGCAGGGCGAGCCATGTTGCGAAGCAGATGCTCGACTTGCGTGCGCGGCTGCTGTGCCAGCAAGACGCGACCGGTGGCGCTGCAGAACACCGGAAGGCGGGTGCCCACACTGAATCCGGCCGACAGGCTGCGTCGATGCGTGGCTCGGGCGATAAAGACCACCTCACGAGAATCGAGCACCGCCAGCGAGGCGGATTCGCGCGTGCGCTCGCTCAACAGTTCCAGCATGGGTTGTACCCGTCGACTCAACTCTTCGCTTTGGAAGAAAGCGTGTCCCAGTCGCAGCGTTCGGGGGGCCAGCATGAAGTGTCGCCCGGATTGCCAGGCGTATCCCAGCTGGCACAGGGTTAACAGGCTGCGTCTGACCGAGGCTCGGGTATGGCCGGTGACTTCGGCCAATTGGCTCAGGGTCGCAGGGCCTCGCACCTGGCTGAATGCCTCTATGACTGACAGTCCTTTTTCTAACCCCATGACATACTCGCGTTCGTTGACTGGGGTGGGAGGGGAAGTGTCGAATGTTCGCATACCGAACATTTTGCACTGCTTCATTGACGTTCATCAAGGGGCATGGCTAGACTGCGTCCGGCTAGCTGTACCTCATTCGCGTCGTGACCAGGGAAGGCTTTCCGGGTTATGAATAGGAGACCAATGATGCAGGACACCTTGAATGCAGTTGTGCCAACCGACCGGCACATCTCTGTTCCCCAAACCGATTTTGACCCCTACGCTGAAGCCTCGCTGGACGATCCCTATCCACACTATGAAGCTTTGCGCGATTTGGGACCCATTTTTTATCTCAGTCGTTACGCCTCGTACGGTATTGCTCGCCATGCCGAGATCGACAAGGTTTTGCGTGACCCCTACACCTACTGTTCCAGCGCTGGCGTAGGTTTGGCCAATTTCCACACGGAGAGTCCCTGGCGTAAACCATCGATCATCCTGGAGGTGGATCCGCCCGCGCATGATCGAACGCGCAAGGTGGTGGCCGGACTTCTGGCTCCATCCAACATCAACAAGTTGCGTCAGATGATGGAGCGTGAAGCAGAGGCACTGGTGGATCGGGTGCTGCAAAAAGGGGAAATCGACGCGGTCCCCGAGTTGTGCGCAGCATTTCCACTCAAGGTTTTTGCGGATGCCGTGGGAATTCCGAGGGAAGGAAGAGAAGAATATCTCTTACCTTACGGGGACATGGTCTTCAATGCGTTTGGGCCCGTCAATCAACGCTTCAAAACCTGTCTGGACAAGGCGCAGCCGGCGATCGCCTGGATTGCCGAAGTTTGCCGGCGTGAAAACCTCACCCCGGATGGGTTGGGCGCGCAGTTGTATGCTGCGGCCGATCAGGGACTGATCGAACCAGACGAGGCCCCCATGCTGGTTCGGACATTGCTCTCTGCGGGGCTTGATACCACGGTGTTCACTCTGTGCAATGCCATGGCTTCGTTTGCACGACATCCCGACCAATGGGCTTTGTTACATGCTCAGCCGGCCCTGGCAAGACAGGCGCTGGAAGAGGTGCTTCGATATGAGAGCACGTTTCATTCTTTCTACCGCACCACGACTCGGGAAGTCGAGTTGGCGGGTGAGTGGTTGAAGCCTGAGCAGAAATTGTGTGTGTTCATCGGTTCGGCCAACCGAGACCCACGCCGTTGGCCGCACGCCGACAAGTTTGATGTGTCCCGCCGGGCTGCCGGCAATATGGCGTTTGGCACGGGCATACACGGCTGCGCTGGACAAATGATTGCCCGTCTTGAGGGGGAGATCGTCATCGCGGCCATGGCCCGCAAAGTCAAAACCATCCAATTGAATGGCCGGCCAGTGATTCATTACAACAATTCGGTGCGCGGCTATGACAGCATGCCGATGCATCTGAGCGCTTGAAGGGATGGCAATATGCCAACAATCACCTATGTTCAGCCCGATGGATCCCGTTGTTCGATAGAGGCGCCGGTAGGCGCAAACGTCATGCTGGAGGCGTCGATGGCTGGGATCTCAGGCATTCTGGCGGAATGCGGTGGCTCTGCCATGTGTGCTACGTGTCATGTTTATCTTGAAGACGATTGCGCCAGTCAGGTCAGCGAGAAGAGTACAGTCGAGCTGGAAATGCTCAGCAGTGTCAGCAGCGAAAAGCGGCCTGGCAGCCGGTTGAGCTGTCAGCTGATCCTGAATGACAGTGCATCGGAAGTCGTGGTGCATATTCCCGATACGCAGATCTGAATCCCTTCGGAGCCCTTCCATAACCATTCACTAACGGAGACAAACATGATCAACAGAAGAACCCTCATTCGCGGTGCTGGTGCCGCTACGCTGGGTGCCCCAACCCTCAGCGGTTTTGCTCAGCAAGCGGTCACTCTGAAGTTTCATACTTTCATGGCGCCCAATTCAACCGTCTGGCTCAAGATTCATCAGGAGTGGATGGCCAAGGTAGAGCGTGAGTCCAACGGACGGATCAAGTTTGAAGGCTATCCTGCGATGCAGCTGGGTGGGGCTCCCGCCAATTTGTACGATCAGGCCAAGGACGGAGTGGTCGACATTATTTGGGTGTTGCCGGGTATGACGGCGGGCCGATTCCCGCGTACCGAGGTGTTTGAGTTGCCGTTCATGACAACCAATGCCGAATCGTCCTCCCGTGCAGCCTGGGAATATTTCGAGACGGTGATCCCCGACGAATTCAAGGACACCAAAGTTCTGGCTTTTCATACGCATGGGCCGGGTGTACTTCACTCTCGGCAGCGACCGATCCGCTCTGCTGCAGACCTCAAGGGGCTCAAAGTGCGTGGGCCCACGCGCCAGGCCACCAAGATGCTCAGTGCCGCTGGTGGCGTGGCCGTGGGCATGCCGTTGCCCCAAATACCAGATGCCATTGTCAAAGGGACGATTGATGCAGCGGCTCTCCCTTGGGAAGTGATTCCTTCGGTCAAGGTGCCCGAACTGGTCAAGCATCACAGCGAATTCGCACCAGATGCAGGCGCTTTGTACACCTCGACATTTGTGATGACGATGAACAAGCCCCGATACGAATCACTCGCGCCCGATTTGAAAAAAGTGATCGACAACAACAGTGGCATGGCGACCTCCGGATGGATGGGACGCGTGCAACAGGATCTGGACCCGGTGGTGCGGCAATCCGTCAAAGATCGTGGCAATATCGTGCATGTCTTCGGCGCTGCCGAAACGGCTGAGTTCAAGCGTTTGACTAGCACGGTCGATGATGAGTGGATTGCCGAGATCTCCAAGCGTGGATTTGACGGCAAAAAACTTTTCGATTCTGCCAAGTCGCTGATCGACAAGCACAACAAGCGCACATGAGAAAACGGATACTTCTCGCCTTGCTGGTTCTGGTGTCCAGCCTAGGTGCTTGGGCGCAACAGACCAAATCCTTGCGGCTGGTGGTGCCTTTCCCCGCCGGTGGGACCGCCGATGTTTTGCCCCGAGTGCTGGCCGATAGGTTGAGGGCGCATTTCCCCGGCGGGGTGGTGGTGGAGAACAAGTCGGGGGCCGGTGGCAACATTGGCGCCGACTTTGTCTACCGATCCGAGCCCGATGGATTCACCTTGATGGTGTCTCCGCCTGGGCCCGTGGCGATCAACCAGCATCTGTATCGAAACCTGAGCTTTGATCCCACCCGTTGGGCACCTGTGACCGTGCTGGCCACAGCGCCCAATGTACTGGCAGTTAGCAACCGCTTGGGTGTCAACACGCTGGAAGAGTTCATGGCGCTGGCGCGCAGTCGTCCTGACGGAGTCAGCTACGCTTCGCAGGGCAATGGCTCGACATCGCATCTCACGGCGAATTTGTTCATGCAATTGACCGGCATTCGCATGGTTCACATTCCTTACAAGGGAACCTCGCCTGCGCTGGTCGATCTGGTCGCAGGGCAAGTGGATGTTTTTTTTGACAACATAGGATCATCGGCGCCATTCCACCACTCTGGTAAGTTGCGTATCCTGGCGGTTGCGGATGACAAGAGATCTGCGTTGACACCACAGGTGCCCACATTTGCCGAACAGAAAATGCCGGGCATGAGCGCCGTGACCTTCTTTAGCGTGATGGCACCACCGTCTACCCCACCCGATACGCTGCAACGACTGCAGCGAGTATTTTCGGAGGCCATCGCACAACCCGAAGTTCGCCAGAAATTTGAAGCGCAGGGGGCCGACGGGGCCGGTTGGTCAGTCGATCAAACCATGCAATTTGTCAACGCGGAATCCGAAAAATGGAAAAAAGTGATTCAGGCCGCCAAGGTCAAAGTCGATTAGCAATGCCATGAATCAGCACAAGATACATTGGAAGAGCGATGCGCTCGACCGGATCCCTTACAGCCTGTATGCGGACGATCACGTTCATCAGCAAGAACAGAAACGCCTGTTTCAAGGCTCGACCTGGAACTACTTGTGTCTCGAGGTCGATATTGCACAGCCCGGTCAATACCGCACCACCTTTGTGGGTGAAACACCTGTGGTGGTCGTGCGCGATACAGATGGCGAGGTATATGCCTTTGAGAATCGCTGTGCACATCGTGGCGCATTAATTGCGCTCGAAAAATCAGGACAGGCTGACAGTTTTCAATGCGTTTATCACGCCTGGAGTTACAACCGCCAGGGCGACCTCACCGGCGTGGCGTTCGAGAAGGGCGTCAAAGGGCAAGGCGGAATGCCGCCCACCTTTTGTAAAGAGGATCACGGTCCACGGAAATTGCGTATCGCCTGTTTTTCCGGCCTGATCTTCGGCAGCTTCAGTGATGATGTGCTCCCCATCGAGGAATACCTGGGTGAAGAGATCTGCACACGGATAGAGCGTGTGCTCCATCGTCCAGTCGAGGTCATTGGACGTTTCACGCAGTTGCTGCCCAACGATTGGAAGTTGTATGTTGAGAATGTGCGCGACAGCTACCACGCCAGCCTGCTGCACCTGTTCTTTACGACATTCGAAATTAACCGACTGTCGCAAAAGGGGGGGATTATCGTGGATGCGTCGGGTGGCAATCATGTGAGCTTCTCGATGATTGATCCGAATGCCAAGGACGCGTCCTATAGTGAGCAGGGGTTGCGCTCGGACAATGACCGGTACCGCCTGAAAGACCCCAGTTTGTTACAAGGGTTCGAAGAATTTTCGGATGGAGTGACCTTGCAAATCTTGTCGGTCTTTCCCGGGTTTATTCTGCAGCAAATTCAGAATTGTTTGGCGGTGCGACAGGTGATCCCGCGCCCGGGCGGCCGCAGCGAACTGAATTGGACCTATTTTGGTTATGTCGATGACACGCCCGAGCAGCGTCACATTCGCCTCAAGCAGTCCAACCTGATTGGCCCTTCAGGATTTATCTCGATGGAAGACGGTGCGGTTGGCGGGTTCGTGCAACGCGGGATCGTGGGTGCACGCGACTTTGAGGCGGTGGTCGAAATGGGGGGGCATGATGCCAACTCCGCTGAGGGGCGTGCCACTGAAGCCTCGGTGAGAGGATTCTGGAAAGCGTATCGCCACCACATGGAGAGCGGCACATGATCGATCTGCTGGATCTATTGGCTTTTCACGCAGACTATGCCGATACCATCGACAGCGATCGTCTGGAGGAGTGGCCCGGCCATTTTGTCGAAGATGCCCGTTATGTGGTTACCCATGTCGAAAATATTCAGGAAGGTTTGAGTGCCGGCGTCATATACGCCGACAACCGTGCAATGCTGGAAGACCGGGTGGCTGCCTTGCGCCAAGCCAATATTTACGAGAAGCAGCGCTATCGGCACATCATTGGCTTGCCCAAATTCCTCGAGCGCGAGCGCGAGGGCGAGCGGATTCAATGCCGAACTCCCTTCGTCGTTGTCCGGATCATGGCGGGTGGGGACTCTTTGCTGTTTGCCAGCGGCTATTACGAAGACCGCTTGGTTCGAGACGGTTCGGCTCTTAAGATACAGGCCCGTCTGGTGGTGTGCGACAGCACGGCGATCGACACCCTGATGGTCCTGCCACTTTGAGGGAACCCGGGTGCGACGACTGGCTGTATCCGTGGGCGATCCCAATGGGGTGGGGCCCGAAATTGTGCTCAAGGCCTGGGCGTCTTGCCGCTATCAAACGGATTGGCGTATCACGGTCTTTGGTCCCAGGCGAGCGCTGGAGTTGGCTGCGCAGTCCTGCGGGTTGAATGATGTGCTGGACGATCTGGATTGGCGTTCGGCTGGGCCGATCGACGATCAACATCTGCGACCAGGTGTCATCAACGCGGCCGCCGGCGCGAGTGCAGTGGCCAGTGCGACCGCTGCGATAGAAGCCTGCCGTGCGGGTGAATTCTCTGCCGTGGTTGCGGGGCCTCACCATGAAACTGCGATTCACCAGGCCGGAATTTCCTTCAGTGGCTACCCCTCGCTGGTGGCCCGTGTCTGCGGGCTGGAAGAGCACAGCGTGTTCATGATGCTGGTTGGTGGTGGGCTTCGCATCGTTCATGCGACTTTGCACGAAAGTGTCGCCACCGCCTTGACCCGTTTGACAGTTGACCACATTGTCAATGCGAGCCTGGCGGGCGTTCGAGCCTGTCAGGCGATGGGGATTGAACGGCCGCGATTTGCCTTGTTCGGAATCAACCCACATGCTTCCGAAGGCGCATTGTTCGGTCCCGAAGACAGTCTCATGACGGCTCCGGCGGCCCGGGCTTTGCGCGAGATGGGTTGGCCTGTGCCCGACCCGCAGGGAGCAGATGTGCTGCTCGCAGACCATCATGTCAAACCCTACGATTTATATGTCGCCATGCTCCATGACCAAGGGCATATCCCCATCAAACTCCTGGCACCCCAAGCGGCCAGTGCCATTTCGATTGGCCCCGATGTTTTGCTGGCCAGCACCGGACACGGCAGTGCCATGGACATCGCGGGCAGCGGGAAAGCCCGAGCGGATGCTTTGATCAGAAGTCTGAAGCTGATGGCGGGGGTACAGTCCACCGGAGTCCACTCGGGATGAGCCACCGGATCCACATTCTCGACTCCGACGTCTGGTTTGATGCCGAGCCGAATCAGTCATTGCTGGATGCGGCCCTTCGCTGCGGTGTTGAATTGCCCTACTCCTGTCGCAAGGGCGTTTGTGGTCAATGTCTGGGGAAAATCGTATCGGGTGATGTAGAGACCTCATCCGGTCACCCTGACATGAACTGTTCCACCGAGGAGGTTCTGTACTGCTGCGCTAAGCCCCGCAGCGATATCACCATCGCGCCCACCGAATGGCGGCGAAGCGAACCAGGCGCGCGCAAAAGATACAACGCCAAGGTGTTCCGAAATACCTTGGCCAGTCCGGGCGTGAGTGTTCTTGAACTCCGCTTGCCTGCTGGTCAGAGGGTGCGGTTCAAGGCGGGGCAGTATCTGCACATCATCCTGCCCAATGGCGAGCGACGAAGCTACTCCATGGCCAACGCACCACATCAGTCGGATGTTTTGCAATTGCACATCCGTCACGTGCCTGGTGGATTATTTTCTGGACAAGTGCAACAGCTCAATCCAGGTGATGTTCTGGCGGTAGAGATCCCCTTTGGTCAATTTCATTGGCGAGAAGATTCGACACGGCCCATCGTTTTCATCGCAGCCAGTACGGGATTGGCCCCCATCAAATCCATGGTGGATGACATGATTCGGCGCAAAATTCAAAGGCCGATCCGATTGTTCTGGGGTGTACGAGATGCACAGGATCTGTATTCACTGGCCTTTTTACAGACGTGGGCCAAGCAGCGGCCAGACATGCAGTTGTCTATCAGTGTCGAAAGCGGCGAGGGTGGGCAATGGCCTGGTCATCGGACCGGCAGGCTGGATGATGCCTTGCTGGCGTCGGTAAGCGACCTGACCGATCACGAGGTGTACTGCTGTGGCTCACCAGGCATGATCGAGGCGATGCGAGTTCTGTGCTCCCAACGGTTGGGCCTGCCACGCGAGCATTTTCATTGCGATGTGTTTGTCTCGGGGCCGACCCTGGGGTTGTCATGACACAGCTGATTGCATGCGTTTATTTCATGCAAACTCTGTCGCGATCAGCCTGGGGCCAAGAACGTAATAGCTGTTGCTGCCGGATGGTGACGCCTGCGCTGGGCCTCATCGCCATGAAACGAGATTTAGTTTCGGTAAATAGACTCACTTTCCGCCAAGTTGTCAGGCAAATTTGGGCTTTGAAACCATATTGTCAAGGCTTTTAATCATCTGTGGAGACTTTTTCCAATTGAATAACTGCAGCAAAAGCGTATCCCAATCCGTGAGCCGTTTCGAGCGGAAAAGGAGCTTTAAATTGATTTTCGGCTTTAATGCGCAGGCGCCGAATCAGTGTTTCTAGACGTCTGAAGTCATAGTGGTCAGGGTTGAAGCCCAAGCTGATCGTCAATTCTTCACGCGAAACAGTTTGCCCTGGCGAGTGCGAAAAGCGCTTCAGCAGCATACGCTCTGAGTGAGTCAGTTTAAGCTGAAGTCCATCAGGGCTTGTCAGCAGCCAGCTCAGTTCATTCAACCTCCAAGTGGGGGCTGCTTGACCTCGTAAACGGCGCATCAAATTGTGAATCAGGGACACGATTTCTTCGGTCAGCACGGGTTTGACCAAGTACACGTCAGCCCCAGCCTTGACGCCGCTAACACGGCTCATGCCATCGGCTCTCGCGGTGACAATGATGATTCCTTTGTCTTGAAGGTCGTTTCTTTTCTTGAGCCATTCAATGCCATCACCATCTGGTAATCCAAGGTCTAACAACAATATATCGAATGCATGTCGACGGATGAGCAAGTCGGCGTCCTGTAAAGTGCCAACGCCCTGAGCAAGTAGGCCTTCAAGGGTAAGGTACCGAACCAAGGCAGTTTGGACATCTTGCTCATTCTCAATGACCAACACACGGACTTGAGAAGTGGTGCTTGAATTCATACGGGGGTATGCGAGTGAGTTACAGGAAACCATAAACAAAAGGTCGTGCCTTGATTGGCTTGGCTGATGAATTCCACACGACCTCCATGCGCTGAAACGATACGTTGAACAATCGAAAGGCCCAAACCCACACCTTGCACAGAGCTCTCAGGATTGGTGCGATAGAACGCATCAAAGACTTTGGGTTGTTCTGCCAGCGGAATGCCTTCCCCCTGATCGTGAACAGCAATGCCAATCTCATCTGCGCCAATCCGTGTTTCCAAGCGGATTTCGGTGTTGGGCGGGGAGTACTTCACGGCGTTGTCAATCAAGTTGGTGAGTGCAATACCCAACTGGTATTCGTCTGCTTGCAACTGCTTCACCAAAGGATGCAATTGCAATATGACTGGATGGTTAAAGAATAAATGTGAGTTGTGTTTGACCAGGCTACGCAGCCAATCGTTGAGGTTCAAGGCTTGAGTGTCCAGGCTTTCCAAGTTGTGGGTCATGGCATCGCTGTGCAGCCATTTGTCAAACATGAGCTTCAACCGTTGCGTGGCACTGGCAATGACATTCAAACCTGCGCTAACCTCATTGATGCCAAGTTCATGTTCTTTTCTCATCAAGCTGGTCTGGCTTTGAATGATGTTGAGCGGTGTACGAAATTCATGAGAGATGATGGACCCAAAACGGACATATTGCTCGCGCAATTTTTTTTCAGTTTCAACAGCAACCTTCAGTTGTTGCGTGCGTTCAGATACTGCCATTCTGAGTTTTTCTTCCGATTCTTGGGCTATCAACAAAAGTGATTGCTTGGCGTTCAATGCTTCTTCTTGAGTTCGGTTGAATGCTTGCTGTTCCAATCGAAGTAAGTCAGCCAGTGCCATGGCCATCAGAACCATTTCAAACATGGTGGACAGTTGCACGGCATATAAGGTGATGGCATTGGTTGGGATCAAATTCATGCTTCGCAAGGAGGCCGCGGCAACTCCAACCGAAAAAATCAACCAGCCAACAATAAAAAAGCGGGTACCGGGTCGGCGGTTTAAATAGCCCTTGACACAGGCGAGGCTGACAAGCCCGGCCATGAAGATGGCGTTGACAATCATCAATTGACTGATGTGCGTCAATACACCGGGCCAAGTGGCTTCTAGAAATGTTGAAGCCCACAGCACAAAGAAGAATTGTTGAGATATCTGCATGCATCGAAGTAGCCATGTTCGATCGTCTCTTGCAAGCAGTATTAGGCGGGAGAACATGATCGCAAAAGCACCGCCAAGGCATAACAAATTGGTCTGAGAAATTTCATCAATAAAGGGAGCATCTGGCCAAAACCAGAGACGACCATAACCGTTGCCAGCAAAATTACCCAAGCCAATCGCCAAGATATAAGCGCTATAAACCAGAAAGCGTTTATCGCGAATTCCCAAATAAATAATAAATCCATACATTGCCAACAATATCAATGCGCCGAAATACATGAATTGCAGGGCATGGAAAAACTGTTGCTTTTCTCTGTAAGCATTGGGTTGCCACACCTTCAGTGGAATGGTCAATGGATATTGAGAATTGACGCTGAGATAGTAGTCTGAAGGTTTGGTGTCCACCTGGATTGGAAATACGAAGTGCCGATCGAAAAAAGGGCGCGAACTGAAGGGAGCATCGTTGCCAGTCACGATGACATCGCCTTGGGGTGTGAACAACTGGAGATTCTTGTACTTGGTGTAGTCCAACTCCAGCAACCAATCTGGAGATGCGTCCACCAGTCGTTGTAGCGGAATTCTTATCCAGTAAGTGGATTGGGTGAAGCCAAAATTTAAATCAGTACCGCTTTGATTCCAATTGCGAAACGCCTCCTTTTTTTGAAGCACTTGCGCAATTTCGAGTTGACCTGTGGGATCCTCCAAATATTGAATATCACCAATTAAATTCCGCTCGTATGTTTGTGAATCCAGGGTTACTGCCAGGGCCTCTGTGCCAACTGAAAAAAAGAATATGTTGAGTAAAAAAACCCATTCAAAAATGAATGTTGGAATTTGTCGGAATTTGCAGGAATATGTTGGAATATTCACAGTTGATCCATGGAAAAATTATCTTCATCAATGATAAATCCAACACTTCAAGACTGAAAGCAAGTTAACCACCAACTTCACAAATAAAGCGTAATTAGAAATTTTGCGGCAACTTCGGAGCTGGTTTTTCCGTGGTCGATTTGTTGTTGGACTTCAGGAAGTTCGATAGGTGCAGGAATTGGGGGGCAGTCCGTCGCAAATGATTCAAGCAATAAGAATAAGTCTTAAAGCATGCATCTTTAAGGTCGTTTTTATGAGCGGGCTGGCTTTTGCGCAAGCCGATGCTGGTTTGCGTCTGGATCTGCGCGATTTGCTGACAATGGCCATCACGAACCACCCCGCAGTCCAAGCGCAACAATCCTTGGTCAGCGCAGCAGAGCAGGGCGTCAGCAGCGCACGCTGGCAATACTTCCCCACCCCCTCGGTCTCGGTGCAAAGCGCTAAGTCCAGCAGCACCGACCCTGCCTACGCGGGCGACTCACGCGTTACTGTGATGGCCTTGACCCAGCCTGTGTGGACCGGTGGTCGAATCGAAGCTGGTGTCGACAAAGCCCAGGCCAACGCCAAAGGGGCCACCGCCAGTCTGGCTGAAGCGCAGCAGCAATTGGCCATCCGTGTGGTGCAAGCCTACGGCGACTGGCTCAGCGCTTATCGCAAACGCATGGCTTACCAAGTTGGTCAAGCCCAACACATCCGCCTCAAAAACCAGGTCTCCCGCCGCATTGAGGAGGGGCAAGCCGCTGCGAGTGATCTGGCGCTGGCTCAAAGCCGCTTGGCCAGTCTGGATGCTGACATGGCGTTGTCCATCACGCAAGAAGAGATCAGTTTGGCGCGGCTGTCGCAGTTGCTCGGGCAAACCGTGGTGGCCGCATCCTTGACGGCGTCACTGGCCGAGCCTTTATCCATTCCCGTCAGTGTCAGCGACTTGTTACTTCAAGCCCAAGGCTCTTCTCCTGCGCTTGGCCGCGCACGCAGCAATGCACAAGCCCAGTGGGCCGCCATCCAAGAGGCCAAAAGCGCCACCTTGCCCGAAGTCTCATTGCGCATGGAGCAGCAAAGAGGCAACTTTAATTACACCGGCGTGCCCCTGCACAACCGTGCATTTGTCAACCTCAGCAGCCGCTTGGGCGCGGGCTTATCCAGCTGGACCGGGGTCAATGAAGCCGTGCAGCGCCACGCGGCCGCCCTGGCCGACATCGAATCGCAGCAGCGCAGCTTGGCCGAGCAAGTCATGACCGATCACGCCTTGCTCGTGACCTCGCAAAGCCGCCGCCAAGCACTGAAATCATCGGCTGACTTGGCCGAGCAAGTGCTGGCCTCATGGGACCGGCAATACCTGTCGGGCCGCAAAAGCTGGCAAGACCTCATGAACTCCGCGCGCGAACAAGTGCAAGTGCAAGCACAGCTGGCCGACCTCGAGGGCTCGCAGGTTGTGGCCTCTTGGCGCTTGGCCATCATCACGGGTCAATTGCTGATATCCAGCGACTACGCCAAAGCCACTTCAGGCCAACACTCGATCTTCGGCGCATCTTCAGGGTTACGTGCTGATCAGAAATCGACTCCATGACTTCAGCCCAAACAAATAGTACTAGCCCTATTGCATTGCCCCGATTGCTGGCCGCATTGCTGCGGCTGGCAGAGCTCCAGCGAGAGCCTGTTGACCGCCTGGCCCTGCAAGAGGCAGTGCAACACGTGCAAGCTGCAGACGACAATCTAGCACCTGCCCAGCAAATCGCCACCCTGACACGCCACCTGGGGCTCAAATCCGCCCGTTGGCTCAAAACGGCCGATCCTTCACAAGTTCCTGCGCTTGTGCATTGTCCTGACGACGGCTGGGGTGTGCTGGTGGGCCAAAACGCGCAGCAACAATGGGTAGTCTTGCGCTGGGACGAAATCAAGCGTGCCTGGTCTGAAGGCTTGCACGACGACCCCACTGCATTGCAAATCGCCAAGCTGCGCTTGTCTGCCCCTTTCGAGCTGAGTAAAAGCCCGGTATTCGCACTTATTCGCACCGAAATCGCCGCACAAAAGGGCCGCCTCATCGAAGCCGCAGCGGGCGGCTTGATCATTGGCATATTGGGTTTGATCACCTCGTTTTATTCGATGCAGATCTACGATCGCGTCATCCCCACCGGTGCCATGCAAACCCTGATGGTGTTGAGCCTAGGCGCCTTGATTGCCATTGGCCTGGACTGGCTGGCCCGTAGCGCCCGTACCCATCTTTACGAAGCCATTATCGATGAGGTGGATAAGCGCATGGCCCGCACCGTGTACCTGCGCTTGCTGGCTGTGCGTCTGGACCAGATGCCTAGAAGCGTGGGCAGCTTGGCCTCGCAAATGCGAGGGTATGAGAGTGTGCGCAGCTTCCTCACTCAAGTCACCACCAGTGTGCTGGTGGACATGCCATTTGCGGTTCTGTTTTTGGTCATCATGGCTTTGATGAGTGGCGCGTTGGTCCTCGTGCCGCTGTTGTTTTTTGTCATGGCGCTGGCGCTGGGCCTGTCCACCCGCACCCGCATGGAAGAGCTTGCCAAGCAAGGCGCCAAAGCGGGTAACTTCAAAACCGGCTTACTGGTCGAAACTGTGGAGGGCGCAGAAACTCTCAAATCAGGGCAGGGAGGATGGCGCATGCTGGGGCGCTGGCTGCACAACGTGGACGAAGCTCGCGACGCCGAATTGCAATCGCGCAACTTGAGTGAGCACTTCCAACACCTGATCTCCAGCTTCCAGCAAATGAGCTATGTGCTGCTGGTGGCATTTGGCGCCTGGTTGGTGACCAAAGGCGAGCTCACCCAAGGCGGCTTGATCGCCTGCACGATTTTGTCAGGACGCGTGCTCAGCCCCGTGGCTGCTGTGGCAGCACAAGCGCTGCAATGGTCGTATGCCAAAGCTGCACTGGAAGGGCTAGACGCTCTGTGGCGTTTAGAAAACGACCACCACGACCACGAACCCGTGGTGCTGGATAAAGTCCACGGCCACTATCAGTTCGACAAAGTCACTGCCCGCTATGGTGCCGCCCCTGCCTTGGTTGTTCCCAAGCTCAGCATCCAAGCGGGTGAACGCATCGGCATCATTGGCCTCGTGGGTGCAGGCAAAACCACCTTACTGCGCTTGCTCTCGGGCATGTACAAACCGCAAGAAGGACGCATCTTGCTCGACGGGGTGGACTTGAGTCACATCGCCAAAGCCCCGCTGTCCGAGCGCATTGGTTATTTGCAACAAGAAGGGCGTTTATTTGCGGGCACGCTGCGTGAGAACTTGCTTTTAGGCCTGGCCGACCCTGGTGATCCGGCCATCCTGATTGCCGCCCAGCGTACTGGCCTGATGCAAGCCGTTATCACGCCCCACCCACGTGGCTTACAACAAGAAATCTTTGAAGGTGGCACGGGTCTGTCGGGTGGGCAGCGCCAACTGGTCAACCTCACCCGCGTGTTACTGCGCGAGCCTGCCATCTGGTTACTGGACGAGCCCACCTCGTCGGTGGACGGCAACAGTGAGCAGCAAATCAAAAGCCTGCTGCAACAAACCATCCAAGCTCAACACACCTTGGTGCTGGTTACCCACAAGCCCGACATGCTGCAACTGGTTGACCGCATCCTGGTGGTGGCAGGTCATCAAATTGTGATGGACGGTCCCAAGGCGCAAGTATTGGCACGTTTGAATGCAAACACAGACGCCAATCTGAACGCTCATGGAGTGGCTGCATGATGGCCCATCGACCTTCCAAAATGCTGAGCCTGGTCATTCTGACCGTCTTGTTGTTTATCGTCTGGTCCAGCTGGTTTGACATCGACCAGACCGTGCGCGCCCAAGGCCAACTTATCCCGGGTGGTCGCACCCAGGTCATTCAAGTGGTCGACGGTGGCGTCCTGTCGGAGATCCTTGTGCAAGAGGGCGACGCGGTCAAAGCTGGGCAAGTCTTGGCCGTTCTCGAACCTGATCGCGCCAAAGCCGCCTTTGATGAAGCCCAAGCCAAACACACCGCCTTGCGTGTGGTGTTGCAACGTGCGCAAGCTGAAGCAGCGGGTATCACGCCCCTGTTTGGCAAAGAGTTCGCGGCCTATCCTGAGCTGGTCGCGGCGCAGCAAAAACTCTACGTCCAACGCAAGCAAAGCCTGGACGACGCCTTGGCCATGCAGCAAGAAGCGATGGCCTTGGCTAAAGAAGAACTACAGATGAATGAAAGGCTGTTTGCCGGTGGCGACATCAGCCGGGTCGAGGTCCTGCGTGCACAACGCCAAGTCAGCGACATCCAGTCGCGCATCTTTGATATTCGTAACAAATATTTGCAAGATGCCCGAACCGAGGCTGCTCGTCAGGAAGAAGAAATTTCTTCTCAGCGCTACCGTCAGGAAGACAGACGATACGCCCTGGCCCAAACCAAGCTGACGGCTCCGGTGGATGGAGTCGTGAAATATTTGCGCGTGACCACTGTGGGCGGCGTGCTGCGTGCGGGTGATGAGATCATGCAAATTTCGCCCACGGACGGCGAGTCGCTGCTGGAGCTCAAAGTCAACCCTGCAGACATCGGACAGCTCAGCACCGGCATGCGTGCCACCATCCGTCTGGATGCTTACGACTATGCCATTTACGGCTCGCTGTCAGGCGAGTTGGTGTACCTCAGCTCGGATACCTTGCAAGATCAAGGTCCAAATGGTCAAAGCCAAACCTACTACAGAGCCCGTGTTCGCTTGCTGCCGCAAGCGGTACAGGCCAACCCGAAGCTCCAACCTATTGTTTTAAAGCCGGGCCTGACCGCCACGGTGGACATTCTGACGGGCCAACGATCGGTCATGCGCTACCTCATCAAGCCTATTGCACGTGGTTTGACGGGCGCGCTCAACGAACGCTAGACCCGGATATGAGCAGAAACGAACTCACCCACCATCTTCGCGAGCAATCTATGACAACCAGCAACAACTCACCGCTCATTCTGAACATCAAAGGGGCTCCTGCAGTCGTTTTAAAGCCTGGAGAAAAAACCAAAGTTACTGCCAAAGCCGGACAACGCTATCGAGTAGGTTATGAGGGGGTCGAAGCCAAAGACAGTACAGCCAAAGACGTAGCTGCCAGTCAGCATGGTTCGGACTTGGTGCTGTCGTATGCCGATGGCACGCAATTGGCGCTGGTCAACTTCTATGAAGCTTGCAAGGCCGAGCAGTGTGCGGTGGATATGCCCGGTATGAAGGGCATTGGTAGTGAAGGCGGGTACGTCATCACCGGAGACAGCCCTGTGGGTGAGAGCTTATCGGGCGGTGGCAAGTTGGTGTATGCCTTTGGTGAAACACCTTCCTTGGCTGCGTTGACACAGGGAGTAGAGCGAGCGGGTGGGTTGAGTCATCAAGACGGGTTGAGCACCTATATTCCACAAAGTCTTGCTGCAGCGTGGACGCCCATGCATGTGGGCGTCGGTGGCTTAGGCGCAGCTGTACTGCTGCTTCACGATGACAAAGCTGCGCCTATCCCCGTACCTACCGTCATCCATGGCAGCGTGGTGGCCGGTCCTGTGATAACAGGCAACGGCTTGACAGCCGTGGCCTACAAAGCAGATGGCACTGTGCTGGCATCAGCTGCCGTGAATGCCGATGGCACTTTTACGCTCAATCTGGGCAACGATTATTTGGGGGGCGTGTTGGTCAAGGTCAGTGACGCCAACACCGACCCCGACTATTTTGACGAAGCCACGGGCGCTCCCAAAGACCTGAGCACCGACTTGCGCGCACTCACCGTCATTCCTGCAGCGGGCACCTACAACGTCAGCGTCAACGTGTTGACTGAACTGGCTGTTCGCAATTTGGGTTTGTCGGGTGGTGATGCCGGGACTTCGATCACGACCTTTGGGGGCGTGAGCCAGACCCAGATCGTGCAAGCCAACCAACAAGTGGCCAGCGCAGTGGGCCTCACACAAGACTTGGTGCTGGGCGCAGCCCCCGTGGCCATCGTAACCACCACGGGTGCTAGCAACGCTCAAACCAACGACTACGGACGCCTGCTTGCGGCACTGTCTGGGGTCGAGGTCGGCAGCACGACAACTTCGGTGCTTGACGACCTATCCGTCAAATTGCAAAGCACGCAATCTCAAGCCACAGGGCGGTTGCTCGAGACATTGCTGGAAGGTGCTGCAAAGGTCAATTTGGTGGCCGCTATTTCGGACATTACCAATCAAAAGTCAACAGCCATCACCATTGATGCCGTTGCACAAGACAACTGCATTAGCCCTACCGAGATGGTTGCGGGTGTGCAAGTGCAGGGCACGGCTGCGGCAATGGCAGTAGTGACTGTGAGCTGGGCGGATGCTTCGGCGTCGACCCAATCGTCGATCACGCGAACGGTGACAGCCGATGCTCAGGGAGGTTGGAGCGTACGGTTCATCAGTTCAGAGTTACCCTCGCTGGGAGCTACGACGGTAACGGCTAGCATGGGCGGCGCGCGCGCTTCTCGCAGCATCTACTTGGAGACACCTGCAGCGCCGACGCTCTCGCTCGCTCAATCCACGGTTGACAACAACCTGAATCGGGATGGCCGTGTGGACATTAGCGGCGTGCTGCAGGGTGCTGGCTGGGACTACAGCACCGATGGTGGTGCGAGTTGGGCACCTGGCAGCGGTACTTTTTTCACGGTGACAGGGGACGGCAACAAGCAAGTGCTCGCGCGCCAGAACATCGGTGGTTTGTACTCGCTGGTGAGCAAGCCCATCAGCTTTACGCTGGATGCCACTGCACCCGGTGCGCCAAGTCTTGTCTTGAGCCTAGACCGAGATACCGTGGGTGTTTCGGGTCTGGAAATTGGAGCGAACTGGCAGTACAGCACCAACGGCGGCAGCAACTGGCTGGAGGGCAGCGGCAGCAACTTCGCGCTTATTGCTGGCGACTATGCGGCCGGCGCAGTTCGCGTTCGACAGGTCGACCTTGCTGGCAATGTGAGTGCGGCTGGCTCCATCGCCACCGCCATCGGCAACTACGCGGCGGCTGCGAGCAAGCTGTCAGCTTATGCGCAAGATGACGGTGTTGCGGCGGCCACAAACGTCAGCTTGCTGCCCACACTGGCCGACTACGGCGCTCTGGGGGTCACGGGCCTGGGCGGCTCGGGCCAGCCGACGGTGGCCATGATTAACAGCGCGCTGGTCGACCCGGACACTTTGGGCAACGCGGCCGATGCGCGCAGCAAGGTGCAGACGATCGTTGATGCCTATGCGGCGATTATGAGA
>JACCDW010187721.1_pt1 | contig 25650 bp, 16 predicted proteins | sample 7449781 | NCBI WGS metagenome assembly JACCDW01 (sample SAMN15323449, study PRJNA562643) | freshwater metagenome | isolation source: river surface water | place: USA:Blue River Watershed | collected 2017-08-18
ACAACCTGCTTGCCCTGGATCTTTGGGGCATCATCTTCGTAAAAGAAGATCCGGGTGCAACATCAAAGATTGTGCGTGGAACTGAAGCGGTTGAATACCTGAAAAAAGTATTGCTTGAAGTTGAACCCACGCTCGACAATACCACTGGCCCGGGCCGTTTGACCAAGGCTGGTGTATGGGGATTGCTGGCAAAACTCCACCTGAATGCTGCTGTGTACAATGATCGTTATGCTGCAACATTTGCCTTCAAAACAGAAGACATGGACAAGGTGATTGAGTATACCTCCAAGATCATTTCATCTGGTCAATATGCCCTGTCTCCAGACTATTGGGCAATCTTCAATGACGACAACCACAACAACAAGGAACACATCTTTGCTGTAGACCAGCGGGCAGACCTCAATGGACACAACAGGATGGCTTATTTCTCCCTGTCTGGTGATCAGTTCCCTCTTCCTGCCTATACTGGCGCGAATGGTACTGATGGTCCTGGTATAACTCCTGAATTTTACAGGTCTTGGGTGAATGCTTATGGCGCGGTTGATCCTGCTGTTGCTGATCCAAGGTTCTACAAACAAAATGTATTGCTAAAGCCAGGGGATACCTGTGTGGATGCAGCTTCCTATAGGATTGACAGGGGAATTTTAAGGGGCCAGCAATATGGTTTGCAGCGCGTGAATGGCGTTTTCCAGAAATGTCCTGATGGGAAAATGAAAGTGGGCAGGATCTTTAATGTAACCAGGAGCAGGCCAACCACCCCGGTGATCCACACTGAGCAAATTAATTTTACCACGGCAGGAAGCGATTACAGCACAGGTTTCCGTGTAGAGAAATATGAATTCAGCCAGAAGTCAGTCAGTGGAAGAAATTTCGGCGAAGCAGACATTTCCATCATCCGTTTGGCTGATGTATACCTCATGCGCGCTGAAGCAAAACTCCGCAAGAATGATGCGGCAGGAGCCCTCACAGATGTCAACACAGTGAGAACTTCCCGCACAGCTACAGGCAACGGAAAGGCATTGACTTCCGTTAACCTTGATGAGCTGTTCCGTGAAAGGGGTTTTGAATTGTATTGGGAAATGCACAGAAGAACAGACATGGTGCGTTTCGGAAAATATGAAGGTTCCTGGACAGAGAAAAACGATACAGACAAGAACAAGCGCGTTTTCCCGATTCCTCAGACTGCCATCGATGGTGCATCCAATCTTCCTGGCTATTTGAAGCAGAATCCTGGATATTGATTTTCCTCTTCAATTTCATTCAAAGGCAGATGGTCATTCCATCTGCCTTTTTTATTTTATCTTGGTCTTGAAATACAAACAGGTCATGAAAAAAATATGCTCAGCTTTTGTTCTTCTGCTGCTCTCCTCAGCCACCATTGCACAAAAAGCCCTCAATGTTATCAGCATAAAAGAAACCGAACGCATTGAGCGTACCCTTTCTGCTGATGACATGCAAGGCAGAAGAACCTTCACGCCTGGTATTGAAAAAGCAGCGAATTTCATTGCTTCAGAATTTGAAAAAACCGGACTGCAAAAATGGAACAACGGAAACACATACCTGCAGTCGTTTTCAATGGTCCGCACCAAAACCATTTCCCAAAAAATCATGGTCAATGGGGCGGAGCTTGATGCAAAAAAAGCCATTGTGGTATCGCCTGCAAAATCGCTGATGGCAGACAACAATGCCGGATATGATGTAGTGACGATCAATGGCAAAATGAATTTTCCCACCGAGGCTAGAAAGGCCCTTGGTGCAAAGAAAAATACAATCGTTCTTGTGGATACTGCCCATGCCAACATGTTCGGAAGGTTTGCACAGATGCGTTCACAGTTGTATTCATCCCAACCCAATGTGATCATGCTGCTGGTTGAGAAGGCGCCTACTTCTTTTCGTGTTGAATTGACCCAGGAGCTGACAGAGATGCCCCTGTCCAATGTGGTAGGCATCATCCCTGGTAAATCCAAGGCCAATGAATACGTGATTTTTTCCGGCCACTATGATCACCTGGGCATCAACAGCAAGAAAATGGAGAACAATGATTCCATCTACAATGGCGCCAATGATGATGCAGCCGGCACGACTGCCATGATCATGCTCGCAAAATATTTCAAGAAACTCAACGACAATGAACGCACCCTGGTTTTTGCTGCCTTCACTGCCGAGGAGATTGGCGGCTTTGGTGCAACCTATTTTTCCAAACAGTTTGATCCTGCCCAGGTGATGGCCATGTTCAATATTGAAATGATTGGTACTGAAAGCAAGTGGGGCAAGAACAGCGCCTACATCACAGGTTTTGAAAAGACCAACATGGGCGAGATTTTGCAAAACAACCTCAAGGGAACGGATTTCACTTTCCACCCAGACCCTTATCCAACCCAACAATTGTTCTACCGTTCAGACAATGCAACCCTTGCCAGGCTTGGGGTTCCGGCACATACCATCTCCACTTCTAAGATGGACAGCGAGCCCAACTACCACAAGGCTTCTGATGAGATTGGAACGCTTGACATGCAGAACATGGCGGCCATCATCCGGGCCATTGCCCTCAGCTCAAGAGGCATCGTTTCAGGCAAGGAAACCCCCAGCAGGGTGGATGTTTCTGCGTTGAGGTAATTTTCATCAAGTATTATTGTCCATTTCCTGCTTTTGCTGGAGGTTAAATGTTCAGTCATTTGCCATCATAAATCTATTGATTACCTTCATGGCGGTATAAACAAAGCGCACATGAAAACATTGTTCCGCACCATACACCTCTACCTGAGTCTTGTTTCCGGTATTTTCATCATGATGGCCTGCTTCACAGGCTCTATCCTGGTTTTTGAAGAGGAATTGCAGCATTCCATCAATCACGACAGATACTATGTTCAGCAGCAGGCGGAACTGCAATTGCCCGTTGGTACGGTGCTGGATGGATTCAGGAGTACTTATGGTGATCCTAAAATCAGTGGGGTAAAGGTCTATACAGACCCCAGCAGGAATATTGAGATTGCATTTACCAAGCCTGAAAAAGGGGAAAAATCAAGCCCAAAACGATTGACCGCTTTTGCAGACCCATATACCGGGAAAATCATCGAAATCTACAGTTATTCGGATTCTTTTTTCAGCACTGTTGAAGACCTGCACCGCAGGTTACTGGGCACTGACATTGGCAAGCTGATCATGGGAACCAGCACCCTTTTGTTTTTGTTCATCATGATCACAGGGGTGATCCTTTGGTGGCCCAAAACCAAGGCCATGCTCAAACAACGCAGTTCCATCAAGTGGAAGGCCAGCTGGAAAAGACTGTCTCATGACCTTCATCACGCGCTGGGCATCTACACGGTAATTTTTCTTTTCATTTTTGCCTTCACTGCCCTGGCATGGAGTTTCCAGTGGTTCAATGATGGCATTTACAAGGTCACCAATTCTTCCAAGGAGCCCATCAAGCCACCCACATCAACCATTGTTGATTCATTGGAAAAAGCAGGCATTGATGATGTGCTTGCCGATGCCTATACAAGGGTGCCGAATGCTGTTTTTTACAACATCAGCCTGCCAAAAGATTCCAGTGCTGTATTTGGTGTCAACGTGCTGAGCAGAACGGCCATTCATGAAACGGCTACAGATAACCATTATTATGATCAGTATTCGGGTGCATACCTGAAGACGGTAGCGTTTGGCGACAGGCCCATCGGACAGCAGATCCGGGCCAGTTTCAAGCCCATTCACATCAGCTCCATCTTTGGGCTTCCATCCAAAATCCTTGGATTCCTGGTTTGTTTGATTGGCACAACATTCCCGATCACTGGGGTGATCATGTGGCTGAGCAGGATCAAGAAGATTTAGAGGTTATTTCTAATTCAACCTCTTCAGCCCCCTAAAGGTTACCTTTCTTCAACTCTCCCACAGCATGGTCAACTGCGCGTGCAGTGAGGGCCATGTAAGTAACGGATGGGTTCTGGCAGGCAGATGAAGCCATGGCAGATCCGTCAGTGATGAAGACGTTCTGAACATCGTGCATCTGGTTCCACTTGTTCAGCACTGAGGTTTTGGGATCATTCCCCATGCGCGCTGTGCCCATTTCATGGATACAGAAGCCGGGAGCAGGCATGTTATCGTAAGCTTTGACGTTCTTGATACCAGCAGCTTCCAGCATTTCTACTGCGCTGTTTTTCATGTCAACCCTCATTTTCATTTCATTCTCCTTGAACTCACAGTCAATGTCGAGGGTAGGCAAGCCGTATTTGTCTTTTTTCTCCTTGTTGAGCGTTGCCTTGTTCTCATAATAAGGGAGATGCTCGCCCCAGGAACCCCATCCCATGGTCCAGTTGCCTGGTTCGGTAACGGTTTCCTTGAGTTCGATGCCAATCTCGCCAGAGCTTGCCCTTCCCCTTGAAGCGCCGCCCTGGTAGCCGAAACCACGTACATAACCGGCTGAAGAGCCGCCATCAAGGTTACGGAAGCGGGGAACATAAATACCATTGGGCCTCTTGCCATAGAAATACTGGTCCTGAAAGCCCTCAAAATCCCCAGAAGCACCCACACCATAATGGTGGTCCATCAGGTTATGACCCACCTGTTCGCTGCTGTTGCCCAATCCATTGGGGAAGGCATCAGACACAGAATTCAGGAGGATATGGGTGGTTCCAAGCGTAGAGGCATTGAGGAAAACAATCTTGGCGAAGTACTCCTCGGTTTTCATTGTTTCGGTATCCAATACCACAACGCCTTTGGCGCGCTTGGTTTCCTTGTCATAAATCACCTCAATGGTGATGGCATTGGTGCGGAGGGTCAGGTTGCCTGTTGCAGCAGCTGCAGGAAGGGTGGCTGAATTGGAGCTGAAATAACCTCCAAAAGGACAACCTTGCTGACATTTGTTGCGGAACTGGCAAGGTCCGCGGGTACCAATCTTGGCGGTATGGTTGGCGGCACGGCCGATGATCATGGGCCTGCCCATTTTGGTTTTGAGGTTTTCCTTCACCATCCTTTCTACGCAGTTCATTTCCATGGGTGGGAGAAATTCACCATCTGGAACCATGGACAAGCCGTCGCGTGAGCCGCTGATACCAGCAAATTTTTCAACATAGCTGTACCAGGGAGCCAGGTCCTTGTAACGGATGGGCCAATCCACGCCATGTCCATCTTTGGCGTTGGCTTCAAAATCGAGGTCGCTCAACCTGTAGCATTGGCGGCCCCACATCAGGGACCTTCCGCCCACATGGTTGCCGCGGATCCACTCAAATGGCTTCACCTGGGTGTATGGATTTTCAAGATCGTTCACAAAAAACTTCTTCGACACCTCATCATAAGCATAACACTTGCTTTGAATGGGTGAGTTGTTGCGGTCTTCCTGGGTTTTCCCGCCGCGGTGTTCCAGTTCCCAAGGATCTTTTTCGGTTCCCACATAATCCTTCACATGTTCCACATTGCGTCCTCTTTCGATGAGGATGGTCTTGAGGCCGCGTTCAGTCAGTTCCTTTGCTGCCCAGCCTCCGGAGATGCCTGAGCCTACTACAATTGCGTCGAATGTGTTGGACATGATGGGTTGTTGTCGGTTATAATTGACAGTTTTTTAAGATTCGTTTCGCCTGATGAGCTAACGCATTACAATTTAAAAATCTTTTGCCTAAAACAGGAATATTTTCTTTCAACTGTATTTTGATGTCAACCATGTTTTCTTCCTATTAATTCTATGAGGGTTTAACAGTATGAACATATTTGATTAATAAATGCATAACACAGCAGAAACGTTGAAGCAAGATGGAATAAAGAAATTCGCGCAAGCAAAAATCAAACTACATGAGAAAATTACTCTTTGTGCTTTCTGTTACTGCCTTGTTTTCCTGTAAAAAGGAAGAGGTTGTTACTCCTCTTGAAATTACAGTCAATGAAGACCTTGCTTCTTATCAGGAAATAGCGTCCATCAATTTGGGTGGCTTGGGTGCAGCTGAAATCACCAGTTTTGACCCATTGACCAAGAGGCTTTTTGCAGTAAACAACGGTACTACCAATAAGATTGATGTGATTGACATCGCCAATCCTGCCAGCATCAGTGTCATAAAATCCATCAGCATGTTGCCTTATGGCGGATATGTGAACAGTGTGGACGTGAAGAATGGCCTGTTGGCGGCAGCGATTGAATCTACCAACAAGCAGGCTCCTGGCAAAGTTGCCGTTTTCAATACCACCACATTGAAAGAAATTGCAACAATCAATGTAGGGTCACTTCCTGACATGGTGGTTTTCAGCCCAGACGGAAAATTCATCCTTACAGCCAATGAGGGAGAGCCCAATGATGCCTATACAACTGACCCGGCCGGCACCATCTCTATCATCAATGTTGATAATAAGTTTACCGTAACCACCTTTGATTTTGCAGGATTTGCCAGTCAGCTGTCAGCACTGTCTGCCAATGGTTTCAGGGTGTTTGGCCCGGGCAAAAATTTCGTCAATGACATTGAGCCTGAATACATTACTGTTTCAAATGATTCCAAAACTGCCTGGGTTACGCTGCAGGAAAACAATGCTATCGCAGAAATTGACATTCTCTCTGCCACCATCAAAAAAATCATGCCACTGGGTTTCAAAGATTATTCCGCTCCAGGCAATGCATTTGATTTGAGTGATAAGGATGGTGCCATTGCTTTCAAAAATGCTCCAGTATTTGGCACTTACATGCCGGATGCCATTGCTTCCTACAATTATAACGGCACCACTTATCTTTTTACTGCCAATGAAGGTGATGCAAGGGAATACGCTGGTTTCGCAGAAGTCAAACGTGTTGGTACCGTTGCACTTGATCCTGTTGCTTTCCCTACAGGGGCCACTTTGAAAACTGATGCCCAACTGGGAAGATTGAACATCACCACAACACTTGGCGACAAGGATGGTGATGGCGACTTTGATGCGTTGTACAGTTTTGGTGCTCGTTCCTTTTCTGTTTGGAATGCTGCAACTGGCGCACAGGTTTGGGACAGCAAGAATGAATTGGACAGCAAGTGTAAAGACCTTGGCTTGTATGACGATGGACGCAGCGATGACAAAGGTGCTGAACCTGAGGCCATTACCCTTGGAAGGGTGGGCAGTAAAATGGTTGCCTTTGTTGGCATGGAAAGGACAGACGCTGTCGCTGTTTATGACATCAGCGATCCTACCAAGCCAACATTCATCAAAGCCTTCAAAACCGGTGATGCCCCTGAGGGATTGCTTTTCATTCCAGCCTCTAAGAGCCCTATCGGGCAGAGCCTGGTGGTGGTAAGCAGTGAAAACGATGGTTTAGTGAAGATTTACAAAGCCAACAAACTCTAGCTGAATCCTTTACAATTACTTGACGTAATAAATACACATTGAAAATATTTTTTGGTAAATTTGCGGCGTCAAAACAAAACAAACAATCATGAGAAAAATCATTTCATTGCTTGCCCTGGTGCTGTTGGTTGCTTCAGCTTCCTTTGCACAGGTAACCAGCAGTAGCATTACCGGTTCGGTTAAAGGTGATGACAACAAGTTCCTTGAAGGGGCTACAATTGTCGCCGTTCACCAACCTTCAGGAACCAAGTATTCCACCACCACGAACAAGTCTGGTGCATTCACCATCCTGAACGTGCGTGTAGGCGGACCTTATGTGGTTAAAATCACCTTCAGCGGGTTCAAATCTTACGAAGAGCAGGGCGTTTTTGCTCCTCTTGGTAATACCGCCAACGTGGATGTAACCCTGAAGAGCGATGCTGTCAGCATGCAGAACATCGTTGTAAAGGCTGCTCCCAATCCCATCATCAATTCCAGGGCCAATGGAACAAGTGTTACCATTGGAAGGCAGGCGCTGAACCTGACCCCAACCATCGGAAGAAACCTGAATGATGTGACGAAGTACAATGCTTACAGCAATGGCCGTTCATTTGCCGGTCAGGACAGTCGTTTCAACAACTTTACCATTGACGGTGCCGTTTTCAACAACGGTTTCGGTCTTGGTTCTGATGCACAAGCGGGTGGACGTACCAACTCTACTGCCATTTCACTCGATGCATTGGAAGAGGTTCAGATCAACATCACACCTTATGATATCCGCCAGTCTGGTTTTGCAGGTGCAGCCATCAATGCCGTAACGCGCAGTGGTACCAACGAATTTGCTGGTTCTGTTTTCCGTTTCTGGAACAGCAGGGACCTCGCAGGAACAAAAGTTGCTAGCAAAACAGCCAACATCCCCAAAACGCCTTTCAATGTTGAAACCCAGGGTTTCCGTGTGGGTGGTCCAATCATCAAGGATAAGCTTTTCTTCTTTGTGAACGGTGAATTCACCAATGGAACCAACCCCGCCTTGAGCTGGGTAGCCAACCGTCCTGGTGCAACTGGTAACGTTTCAAGGACAACTGCTACAGATCTTGAAGACCTGAAAAGCTTCATGAAGACCAATTTTGATTACGACCTTGGTGCCATCGACAATTTCAACAACGAGTCGTTCAGCAAGAAAGTGTTGGCACGCATTGATTACAACATCAATGACATCCACAAGCTTTCTTTGAGGTATGCGCACCACAATTCACAAAGTGACGTGCCCATCAGCAACAGTAACTCAGGAAATACCGCAGGTAATGGTAACAGGCAGAACTCTGCTTTGGCCATTTCAGGTCAGAACACTGGATACATCATTCAGGACAATACCCGTTCTGCCGTTTTGGAATTGAGCTCCAACTTCAAGAACAGGGTTTCAAACCAGTTCATTGCTACTTTCAACAAGCAGATTGAAGACCGTGCTTACCGCACAGCGATGTTCCCCACTGTAGACATTCTCAGTGGCGTTGGCGGAAGTACCTATACTTCTATTGGATTTGATCCTTTCACCCCCAACAACAAGTTGAACTATTCAACCTTTAATCTGACCAATAATACCACCTTGATCCGTGGCAACCATACCATTACGTTGGGTGCTGCATTTGAATCTTTCAAGTCGAACAACCTGTTCTTCTATGGTTCCAATGGTGTTTGGGTTTTCAACAGCATTGCTGACTTCAAAGCTGCTGCATTGGCCTACAAGGCAAATCCAAACATTGCTGCTTCTACTGTACCTATTGCCCGTTTCAACTACCGTTACACCCTACTGCCTGGTGGAAAGCTTCCTTGGCAGACCTTCCAGAACCAGTTCTATACTGTATATGGACAGGATGAGTGGAAAATGGCGAAGAATTTCCGCATGACCTATGGTGCGCGCCTAGACTATTTGAATATTGTAAACACCGCCTCTGATTATGCCAACCCTTATGTTGCTGGTCTGACCTTTAGGGAGCCATCTGGTGTACCCTACAGCATCAACACAGGAAGCATGCCCAAGTCGAGGTTGTATGTATCACCCCGTATTGGTTTCAACTGGGATGTTTATGGCAACAAGAAGACACAGCTTCGTGGTGGATCAGGCTTGTTCCTTTCCCGTCTTCCTTATGTGTTGATCAGCAACCAGTTGGGAAACAATGGTGTTAACATTGGTCTGGTGAACGTAACTGGTTCTGCAGCTACTGCATACCCTTTCACCTTGAATCCTACCCGTTATACCCCTTCAACTACCGATATCAACAGCCTCCGTGGGTATAATATCAACTATGGTGATCAAGACCTGAAATTCCCACAGATCTGGAAGACAAACATCGCCATTGACCAGAAACTGGGATGGGGTGTGATTGGAACCTTGGAAGCGATCTACAACAAGAACATCAACATGCTTCATTATGTAGACGTGAACCAGAAAAGGCCTTCAGGAACTTTTGCCGGAAACGACAACAGGGACATCTATCCTGCACTTGATCTTTCTGGTGCTGCTGCAACCACTGCCCGTTTCTTGAATCCTGGCATTGGCAATGCATTTGTGTTGACCAACAACAACGTAGGATATTCTTACTCACTGACTGCTAAGCTGGAAAAGCCAATGACCAAGAATTTTGGTGGTGTTTTGGCTTATACCAATGCAAAAGCAACAGATCTTTCTTCTGTAGCCAGTACGGTTAACGCAAGTACACCAAGCATCTATGGCATGAACTACCTGAGAGAAGGCTTTTCTGACAACGATCTTCGCCACCGTTTCATGGGCTATGTAAACTACAGGCTCAATTATGGCGGTAAGTTTGGCGGTGCAACTACCTTCTCTTTGGGCATGGTTTCTGCTAGCGGATACAAGGTTTCTTATACCTATAGCTCTGATGTGAATGGTGATGGTCAGTTCAATGACCTGATCTATGTTCCAGCAGCCGGCAACAACCTTACTTTCCAAGATCAAACTGTTGGTACAACTGTTTTCACTGCAGCAGCGCAGGCATCAGCCTTCAGCAATTATATCGAGGCAAATCCTTACCTGAGAAACAGAAGGGGACAGTATGCTGAGCGCAACGGTGCTCAGGCTCCTTGGTTGACAAGGTTTGACTTCAGCGTTGAGCAGGATCTTTTTGTGAAGACCGGAAAGAACAAGAAAGCCAATACCATTCGTTTCAGGGCTGATTTCATCAACTTCGGCAACCTGATCAACAACAAATGGGGTGTAGGCAATGTTTCTACCACTCCACAGCCTTTGAACTACCGTGGCCGTACAGCAGCTGGTGAGCCTATCTACAGGTTGGCTACACAGGTGGTGAATGGTGCAACTGTTTTGTTGCAGGATGCATTTGTAGATTCAAAGACCTTGAACGATGTATACCAGATCCAATTGGGTGTGAGGTATATCTTCAACAACTAAACCACAGGGTCTTCAAAGACCATTTGACCGAATAGAAAAGACCGGAGACTTAACCCTCCGGTCTTTTTTTGTTCTTTCTTGCAAGGATTTTGCCATTTCCCCGCCATGGATTATATTTGCACTCCAATTAATTTGGCTACGAGGAGATGTAGCTCAGTTGGTAGAGCATCGGACTGAAAATCCGTGTGTCGGCGGTTCAAGTCCGTCCATCTCCACGAAAAACCCCCAGCATTTGCCGGGGGTTTTGTTTTTATTGTCTCGTCCTGCAAAAAGTTGACTTCAAAATCAATAAAGATCATATTGTGCGGTTCCCCCGTTTGAACATCTTGTAGGAGTAGGCCGTTGGAACGATGACCATGACGGCGGTGATTGACATGAAAAAAATGAAAATGGCGGGCCCGTTGAGCAGTATGGCTGTTACCATTTGCAAGGCTCCTCCAGCCATCCAGATCTTACCGGCAAGGGCATGTGTGGCGTTCCAGTTCGCCTCGTTTTCCAGCGTCCATGGCAGTTTGAATCCGGCTATATAATTCTGTTTGAGTTTTGGCATGTAAATGCCCATTCCTGCAAATGCAAATCCCAACAAGGGAAAGATCAGCTTGTTGATGTCAATCCCTGTATGCACTGTGCCATAGAGAATGACAAGGGCCAGGCAGCAAAGAAACCCTGAGGTAAAGAGCCCGAATTGCGCATAGACCTTGTCGTCTGCCCCTTCATATCTTTTTGGGTCAATTTTTTTGATGTTCGCCAACAAGAAATACACGAAAATGCTGGTCAGGCCCATGATGGCAGGCAACAGATAGATGCTTTCTTTCGATCCCCAGCCATCTACTTCGCCGTTCAGGTTAAAATGCATGGGGATTTTGTTGGGCAGCGTGGGGTATAAGTAAAATGCATATAAAAATGGAAGAACAGCCAGTCCCAAGGCAATGATTGTTTGCTTTTTCATGCTGAATAAAATTAATATACGGTTTAAATGACTGGTGTAAATTTACAAGGATACTTCAACATGCCCTCATTTTCAAAATCCTCATACATGAGACAATTTCTTATTGCTGCCATCTCAATCCTCATTGGATCCAGTGCTATAGCCCAAACATCCCAGGAACTGGGCAAAAAAAGGGTGATGCTTCCCAATGGCTGGTCCATCACACCAGTGGGGCAACAAGTTGCCTTGGGTGATCTGCCATTGAACCTGGTGGTCAGCAACAACAAAAAGCTGATGGCCGTTACGAACAATGGCGTGAGCAATCATTCCATCGAATTGATTGATGTTGCTTCCGGTAAAAAGCTGGACAGCATCCTGATTGAGAAAGCCTGGTATGGATTGGCTTTTGGAGATGATGATCAATTTCTATACGCCTCAGGCGGGCACGACAACCTGGTGAACAAATATGCCGTTGCCAACAACAAACTGCAGCTGGTTGATCAATTTGTTTTGGGCAAGCCCTGGCCAGTGCAGATTGGAACTGCAGGCTTGGATGTTGATGAAAGAGTGAACAAGAAATTGTTTGTGGTTTCCAAAGAAGGAAAGAGTTTGTTTGTATTTGACCTGGCATCCAAAAAACTGCTCAACAAGGTTTCGTTGGGGGCAGAAGCCTATACCTGTTTACTTTCAAAAGACAGGAACACCCTGTACATCAGCCTCTGGGGCGATAAAAAGGTGCTGTTGTATGATGTGCCTTCTCAAACCATAACCGGTTCCATCAGTGTTGGCGATCATCCGAATGAATTGCTCTTGACCCAAAATGGTGAATTGCTTTATGTGGCCAATTCCCAAGACAATTCCATCTCTGTTATTGACACAAAAACAAAAACAGTAGTAGAGACCCTTGTTGCATCTTTGTATCCCAATGCTCCCAGTGGTTCCACCAGCAATGGTATTGCATTGAGTGAAGACGAGAAGACACTGTATGTTGCCAATGCGGACAACAATTGTCTGGCAGTTTTTGATGTTGCCGAACGTTCCAAAAGCAAGTCAGAAGGATTTATTCCAGTAGGCTGGTACCCCACCAATATCAAAGTGGTTGGTGATCATATTTATGTGACAAATGGCAAGGGCCTGAGTTCATTTGCCAACCCCAATGGACCGAACCCTGTCAACAAAAAACAGGTCGTATTGAGCCACTTAGGTGACAGTACGAAGCCAGCATCGGTAGAGTACATCGGCTCCTTGTTCAAGGGAACGCTAAGCATCATCAAAAAACCTTCGGATGAACAGCTTGTCAATTATACCATAGCGGTATACCAGAATGTGCCCTATTCAAAATCCAAAGAGCTGACTACTGAGGGCCAGCAGGGCAACCCCATTCCAATGAAGGTTGGCGCTGCATCACCCATCAAACATGTGTTTTACATCATCAAAGAAAACAGGACCTACGATCAGGTATTGAGTGATGTGAAAGGAGGGAATGGCGATACCAGCTTGCTGCTGTTTGGTGAACATGTAACACCGAATCAGCACAAGATTGTAAAAGACTTTGTGCTGCTGGATAATTTTTATGTTGATGCTGAAGTGAGTGCTGATGGGCACAATTGGAGCATGGGTGCTTATGCGAATGATTATGTCGAAAAGAACTGGCCTGCTTCTTACGGTGGCAAAGGGGGCACGCACGGTACTTCAGGAACCCTTAAGATCGGAAACAACAAAGACGGATTCATTTGGGACCTCTGTGCAAAAAACAATGTCAGTTACCGTTCTTATGGTGAGTTCGTCGCAGACGATTTTGGAACAAAGCCACGCCTGGAGTCATTAAAAGACCATGCAGCGGTCTTCGCGCCATATGGGCTCAAAACCATGGACACCATTCGTTTTCACCAATGGAAAAGGGATTTTGATTCCCTGGTTGCCCTCAACAACGTACCCCGTTTTTCCACCATCCGACTGGGGAATGATCATACAGAAGGGATGCGCGCAGACAGGCCTTCACCCTATGCACATGTGGCGGACAATGACCTTGCTGTTGGCATGCTGATTGATCATTTGAGCAAGAGCCCTGTATGGAAAGAGTCAGTGGTCTTCATTTTGGAAGATGATGCGCAGAATGGTCCCGATCATGTGGATGCGCACAGGAGCACCGCTTATGTTGTGGGGCCCTATGTCAAAAGAAAATTTGTTGACCATACCATGTACACGACCTCTGGCATGTTGCGTACCATTGAATTGATTTTAGGCCTGCCCCCCATGACGCAGTTTGATGCTGCTGCAACACCCATGTGGAGATGTTTTACCAACAATCCTGACTTCACTCCATTCAATCATCTTAAATCGAACATTAACCTTGGTGAGACAAATGCAGCAAAAACTACTGCAGCCAAACTCTCAGAAAAATTTGATTGGAGCAAGGAAGACCGCGTACCCGACCTGATCCTGAATGAAATTCTCTGGCAGGGATTGAAGGGAAAGCCTGCGCCTTTTCCTGTCAGGGCTGCATTCATCAAGACAACTGAGGAGGATTAGTTTTTCTTTTTCATCTGGTATTATTTTTTGGATGCCCTACCGATGTGGAAATATCACTGGGGAATGCTGACCATTTCATTGCATGATGGTCATTTGGCTGCATGATTCCCATCATTCCCCACCCAGCTCATTTGGAATATTTTTCCCAAAATAAAATACATGATAAAGATCCTGGGTGCTGAAGCATTGCGCAATGCCTGCAATGAGGATTTGCTGGCATTGGAAAAAAAAGCTGTGGCCAGCAATGATCAAGAGTTGATTGGGCAAAAAAGAGCAGAAGAGGCACTGAAACTGGGGTTGGGCATCAAGGCAGACGGGTTCAATGTTTTTGTATCAGGTGAAGATGGAACAGGAAAATTGACAGCTGTCAAATTATTTCTGGAGAAAAAAGTGAAGACGGAAGCTGTGCCTGGAGACTGGTGCTATGTAAATGATTTTCAGGATGCCTATCAGCCGAAGCGGTTGTTTTTGCCTGCCGGTCATGCCAATGAGTTGAAGAAAAACATGAAGGCCCTGATCCATGAAACGGTTCAATCCTTGATGAAAGTTTTTGAGAGCGAGGAATATGCCAAGCGGCGACAGGAGATCTCGGACAAGCACCAACAGCAACAGATTGCGCTTTCAGCCATTGTAGACGAGAAAGCGGCAAAAGAGTCTTTGATCATCAAGCAAACCCCCTGGGAGATTTACACGGTTGCTGTTCAAAATGGAGAGCCGATAACTGATGAGGCATTTGAGGCCTTGCCAGAAGAGGAGAAGAAAAAAATTGCTGAAAAACAAACAGGCTTTGGCGATGAGATTGCCAGCATGTTGAAAGAACAACGCAAGCTGGAAAAAGAGGCTGTGGCAGCGTTTGAAAAGCTGGAGTCCGAAGTGGCCAGTTATGCCATCAATGCACTGATTGATGAAATCAAGACCAAGTACGCATCATTCCCTGAGGTCATTGCCTATCTCCAATCTGTTCGGGATGACATCCTCAGCAACCTGGGTGCATTCCTGATTTCGCACAAAGAAAGTTTTGCAGGAGGAAACAACAAGGCAAACAATTACCTGAGCCGTTATGAGGTCAATGCCCTCATCGACAACAGCGGGCAAACAGGCGCTCCCATCATCACTGAAACCAATCCAACCTACAATAACCTCATCGGAAGGGTGGAGAAAGAATCGGTCATGGGTTCTCTGGTCACGGATTTTACCATGATCAGAAAAGGCTCGCTGCACCAAGCCAACGGCGGCTATCTCATCATCCGCGCAGCGGAATTGTTCAAGAATTATTTTTCCTGGGAAGCACTGAAGCGAGCCATCCGCAACAAGGAAATCCTGATTGAAGAGGCAATGGACCAGCTGGGATACCTCACCACAAAATCGCTGAAGCCTCAGCCCATTCCGCTACAGGTAAAAGTGATTCTGGTAGGAAGTCCCTATTATTACCATGTGCTTTACGCGGTTGACAATGATTTTAAAAACCTTTTCAAGGTCAAGGTTGATTTCAATGCGGAAATGGAACGCAATCCAGACAATACAGCCAGCTACATTCGTTTTTTAAACACTCTTGGCATCAAGGAGCCTATTGGTAAACCCGATGCAGAGGCCTTGAAAAAAATAATTGAATATGGTTCCAGGTTAGCAGAGGACCAGCAAAAACTCAGCACGCGGTTCGGACAAATCGCAGACCTGTTGCGGGAAGCCAATCATTATGCATTGGAAGAAAATGCTGCCGTAATCAGTGGCCGTCACATCCAAATGGCAGTGGAGAAAAAAGCCTACCGCAGCAACCTCATCCAGGAAAAGATCAATGAAATGATCCGAGAAAAACAAATCCTGATCGACATCACGGGAAGCAAAACCGGACAGGTCAATGCCCTTTCCGTGATTGACATGGGAGACCTGATGTTTGGCAAGCCCAACAGGATTACCTGTAGCATCAATCTAGGAAAGGCCGGTATTGTTGCGATTGAGCGGGAGGCTGAAATGAGTGGTCCCATCCATACCAAGGGGGTATTGATCTTGACTGGCTACCTGGCGGAAAAATTCTTTCAAGACAAGCCCGTCAGCCTTTCTGCAAGGCTGGTGTTTGAGCAGAGTTATGCAGAAGTAGAGGGGGATAGTGCGTCCAGTACCGAGCTCTACGCCTTGTTGTCTGGATTGGCCAAATTGCCCATCAAGCAAGGCATTGCAGTGACGGGTTCCGTCAACCAGAAAGGTGAGGTGCAGACCATTGGTGGTATCAATGAAAAGATTGAGGGATATTTTGAATTGTGCAAATTGATTGGAATGAACGGAGAGCAGGGCGTGATGATTCCATCTTCCAATGCCAGGCACCTGATGTTGAAGGAAGAGATCCTGGAAGCGGTTCGACAGCACCAGTTCAAGATCTGGACTGTCGATACCATTGATGATGGCATCGAAATCCTCACGGGTATCAGGGCCGGATCCATTGCAGAGGAGGGCACTGTCAATGGCATGGTCAACAAGGTATTGAAAGGATATGCTGAGAAGATGAAATCATATGGTGAGGGTGGAGAAGATGAACTGGCCAGGCAAAACGGCCAGGTGCATTGGGTTTCAGACATCGCCTCCCAATAAAATAAAAATAATTTTTACTCCTCCAATAGGATGCGCCCTGCGCCAATAAGTTTGTATCCTAAATAGTGGAGATGAAAAAGAATTTGAGTTTTTCCGGCAGCCTGCAAGGTGTAACATTCAGCACCAGAAAGCCTTTCAGGGAATTGCAGGTGGTATCTGTTCGGATGGATCTTCCTGTTCGGCAGATCAACCACCCGGCCATTGCCATCGTTGTGAAGGCCGCCAATAAGGTATTCACCGCCATTTCTCGGTTGGAAGAAATGGACGGCAGTGGATTCCACCCGATCAACATCATGAAGCGCCTGGGTCAGATTACCGACCTCGACACAGATCGCTTTGATACCGTCGAAATCAGGCCCTACAACTTTGCCATGCATCCCCGGCAGAACATCTCGGTTGAAATCAAATACAATTGATCCTGCGCGGATCTGTTGTACATTTGGGTAAGATTAGACTGCATGGTTTTTCCTGTCAAGGCTCCATATACCGTTTCTGCAGACATTGTCAAATACAGTGGTGATGCGTTCAACAGGCATCCTGACCCATCTTACCTCTTGCAGAAAAAACATGAATTGGATGCCATCGGGCGTGACCTCACTGCTACTGAGACAGATGCTTTTCCATACGTACAAATGATGGGAAAATTTTGTGGTCTGGACAATGCCGCAGACATCCAATCTATTGCAATGACGCTCGAGGAAGATCTTGCCATCCTTCACAAAGGCCAACTGGTGTCCATTTGTTTTTGCTTTCCCAGTGGATTTGTTCCTGCCCAAAAATTGGGTGAATCATTTTTTGGACTGCACCTGCCTGTGGCCGATGGCGAAAACCTCAGGGCATCCAGCGAGAAAGTGGCTGCCATCATTTCAAGAGATGGTGCCTTGTTCAGAAGACATGTCTGGACAGTCACCTCCTTGCCAGGTTTGAGCCAGCATCCAGGCTATCAAAGGCCTGTTGCAGTGGGTATTGATGATCTTTATTTCAGAACAGAAACACAGACCACGGTGGGCGTTGCAGGCGATACTTGTTTGTTTTTTGTGAAGGTTGACATGCATCCCCTGGCATTGGTTTGGGAAGACCAATCAAAACGAGAACTTTTGCTTGAGAGCATCAATTCCATGACAGACGCTACGCTGGAATACAAAAACCTGCACACTGTAAAGTCAATACTGAACAGCCATCGCTAACTCATTCCCTTGTTCTGCCGAACATTTTCTCACTGACCTGTTGGATCAGCTCTTCGCTGTAGGGCTCATCGTCCAGCAGTTCCTCAACAAAGGCCTGCCATTCACCTGTTTCAGGATCAAAGTATTCGGCAGCTTCTTTGCCGGCAAAAAGTTTGTAGTTCATTTTTGGGTTTCCCGCGAAAACATAGCCCGGATAATACCAGTCATGCCCCAAGGATTTCAGGTAATCAAGGGTGAGCAAGACCAGGTATTTCCCTAGGCTATAGGACGCGTATGCAGGATCATAGCAATGGATTTGAGAAGATGCTGATTTTTCGCCCAAATCAAAAATGCCAAAAGCAATCAGTTTCTCCCCATCATACACAGCAATGGATTGGCTGTTATAAATCGTTCCAACTTCATCACGATCCAGCAGTGCATCCTGAAGTGATGGGTACCCGTCAAAATCGATCGAATCCCGGTAAGCACGGTATAAGTCTTCTTCTGCAGCACTGATTGTTTCATGTGGACCCATCACCACCCGAAATCCGTTGTTTCTTTTTTTCAATTTTAGGTGAGAGGAATGTTGGAGGATGCGGTTGATGGAAAATCGCATCCACCATACCCTGCGAAGGCCTGTGAGTTCGCTTTTATCATTGAAATCAAACAGGTGTGAGCAGGTGAAAACATGTTGGCGCATGCGGTACCATCCCAATGCCAGGTAGCGATCGAAATCTGCGGGAGGCATCTGATCAGGATATTCAGTACGGTGGTAAATGGTCATGTATGCGCCTTAAGACAAAAGATGATGAGGGTGTTTCCAGGGTGATCGGTAATTCCTTTTTAGCAATGCTGTAGCCTCACGGTCATTCTTCACAATTCGTTTCACAGGATCATAGGCCAAAGGCCTTTGGAGTTTCATGGAAAGATTGGCAAGGATGCAAGAAGCCGTTGAAACATGGCCTTCTTCAATATCTGCCACGGGCCTGGTATTGTTGTCGATGGAGGCAAGAAAATTTTTCATGTGTTCACGCGTTGCAGGGGCTGCAAACAACTCAATGTCTTTTTCTGTAAGGTCTTCAGGATATTTTTCTTTTTCAAGCACCACATCCCGGTGAATCTTTTCTCCTTTTCCTGATGGAATGAAATCAAATTTCATGGTGCTGCCACAAAGGGTTCCATTTTCGCCATAAATTTTGAATGACCAGGGATACTCAGGATCTGCAGCAGTTCCCCAACTGCGGTGTTGCCAAACGCAGTTCAGGTTTTCGTATTTGAAGATGGCGGTCTGTGTATCTGCAATATTGCTTTTTCCAGGATTGCTGCCATAGATGCCACCTGTTGAACTGATTTCAACAGGCCAGCCCAGGTTCAGCATCCAGCGGACTGTATCAAACATGTGGATGCACATGTCGCCCATGATACCATTGCCGTATTCCATGAAGGCCCTCCACCAGCGGCGGTGCGGTAATCCATCATAGGGCCTGAACGGCGCAGGGCCTGTCCACATGTCATAATCCAGAAAATCCGGCACCGGCTGAACGGACGGATTGTTGCTGCTGCGCATGTGGTAATAGCAACACATTTCCACGTGATGGACCTTGCCCAGAAGACCAGCGTCCACAATATTTTTCTTCGCTTCCATCAGATGGGGCGTGCTCCTTCTTTGCGTTCCTACTTGTACAGTTCTGTTGTATTTTCTTGCGGTGGCAAGGATGGCTTCTCCTTCCAGCACATCAACACTGATGGGCTTTTGGAGATAGACATGTGCGCCGGATTGAATGGAATCGATAGCCTGCAATGCATGCCAGTGATCTGGAGAACCGATCAATACGATCTCTGGTTTTTGTTCTGCTAGTAGCTTGCGGTAGTCTGCATACAGCGGAATATTGTTATTCGATGCCGACCTTGCTGCTATCAGGGAAGCGGCTCCCTGCAATTGATTTTTGTCTACATCACAAAGCCCAACCACTGCTGTTGGCGCCACCTGCATCAACCTGAACAAATCATTTTTCCCATACCAGCCTGTGCCAATCAGGGCAACCCTTCTTGCAGGGCCAAGTGAAAATGTTTCCAAACCTGATGCCTTGATGGATGAAAGGGCAAACAGGGCCGCGCTGTTTTTGAGAAAATTTCTTCTGCTATTGGTGCTTTGCATGTTGTTTCAGGGTTGATCAAAATGATATGAAAAGATAAGACAAAGGCCTGATCTTACGCCATTCTATTGGCGGCTAATTTCAAGGAAAATCGTTTCTCCACCCTTCACTTCAACCTCCAATCCTTTTGCCAGCACACTGCCCTTGATTTTGTTTAATGTTCCTGCACTAATGTTACTCAATTCGTATGTCTGATTCTTCTCAACCACAAACCATTCCTGGTATTGGTTGATCCTGGGATAATCTGCAGGGTAGTGCATCTTGGTGGAATGCCTGGGTTCGTCAAACTTCAATTTTCCTTTCCACCCTACGGGTGATGAAACTGCAATTTTCAAACCTTTGGTTGTTTGTACAGCGCCAATCGACAATTGATCATCCCAATCCAACGGAACAATTCCCTGTGTTTTCCAGAGGCAATACATGATGGTGGTGCGGGCAAAATTCCCATCCCCATGCCAACCTTCAATCATGCCATCTGACTTTTGCATGGCCCACATCACCTTGATCTCACTGTCAAGCCATTCTCTTGCAGAGGCGATGGGTTCTCGGTTGTAGATGTTCAAGGTGCCTTCAATGGCGTCAGCATACCCATCTGCACTTCCACCTTCCCAATTGTGGTTCCTGTATTTTTCATTGAGCGATGAAATGGCTTTGATCACTGCATTCCTGTAATTGGGCGTTGAATCAATTTTCGCAATGAACCAGTAGGCATTTAACGTATAGCCAAAATTGTCGGCCAATCTTGCAGAAAGAATCTTGCCATTCTGCGGATTGACTTCATCATAAAACAGTCCATCCTCATTTCTTCCCACTTCAAGGATGCGGTCCAGCATTTCATGAACATAAGGTTTCCACTGGTTTCTTTTTTCAGGCATGGCATAGTAAGTAGCAATGTAGGCTTCGCAGAGTCCGGAAATGATTTCACAGCCATGATCGCGGATGCGCAGGTGATTCAAGGCCCTTGTTGGCAGCTGTTTTTCATTCAGGTAATTGTCTGCAATCTCTACAGCCCAGTCAAGGTATTTTCTTTTTCCGGTGAACCAATACATGCGCGAAAGCACCTGTAACAAGTCGCCGTTCACTTCTACAGTTGCGCTGCTGCCATACCAGTTTCCATGAATGTTTTTTGCCACCCTGGTAAGCAAAGGCAGGTCATCCAGGATCTCCAACATGCGCTCGCTCCAAGGGCTTTTACCCAGCCACTCGGTGAGCGGGATGAGCCCGTCCTTCATGTATTCTGCTGCACCGAAAATGAGCTGGTTGGTATCAATGGTTTCATTCCTGAAACCTTTTTTTGAAAACGAATAGGTGTCGGGAAGTTTTCCGATTCTTGGGGTAAGTCCTTGTTCAGTCTTCAACATGTCCAGGGCCTTTCCTTTGAAAAATTCCGGCATCAATATAGACGAAGTCAGCACCATGAAGGGATAGTTGTCTGCTGCTGCATCCCAGGCATTCCAGAAATCTTTTGAATCATTGATGTTTCTTGGAATCAGTCCGGTTGATGCATCAGCATGTTTCATCCATGCATTCACATAAGCAATGCAGCGGTTGAAGCCCTGGTTCACCAGTTTTCCATTTTCCACTGCCTGCCTGAAATCAGGATCCAATGTTTGGGAGTGGATGGCTGCGGATGTGATCAGGAGCAGGAAGGCAAAAAATAATTTCATCTTTTCAGCATTGGGTTTCAAAACTTAAAGCAGGAAGACTATTGAAGTTACCCAATAAGTTTATGTTCCCCATGAAGTGGCACTGAAGTATTTTCAATAAATTGTTGTCCAATCTTTCATCTTTCTGTAAAAGTCAGATGGTATAATTTTGAACGCATGACAGAACAATTGAGTGAACAACCAATGATTACCTGGGGCATCATCGGTTGCGGAAATGTAACCGAACTGAAAAGTGGACCGGCATTCAACAAGGTTGCCCAATCAACCTTGCGTGCCGTGATGCGCAGGGATGCAGCCAAGGCCGAAGATTATGCAGCAAGGCACCAGGTTCCTTTTTGGTACAGTGATGCAGCAGCACTGATCAATGATCCTGCGATCAATGCCATTTATATTGCTACCCCTCCAAAATTTCATGAGGAATATGCTGTTGTTGCATTGGAAAAAGGACAAGCGGTTTATGTGGAGAAGCCTGTGACGCTGTCTGTGGCTTCCTGCAAAAGAATGGCAGATGCCGTTAAGGCCAATGATGGCAAACTGGTTGTAGCCCACTACCGGAGAGGGCTTCCCATGTTTTTAAAAATAAAAGAATTGGTCGAAACAGGTGCTGTGGGCAAGATCAAGAACATCCGCCTGACCATGTTTCAGACACACAGAACTGATATTGTTGCCCATACGGAATTCAACTGGCGTGTAGATCCTGCATTTGCAGGTGCTGGTTATTTTTATGACCTGGCGCCACACCAGCTCGACATCATCCAATTCATTTTTGGCGAGGCCCTCCGCATGTCTGGAGTTGCTGCACACCAAACTGATTTTTATGCTGCAGAAGACGCCGTCTCTGGCATCATGGAGCTTCCCAACAATATTTTGTTTCAGGGAGACTGGAATTTCTCGATGCCTGAAATCATGAAAGAAGACAGCTGCCTGATCATTGGAGAAAATGGTTACCTCAAGTTCCCCTTTTTTGGAACGGAGTTGAGGATTGTGACAGAAGCCGGTGCAGACCTGATTTCATTTGAGCATCCACAAAACATACAACATCCCATGATCAGCAAAGTGGTGGATTATTTTCTCGGAAAATCATCCAACCCCTGCTCCATCGAAGAGGCCATGAAGAGCATGGAAGTGATGGAGTCATTTGCTTATGGAAAATAACATCGATACAACTCAATACCATGTCAACAAAAATTACCCCTGCACGCATTTGCATTGCCCTTTTCCTGATCATAGCCGGACTCTCGTATACCTTGCCCCGCTATGGTTTCAGCGAAAATAAAGTCCAGAAAGACAGCCTCACGGAAGCACAAAAAAGGCTTCCTGAAAATGCCTTGAAAGGCCTGAATGTAGCCTATGGTTTGCAAGTGCAACTGATGGCCACTGAACCCATGTTGCAAAATCCCACCAACATTGATGTGGATGAAAGGGGAAGGATTTGGGTGACGGAAGCTTACAATTACCGCCCCAACCTCAATGGAAATCCAACTACACCCAAGGGCGACCGCATCATGATCCTGGAAGACAGGAATGGCGATGCGCGCATCGATACAGCAAAGCTTTTCTACCAAGGTCCAGAACTGAATGCGCCATTGGGTATTGCCGTTTTGGGAAAGCGTGTCATTGTTGCACAAAGTCCTTATGTATGGAATTTTTATGACGATAATGGAGATGATAAGGCAGACAGAAAAGAAATCATGTTCCAGGGCATTGAAGGGGAACAGCACGACCATGGCATGCATACCTTCACTTTTGGTGCAGACGGAAAACTCTATTTCAATTTTGGCAACAATGGAAAGACCTTGAAGGATAAAAATGGCAAGACGGTGCTGGACCAGGATGGGGATGAGATTGGCCCCAATAAGTACAAGCAGGGAATGGTGTTCCGTTGTGATCCTGATGGATCCAATGTGGAGTGCCTGGGCGATAATTTCAGGAACCCTTATGAGGTAGCGGTAGACAGCTATGGCACCATGTGGCAGAGTGATAATGATGATGACGGCAACAAGGGAACCCGAATCAACTATGTGATGCCTTATGGCAACTTTGGCTATACCGATGAAATGACTGGTGCAGGCTGGAACACCACCCGCACCAACATGGAAGATTCCATTCCCTTGCGCCATTGGCACTTGAACGATCCTGGCTCCATTCCGAATGTATTGCAAACAGGCGCAGGCTCTCCAACTGGATTGCTGGTTTATGAAGGAAAATTGTTGCCTGAAGCCTTTCAGCACCAGCTCATCCATGCAGATGCAGGACCCAATGTGGTTCGGGCTTACAGCATCAGCAACCAGGGTGCCGGTTATGGCGCAGGAATTGTCAACATCCTGAAGGGCGAAAACGACCGCTGGTTCAGGCCTGCAGACGTTTGCATTGCTCCCGATGGTTCATTGATCATAGCAGACTGGTACGATCCGGGTGTTGGTGGCCACCAAGCTGGAGACCAGACCAGGGGCCGCATCTACCGTGTGGCACCTGCCAGTGCAGCAGCCTATACAATGCCAACCCTTGATTTTTCTACGGTGGAAGGTGCAGTGCAGGCATTGCAGAATCCTAACCTTGTGGTTCGTTACCATGCTTACAACAGTTTGCAGCAGTTGGGTAAAAAATCAGTGGGCCCATTGGAAAAACTCTGGAATTCCGATGCCGATCCTGCCATGCGCGCAAGGGCTTTCTGGAGCCTGGTAAAAATGCCAGCAGCCAAGGCAGACAAATACATCAAACAGGCCCAGAAGGCAAATAATCCGCAGCTCAGGATGCTTGCCATCAGGGCAGGCCAGCAGTTGAAAACCAATGACCTTGCTGTGGTGAAAGCATTGCAGAACGATCCTGATGCTCAAGTAAGACGTGAATGCATCATTGCCCTTCACCACAATAAACTGCCGGAAGCCGCTGGCCTCTGGGCTTCTCTTGCTGCGCAATATGATGGGAAAGACCGCTGGTACCTTGAGGCCCTGGGCGTTGGCGCTGATGGGCAGTGGGATGCCTTCTTCAATGCCTACCTGCTTGCTGTAAAAGATCCCATGAAAGACGCAGCCGGAAGGGATATTGTTTGGAGGGCCAGAACAGACAAGGCCCTGCCTTATCTTGAACAGCTTGCTGCAAATGCAAGCCTTCCCCTCAACGCAAGGCTCCGCTATTTTCGCGCATTTGATTTCAACAACAGCCCTGCCAAAACAGCAGTATTGTTGAACATCATCAAAACCAATGCCACCAAAGACATCGCCCTTGACAAGCTGGCCCTCTCTGCGTTGAGCCCTGCTGCCACCAAGGCAAATGCATCCGCAGAAGCCGCGTTGATCAGGGTGCTCAATGCCACTTACCCATCAAAAGATTATTTGGACCTGGTGATTCAATACAACCTGAAGGCTGAGCAACCGAGGCTGCTGGAGATGGCCATTGCAAAAAATGCGGATGACCTGGGAAGAAATGCAGCGAAGACCTTGCTTGGATCAGGAGGTACTGATCTGCTTTGGAAGGTATTGAATGACCAGAATGCAGAAAGGTCCATGAGCCTTTTGAATGCATTGTCAAAAATCGGAAACACTGCATCCGTGGATATTTTACAGGCAGTTGCCCTGGACAACCGTTATCCTGAAACCCTGAAAAAATATGCCGCTACTAGGATTGGCTACAGTGGGGAAGGAGAAAAAAGGGTATTGAAAATCCTGAAAAACAATCAAGTGCCCAGCGAATTGATTGCTGATGTAGTGGCCAGTGTGAGCAATTCATGGAGAGAGTCTGTGCGCAAAGAAGCCAGGCAATACCTCCCCCAAGCAGCTGCTGTTGAAGCGGTAGTCAAGATTCCAACTATCGATGAACTCAATGCCCTCAAAGCAGTTGCCGCCAATGGAAAGCTTGTATTCGCCTCGAACTGTGCGGTTTGTCACAAGGTTAACAACGAAGGCCTTGATTTTGG
>JACCDW011469548.1_pt1 | contig 25649 bp, 23 predicted proteins | sample 7449781 | NCBI WGS metagenome assembly JACCDW01 (sample SAMN15323449, study PRJNA562643) | freshwater metagenome | isolation source: river surface water | place: USA:Blue River Watershed | collected 2017-08-18
GAAACTGCGAAGTCCAATGGTGGTGAAGCAAGAATGATTCCAGTGATTCCACCGAATAAGAAGGTAACGAGGAAGCCCATTACCCAAAGCATTGGTGTTTCAAAAGAGACATGGCCGCGCCACATAGTTCCGATCCAGTTGAAGAACTTCACACCAGTCGGTACGCCAATCAAGAAAGTCATGAATGAGAAGAACGGTAGAGACACCTGACCTGATGCGAACATGTGGTGCGCCCATACTGCAACAGAGAGTGCTGCAATTGCAATCGTCGCAGCAATCAAACCCTTGTATCCAAAGATAGGTTTACGGCTAAAGACCGGCAAAATCTCGGTTGCGATACCAAAGAATGGCAGCGCCAAGATGTACACCTCCGGGTGTCCGAAGAACCAGAACAAGTGCTGCCACAACATCGCTCCGCCATTTGCCGGATCAAAGATATGGGTTCCGTAAAGACGATCTGATTCAAGAGCTAGTAACGCCGCCGCTAGTGGTGGGAAGGCGAGCAGAATCAAAATCGAGGTAAGAAGAGTGTTCCAACTGAAGATAGACATGCGGAACATAGTCATACCCGGTGCGCGCATTGTGAAAATTGTCGTAATGAAGTTCACGCCACCAAGAATTGTTCCAAGTCCTGAAACAGTAAGACCAATCACCCAAAGATCTCCACCAATTCCAGGTGAATATGTTGAGTTTGCAAGAGGTGCATATGCAGTCCAACCAAAAGATGCAGCGCCGCCTGGAGATAGGAATCCAACCACTGCCATTAATGAACCAAAGAAGTAGAGCCAGTACGAAAGCATGTTGAGACGCGGAAACGCCACATCTGCTGCACCGATTTGCAACGGCATGATGACGTTGGCAAAACCAACAAAGAGGGATGTCGAGAACATCAATAGCATGATGGTTCCGTGCATAGTGAAAATCTGGTTGTACTGCTCATTACTCAAGAACTGCATTCCTGGTCGCGTGAGCTCAGCGCGCAAGAAAAGAGCGAGTACACCTCCTACTAAGAACCAAAAGAATGATGTCGCTAAGTAGAGATACCCGATGCGCTTGTGATCTGTTGAGGTAATCGTCTTTACGAATTGACGACCCCAGGATTCGCGGCGTTCGACACCTTGACGCGGAGTTGCAACTGTTGGGCGTTCAGCAAATGTAGTCATTATGCGCTCACCTTCAATGTGTCTAGGTATTTCTGATACTGCTCTGGGGTAACCACCTTGACCTTAAAGATCATCTGGGTGTGGTTGCGACCGCAGAGGATGTTGCATCGACCTGGATAAGTTCCAAGCTTGTTTGCAGTGAATTGGAGATAGTTTGTCTTACCCGGAAGGTTCTGCCTTTGAATCATGAAGGCAGGAATCCAGAATCCGTGAACCACATCGTTCGAAGTAATCTTAAAGCGAACGCTTTCGCCCTGTGGTAGATAAAGTGTTGGTGGATTCTCTGGCGTTCCAGTAACTACTGCTTCTTTTCCAGCCTCTGGATATCCGAATTGCCATGACCACTGAATTCCTTCAACGGTAATTTCATGTTGAGCTGGAGCCTTTGGATTGATGATTTCTTCTTGCTTAACCGCGGTGAAGTAGAAGAGAACTGCAACAATGATGAATGGAATAACGGTGTAGAGGATTTCAACCGGAATGTTGTACTGAGTCTGCTTCGGGAATTCATCCTGGTTCTCGCTCTTCTTGCGATGGAAGATTGCTGGCCAAAGAATCAAGATCAACGTGATCACGCCAATAACAGCACCAGCGATCCATGCGCCTTGCCAGAGTGAGAGTGAAATATCGTTCACGCTTGATGTGTTCTTCGGATAACCCATGCCAGAGATATCGTTCGACTTTAATGAGCAGCCGCTGAGGAGAGCCGAGCCAGCGATGGCTCCGATCAATGCAGTCAGGGTGCGCTTCTTAGGTGCAGACATAGGCCTAAGGATAGTGGCGGATACGCTCAGTAGAAGCCTTGAAGGGTACTCTTCCTCGGGTGGTTCACCTCACAGAAAACTTCACCTTTGAAGGCCAACTCTCTCCTCGGGTCCGGCAGGCAATCTCCGCTGCCTTTGAGCAAGGGTGGGCCGACCCCAAGAAACTCTCCCAATCCAGCCATCGGGCGCTCGACCTCCGAACCAGCGCTATCGAAGAGTTTGCCTCAATCCTAAAAATCTCCCCTGCCGCTATTGAGGTGGTTGGTGAACCGAATCTTCTTCACCATCTCGCCCTAGGCGGATATCTGCGCCCCGAATCTCATCTACGAATTTCGGCAGTTGATGTAGGAAAGATCCGCGCTGTTGCTAGGGCGTACGCAGGCGCACAATCGATCATGACGGTGAATTCCGGCGGAGATATTGGTATCCCGGAAGAACTCGATAATGGCGACCTGCTCTCTCTACAGGCTGAGAACGGCGAGACCGGAAAAAAGCAAGATTTGGAAAAGTGGCGCAACCTCAAATCGCGCATCGCTCTTGACGCAACCCGCACAACTCCGAGATCAGGACTTGTCGAAGGATTTGCGATCGCTTCTTTCGATGCGCTTTCGTGGTCTGGACCAAGTGGGTTAGGTTTTCTCGTTATCAATGATGCTGATAGCTATCGATATCCATTAGCTCATATCGCTCCTATCCGAACCCCCGGCTCTTATTCACTACCACTCCTCATTGGTGCAGTAGTTGCACTCAATGAATATCGTGAAATCGAAGAAACGCTCTACAGTCTCCGTAATCAATTGCTCCAACATTTAAAGGAGATAATAGGCGTGAGCACCATTGGGTCAATCGATGAAAAGACGCGCTATCTCTCGTTCTTGATTGATCAATACTCTGGCGAAGAAGTACTGCGCGCTTTACTGAAATCAGGCGTCAGTGTCGACGCTGGATCTGCTTGCTCAGCTGAAGATTTGGCTCCAAGCCATGTGATTGCCGCTCTTGGCTTACCAACAACTGGCCACCTTCGCGCAACTATTCACCCAGAGACTACGGCTGCCGATATTGAGAACTTAGTAACTCAACTGAAATCTGTAATGCAAAACTTACGCAGCTAGGTGAACTGCGATTTCCGCCGCTGCTTCATCTCCGTATGCTTCGGCGAAGCGAGCCACAAACTCTGCGTGGGTGAACCGATATTCCTGTGTTCCCATAGTTTCAATCACATATGTTGCAACCATTGAACCTAACTGAGCACAGCGCTCGTGATTGAGACCCCACGAAAGTCCAGCCACAAATCCAGAGCGGAATGAATCTCCTACTCCTGTTGGATCGATCTTGGCTTTCTCTTTGGCGCAAACAACCTTGATGATCTCACCACCCAGGCTTTCCACGCGTGCACCTGCTGAGCCCTGAGTGATGATGCGGTACTTCACTTTCTGCAAAATTTCTTGATCGCTCCAACCAGTCTTTTGAATTGCAAGAGCGAGCTCATACTCGTTCATGAAGAGATAGGTAGCGCCTTCAATCAACCGCTTAATCTCCTCCCCTGACATACGGGCCATTTGCTGTGATGGGTCAGCTGCCACCGGAATGTTATTAGCGAGAGCTACCTCTGTGTGACGCAGCATTGCCTCCGGATCGTCGGGAGATATGACAAGCAGATCTAGTCGGCCTGCCTTATCCATGATTGGTTGAAGTTCAATATTGCGCGCTTCAGACATCGCGCCCGGAAAGAAGGAGGCAATCTGATTGAGTTCGGTATCGGTTGTTACGGTGAAGTGCGCGGTGTAATGAGTCTTTGAAACGAGCACGTGAGATGTATCAACGCCGTGGCGCGAGAGCCACGCTTCGTAATCAGCCCAATCTTTTCCTACTGCGGCGATCAGGATTGGCTGGAGGCCAAGATTGGCCATACCGAAGGCAATATTGGCAGCACATCCCCCGCGACGAACCTCTAGTCCATCAACGAGAAAAGATAGCGAAACTTTTTCAAGTGAACCCGCCACCAATGAATCGGTGAACTTTCCAGGAAACGTCATTAAGTGATCAAGACCGACCGAGCCTGCAACACCAATTCTCATGGAAGGATTTAACTACAGGAAGAGTCAGAAAGAAGCGCTATTGAATGTTTTAGTTGAAAGAGTCGCCGCATGCGCATGAACCCTGCGCATTTGGATTATCGATTGTGAAGCCTTGCTTCTCAATCGTGTCGACGAAATCTACTGATGCGCCCATGAGATATGGGTCTGACATCTTGTCTACGACGACCTTAACGGAACCAAATTCACGGACGACATCGCCTTCTTGATTGCGATCGTCGAAGTAGAGCTGGTAGCGAAGACCTGAGCACCCACCTGGCTGAACTGCAACACGGAGATAGAGATCATCGCGACCTTCTTGCGCAAGAAGTGCGGCAACCTTTGCGGCTGCTGTATCTGTGAGCACGATTCCTGTAGTGAGGTTTACTGATTGGCTAGTCTCTGTTGTCATGTGCCCAAGAATACTCATGCCGGGTTGCCGTTGCGAGTCGAAAGCGGCGAGAATAGCGCCATGTCTTCATCACGCCTAGCTGACCTGCTCCTTCTTGGAACAGGATCTGACCTCTCTTCCGAACGAGGCGTCTCTTGCACCGGTGATTTACCTGAGGCAAGTGACCCCACTTTGGTGGCGCGTGCGATCGCAGCAAAGGCAGCGCTCGGTTCTCGTGTGATGATTCTTGGCCACCATTACCAGCGAGATGAAGTTATTCAATTCGCAGATATCACTGGTGACTCATTCAAATTAGCGCAGGCGGCGGCGGCACAGACCTCTGCAGAATTCATACTCTTCTGCGGAGTTCACTTCATGGCAGAGAGCGCAGATATTCTCACCAGCGAGAATCAAAAAGTGATTCTTCCTGATCTTGCCGCAGGTTGTTCTATGGCCGATATGGCGACAGCGGCTCAAGTTAATCAATGCTGGAGCGACTTGGCGCAACTCGGCCTCACCGAAGTAACAATTCCCGTGACATATATGAACTCATCTGCCGCCATCAAGAGTTTCACTGGCAAGAATGGCGGAACCATCTGCACCTCTTCCAATGCAGAGAAATCACTGCGATGGGCGTTTGATAAGGGCGAGAAAGTTCTCTTCCTTCCTGATCAGCATTTGGGGCGCAATACCGCAGTTACCGAACTTGGCCTTTCAATTGAAGATTGCGTTGTGTGGAATCCATGGAAACCAATGGGCGGTCTTACAGAATCAGAGATTCGCGCAGCAAAGATGATTCTCTGGCGTGGCCATTGCTCTGTGCATGGACGATTTACACGTCAATCAATAGATGACTTCCGAACTAAGGTTCCTGGCATCAACATCATTGTTCATCCAGAATGCCAACACGAAGTGGTCACCGCGGCAGATTATGTGGGCAGCACCGAAAAAATAATCACTGTAGTCAGCGAAGCTGCCCCTGGAACTTCGTGGGCGGTGGGTACCGAGCTCAACCTGGTAGGACGCCTTGCCGCCATGAACCCTGATAAGAATGTCTACTTCCTCGACCGAACAGTCTGCTACTGCTCCACCATGAACCGCATTGACCTTCCACATTTGGTCTGGGCCCTGGAGTCGTTAGTCAATGGACAGGTAATTAATCAGATCAAGGTAGACCCAGAGACTGCACGCTATTCAAAAGTGGCTCTAGAACAAATGCTCGCTCTATAGTTACCGCCATGACTGAATCAAACAAGCCTGAGAAAAAAGGTCGCCCAACCCCGAAGAGAAGTGAAGCTACTCAGAAACACCATTCACTTGCTCCTATCAAAACTAAGGAAGAGAAGCGCCGGGCAAAAGAAGCTGCCAAGGCTGCTCGTATCGCCGCTCGCGCTGCTTACATGCGCGGTGATGAAAGTGCGCTACCAGCACGCGATCGCGGTCCAGCTCGAAGGTTTGTCCGTGATTACATCGATTCACGCCGCTCGATTGGCGAGTACTTCTTGCCCATTATCTTCGTTGTATTGATTCTGACCATGATTCCAACCGGCACTTCGACTAATGCTGAGGGACTTCCAAAAGTTCCGCTTACTCAAGTTATTTCAATCGCCATCATGTATGCCGTTTTGCTGGTATCTGTCCTTGACGGTATTCGTTTAAGTCGGAAGATAAAGAAGGCGGTGGAAGCGAAGTTCCCCGGCACTCCCCTTAAGGGACTAGGTATGTACGGGTGGCTACGTTCGACCCAAATGCGTCGTATGCGCGCACCAAAACCTCAGGTTACTGCAGGCACCAAGATTAATTAAGCTCTCAATAGCTAAGCTCTGGGATTAGGGCTTTCGTTCTTCTTGGGATCTCGCTCCGGCAAAGTTCCTAGAACTTTATCAATTGCCTTCATTTGATCAGCCGATAGCTTTACGCCAGATGCTTTTACATTCTCTTTCACTTGAGAAGGTTTTGTGGCACCCATAATTGCGCTCGAGACATTGTCATTTGCTAGAACCCAAGCAATCGAAAGTTGGCCGATGGTCAATCCTGCCTCATCTGCAATGGGCTTGAGATTCTGTACCGCCTCAAGCACCTCATCGCGCATCCAGCGAGATATAAAGCCAGCTCCGCTCTTCTTATCAGTAGCCCGAGATCCCGCAGGTGGATTTTTTCCTGGTAGATATTTTCCAGTCAAAATTCCTTGTGCCATCGGTGACCAGACGATTTGACCAATTCCCTCTTTGCGAGAGAGTGGAACCACTTCTGCTTCAATCACGCGCCACAACGCGGAGTACTGAGGTTGGGATGAAACAAATCGAGTGTAGCCACGGGCATCTTGGATCTTCAGTGCATCCTTAATTTGCTGCGCATTCCACTCAGAGAAACCGATATAACTCACCTTGCCTTGACGGATGAGATCATCAAAAGCTGAGAGAGTTTCTTCCAAGGGCGTCTCGAAATCGAATCGGTGTGCCTGGTAGAGATCAATATGATCGGTATTGAGTCGCTTGAGCGATGCATGGCATGACTCCATGATGTGCTTGCGAGAAAGGCCGCGATCGTTCTTGCCTTCGCCGGTTGGCCAGTAAACCTTAGTGAAAAGCTCGTATGACTCACGGCGAACACCCTTTAGCGCCTTTCCAAGGACGCTTTCTGCTTTTGTACCGGCGTAAACATCGGCGGTATCAAAGGTAGTGATGCCGACATCGAGTGCGGTCTTAACGCATTTTATCGCCGCCTCCGACTCAACTTGAGAGCCGTGAGTAATCCAATTTCCATATGAAATCTCGGATACATACATTCCCGACGAGCCTAAGCGACGATATTCCATAACTCCATCGTATGGGGTGGGTCGGTGGTTGCCAATGGATACAGGCTATGGTTTATTTCGCACACAACTTAATATCAACTTTCTAGGGAAAAGTTCTCTAGTTGAGATGTTTTAGGGGAAGTTCGGTGAAATTCCGACGCTGACCCGCAACCGTAAGAGTCGCTCGCGACTTAAGTCGGATTACCTAACTCATCTTTAAGACCAACACCCGCCGAGGTTTGCGGGGCGTAGTCGTACAGGTCGCTGCGACCTTTGCTATCTACCCCTGTGAGACTCTTTAACACTGGAGCTCCAGAATGAAGAAAATTACTATCGTTGCAGTCATTGCTGCAGCAGTTCTCTCGCAATCTATTGTCACCCCCGCAAATGCTGCCTCAAAAGGTTGGCGCTATTGGGGATACTTTCAGGCAGCCCCTAAGACAAATACCTGGGTTGCAGCGATGACCGGACCCACTGTCGATATAGCTGATGGCGCGGTAGAAGGTTGGATTTTCACCTTTAGCGGAGATGATGTGCCTTCAACTCCCCCATCTGTGAAACCAGATTTCAACCAGATTTGTGGAAAAACCAAAGCACAGAGCGGTAAGAAGCGAATCGGACTCGTCATCGATTTCGGAAAGCGAACATATGCACCTAAAGGTGAAGCGATCCAAAAGCGAATTGTTCGTTGCGTTGTCACAGATTCAAAGTCTCAGGGCCTCGAGGTCCTATCTGAATCAGTAAAAGTTCGCCAAGATGACTCTGGCTTGATCTGCGGATTAAGTGGCTATCCCGCGAAAGAATGCGGCGTTGAAATCGTAACGCCGAAATCTCTGTTGAGAAAATAGAACTCGTTCAATGATAAAGCCGTTTCACCCACTCACTTTCTGGTCCATTTTCACTGCATTGGCAGCAGGTGTGGTTATTTCGGATAGTTCAATCGCTGCTGCGGTTGCACTGGGTGGAGCGGCTATTATCGTTTCTCGTTTTCGCGGCGATGGTCCTTGGCGGAATAGCTTTAAGTGGTCACTTGTCGCAGGTCTCTATCTGATGACCATTCGAGCAATAGCTGGAGTAATCATCGGTGTGCCTCGAGTCGGAGAGACACTCTTTACTCTGCCAAGAATTTACCTTCCGTCATGGATGCCAGGAATCCGAATCGGCGGTCCCGTTACTTGGGAGCGACTTTCCTTCTCGCTCCACGAAGGTCTCATCATTGCAACAGTAATTGCACTCTTTGGCGCAGCAAACTCTGTTACAAGTCCGCATAAACTCTTGCGCGTACTGCCATCGCGTGTCTATCAAATCGCTGTAACGCTCACGATTGCGACATCAGTCTTCCCGCAACTCATCTCAAGTATTACTCGCATTAGGCAGGCACAGTTCTTGCGAAGCGGTCAGAAGCCACGGATCTCTCGCGTTGCAATCCCATTACTTGAAGAGAGCTTGGGAAAAGCAGTCGCACTTGCCGAATCGATGGAAGCGAGAGGATTCGGACAATCTAAAACACAGAGTCGATACAGACCCGTTCGATATGCCAATAGAGATCTTGCGCTGATTGTGGCGGGATTTATCTCGGCTGGTGTGATGGTGGCGCTGTGATTAGATTTTCTCGAGTCTCACTTATCTACCCTCATAGCACCACAACAGTTATTGAGGACCTCTCCTTTGAAATCACGGAGGGAGAGATGGTTCTCGTCATGGGACATACCGGCTCTGGTAAATCCTCCTTGCTGCGGTTGATCAATGGTCTGGTGCCGCACCACACTGGTGGAATTCTGGCCGGTGAAATTGAAGTTGATGGTCGCTCTACTCGAACTTCAAAGCCAGGCGAACTTGCTGGAATCGTCGGTATCGTGGGACAGAATCCGTTGGCTACCTTTGTTACAGATACCGTAGAAGATGAACTCGCATTTGGCATGGAATCTCTTAATTTTCCACATGATGTGATGCGTAAGCGCGTTGAAGAAGCACTTGATCAAGTTGGATTGACAGCTCTGCGTGATCGCACAATTGCAACCTTGAGTGGAGGCGAGCAGCAGCGATTAGCAATTGCGTCGGCCTTAGTTATGCACCCAAAGGTGTTAGTCCTCGATGAACCCACGAGTGCCTTAGATCCAGTCGCATCTGAAGAAATCTTGGCTATTCTCCATCGATTAGTTCATGACCTTAGCGTCACTGTCATTCTCGCTGAGCATCGATTAGAACGCGTCATTGGTTATGTTGATCGAATTCTTCTGATTGAAGGCGATGGTTCCACCTCCATCGGCGCGCCCGCCGAGATCCTAAAGAAAAGTGATTTAGTTCCACCCATTGTTCGCTTGACTCGAGCTCTCAACTTGGATGAAGTCGGCACAAGCACTCGCGACGTTAGACGAATTACTGAAGAGCTTCGAAATGAATTGCTGGATGCAGCCCGACCTGAATATGCAAAGGGTGAGGTAGTCGTCTCGGCTAGCGATCTTCGAGTTGGCTACGGTGAAAAGATCGCGCTCGATAAAGTTTCCATAGAACTGCGAGCCGGAGAAATCACAGCCCTCATGGGGCGTAATGGTGCCGGAAAGAGCACATTGCTTAAATCCCTCGTCGGGTTAGTTGAGCCGCTGAGTGGAAAGATCGCTCTTGACGGAATTGATTTATCAACGATCAAACAATCTAAACGCTCTGAACTAATTGGCTATATCCCACAAGAACCAAGTGATTTGCTCTATCTCACATCCGTTCGAGAAGAGTGTGCGCAAGCTGATCGGGATCACAATCTGAATGTAGGTTCGACATTGGACCTTTTGCACGCAACCCTTCCGAGCATCTCCCCTGAAGCTCACCCTCGAGACCTCTCTGAAGGTGAAAGATTGATTTTGGTTCTCGCCATCGTTCTTGCAAGTTCGCCCTCAGTCCTCATCATGGACGAACCCACGAGAGGCCTGGATTACGTCGCGAAGAATAAGCTGATGGCGCTCCTGCATACTCGCGCTCGGGCGAATCAGACCACGATTCTGATTGCAACTCATGATGTTGAAGTCGTAGCAGATGTTGCAGACCGAACAATTTTCTTGGCAGATGGCGAGAAGGTGGCCGATGGTTCAACGCTCGACGTTTTATTGGCATCGCCTGCCTTTGCACCTCAGGTAGCGAAGGTGATGTCCCCACGTAGGTGGCTCACCGTCGCCGATGTCTTACGTGCGCAGGAATTAACATCGTGAAGTCACTTAGATTCGTTGCAGTCACGGCGCTGGTCCCATCGACATTACTAGGTTTTATCTGGCCCTTTCTCGTTTCAAGTGAAGGTCAAGCCGATTGGGCCAGTTGGTTCTTCTTTGCATCAACCACATTCACCGTCCTGCTATTAGTTGCACTTGTTGCGGCAGATGATCTTGGTTCAAAGAATGTTGCCTTCCTTGGCATTCTCAGTGCATTGGTTGCAGCGCTACGACCACTTGGTATCGGTGCGATTGGAATTGAGCCGATGTGGTTCGCGCTCATTCTCGCGGCGAGAGTAATGGGGCCAACTTTTGGCTTTCTGTTGGGCGCGCTCTCCATGTTGCTTTCAGCTTTACTCACTGGCGGTATCGGTCCATGGCTTGGCTATCAAGTTTTCGCAGCAGCCGTAATTGGATTTGGTGTAGGAATCATTCCGAAGAATGTCCGGGGAAAGATGGAGATTCTCTTTCTCGCAATATACGGGGCAATTGCCGCCGAAATATTTGGCATCATGATGGATCTTCAATTCTGGCCTTGGGCGCTCGGCACAGGCACAGAACTCTCATTTATTGCTGGTGCTCCGATTGCTGAGAATCTCAACCGTTTCTTTTCATATCATTTTCTCTCAGCGTTAGCGTGGGATATCCCGCGGGCAGTCATCACCGTAATTTTGATTAGTCTCGCTGGAAAATCTTCGCTCAACGCACTTCGAAGAGCACGCCATAAAGCTGCATTTGTAAGTGAGGCTGAATTTAAAGATTTAGCGGACGTGCGAATCAACCATAGGTAGTGAGACCACCACGTTCTCACTATCGCGCCCACGAACATCGACAATTACAGTCGCTCCTTCAGCAAAGGAAGGCTCTACTAATGCGAGAGCTATACCTTTCTTCAGCGTTGGCGAGAAGGTGCCACTGGTGACAATACCTACGACCCGTCCGCTCTTGTCTTTGACCGACATTCCAGCTCGCGGAATACCTCGATCGTTGGATTGAAGCCCACGAAGAATTCGTACCGGTCCATTCTCGCGTTCTCTACGAAGAGCATCGCTTCCTCGGAAAACCTCCTTCTTCCATCCGACCGCCCAATTAGCGCCAGCTTGGACAGGAGTAATTTCAAGTGACAGTTCATGGCCATGTAATGGATAACCCATCTCAGTGCGCAAAGTGTCTCTCGCACCTAAACCACAGATAAGTCCATCAAAAGACTGCATCGCAGCAACCAATGCATCCCATACCTTTTCTGCATCATCCCAACGGGGAACGAGTTCATATCCATGCTCACCGGTATATCCGGTGCGACAAAGTATTACGTCACAACCTGCGATAGATACATGCGCAAAAGCCATGTAATCCATCTCTGGTGTGACACCTAAGGATTCAATGACTGAGAAAGCCTTGGGACCCTGAAGCGCAAGCACGGCATATTGATTGTGTAAATTTTTAACGGAGATTCCACTTGGTGCAGCCGCCTTAATTATCTCAACAACTTCAGTTGTGTTAGAGGCATTAGGAATCAAAAAGAGATCATCTTGTGAATTTCGATAAACGATCAAATCATCGACGACGCCACCATCTGGATTGCACAGCATGGTGTACTGGGCCTTGCCGTCAGAGATGCGATTAATGTCATTAGTTGTCTGGGTGTTAAGGAAATCAACTGCACCGGCACCAATCACGCTCGCTTTGCCAAGGTGCGATACATCAAAAAGGCCCACACGCTCGCGCACTGCGGTGTGCTCGGCTAAAACGCCAGCTCCTGGGTATTCGATGGGCATTAACCAGCCGCCAAAGTCGGCCATCTTTGCGTTGAGCTCTATATGCTTTTGATGTAATGGTGAGTTTTTCACATGGAGAACTTACACTTACCCAGCGCGAAAGCGAGCTGAATCGAACCGAAGGAGCACCATGTCGACCATCAAAATTTCAGATGGAATCATCAAAGATGATGTCCTCGTTGTAGGAGTCTCCATCAAGTCCGGCAAAGGCGCACTCCAAATCGAATCAGGCGAATTGACTCTCGATACCAAGTCACTGATTGCAACGCTTAATGATCTCGGTGCCACCGGTAAGAGCGATGAAGTTATTCGCATCCCTGGCACTACGACTCGACTCTTGGTCTTTACTGGTCTCGGAAAAGCTCAGTCAAAATACAAGGACGAGACTCTTCGGCGTGCTGCAGGAGCTGCAGCCCAAGCTCTTGCCGGAAATAGCAGCGCTACCTTTGCGCTTCCAGCGACAACTCCTGCTGCAGTGAAAGCGATTGCTGAAGGCGCGGGACTTGGAAGTTACCTCTTTGATCAATTCCGAGGTTCTACCAAGAGCGCGCAGAAGAGCCCGCTCAAGACGATCACGATTTACTCCTCCTTGGTCGGCGGTGCAGATGCAAAGGCGATTGCCCAACACGCGCAAATCATTTCTAAATACACAAATCTTGTTCGCGATCTGATTAATACTCCCCCAAGCCACCTGACTCCCGCTTCGTTCTGTTCCATGGTCAGCGATGCCGTGAAAGAAGCAGGCGGAACTTCGGTGGGATTGAAAGTTTCGGTGATGACTGATTCACAATTGAAGTCCAAGGGTTATGGCGGAATCATCGGCGTGGGTCAAGGTTCAGCTAATCCACCACGCTTGCTCAGTATCTCTTACACACCAAAGGGCGTAAAGACTTCAAAGAAGTATGCCTTCGTAGGCAAGGGAATCACATTCGATACTGGCGGTCTTGCGCTCAAGCCGGCTCTCGGTATGGAAGCGATGAAATCAGATATGTCGGGAGCGGCGGCAGTTTGCGCAGCAACCATTGCGCTTGCTCTGCTAAAAGTTCCAGTTGCCATCGATGCCTGGGCTCCTCTGGCCGAAAATATGGTGAGCGACAATGCAACTCGCCCTTCTGATGTCATCACGATCTACGGCGGAAAGACCATCGAAGTCCTCAACCCTGATGCTGAAGGACGTTTGGTCCTGGCTGATGCGCTTGTGAAAGCGCAAGAAGCTGGTGACCTCGATGGCATCATCGATGTCGCAACTCTTACTGGAGCTCAAGTTGTTGCACTTGGAACTCGTACCAGTGCCGTCATGACCAATAATGAGGATTTCTCCGCGGACTTCATGGCCGCAACTGAAATTTCTGGAGAGTCTTTCTGGCCAATGCCGCTTCCAGTCGAACTTCGTCAGAGCCTTGACTCCCCCGTGGCTGATATGGCGAACATTGGGGAGCGCATGGGTGGGATGCTGGTCGCAGGTCTCTTCCTCAAAGAGTTTATCGCCGATGATCTGCCATGGCTCCATCTCGATATCGCTGGACCTGCCTACAACGAGTCAAAGCCTCACGGATATACCCCGGTCGGCGGAACCGGAGTGGCACTCCGCTCACTAGTTGAGATGGCTATTGCCGCAGGCAAGTAGCCCGTTGAGATGGCTATTGCCGCAGGCAAGTAGCCCGTTGAGATGGCTATTGCCGCAGGCAAGTAGCCCGTTGAAATGGCTATTGCCGCAGGCAAGTAGCCCAGCAGCGAACCTTCGCGCGAGTGAGCCAGGAGACTGCTTTCCGAGTTAGTCATACACGGCCAAGGCTGGCAAGATATGGGCATAGATGAGCCCGTTCTAAGGGCACCTCTCGATGTGATCCTCAAGGCTTAAAAGGAGTTGCTTGATGTCGAATTTTGATCTTGTCATTCTCGGTGGTGGAAGTGGCGGATACGCAGCAGCACTTCGCGGTTCACAGCTCGGCCTCAGCGTTGCGCTCATCGAACAAGACAAGGTCGGAGGCACATGTCTTCACCGCGGTTGTATTCCAACCAAGGCGCTTCTTCACGCGGGCGAGGTTGCCGATAGCGCTCGCGAATCTCACCTCTTCGGTGTCAACGCAACGCTCAATTCAATCGACATTAACGGCGTCAATACTTATAAAGACGGCGTGATTGCTGGCCTTTATAAGGGTCTTCAAGGATTAATCAAATCTCGCAACGTCACCTTCATCGAAGGTAAGGGCCGCCTGGTCAACAACAACACTATCGAGGTCAACGGCCAACAGATCACAGGCAAGAACATTGTTCTTGCCACCGGTTCATATGCGAAGACAATTCCTGGACTTGAGATTGATGGCCATCGCGTTATTACCTCGGATCACGGAACAAAACTTGATTACATTCCAAAGAGCGCGATTGTTCTCGGTGGTGGAGTCATCGGTTGTGAGTTTGCATCAGTCTGGAAGTCATTCGGCGTAGACGTCACAATCATTGAAGGCCTCAGCCACCTCGTTCCGCTTGAAGATGAGTCTTCTTCTAAGTTGCTTGAGCGTGCATACCGCAAGCGTGGAATCAATTTTGAACTTGGAATCAAATTTAAGTCACACCGCGTTAACGCTGACTCGGTGACAGTGACTCTTGAAGATGGCCGTGAATTCACTGCCGAAATTCTCCTTGTATCAATTGGTCGCGGACCTGTGACTGACGGTATTGGATATCAAGAAGCAGGCATCGCGATGGATCGTGGGTATGTGCTCGTGGATGATCACTGCCGCACAAATGTTCCAGGAATCTACGCAGTTGGCGACATCATTCCTACGCTCCAGCTAGCACACGTTGGCTTCCAAGAAGGAATTTTGGTCGCCGAAACCATCGCAGGATTAAATCCACGCCCCATCAATTATGACGGCGTTCCTCGCGTAACTTACTCAGAGCCTGAAGTTGCATCCGTTGGTCTCTCTACAAAGGTAGCTAAAGAGCGCGGTTACGACGTTGTTGAAGTTGATTACAACCTCGCAGGAAATGGCAAGGCACAGATTCTCAAGACAGCCGGTTCTATCAAACTCGTTGCTCAGAAGAATGGTCCAGTGCTTGGAATCCACATGGTGGGCGCTCGTGTAGGAGAACTTCTAGCAGAAGCGCAATTGATCTTTAACTGGGAGGCAACTGCAGATGATGTAGCTCCTCTTATCCATGCACACCCAACAATGTCAGAAGCTATGGGCGAAGCGCACCTTGCACTTGCCGGCAAGCCACTTCACGCACACGGTTAATAGAGGAGAAGACAATGTCATTTTCAGTAACAATGCCAGCACTAGGCGAATCAGTAAGCGAAGGAACAGTGACACGTTGGCTCAAGGCAGAGGGCGATCATGTCGCTGTCGACGAACCACTCCTCGAAGTTTCAACCGACAAAGTTGATACCGAGATTCCTTCACCTGTTGCAGGCGTTTTGCAGAAGATTGTTGTTGGCGTAGATCAGACTGTTCCAGTTGGAGCAGAGCTGGCAGTGATTGCTGACAGTGCAGCTGGGGCCGCAGCACCAGTTGCATCCGCACCCGTTATTGAAACTCCTGCACCAGTTGCAGCAGTTGTTGAGACACCCGCACCTGTCGCAACTCCGGTAGCTGCCTCAGCGCCAGCTCCAGCAGAATCTTCTGCCGGTACAGTCATCACAATGCCAGCTCTCGGAGAATCTGTCTCTGAAGGAACTGTTACTCGTTGGCTTAAGAACGTTGGGGATTCAGTTGCAGTTGATGAAGCGCTCCTTGAAGTTTCAACGGATAAAGTTGATACCGAAATTCCTTCACCAGTTGCTGGCGTATTACTCGCGATTGATGTTCCTGTAGATACAACTGTTCCAGTTGGTGCTCGTCTTGCGCTCATTGGCGCTGCTAATGGTGCGGTGATCTCGACACCTGTTCCAGCTGCACCTGCTCCAGTAACTCCTCCACCAACACAGCCGGCTCCAGTTGCTGCTGCTCCAGTTGCTGCTGCTCCGGCGGCACCAGCTCCTGTAACTACACCTGCTGCTCCAGTTGCACCTGTCGCTGTTGCACAGCCAGCTGATGCATATGTGACTCCAATTGTTCGCAAGCTTGCAAATGATCTCGGCGTCAACCTCGCCTCTGTCAAGGGAACCGGTATCGGCGGACGCATTCGTCGCGAAGATGTAGAAGCAGCTGCACCGCGCGCAAGCGCTCCAGCGCCAACGGCGACTTCTGCAGCACCTACTGCGGCACGCACCTCGGCACCGGCGCCAGTAACAGCATCTCCACTTCGCGGAACCACAGTGACAATGTCACGTCTTCGCAAAGTTATTGCTGCTCGCATGGTTGAATCTCTTCAGGTTTCAGCTCAGCTCACCACAGTGATTGAAGTAGATGTAACAAAGATTGCTCGCTTGCGCGATCGCGCTAAAGCATCTTTTGAAGCTCGCGAAGGTGTAAAGCTTTCATTCCTTCCATTCTTTGCAGTAGCAACATGTGAGGCGCTGAAGCAGCACCCTGTTCTCAATTCTTCAGTTGAAGGAGATCAGATTGTGTATCACGGCGCAGAGCACCTTGGTGTTGCTGTAGATACAGAGCGCGGACTCTTGGTTCCGGTCATCCATAACGCAGGAGACCTCAACATGGGTGGCGTTGCACGAAAGATTGCAGACCTTGCGGCCCGTACTCGCGATAACAAGGTCACACCCGATGAACTCGGTGGCGGAACATTCACGCTTACCAACACTGGTTCTCGCGGAGCACTCTTTGATACTCCAATTATCAATCAACCACAGGTTGCAATCCTCGGACTTGGCGCAGTTGTAAAGCGTCCGATGGTTGTGAAGGGTGAAGATGGTGGCGAGACAATTGCAATCCGTTCCATGGTGTATCTCGGACTCTCTTACGATCATCGCGTTGTCGATGGCGCTGATGCAGCTCGATTCTTAGTGACTCTCAAGGAGCGTCTCGAGGGTGGAGCTTTTGAAGCGGATTTGGGACTCTAACTTGAGCACGCCACAGCGCATCGCCATCACGGGTGCATCTGGGCTTATTGGCTCAGCACTTGTGGGCCATCTTAAGAGCGAAGGTCACACCGTTCAACGTTTGGTACGCCGCGCTCCGGTCTCCCCCGATGAAGTTCAGTGGGATCCAAAGACTGGCTATGTAGATCTCGAAGCTCTTCGTGGTGTCGATGCAATTATTCATCTCGCTGGCGCAGGAGTTGGCGATAAGCGTTGGAATAAGAAGTACAAAGCAGAGATTCTCAATTCACGTCTCTTAGGAACAACCGCAATTGCAAATGCTGTTACTGAACTTGCTCCGCAAGACTTTATCTCGGGCAGCGCTATCGGTTGGTATGGCGAATCAGGCAATCGCGCAGTTGTTGAAGCAGATAAATGCGGCGACGACTTCCTGGCCGCTGTTTGCCGCGAGTGGGAAGCAGCAGCAGATACAGCCCAGAACACACGTACCATCAAGATTCGCACAGGACTTGTTCTCGATCCGACGGGAGGAGCGCTCGGCAAGATGTTGCCACTCTTTCGCTTTGGCCTCGGAGGCAAGATGGGCAATGGAAAACAATGGTGGTCGTGGATTACTCTCCACGATTTGATTCGCGCCATCACATTTATGCTCGAGAGTGATCTTGAAGGTCCAGTAAATCTCACTGCACCTAATCCAGTTACAAATCAAGAATTTACATCTGCCCTTGCGCGCGCGTTACATCGCCCGGCACTCTTCCCGGCTCCAGCTATCGCGCTAAAGGTAGCAATGGGTGGTTTCTCGTCAGAGATTTTGGGATCAAAAAAGGTGATGCCACAGGTCTTGAGCGATGCCGGCTTCGAATGGGACTACCCGCACATCACGAGCGCACTCTCTGCTTTAGTGAGCGAGTGACTCCATTGCCGCAAGGCGACCAGATAAGAGAGCACCATTCTGTGAACCAGCAGCACGATAATCGCCTGCAATAAAGATCGAATCTGTAACTCGAGCTGCACTCACGCCCATTCTTCCTGGCAAGAATTGTGGCAAGGCTGATGCAATCTCGTAACGCTTAATGAATTCAAATTCTGAGGACGGTATTCCCCAGAATTTTGAGATTTCTTCGACCACTGCCGCATCGCTCAGTGCTGCCAATGATGTGGAAGAGATGAGAGTTCTTCCTTCAGGAGCATATTCCGGAACAACGTTGCTAATTGCGATTGAGTTGACCAAAGGACTTGCGGCGCTAGTCACGCGCAAACGTTTTGTGGCAAGCACTCCGACAGGGATTGAGTGATACCACGTCGTGCTATTGACGACAGAGGTTGTAGATTCGGTTTGCACCAGTTTTGCTGCGGTTACAGAATCGGTGGCGACGATAACTTTCTTGCCTTCAAATTGTGCGAGAGAATCGATAGGGGAATTTAGTTGAACATTCTCAACTCGTGCACCGAGGGCCTCCGTGAGGGCGCCGACGCCGGCTCGAGGCAGACCTGAATCTCCCAAGATAAAACTCTTAATAATCTCCCGACCGTATGCACTATCTACATTCTCTAGTTCATCAAGAAAGACACCCCGCAAGAATGGTTTCAGCAAGTTTTCATAGAAATTGCCTGTGCCAGATGCCAAGAGCGCATCTCGTAAAGAGATATCCCCATTGGGTTTATCTCCCAAAAATGTGAGCACAGCAAGTTTCTCCTTGAGAGAGCCAAGTGGAGAAAGGAGCCCCATCAGCGGGTGAACTCGAGGGTCGCCAATAGAACTGATACCGAAGGGTGTGATGACATCAATGGTGCGATCCGCCTTGCAGAAATCTATCTCTTTAACTACATCGAGTCTTTTCAGTTCTGAATAGCCAGCATTGATGAGTTGGAATCCTCGGTCGAGGATGTAACCGTCGATGTAATCAGAGCGAACGCGGCCACCGAGATCGTCAGATGCCTCATAGAGCTCGACTGTTTCACCAGCATCCTGCAAGGTAAGGGCGGCGTTTATTCCCGCCAGCCCTCCCCCAATCACTACATAAGACATAGGAACGCTTACTTATTCTGAAGCTTCGATGGCCACCAGATCTTCGGACCAATCTCATGGACAAGAGCTGGCACCAGGATTGAGCGAACAATGATGGTGTCGAGGAGAACGCCGAATCCGACTGCAAAACCAAGTTGTGCAAGAGGCACAAGCGGCAGAAGCCCCAATACCGCGAAGGTGGCGGCAAGAACGATTCCGGCAGAGGTGATGACAGCACCAGTGACGGTAACGCCCTTAGTCACGCCTGCACGAGTGCCGAGCTTGGAAGATTCTTCGCGGACGCGAGTCATCAGGAAGATGTTGTAATCGATACCGAGCGCCACCAAGAAGATGAAGGCGAAGAGTGGGAATGAGTTATCACCACCTGCAAATCCAAATACATGATTGAAGACCAGTGCGCAGACTCCAAGAGTCGCGAAATAGGAAAGCACCACGGTTCCTAAGAGAACAACTGCGCTGAGAATACTACGAAGCAATAGACCAAGGATTATCGTGATTACAAAGAGGATGATTGGGATGATTGTCTTGTTATCACGATCGTTCGCTGTGCGAACATCGAAGTAGACCGCAGAAGTACCGCCCACCAGGGCGCTCGAATCGGCTTGTTGCGCCGCCGCTCGAATGGCAGGAATGTATTCACCTGCTTCAACGCTATCTGGAGCCTGATCTAAAGTGGCGTTAACGATGACTTTTCCGCCAACAATTTTTACGTTCTGCGTGATTGGATCCACTGCATAAGCAACCTCAGAGACGCCCTTTACATCTCGCACAGCAGAGATAACAGCATCGCCCTTAGCAGCTGATGTAACAATCTGAGTTGGATCACCTTCTCCACCTGGGAAGTGAGTCAGCAAAAGCTTCTGACCAACAACTGATTCAGGTTTTCCAGTAAATGAATCAACTGTCCCAAGGCCATCTGCCTTCAAGGTGGTTGAGTTGAAGGCAAACGCAAGAAGGACAACGCTGGTAATTACCCATGCCTTACGAGGATTTCGGGCGATACCGTTAGCGACCTTTGACCACGTTCCGCTAAGCACATGATCATCACCATCATTGAGTGGTTTACGAGGCCAGAATATCCAACGCCCAAAGAGAACTAGGAGCGCTGGAAGAAGTGTGAGAATTGTGATGACAGAGACAACAATTCCAATTGCCCCAATTGGACCAAGGCTTGCAGTATTTGTGAGTTGGCTAAAGATCAACATCATCAGCGAGATAGCAACCGTCGCACCAGAGGCAAGGATTGGCTCCCAGACCCCCTTATAGGCAGCGCGCATTGCATCAAAGCGATTCTCGTGAAGATGTAGCTCTTCGCGATATCGTGCAATTAAGAGAAGCGCGTAATCTGTTGCTGCGCCAATCACAAGAACCGAGAGAATTCCTTGTGACTGTCCATCAACATCGATGATGTCATTCTTTGCGAGCAAATAAATAATTCCCCCTGCAGTTGAAAGTGCAAAGAGAGATGTCAAGAGCGGAATAATCCAGAGAACTGGTGAGCGATAAACAAAAATCAAGATAACAGCAACCACTGCAAGTGTTGTGAGGAGCAGGGTTGAATCGAGAGTTTCGAAGGCGCCAAACAAATCTCCTAATAATCCGCCAGGACCTGTGACATAAGGAGTTAATCCGGCAGCCTTGGCGATTGGCGCTATATCTTCACGAAGAGCTTCAATCACTGCCGGCAACACTGGCTTCTCGGTGGGAAGGAGTTTTGATATGGAATTTCCGTCGAGCGGAACATTGACCAAAATTGCCTTACCGTCCTGTGATGGAAACGCTGTGATTGGTTGATCCTTCAGCAGGTAATCACCGATCTTCGCTGATGTGCCGCCGAGGGTCAGGGTGTTAATGGTGGAGAGATGGGCGTTGATTTGACCCAGCGCCTCAGGGGTTGCTGAACCTTCAAAGAGAATAAGAGTAGGAAAGTTAAAGGATGTATCACCTGCGAACTTGGCAATTTCATCGGCGGCAAGTGTCGCTTCCGCGCCCTTAGGCAAGAAGGATGAATTGTTGTTCTCCTGGACGCTCGTGAGCTTGCCGAAGAGTGGCCCAAAGATGCCGGTGATCATAAACCAGGCGATTACCACTAAAACGGCGATTGAAACAGGCTTCTTATTCTTGATTAGCATGGGCGGGAGTCTACCTTTAGGCTTACCCAGTGCCGCTTTTAGACTCTCCCGCTCTTGCCCTTCAACGAAGTGGCTTGGTTGAGTACGAAGACGCCTTAGCAATCCAAAGAAGTATCCATTCAGAGGTTTCATCTGGCAAACGCCCTAACACTTTGATTTTGCTCGAGCATCCCTCTATCTACACTGCTGGCAAGCGCACCTTGGCCGAAGAGCGGCCAGGGAATGGTGCAAAGGTTCTCGATGTTGATCGCGGCGGAAAAATCACCTGGCATGGTCCGGGACAGCTGGTTGGATATCCAATAGTCAAGCTTGCCAACCCGCATGAATTAGTGGGCTTTGTTCGCGAGATCGAGAGCGGCCTCATAAAAGTCTGCGCTCATTTTGGAATTACCGGGGTAAGAGTTGATGGACGCTCAGGTGTGTGGGTGGTCGATGAAAATGGTGAGCGCAAGATTGCAGCCATTGGAATCCGTGTCGCTTCAGGAACTTCAATGCATGGCTTTGCACTCAACGTCTCCCCTGATCTCACCGCATTTGATGCAATTGTTCCATGCGGAATATCTGATGCGGCGGTGACCTCAATGGCACGCGAGCTACAACGTGAAATTACGATTGAAGAAGTAACTCCAATTGTTGAGAAATTTCTCTATGAAGCACTAGCAAAGGTGAGCGCATGACAATTGCACCAGAAGGCCGCAAGCTACTTCGCATCGAGGCTCGAAATGCTGAAGTGCCAATCGAGCGCAAACCTGAGTGGATTAAGACACGTGCCAATATGGGTCCCGAATACACCCGTCTTCGTACATTGGTCAAGACTGAATCACTCCACACTGTTTGCCAAGAGGCAGCTTGTCCCAACATTTTTGAGTGCTGGGAAGATAAAGAAGCAACATTTCTCATTGGCGGTGAGCGCTGCACTCGACGTTGCGATTTCTGCAATATTGATACTGGTAAGCCAGATCCACTTGATCGTGATGAACCTCGTCGTGTCGCAGAATCTGTTCAGACGATGGGTCTTAAGTACGCAACCATCACCGGTGTTACGCGTGATGATCTAGAAGATGAAGGCGCTTGGCTCTATGCCGAGACAATTCGTAAGGTCCATGAACTTAATCCAGGCACCGGCGTTGAGATGTTGGCACCAGATTTCAGTGGCAACCCAGTATTCCTCAATGAGGTATTCGAAACGCGCCCAGAGGTATTTGCTCACAATCTCGAGACAGTTCCGCGAATCTTTAAGCGCATTCGTCCGGCCTTTTCTTATGACCGCTCACTCAATGTTATTACTCAAGCACGTGAATTCGGACTTATCACTAAATCTAACTTGATTCTTGGTATGGGCGAAGAAATTAGCGAAGTAATTCAAGCGCTGGAAGACCTCCATAGCGCTGGCTGTGACCTCATCACTATTACTCAATACTTGCGTCCAACAAATAAGCATCACCCGGTCGAACGTTGGGTGAAACCAGAAGAGTTTGTAGACCTAGCAAAGCGCGCAGAAGATATTGGTTTCAGTGGAGTAATGAGCGGTCCACTGGTTCGATCCTCTTACCGTGCCGGTCGTCTCTATAAGCAGGCTCAAGAAAAGCGCGCCCTCAATGGCTGATCTGGTCTATCCCCCAGTCATTCGTGCGGTGACAACTGGATGGCGCGCACTGGGATTGAAATTTGATTTTCAAGGTCAAGAGCACTTACCGGATCACAAGCACGGTGGTGCAGTTCTGGCAATGAACCACATCAGTTACCTCGACTTTGCTCTGATAGGAACAGCAGCACTTCCAATGAAGCGCTATGTCCGTTTCATGGCGAAGAAAGAGTTGTTTGATAACAAAATTGCAGGTCCACTATTGCGCGGAATGCATCACATCAGCGTTGATCGATCTAATGGTTCAGCATCGTTAGTCGCTGCTCTTCGTGCATTACGCGACGGCGAAATCATCGGAATTTTTCCAGAAGGAACCATCTCTGTCTCTTTTGAAATTAAAGAGCTCAAGAGCGGTGCCGTTCGATTGGCCCAGGGTGCCGGCGTTCCTGTAATTCCTACCATCATCTGGGGATCTCAACGTCTCTGGACAAAGAAGGTAAAACGAAATCTTCTTCAGCGTGGAGTGCCTATCTCTGTCACATTTGGCGAACCGCTCTACTTTGAGAAAGATAGTGATGTCGAAGCGGGTGAGGCTATTTTGCGCGCAGCCATGGTCAAAATGCTCCATCAGGTGCAAGAAAAGTATCCAGATTCACATCAGGGTCAGCGATGGGCGCCACTCCGTCTTGGTGGTACCGCGCCTGCTCCCCTAAACTAACCACTATGTTTAAGAAGAAGAATAAGAGCACAGAGCCCAAGGTTAAGAAGGTCCGCTTTAAGGAATTCCGTGATGCCTATCAGATCACCAAAGCAGTAAAGCCTTGGATTGGTGCGCTGCTCAGTGGAATCTTTGCCGTAGTTCTTGCTATTTCCATCTCAACCGGCATGGTCCTCGGTCGACCAATCTATGCAGGTTTTATTGGATTGCCAGTCGCGCTCTTGCTCTCTCTTGTTGTCTTTACGCGAATTGCAGGTGCCGCTGCATACGCATCTATTGAAGGTCAGATTGGAGCAGGTGCCTCAGTATTGATGGCTATCCGCAAGGGATGGACAACAACTCCAGCTGTTGCGGTCAATCGCAACCAGGATATGGTCCATCGAAGTGTGGGTCGTGCCGGAATTGTTCTCACTGGTGAAGGTGGTGCAGCCGTTCGCCAGATGTTGCAAGATGAACGAAAGAAGTCTGAGCGTTATGCGCCCGGGGCTCCGATCATTGAGATTATTGTTGGAGATGGCGAAGGCCAGGTGCCGCTAAAGAAGTTGCAGAAGAAGGTCACTAAGCTTCCAAAGAAACTTACCGCCCACCAAATGCGCGAACTTCGTATGCGCCTGAAGGCAGTAGGCGGGATGTCACTTCCTATTCCAAAGGGTCCAATGCCAAAGGGTGTTCGTATCAAGTAAGCGTTTGCGCTTTACTACCCTCTCTGAACGAGAACGGTATTAGAAAGTCGTTCGTTGATGCCACGACCATTTTCATCGAAGGTAATTGCGGCAACGATAGTCACCATTAAGACTGTGCGAATAAGTGCCTGAAGCGGGGTTACAACGCCGCCATCACTAAAGCGGACAACTTTGAGGCCAACGATTCTGTGGCCAAATGAGGATCCGCCAAGAGTGACCAGAATCAGGTACTCGAGGGTGAGCACGAAAAGGACTGTGCCCCCTACCCCGCGACTGCGCTCGAGGAACGAGCCTCCTCCTGCAAAGAATCCCAAAGTAACGGCGTAGGCGGCGAGCCAGTCGATGGAGATACCGAGCATGCGGCGCCCCTGGCTAATGCGTGGGTACATAGCGGCAAGCCTACCGAGATGAGACAGAAGCCGCGATTTGTTACATGGGCGTAACACTGAAAATAGCGGTTGTAACCCACTAGACCATAGGCTCTGCCACATAGAAAGGCTCAAAGTCGAGCTCTTTCGACATAGCCGGCAACAGCGCTTCGCTGTGAAGGCGCTAAGACTTATTGGGAGTCCTACATATGTTTAAGAACTCAAGCGAAATTTTCGCTTATATCAAGAAGGAAGATGTAAAGCTTGTCGATGTTCGCTTTACAGATCTTCCAGGTATTCAACACCACTTCAACGTTCCAGTTGAATCATTCGATGAAGCAGTATTCACAGATGGTTTGATGTTCGATGGTTCTTCAATCCGTGGATTCCAGTCCATTCACGAGTCAGATATGAAGCTTCTTCCAGTTCCATCATATGCATACATCGATCCATTCCGTCTCGAGAAAACTCTCGTCATCATCTTCTCTGTTCACAATCCATCAGATGATTCACCTTACTCACGTGACCCACGTGGCGTTGTGAAGAAGGCTGTTGATTACTTGAAGTCAACTGGTATTGCAGATCAAGCATTCTTTGCACCTGAAGCAGAGTTCTACGTATTTGATGCAATCCGTTTTAAGACTGGCATCAACGAGGCTTACCACCACATTGATTCATATGAAGGTTCATGGAATACAGGTATCGTTGCAGATCCAGATGGCACACCTAACCGTGGATACCGTACTCGCGTAAAGGGTGGTTACTTCCCTGTTTCACCAACAGATCAGTTCGCAGATCTTCGCGATGAAATGGTGATGGAACTCGGTCGCGCAGGACTCCAGGTTGAGCGCTCACACCACGAAGTGGGAACTGCTGGACAGATGGAGATCAACTACAAGTTCACCGACATCCTTACAGCAGGCGATGAGTTGATGAAGTTTAAGTACATCATCCGCAACGTTGCATGGGAAGGCGGCAAGACCGCAACATTTATGCCAAAGCCACTCTTCGGAGATAACGGCTC
>JACCDW010400407.1_pt1 | contig 25641 bp, 26 predicted proteins | sample 7449781 | NCBI WGS metagenome assembly JACCDW01 (sample SAMN15323449, study PRJNA562643) | freshwater metagenome | isolation source: river surface water | place: USA:Blue River Watershed | collected 2017-08-18
CGTAACGGGCAAACTCGGTATCGGCTTCCAGGTAACGGACGTCATAGCCCTGCAAGGTCGCCTGGTAGGCCACGGCCTTGGCCACATGGCTCTTGCCGGTGCCGGGCTTGCCGATGATCAACGCGTTCCATCACCTACGTCGTCGGACTGTGCAAAGCCGACGTCATACAGGTCGTCGTGCAATCCTTTGATTTGTTGGGATAGTGGCACCTCAAAAAAGCGAATCTCAACCTCGGGCTCCTCCTCGCGACACAACGCCAATAGGGCTGGTAAGCACAGTAGTGTTGCGCCGTCTGACAAGGCGACGCGGAGTTGTCCATGAAAGCCATTTTTTGCTGCCTTCACGCAGTCCCGCGCCTGTTGCAAGGATGCGAACACCCGAGGTGCGTGCTCCATGAGCATCAACCCAGCTCGTGTCAAACGCGTGCTTCTCGTGTTCCGAATAAAGAGCTGTGCTCCTAACTCCTCTTCGAGTTCTTTGATCGTGCGAGACAGTGGGGACTGCTCAATATGCAGTTTCGCAGCGGCGCGAGCGAAGTGAAGTTCCTCGGCGAGCGCCATAAAACAACGTAGATGTCGAATTTCCATGCGTCCCCTACTAATCGTCGATCTATTCAGTATTTAAAACTCGCTGCCATGCTGCGTTCTTCCAACTCAAGGACTCAGGGTGAAGATTGCAGATTCACATGCTCTGGCGAACCAGAAAGCGCTTTAGCGAGAACACCCCATTGCACGGCTGCGTCGGCGCGAGCACGGACCAGAGCCGCTCGCTGGGACAAGGTGCCACGCTCCGCTTCTGCAACAACGGTCGCATCCACCTGTCCCGCCTCAAAGAGGCGTCGACTGCGGTCAAGGAGTCGATCAGCGACGACAAGACCATCGACCTGATGCTGCAGAGAAGTCCGCTGGGTCTGCCAGCCCAGATAAGCGTTCTCCACATCCTGAAGCGCAAGCAAAACCGTGCGTTCCAGGTCAGCCTGTGCGCCGCGACTGCGTGCTGAGCCCTCGTCGATTCCCGCTTGTATTGCTCCACCGTCAAAGATCGGAAGCGTCACACCCAAGCCCAGAGAGAAAATGTTCCCTGCCACACGTGTTCCGTTGTTCTCGAAGCGTTGGCGCCCACCACTCAAATCGAGCACAAGTTTGGGGAACCGCTCGCCTTCTGCTGCGTTCCATCGCGCCGTCGCCGCTGCAAGACGCGCCTGCGCGGCTCTGACGTCGGGGCGCTGCTGCAGCAATTCGCCTGGCACGCTTCTGGGAGTCCAATCGGGCATGGTGAGAGAGGCAAGCGCAGGACCGCTGCCAAGCGCCCCCGGAATCCGGCCAACGAGCACATCCAAGGCATGCGTTGCTTCGCCGCGTACGCGTCGCAACTGCTCTTGCTCCACCCGGAGGGCGATGACCTCGGAACGCGTGCGTTCAATGTCAAAGCCCGTAGCTTGACCTGCCTTGAACTTCTGCTCTGTCAGACGCTCAAGGCGCTCGGCGACTTGAAGTCGCTCTTTTGCCAGATCTTCCAGCTCTGCCGCCTGCCGCTGCTGCAGTGCAGCGGACACTGTCTCAAAGGCGATCTGCCAACGTGTCGCGAACCAGTTCTGTTCGACAGCAACTGCGTCCATCCGTGCGCCATCAGCGGCATGCGAGAGGCGGCCCGCTAGATCAACTTCCCATGAAGCCGACAGCGGAAGCCTGGCATCGCTGCTGATGGTCGGTGCCAAAGAAAAGTCGCGCGCGCGCGTTGCTTGGGGCGTGAGCGCCAAGCTAGGGAACATTGAAGCGCGTGTACGTCGGGTGATCGCCACAGCTTCATCAATCCGCGCTCTTGCAATAGCGAGATCGGTGTTGTGCTCCAGCGCGTTGCGCACCAGCGCGTCAATCAGCGGATCACCGTACGCCGTCCACCACTCGGCCGGGAGTGCTTGTGCTGGCACCTGCTGCACAGCCAGACCCGCTTCGTTCATGAATTTGGCCGGAACCTCAACGCGTGATGTCTCCACCCTGTGAGGCGAGTGGCTGCACGCGGCGAGAAGCGTGATCGATAGGAATGCAACAGCAGTAAGGCCGCGGCGGGCGTAGGGATCGGACATGTTGAGCCACTAGGTTGTGAATTGAGGAGGCCGTCTTGACGGGCATAGTTCATGGCGTGTACTATACCGTCCAAACGGTTCAAAAATCAAGCATCTTTGGAGTTTCACCATGGCAACTCGTATGAAATCAAGCCCAGAGGAGTCGCATTCGGCGGACAACGGCGCTGAAGCCCCCTCCATCTCTAAGAAAGCGCAACAAACACGGGAGCGCATCCTTCAAGCTGCGCGTGACGTAGTCATGGAGGGAGGTGCCGGGCACCTAACGCTTGACGCGGTCGTTGCACGGGCAGGAATGAGCAAAGGTGCGTTCCTGTACCACTTCAAGACCAAGCGCGATCTGCTCCTCACGATGATTGATGACCAGGTCTCGGCGTTTGATGGCGGGCAGGAAGAGCGAGAGCTGCCATTCGTCGGCGATCCAGACCCTTGGCTATCCAGCCAGGTCTCGGCTATGCCTGACGGCGGGATGCAAAAGATGAGCGCTGCATTGCTGGCGGCCGTGGCTGAAGACCCCACGCTGCTTGAGCCTGTGCGCGGCTGGTACCGCAGGCAGTACGAGAACGCGAGCAAATCTCCACGCGGCACCGATATCGCCGGAATCGTTCTATTTGCCTTGGACGGAGTCTTCCTCGCCGAAATGATGGGTTTTCCGACGTTTGCTGCCGAAGACCTTTCTCGACTCATGCACACCCTCCAGGCGCTCGCCCGCGGCGAACTGGAACTCACCCCTATTGATAAACGCTGATGAAAGGCCTTCCCGTGTCTTGCACTCCCTTTAAATCCCAGTCCTGGCAAATGCAGAAAGTCGGCCTCGCGTTTGTTCTGCTCGCATCGCTTGCCGGCTGTGGTAGTCAGAAGGAGCCTGCTTCCGATCCACCGCGAGCGGTCAAGCTGCTCACGGTGGGGGATGTAGGTTCTGTGGCCAATCGCATTGAATTGAGTGGTCTAGCTCGCTCCAGTGAGCGGAGTACCTTGGGGTTCGAGACTGGCGGGCGTATCAGCAAGCTTCATGTGGACGTGGGAGATCGCTTCTCTCGCGGACAGCTTCTGGCTGAGTTGGATGTTCAGCCCGAGCAACTCCGCCTAGAACAGGCTCGGGCGACACTCGCTGCTGCGGAAGCCGCATTGGCAGACAGAATCGTGCAGACAACGCAGCAAAGGGGGCTGCTTGAGGGCAACGTAATCTCCCCGGCTGCATTCGAGAGTGTGAAAGCACAGTTGGTTGCAGCTGAAGGCCAGGTGCGCAATGCAAAGGCCGCATTCGGCCTTGCCGAGCGTGCGCGAAGGGGGGCCGCCATTCATGCGCCATTCGACGGCGTCGTCGCGGAGAAACTCGCTCTGCCGTTCACAGATATTGCAGCCGGAGCGCCGGTGCTTCAAGTGGATGGACTACGCAGCGGCGTAGAAGTCCTTGCGACTGCATCGACGACCCAGGCGGCAAATATCAAAATTGGGCAGGTCGCCGAACTGCGCCTGAGCGAGTCAGCAAGTCCCGTTCGTGCTTCGGTACAACGCATCGGCTTGCGTGCTGAAAATGGCTCACTTTTACCTGTCGTGCTCGTTCCTCAAGATGCTACTCTTGCGCGCAGTCTTCGACCCGGGTCTGCCGTTCAAGTATTGCTGAAGGCACCGGAAGCGAAGGATGCCTCACCAGATCGTCTGATGCTTCCCTATTCGGCACTGGTGCTCAGTGAGAAAGCAGGACAAGCCGCAGTGTTTGTATATGACGTGACCGGAAAGAAGGTGCACCGCCGGGAAGTGCAATTCCAGAGCGAGCCAGGCGGCGACAACGTTCGCGTTGTGGGCGGCCTGAAGCGCGGCGAGATGGTAGTCGCGGCTGGCGCGAGTTGGCTGACGAACGAGCAACAAGTCACCCCACTCAAGGCCACGACCCAATTGGCCGGACGCTGACCCGCTACAGGAAGACTTCGCTATGAAGATCACAGAAATGGCGCTGCGCGCCAGCAGACTCACCTACCTTGCCGCGGTCATCATTCTTGTTGCCGGCATTGCCACGTTTCTCAATTTCCCTTCGCAGGAAGAGCCATCGGTCACGATTCGAGATGCGGTTGTTGCCGTTCTGAACCCTGGCATGCCAGCCGAACGTGTTGAGCAGTTGATCGCGCGTCCGATCGAGGAGCGTTTGCGGGAGCTGGCCGAGGTCAAGCGTGTAACCACAACCGTTCGCGCGGGCGGGGCCGTCATACAGGTCACGATCTGGGAGCGGTACACCGACCTAGCCCCCATATGGCAGCGCGTTCGCGCGAAGGTTGCCGATGCTCAGCCTCTGCTTCCACAGGGTACGTTGGGGCCATTTGTCAACGACGACTTCGGCCGTGTTGCCGTGGCCTCCATTGCGGTGACCGCGCCGGGCTACTCCATGGGCGAAATGCGTGTGTCGTTGAAAGAGATGCGCGATCGCCTATACGCGCTTCCCGGCGTTGATCGCATCAGCTTCTACGGCTTGCAGGAAGAGCGCGTCTATCTCGAATTTGATCGACCAAAACTAGCCCAGCTTGGATTGACCCCACAAGGGGTGATCGATCAACTCGTTAAACAAAACGTCGTGCTTTCAGGCGGGCAAATCGCCATCGGTGGCATCAACGCTTCGCTGGCTGTTAGTGGAGAGGTTCGCGACGCCGCTTCGCTGCGCGCGTTGCCGATCATGATGGCGCAAGCTCAGGGTGCGCGCGGTGCTTCGCCTGCTCCTTCAATCTCACTGGGAGAGCTTGCGCGCGTGCAGGTACAACCTGCAGATCCTCCCGAGTCTGCTGCAGTCTATAAGGGCCAGCCTGCCGTAGTGATGGCAGTGTCCATGACCTCGGGCCAGAACGTGGAGCAATTCGGCGTAGCCCTCAAATCCCGTGTGGCCGAGCTTGAGAAACTTCTGCCCGCAGGTTTCGAGCTCTCCTATGTGACATTCCAGGCAGACGTCGTCAAACGTGAAATGGGCAAGATGAACCAGGTGATGATCGAAACGATTGTCATCGTGCTCGGCGTCGTCGTCCTTTTCCTGGGATGGCGCACAGGATTCATCGTCGGGATGATCGTGCCGCTTACCATTCTGGGGGCACTGATCGTGATGCGCGCGCTGAACATCGAGCTGCAAAGTGTTTCGATGGCAGCCATCATCATCGCTTTGGGGCTCTTGGTAGACAACGGCATCGTGATTGCCGAAGACATTGAACGGCGCTTGGCAGCCGGTGAAGACCGCAAACAGGCTTGTCTCGAAGCGGGTCGTACCCTCGCACTGCCGCTGCTGACGTCCTCATTGGTTATCGTCATCGCCTTCTCCCCGTTCTTCTTCGGCCAGAGTGCGACGAGTGAGTATCTGCGCTCTCTCGTCATTGTCCTCGCGCTCACGTTACTCGGATCTTGGCTGTTGTGTCTGACCGTCACTCCACTGCTGTGCTACCACTTCACCAAAGTGCATCATCAACCGGCGAATGACGCGCAAACCTACAACACACGCTTCTATCGCGGCTATCGCAAGTTGCTTGAGTGGGTGCTTGACCACAAGGCGATCTACGTTGGTGTGATGACGGGTGCATTGGCCGTAGCTCTGTACGGATTCACGACACTGCCATACGACTTCTTGCCGAAGTCCGACCGAGTTCAATTCCAAATACCGGTGCAGCTCGCCCCTGGAACGGATTCACGGCTCACTCTTGCCAAAGTGAAGGAAGTGAGCGGCTGGCTCGGTGATCAAGAAATCAACCCCGAAATCACGGATCACATTGGCTACGTCGCTGACGGTGGGCCGCGCTTCATCCTTGGGCTCAATCCCCCATTGCCAGCATCGAACATCGCGTACTTTGTCGTGACGGTCAAGGCAGGCACCAACATTGACGTCGTGATTGCCCGGACGCGGGCTTATTTCGCCCAGCATCATGGAGAGGTACGCGCAGAGCCTCAGCGGTTCTCGTTAGGTACTACCGAAGCTGGCACAGCCGTCTACCGGGTCAGCGGGCCGGATCATGAGGTGCTCATGAATGCAGCGGCAAAGATCGAGTCCGCACTTCGGGATTTGCCTGGAACTGCCAACATCAAGAACAACTGGGACACTCGTGTCGGCCGTCTCGATGTTCGAGTCGATCAAGACCGTGCGCGACGTGCTGGCGTTACCACCGACGACATCGCCGCCTGGCTTGGCACCCGTTACATCGGCCAGTCGATCTCGGTGATCCGCGATGGTGATACCAGCGTGCCAATCGTGATGCGTGGGACGTCCAGTGATCGGCGCAGTACTGCAGACGTAGGTGCGACGACCATCTATCCTGCGTCGGGTGGACAACCCGTTTCTCTTGCTCAAGTGGCCGATGTCACGCTGTCCAGCGAGCCGTCCGTTATTCAACGCCGCAATCTCATTCGTACGGTTACGGTTCAGGGGCAGAACACGGCATACACCGCGCAAGAGATCGTGGATCATCTCGCACCTAGGATCGCTGCAATCGAACTACCTGCAGGCTATGCCATAGAGCTTGGTGGAGAAATTGAAGAATCAGCTGAATCGAATGCTTCGCTTTCGCACTACATGCCGTTTGCTCTTCTGGCGATGCTGCTGCTGTTCATCTGGCAGTTCAACTCGTTCCGCAAGCTGATCGTCATCCTAGCAACCATTCCGTTCACGTTGATTGGTGTCGTGATTGCATTGAAGGCGACAGGGACGCCTTTCAGCTTCATGGCGACCTTTGGTGTGCTCGCGCTTTTTGGAATCATCGTCAACAACGCTGTTCTGCTGCTCGAACGCATTGAACAGGGCCTCGCGGAAGGGCTCGCGCGGCATGAGGCCCTGGTGGGGGCGGCGATGCAGCGGCTGCGTCCAATCGTGATGACCAAGGTGACCTGTATCGCGGGTCTCGTGCCCCTGATGTTGTTTGCGGGGCCGCTGTGGAAGGGCATGGCCATCGCCATGATTGGTGGCTTAGCGCTTGGCACTCTCGTGACGCTGGGATTGATCCCGCTGCTCTACGAAGTGCTGTTTGGGATGAAGTGGCCCGGCAGAAAGCAGCGTCAAGAAGCGACGCGACATCCGACGCAGCCGATTTAAACCATCTGATCAACGTGTTAGGCCCCGTCATGTCCCGTAGCTGGGGCAACGCAGGGGGCTGATTCAGCGTTATTGGAAAGACTCTAGGAATAAAACTAACTGTCGCCAACCTGCCGATTTTGTCGATGGTTGGATGGCTAAGTTTTTCTGAATAGATTTGGAGAAATACATGAACCCGCTGATGTGGAATCCATGGCTAGTGCTTCTGCTTGCTGGACTTTTCGAAATAGGTTGGCCACTCGGCCTCAAGCTGGGTGCAATCAATGTGGCGATGCGCTACGTGGGGCCGGCCATTGCGGTTGCCTGTATGGCAGCCAGTGGATTTTTCCTATGGCTATCACTCAAGCATATTCCCATGGGAACAGCCTATGCGGTCTGGACCGGCATCGGTTCACTAGGTGCATTTCTTGTGGGTGTGTATGTGTTCGGTGACACGGCTTCCTTGATACGTTGGGCCGGCATTGCGCTTGTTGTCTCCGGAATTGTCTGTTTGAAAATGGGATAAGCGAAACTTTCTATGAATACCTCTATTTCACCGGCCCGGCTCCTTCTGGTGCTAAGCCTTGCTGCGACCTTGTCTGGCTGTGCATCAAACGGAATGACGAGATCTGCGTTTCTTGGTAATTACGATGCATTGGAAAAAACGAAGTACGAGAACGTTTTACTCTTTAAAGCGCCTGGCTTTGAGCCCCGTCATTACCGGGAAATAGTAGTCGAGGGTGCTCAGATAGTGACGGGAACTGGACGCATTGATGGTCTTGACTCGGAGCAAGTGCGTGAGCTTCTCGATCATGTCAACAGTGAACTGCGACACCTCCAAACCAAGTCCGAAGCTCCCTCCTCGTCAGGCCGCATACGTGTGCGTGTGGCAATTACGACCATTGAGACACCTAATCGAGTAGTCAATACCCTAACGACGTTGCTTGTTGGGCCAGTGACAACCGGCGGAGCCAGTTTGGAGTTCGAGGCAGTAGATGAACAAACAGGTCGTCGAGTTGCTGCTGCTAGCTGCTTCGGGCACGGCAACGCTCTCGCTGATTTCAAAGGGTCCTATACACTGCTCGGACATGCAAAGTCTGCAATCTCCACCTGCCTTGAACAGATCAATAGCGCTTGGAGAAGTGCTGACTCGTGAATAGCATTTATTCCATACCTGCGCGCGCCACAAGCAAAGTGCGAGAAACCCCATTAAGAGGGTTGGTGGGGTGCCTTTCTTGGATCGCCAGCATCATTCTGAATTCGCTCGGTTCCACCGCAAAATTGCCGTGGCCTTTCGTTCTTTTCTATTCGAGAGGTTGCGCGATGCTATTTGCGGGGGTAAAGCGACTGGAGGCGTGTAGATCCACGCGGTTGGGTTTGGCCTGCGCGATGGCGATGGTAGTTCTGACAGGGTGCTCCACCTACCGTCCTTGGATCAACCCACCACTTTCCGAGGCCACCTTAGTGGCTTCCGCCGAGGGCGACCAACGCATCCGGCCGCCAGAGGTCAACCAACCGGTCGTTGTCGCGGTAACACTGTCAGGTGGAGGCGCGCGGGCGGCGGCCTTTGGCCTGGGCGTGCTGCGCGAACTCAAGGCCACACGCTTCGCTCTAGAGGGCCAGGAGACCACTCTGTTGGATCAGGTGTCTTTGGTCAGCGGCGTGTCGGGGGGCAGCATCCTTGCCGCGCATTTCGCGGCATTCGGCGATGCCACGCTGACTCGTTTCGAGCCGGATTTTCTGCTTGTGCCTTTTGAGGGGCGACTCATACGTGAAGCTCTGTGGCCTGAGCGTCTTTATAGACTAACTTCACCTTGGTTTGGGCGCAGCCAGATCCTGGCTCAACGCTTGGACGAACTTTTTGAAGGCCGCACCTTTGGTGACGTGCGTCGACGACCGGGCGCGCCCGATCTGATGATCACGGCAACCGACCTCACTACCGGTGCCCCTTTCGATTTCACTACCGAGCAGTTCCGGCTAATCTGTTCCGACCTCGATGCCACGCCGCTGTCTTTCGCGGTGGCGGCCTCGTCGGCAGTGCCGCTGCTGCTGTCGCCCGTAACGGTACGAAACAACGCGAATACTTGTCCGCCGCCTCTTCGATCTTTGCCTATCCGTGGGCAAGATTTCAGATCACGCATCCTGCAAAGCAGCATAGACAGCTACCGCAATGCGCAGGATCGGCCCTTTATCCACCTCGTAGACGGTGGTGTCTCCGACAACCTCGGCGTACGTCTGATGCTAGACCGGCTAGTAGCCTCGGGCTCAATGAGCGCCAACTTCTCGGACGTCAAGCCCGGAAGCCTGCGCCGACTCGTGTTGGTGACTGTGAACTCCGAACGCGGCCTGAGCGAGCGCGTGGACAGTAGCGACCGAGTCCCCAGTACGACGCAAGTACTTGAGTCGCTGATCTTCGGTGCAGGCGCTCGCGAGACCCAGGTGACGCTGGCCATGCTTAACGACGACCTGCAGCACTGGCGTTCCGAGATTGCTCGCACCCGTGGCCAAGCGGACAGCCCCTTTGCAGCTGACGCAGAAATCCATGTAGTAAGCGTAAGTCTGAACGACGTGCCGGACGACAAGATCCGGCACTCGCTGCTACGCGTGCCCACAGCCTTCACAATCGAGGCCAAGGATGTCTTGGACCTGCAAACTGCGGGAAGCGAAGCACTGAGGCAATCCGAGGAGTTTCTGGCGCTGATTGAATCTTTAAAAAGAATCTCGACGGGCAAGCAGACAGTGCCTAGGACTCAGCTCCCCTTGATATTTAAGTGATACCGATACCGGGCTTTCGTCCGAGTTCCCAAGAGGCACTTCCGCCGATAACCTTGGCGGCAAGCTGTTGCCCCAGCCGCGGCTCAATCACCGGCCGCCACGGCACTAGGCTGAACCCCATGCCGTCATCGAGCATCGCGTAGCGCCCGCTGGAGAGCATGACGGAGCGCCGGTAAATGCCGGCGACGCGCTGGCCGTCTGTGACAGAGCGATGTTCCAGGCCGGTTTCCGCCGCAATGTCCTTGGCGGCTTGTGCCAGTTCCCGACTGCGCAGCGTGCCCAGCAGATTCCGGGCAAGGATCACGCGCTGCCCGCGCCGCTCGGCTAGCCCTTGTTCGGCCAGGAAGTTGGCGCGCTGCTGCATAGCCTGCTTGGCGTCGCCGCCAAAGCCCAGTTCGCCCAGCCCACGACCGCCGCCGATCAATTGTTGGTCGAGCCAAGTCGCGCCGATCACGCGCACCTGCCGCTCGATGGGCAGATGCGTTTTCAGCTCCACGGACACACCGCCCAGCCGTTGCGCGTCGTACTGACGGCCACGCTCGGCCATGTCGTCCGGCACCTTCCATAGCCCTTCGGCCACGCGCTCCACGATGCAAGCCCGGCGCAGGGCTTCCAGCCGCCGGACATGAGCGGCGACGACTTCCTGCGGGTCGCGTCCGGGCGTAGCCCGGCCCTGCTCGATTACCAGGTGATGATCGGTGCGGTACAGGCCATCGCTCGCCAGCGAGGCGATGTTCTTGTCGGCCGTGCGCACCTCAGTCGAACCCTTCACCTCTACCACAGCGCCCGTGGGATAGTTCGCCAGTTCGTCGCGGGCGTTCAGTGCAACGTAGTGGGCCTTACCGTCCGTGCCGTCGATGATCAGATAGCCTCGGTCGTGCAACTCATCGGCAAGCCCCTTCGCGGCCACGCGGCCGATGAGGCTGCGACCATCGTCGCCCGGCTCGAACACCGCCAGCTCACGCGGCTGGCCGCTCATGGCCCGCTGCATCGTTCGGATGATGTCGCCACGCTCACCCAGGGCACGCAAGGTCTTCTCGGCATCGGCATGAATGGCCCAGGTGCCGGGCTGCACCTCGTCGGCTAGGCCCAGGCGCTGCAAGCGTTGCAGGCGGCCGATCAGCAGCAGGCGCTGGCGTTGCAACCTCGGCTCGTTGAGCCGTTCGACATGCACCCGGCCATCCTCGCCGGTCTCGCGCTGCAAGGTGCGATCCAGGCTCGTCCACCGCTCCTGTTCCACCTCGCGCCTCAAGGTCTGCTGAATCTCCAGTTCGGTGCGCGGCCCCAGCCACTCGGTCGCCAGCTCGGCGGCGCGATGGCGGAAGCCGTGGGCGATGTAGTCACCCGCGATGATGAGGTCTTTGCCGGTGTCGTCGCGCCCGCGCACGATCAGGTGGGTGTGCGGGTTGTCGGTGTTCCAGTGATCCACCGCCACCCAATCCAGCCGCGTGCCCAGGTCGGCTTCCATGCGGCTCACCAGATGCCGGGTGTAGGTGCGCAGGTCGTCCAGCTCGGCCCCGTCCTCGGGCGAGACGATGAAGCGGAAATGGTGCCGGTCGTCGGCGCAGCGTTCCTTGAAGGCGTCCAGATCGGCTTCGTCGGCCTGTGGCCCGTAGCCCCGGCCCGGTTCGCCATCGCGACCCGCGCCGTCGCGCTCGATGTAGCGCAGGTGCTTGGCGAGCGATTGCGGGCTGGCCCGCTGGTGATTGACCAGCAAGGTCTTGATGGTCACGCGCCGCGACATGGGCATTAGCTTCGCCCCGGCGAAGCGCGCCGCCGTGTGGCCACGTCCGAGCCGAGAGCCGGGCCGCTGGCCGGTGCCAGCCGCGCCAGGACGGCGTACTGCCGACTTGCCGCTGCTGGCTTTGCCGGCCTGCTTGAGCACCTTGGAAACGAAGCTCTGCCCCTGGCCCTTGCCCCGGTTCTTCGGGGCGCTGGGGCGCACGCGAAAGTCGTCGTCGCGGCTGTCGGTCATGGCTGCGCTCCCCGCAAGCTTGGGCGTGTCCTGTCGTGCGAAGCACGCGGACATGCCAGCATTGGCGCGACCCTCGCGCCAAACGCGGCACGGTGGCGAAGCCGCTCCGTGCCGCGTTCCCCCCATGTGCTGACTGGCTTTCGACGCGGCCAGGTGCCGCGTCCTTTTGTCTTGCCTTCCGCCTTTGCCCCTCGCTGGCGCTCCGGGCGTCGGCGGCCCGGCGGCGCTGTGCTGCTTGCAGCCAGCGCGCCGGCGAACGCGCAGATGGACGTGCTAAGGGCCGCAGGCCAGGCACGTTCGATGCAAGACGCCTGCACACTGGACGGCTGCGCCGGAGACAGCGCGAAGTGCGGCGCGGATGCGCTCGCACTGCACGCGCGACGACACGGCAACAGCAACCGGAACGACATGCCCGATGACACGATGAGATGCACGGCAACGTGCAGCGAGTCGGCCATCATGGGCGTGTCTCCAGCCAGACCGGATGCGCGACGCCGATCACGGCAGATGCGCTGACCGGGCCGAAATAGCGGCTGTCGAACGATGCCGGATTGGTCACGCTCAACAGGAACAGTTCGCCCGGTTCAAGGCGACGGCAAAGCTGCAAGGATGGCAGCGCGCGGCCCAGCCGGTCGGCAGGCAGCGCGGCGGCCGCAGGCACGCCGTCGATGCGTACCTGCCCGGCGACGATGCAAACGTGCTGCGGCGCGACTGCGCCCACACGTTTGAGCAGCGGCACGCGCGTCGGCAGGTAGCCGCGCTGCGCGGCCAGCATGGCGGCCCTGGCGGGCAGCGGCACCAGCACAATGCTGTCCACGGACAACGGACGTGGCAGCGAGGTGGTGCGCGGGTCGAACGGCTCGATGCGATACCAGCCGACCGCCACGCTGTCGGACGGGTTGTAGGTCAGGCGCGGTAGCGGCGACACGAAAGCCGCCCAGGCCAGCGCAGCGAGGCCGACGGCGGCGAAGCCCGCCAGGACGATGCGAGCGCGCCAACGTGCGCGGGGCGAGCGAGGACGCGGCGCGGGGCCGGTTGTGGAAATGCTGTTCATGGCAATGTCCTTCCGGCCAGCCAGGCGGCGTGCCGTTCGATGCTGTATTCGGGCAGCGGCGAGCGCGCTGCGAGCCGGTTGGCGAGCGTGCGCCAGTACGCGGGCGACGTGGCGGCGGATGCGATGCCCAGCGCCTCGATGCCGTCGATGCGTTCCAGCACGGCGCGCACGCTGGCATCGCCTTCGGCGTGCAGCAGCAGGCGTGCACCCGGCTGCACGCCGGGGATGCGTTGCACGGCGTCGAACGGCGTGGCGGTCTGCATCACCATGAGCTGCCAGCGGATCGTGCCGTAGTCGTTGGCCTGCCAGCGGATGCGGCAGAGCATCGCGTTCGGCAGGAACACGGCGCAGCGCCGCCAGCGGTCGAGCTGGAGCGTGCGCGCCGGTTCGCCAAAGCGCAAATAGAGCTTGAAGCGATGTTCGATGTAAGCCAGCGCCACGCGCGTCAGCGGCACGTTGCCGGCCTGGCCGGCGAGTGTCGAAAGCGCGGGCCGCGATCCAGCCGTGGGCGCGTGCGCCGAAGGTAAAGCGGATGCGTTCATGGCGTGCTCTCCGAGGGAAATTCCCGTTCCAGCAGAGCGCGCAAGAGTTCGGCCACGGTCACGCCTCGCGTGAAGGCCGATACCTTGATGCGTGCCCGCATGGCGGGCGTGATGTCGAGCGTCAGGCGGGCCGTGTAGAGGTCGCCCTTGTTGAGTGCATCGGCGTCGCCCTGGCGAATCCACGCCTCGGCGTGCGGATTCGTGGGCGGACGCGCGCCGATGCCAACGCGCTTACGGCGTGGTGGCTGCTTCGCTGTCATGTCGGCCACCGCAGCAGTTCGTCCACCAGGGCGGTGATTTCGCGGGCGGCGGCGCTGTCGGGTGCCGTCTCACGGGCGAGCCGGCCAGCGGCCACGCTGTCGGCGAACACGATGCGCTGATGCACTTCCGAGCGCAGCGCGGGCAGCGGCTGTTCTGCGAGCGATTGCCGCGCCTCGCGGCCGATGATGGTGGTGCTGACGCGCCGGTTGATGACGAAGGCCGCGCGCAGCGCAGGCCGGAACACCTGCGCCTCACGGATCAGCGCCACCATCTCGGCGCTGGCCCAAAGGTCATACGGGCTGGGCTGCACGGGAATCAGCACGCGCTCGGCCGCCAGCAGCGCGGAGCGCGCCAAGGCGGCGATCCTGGGTGGCCCATCAATGACGACGTGATCGGCCCGCCTGGCGAGTTCTGGCGCTTCCTGATGCAGCGTTTCGCGGGCGAGGCCCACGGCGCTGAACAGCCGTGGCAAGCCTTGCTGGCTTCTGCGCTGCGTCCAGTCCAGCGATGAACCCTGCGGGTCGGCATCCAGCAGGACAACATGCTGGCCGCGCATCGCCAGCTCGCCCGCGATGTGCGTGGCGAGCGTGGTCTTGCCGACGCCGCCTTTCTGGTTGAGCAGAGCGAAGATCATGACGCGGCCCTCCCTGCTGGAAAGCCGGGCTTTACCTGCCGTGCAAAACGCTGTTCGCCGTGCCGTTTCTCGGTTGTCCACCGAAACGGCGCGCTTCTACTAAAAGTTATGTATTTCTTGTTAGGGAAGTTAGAGGGGCCGCAAACCCGCGCCGTTATTGGCTTTCCGGCGTTTTCGTACTCCTGATAGCACGATAGGCGTACTCCCGATAGCACGATACCCGGTACTCCTGATAGCACGAGGCCGTCCACACCTTTTCCACGAGTTATCCCCGTGCCGTGTGCAGCACGGGCCGGAAGGTCAGCAGTTCTTGTCCGTCGTCCGGCATTCGCTCGATGCCCAGGACGTAGCCGGGCAGCGACTGCCGCGCCACCAGGACGCGCAGGTCGTAAGCGAAGTCGGAGAAGCGCGCAGCGCTGCCCGACTTGCGGTGCAGGTGCCGGAAGTCGAATTGCCAGCCGCCCGGCTGCTTGCCGCCGTGCTTGCGCACCAGGCGGTACAGCCAGCGCTCGATCCCGCCCTTCAAGCGGAAATAGGCTGGGTCGATGGTCAGCACCAAGGCGGCATCGAGCACGCCCGCATAGAACCAGTCCGGCAGGATCAGTTCGATGCCCAGCGGCACGCCGCTGGCATCGGCCAGTTCCTTCCACTCGTTGATCCACGAGAAGCGATGCAATCGCCTTCCCGTGGTTTCGCGGATGGACGTGGCCACCGTGGTCGATTGCAGCCGGTCGAGCGCGGCTTTCAGGCGCAGGTAGTCGTTGAGAGACGTGCCGCGCCCGATGAAGCGCAGGATCTCGTAGGGAGTGGCGCGTATCCAGCGCGACGGGCGCAAGCCCGCGTCGCGCGCCTCCACGATCTGCGAGGCGGCCCAAATCAGCAGGTCGGCATCCCATATCGTTGCGATGCCGTGCTCCTGCGTACCCTCCACGCGGATGGTGATGCCGCCGGCGCGGAAGTCGATCGGCGCGGTACGCCGCGACTTCGCCAGCGAGAAGAACGGAAAGGCCATCAAGTCCTGGCTGTCGCGGGGTGCCATGTCGCCCGGCAGCGCGCGGAACAGGTCGAGCTGTTCGCGCTGCAAGGCTTGCCCTGGCGGGCTGGACATGGCGACGGCCACCCACGCGCCAGCGATCAGCGGCCATCACGGTAATCGCCCGCGTGGCGTTCGGCATATTCCGGGTCGGAAGTCGCCTCGTAGCTGCGCTGGTCGGCCCAGGCATCGAGGTCGGACACCGCGTACATGACGCGGCGGCCGAACTTGCGGAACTTCGGGCCGCCGCCGATCACGCGCTGTTTCTCCAGCGTGCGTGGCGACAGGCGCAGGTACTCGGCGGCTTCGTCGTTGGTCAGGTAGCGTTGGGGCTGCGCAGGCGCAGCGACAGCAGCGGCGGCAGGCCGCAAGGGAGCGGGTCGCATGGGATGTACCTCCATCAAGCCCGGCCACACCACGCGGCCGGTTAGAGGCACTTTCAAGAAAGCGAGGCTGCTTGCTAAGGGACGATCTACGGGGGACGCGAAACGTCCCCCCCTACTGCAACGGCGGCGGAAGCTGTGCCAGGCGGCGATAGCCGCCACGCATCAGCGCATCGCCACGACGTACCAGCCGCCGCACGCGGGCACGTAAGGCGCTGTCCTTGTGCCAGTCGGCGGCGACGGCATCGGCGCCGAACAGCCCTTCGGCCACTTCGCGCAATGACGCGCCCGCCAGGGTCGCGTCGAGCGTCTGCAAGGTGTGCAGTTCCAGCACCGCGGCCGTCGTGGGCCTGGAACGGGCCGCCGCCGCAGGCGTGGCAACCGTGGCCACGGCCAATGCGTCCAGCTCGGACGCGAGCGTGCGATAGCGCGCGCAGGGCGTGGCGCAGGCGCGGGTGGCGTAGAGGTAGGCCATGCCGTCTTCCAGGCCCGGCGCGAGCGCGAGCCGCAGGCAGCAGCCGGGCCAATGCGACACCAGCACCAGGCGCTTGCCGTCGTGGATCAGTTGCTTGCGGCCAGGGACGCGCCAGAACTCGAAGGCATGGGCTTCGGGTGGCGGGTCATCGTCCGGGTAAACCTGCACGACGGCATCGTGATCGGGAAACCAGGCCGGATGCGCGTCGCGCGCATCCAGGGCTGGGTCTTCCAGCAGGCGCAGGCCCCACGCCTGCGCCGTGTCCGGCCGGCGGCGGCGGCGCAGCCAGTCGCGGCGGTAGTCGGGATTTCGGCGCAGGTATTCCCACGCCAGCGCAGGGCCGTCAAGGTGCAGAACGTAGAGATAGGCCGCTGTCGGATACCAGTGTTCGGCGCTGCGATCAGTCATGGCGAAACCTCCCTCTGTTTGGGATGCGTCGCCACGATTTCCGCGATGCGGGAACTATCGAAATGCCATCAGGTCGTCATCAAAATTGGTTAGGCTGTAACTGTCGGTGTCAAGACCATTTGGCTCTGCGTGTTGCGGAAATCGTCTGAATGCGACGGCTACGCCTTCAGGAAAATGACGCGCAGCACCGAACACCGTGCCGCAGCCCGCGCCCAAGATCAGGACTGTTTTCAACAGGATCGCACCACTTCGGTGCAAGAATGCGGATTCAGACCTGCACGGTCTTGATCAAGATTGAAATAGTCACGATGCGCCCCGGCTGGCTAGGCCGCGCTGGTTTTCATCAGTCCGTGATCGCGCCGTTCTCCTGCGCCAGCCGGACGTACTCCGATAACGGGCGCACCGCCTGGAAATACCGATCCCGCCGCACCGGCAGCTTGCGCGGCCCGACGATGCCCGCCAGGTCGGACAGCTTGACCATCCCGAGCTCAGGCATACCGATACCGAGGTCGATCAGGCCGTAGGCCGTGTCGCCATCCGCCGGGTCGAGCGACACCAGCAGCCAGGTCACATGCGCGTCCGGGGTGAACAAGCGCACCACGGGCAGCGGGTCGAGCCGCTGACCAGCGGCGAGCGCCGCGCCGTGGGCCAGCAGCCGGGCGCGTTCATCAGCGGTGACAAGCGGCAGGGTCATGGGCAGCTTCTCCACGAAACCGACGATGCGCGAATGCGCTTTGGTGCCGAAGCGCAGAACTGCCGAAACGCATCCGTGCATTCGTGTGGAAGCACCGATGTGCAAGCCATCGCATCCGTAGAAGAACAGAAGCGCCGAAGCGGAATTGTCGGAAGCCGGAAAGACACGGATGCGATTCCCCGGTTCTGTCGGAATCCGCATCTGCGGATTTCCGTAAAAGCACGAAAGCGGGCCTTTCAGCCATGAATGAACACTATAGATTGTAGCCCTATAGGGCGCAATGGGCTGTCATCTTGGTTTTTATGGGGAAACCAAGTTAGTGACAGCGAAACACTCATTGGCAACGGCAATACGGACAGTCAGGAAGGCGCGAGGCTTGAGCCAGGAAGCGTTCTCCGACGTGTCCAGCCGCACCTATATGAGTACGCTGGAGCGCGACTTGAAAAGTCCGACCCTGCACAAGCTGACCGAGCTGTGCGAGGTCATGGAAGTGCATCCGCTGACGCTGTTGACGCTGGCCTACGCCGGCGACGACACGCACAAGGCCGACGAACTGCTGGCGCGGGTGCGCCAGGAGTTCGAGGCCGTGCTGAAAGAGCGCGACGCGCCCTAGCGCGTCTGAATGCCCGCAAGCGGAGCGCGCAGCGCCGCCAGGCGCGAAGGCGTGAGGGATTGAAGCCGAATGGACATGACGCCATTGGCGGCATGGGGCGCAGCCCGAAAGCCCGGCGGCGCAATGCGCCGACACGCCATGCTGTTCCTACTGCCACGGGCTTCGAGCCATTCGACCATCACCAATGCAATGCTGGCCTTGGACATGCGGGACATGGGGCAACTGCCGAAACCCTGTGCGTGCGATGCTGCGATCAGCAGCACCGCGCCCCGCCGCAATGGGCGGGGCGCGGTGGGCGGCCGTCAGGCCGCCTTGGGCTTGCTGCGCGACCAGATGAGGTCGTGCGTGTCATTCTCGCCTTCGATCAGGCGGGCATAGACCGTCGCCGGGAATGAAGGATCGTCGATGGCCACCGACAGGTAATCCCGCCCGGCCTCGCTGGTTTTCTTCCACGCCGCGCCGAAGTCGTGGCCGGCCGCTTGCAGGCGGAAGTCCGGGGCGCTTTCGTTCTCGCCCTTGTCGTTGGGAACCAGCTTGACCTTGAAGTTGAGGGTCAGGGTGCGGAGCTGGCCGGTGAAGCCGTCTTTCTCTGCGGTGAAGGTGCCGATGTTAGCCATGATGATTTCTCCTTTCGGGTTGAACAAGGTCGCGCCAGTGCGTCCTTGTTGTGATCCGTCCGGCGGGGGATGGGCTGGCCGCACCGCGCAGCGGTCGCAACACCGTGGAGAACCTGGAAGCGAAAAGAATTTGTCCCGCGAGGAATGCGCGCAGCGCAGGGGGAATTGTTTTCGCTGGAAGGTTGCGGCCATGAAGCCCAGCCACCGCCAGGATTCACAACAACACAAGGACGTACTGGCCGCCCGCTCCCGAATGGAGGCATGGCCGACTCGGCATCCCCGCGCGACGGCTTCACCGGCCTGCGCCCTGACACGGGCAAGGACAATGCCCAGCGACAAGGTGAAAGCGTCCCTACTGCTGCTTGCGGCCCTTTGCGTGAGGCGTGGCGTGGAAGCTCCATTGCAAGGCCGGGCGGCGTGTCGGTGAACCGTCCTTCGTGACGTACAGGCGACGAACCGCCAGCGTCGAGGACGGCACGCTTTCGTGCAACCTGCGGCAGCAAGCCGGGGCGTAGCCCCACACGCCCGTCCATTGCGGTGGGGCGCGTTCGGAATGTCGTCGGCGCTGTGCGCCGACGCACTTATGGGCTTCGAGGGTTTCCCGCGCACAAGGTCACTTGTGCGCCGCCCCTTCGCCGTCCGCCCGAAGGCGGCGAAGGGGCGTTCTGGCTTTGGGCTTGGAAACCGGGCGCGGCCACCGCCGCGCCCGGATTTTTGACCATCGGCACCAGGGCGGAACGGCCTGGGGCCGATGCTGATGGAACAGCGAAGCGCCCCGGCCGAAACCGGGGCGCTCGGTGGTGGTGAAGGTCAGGCGGCGAGTGCGTGGGCCTGCTGCTCGTCGTCGTTGTCGATGGCTTCCGGCTCGTCGTTCGTCACCGCCTGCGGCGCATCCTGCGCCGTGGTGTCGTCGGTGCCTTCGGCCTTGAAGATGGCAGGCATCCAGCCGGTGCCATCGGCCAGCCGCTCGGCTTCGCTGGCAATGTCGGCCTTCTTCAACTTCGCCAGCCGGGTGACGTGCGCCGGGGCGTACTGCTCCACGGCTTCCAGAATCGCGGCCTTCGGCACATGCCGGAAATAACCCTCATTGGTGGGCTTCCACCATGCGGCCATGTCCAAGCCGACAGCCTGCGCCAGTTCCGCGCCCGGTTGCTGCGGCGTGGCGCGGGGTGTCACCACGTCCACCGTGACGGCCACGGATATCGCCAGCAGCCGCACCAGTTCATCTTGCGACTTCGCTAGCAGCACGGCGAACAGTTCGGCGCTGTCCTCCGGCAAGCCTTCGCCTGCTACCTGCTGCAACTCGCGCAGCGCCACGGCGGCGGGCGAATCCGGTATATCCGGGGCGATGCCTTCCAGCCGGTCTTGCGCTTTCAGGCTCACGCCCAGCGGCAAGTCGTGGCCGTAGTGGCTGCCCTGCAAGACGGTCTGCACCATGCCATGCACCAGCGCGGCCAGCGCCACTTGCGGATGCCGGGCGACTTCGATTTGCAGCGCGGCGGTGCGGTGGGCGCTCAACCGCTGCGCCAGCTTGTCGGACATGGCGGCGGTCTTGGGCTGCTCGTCGTCCTCGCCTTCGTCGTCGTTCCCGGCTTCGCTTTCGCTGCCGAAACCTTGGCGCAGGCGTTCCAGTGTGCGCAGCGCCTTGGCCTCGGCCTCGCGCATCAACCCGCGATGAATCACTGCCTGCCCGTTGCGGTCGATGGTGACGATGGCACCGGCTGCGGCCTTCACGGTCGTGCCGTAGTCCTGCAAGCCATCTTCCAGCGCCTGCAACTGCTCGCCCACGGCTTCGCCTTCTTCCTGCAAGGCATCGGCCTTTTCCTCGTCCTCGGTATCAAGCGCGTCATCCACGGCGGCGGCCAGTTCGTGCATCTTGGTTTGCAGCTTCTCGATGCGCTGCGCTTCGCGCTTGTTCGGTTCGCGGCGCTCCCTCGGCGCACGCTGGAAGGCGTGCAGGTCGGCATGGGTCACGGCGGGGGTGGCATCCACCCACGCCCAGCCTTCGTCCTTCACCTCGGCGGCGATACCTGCCAGCTTGTCTTGCGCCAGCCGTTCCAGCAGCGCGGCATCGGTCAGATACACGCCCGCGTCACCTTCCGCGAACAGGTCACGGCGCACACCACCGCCTGCGGCTCCGTAGGTATCCAGCCCCACGAAACGCACCAGCGGATGCCGGTATGCGTCAATCTCGCGCTCGGTGAGGCGGTCGCGCAATTGGGAAGGGTTGCGCTGCCACGTCGGCGCGTCGTAGAACGCGGTTTCCTGCGCGGCGTGGTCGTCGGTGATGGCAAGGGCCATCAACTGATCGAGCGTCACGGCTTCGGCGCGGTAGTCGGCCAGCAGCCGGGGCGAGACGTTCGCCAGCTTCAAGCGGCGCTGCACCACCAGCGGCGTGACGCTGAAATCGGCGGCTATGTCCTCGATGGGTCGGCCTTCGGCCACCAGCGCGGCGAATGCCTCGAACTGGTCGGCGGGGTGCATGGCTTCGCGCTGCACGTTCTCGGTGAGGCTGGCCGTGCGGGCGGTGCCATCGGCCACCAACAGGCAAGGCACTTCCCATTCCTTGCTGATGCGGCGCTTCTTCGCCAGCAGCTTCAACGCGGCCAGCCTGCGGCCACCGGCCACGACTTCGTAATGCTCGCCATCGGCGGCGGCAATGACGATGAGGTTTTGCAGCAGGCCGACACGCTGAATGCTCGCGGCGAGTTCGGGAATGGACATGCGCGGGGTCTTGCGCACGTTGCGGCCAGCAGGACGCGACACCAGCCGCGACAGCGGAACCAAAATCAGGTTCTTGGTCGGGTCGGCGGCTTCCAGCGGGATAGCGGCGGCGGTGTTGAGGGCGCGGGCTTCGGTTTGGGTAATGGCGTTCATGGTGATAACTCCTATCGGTTCAGGGATGCAGCAGCGAAGAAAGCGGCAAGGGCTGCTGCCTGCCCCTGCCGCGTGGGGAATCAGGCCTTCAACTGGCGCAGGCCATCGGCCAACATCCAGAGGGCGCGATTGAGGCGCACATCGGAATCAATGCCCTGCACGGGGCGGGTCTGCTGGCGGCGTCCGTTGGCGCTGCGGCCATGCAATCCGCCTTTGGTCAGGTTTTCTTGGGTGCGGTTGAACACGCTCCACAAGTCCGGGCGGCGGTCGTCGAACCGGCGCGGCATCAGGATTTGGCTTTCCGTGATGGGCGCGGGCTTGTTATCGGTGGGGTCGTACTTGAGGGCCAGCGCGGAACGGGCGAACACTTCGGCTTCGCCTTCGTCCAGCGTGATAGCGCGCATCAGGTCGCGGGATTCCTTCACGCGTTCGAAGCCGCTCAACACCTCGAAAGCGCCTTCGATGACAGAACCGGCCACGTCGCCCTTGTGCGGCACGCGCACATCGGCCACGGTATCGCCGCACACAAGGCCATTGCTGCAAACGAACCGGAACATTCCGGCCAGCATCTGATAGCTGCTGGTGCCGTCGTGCGAGTTCAGCAGCACGATTTCATTGGCTTCCGCGCCGTTGATCTGACTGGCATGGCGCAGGCGAATCATGTGTTTGGTGTAGTCGCGGCGGTCGTCGTGCCGCACGCGGGTTTGCGCTGCCATGAAGGGTTCAAACCCTTCCTTGCGCAGTTCCGCCAGCACGGCGGCGGTGGGAATGTAGGCGTACCGTTCGGAGCGGCTATCGTGCGGGGCCTCCGCGAAGATGGACGGGGCTACGCGGCGGATTTGGTCGTCGGACAGCGGGTAGTCACTGCGCAGCGTCGGGGAATGGGAAGCGAATCGAGATGCGAGTTGCATGGTTTTCTCCAATGAGTTGCTGTGGTTTCAAAGCTGACCGGATTCCAAGATTCGGAGCCCGTTGTGGCTTCGGTTGGTTCGGCGCAGAGACCTGGGCCGGTCCTGTTTGCCGCCGTCTTTCCTGAGTTCATCGCCCGCGAAAAACCGGGCCAGCGAGGGACTGGCCGTCAAGGGAGAAGCGCAGGGTTGGTGCGGCCCGCAGCGCAGCGAGGACTCGGCCCTGCGCGCCTTGACGGCCAGGCACCGCGGGCTACGGTCGCGGGAAAAAGCGATGAACTTGGGGAAAGACGAACAGCGGCCAATGGGCCAGGGGGTGCGCTGAAACCAACGCCGCGCGGCGAGCGCCCCTGCGTGCCAGCGGCACGCCTAGCTGGATGGCTGTTGGTCGATCAGGTGCAACCTGTTCGGTGCATGCGAGGGGCGCCAAGCAAGGCGCGGCGGGGATGGGCTGTCCAGCCGATCCCCTGGAGGGCAAGCGCCGCGCGCAGGCCAGGAGCGAAGAGACGGCCGGAGGCATCAGGGATCAAAGCCGCATGGCCGCGACTCGGCACGAGGCGCGGGGCAACGCCCGCGAGCCCGACGGCGGCACGCCGGGATGCTCTACTGTTCACAACAAAATGTAAGTGACGCAATAGTACTTATGAGCCACAATGTAGCTACATCTATTGTGAGCGCAACAATGGCAAGTAACGACGTCGTTCGTGCCCGGATTGACGGGCAGATTAAAGAAGCCGCAACTGTTGTTCTGGCTGAAATGGGGTTATCAATTTCGGATGCGATTCGGATGCTGCTGACCCGAATCGCGGCAGATAAGGCACTCCCCTTTGACATCAATCGTGTGTCGTCCGATTCTGATCGGAAGGCACCATAAGGTTGCGCTGAGGCAAGGCCCGCAAATCGTTTCTCTGAACAGTAGGGATCAAGAATAGTTCATGGCATCTATCAGACCTTCAGCATTCAATCAACGTGAGCGTTTGGACGGCGGCCCCTTCCTTGTCATTGAAGCAGCCGAACCGGAAGAGGAAGGCATTAACGTTTTCTTCACTGATATTCCCGCAGCGGAGCGCAAGCCGGATTCGCCAATAGCGAGACTGCTCAATGTGTGTCCAGACAGATTGACCATTTGGCCTCTTAATATTCGAGAAGATCGCGACGATTACCTGCAACCTAAATACGGCACCCTTGAACGCATCGTCGTCGCTCGGCCTGTTATCGAGCCCTACATACTGCCAGAGACTACTGACGATGTCGTTGGGCTTCTTGAGCAGTTGCCGGATGGGTTTGCCAAAGATTTTCGATTCGGTTTGGGGCTTCTGTGGGAATATCGGCAAATTTGCGAAACAGCCGCCAGCTTAGAAAACGTAAGCATACTCATTGTCCACAAAGGAAATGACGCGAAAATTGATTCGCCATTCTTTATTCTCGGAATAAGAAGATTTCATGAATTAAGAAAAGAATTAAATCGCATAGCCTCTCGCCACCAGAGAGACGCGCGCAAGGACAAGCAATTTCATGTCTACCAGACCTTATTACATGCTGCCGATTCAGCACAATTTCCCGCTCTAAAGAAGAGCGTAAGACCTGATGCACTAACGGAAATGACCGATGGTGGGCGGCAGCATGTGACGCTTTCCAAGCGTGATCGGCGCGCCGCTGTTCGCATGGTTCAAGACAATATAGAAGCACTGGCGGAATCTGAGCCGCGCTCGCTGCTGGCATTAAAGAATGATATTGAGCTCATCACACTGAATCAACTGATTGAGCGATACCAGGAAATGCTTGGAAAAGGACTGACGGAAAGCAAGTGGCAAAGCTTCTTTCTGGAAAATCCTTTCATACTTAGTCTTGCATTTGCCGTTCCAGCCATGCTGGTTCAGGGGCAAGCTTATGCAGGTGGCAAGCGACTTAACGGGTCCGGCGGAAAATTTTCAGATTTTCTATACGCATCCGCTTCCACGGGCAATCTTGGCCTCATTGAGATAAAAAAGCCGCAAACCGAACTGCTAGGAAAATCTCCCTATCGTGGAGATGATGTTTTTGGCCCATCGACAGAATTGGGTGGAGCGATTGCTCAAATTCTAGATCAGCGTTTCAAATTGCAGAGTGAACTACCCGTCATAAAAAATAACATGAACCGATACGACCTCCACAGCTATGCGGTTCGCTGCATAGTTGTCGCTGGCATGACGCCACAAGAGCATCAGCAAAGAAAGGGCGGATTCAAGTACGAAGCGCAACACGGTTTAACGAGGCATGAAACACCTCGTGCGGGGTCTTGAATCCCAGCCGCTTTCTGGGCCGGTGATTCAATCTGTTTTCGATCATAGTCAACTCCTCATCGGTGACAGTTTCCATGCGCCGCTTCTTTGGGATGTACTGGCGCAGCAGTCCGTTGAAGTTCTCGTTGCTGCCGCGCTGCCAGCTGCAATACGGATCGGCAAAGTAGGTCTGGATGCCAAGGGTCTGATCGATGGCCTGGTGATCCGCAAACTCCTTGCCGTTGTCCACCGTCAAAGTCTTCACCCGTGAGCTCAAGGGCTTGAGCTTGGCTTCAATGGCCCGGCCCACCAAAGCAGCCGTCTTGTTGTTCACCTTGGCCAGCACAGCAAAGCCGCTTTTGCGCTCCACCAGTGTCACTATGGCTTGTTTGTGAGCTGCGCCAATGACGGTATCGCCCTCCCAGTGGCCCACCTGCTTGCGATCTTCGATGTGGCTGGGTCTGTCGCTGATCGGGCGGCGGTTGGGGATTTGCCCGCGTCTGTCACGCCCGCACAGGTGGCGTTTGCGCCGGGGCTTTTGGCTGCGCAGGTTCTTGTGTAAATCACCACCGGCGGCCTTGTTCGCATAGACATGCAAATACACGCTCTCATGGCTGATCGCCACCTTGCCTGCAATCTGCTCGGGGCTCCATTGAATGCCAAGGTAGAAGTCCACATCGGACCAGACCTTGTGATCGACACGGCGGGCATTACGGCTGCGCTGTGCTCGCTCAGACGCCTTGGCGCAGGCTTGTTCGGCGCGATAGCCACGCTGGCCACGGCCACGGCTGAGTTCGCGGCTGATGGTGCTGCGGCTCCTGCCCAGAAAGCGGGCGATCTCGCTGATGGTCTGTTTGGCTTTCAAGAGGCTGTGAATTTGGTATCGTTCTTCTCGGCTGAGGTGCTTGTACATCTGGCAACTTGGACTTGGCGGTTTGAGTGGCCATGATGCCTTGACATCCTCAGCCACCTATCACCGGGTTCATCTTTGTTGCACCTCGTACTTGAATCCGCC